>CXWL01005289.1_pt1 | contig 105831 bp, 89 predicted proteins | sample 590931 | NCBI WGS metagenome assembly CXWL01 (sample SAMEA3498368, study PRJEB10139) | groundwater metagenome | biome: water well; material: biofilm material | place: Germany | collected 2015-04-27 | reverse complement strand
GTGGGACAGCGTGGGACAAAAGTATGCGAAAAAGTTTTTTTCGTTTTCGGTGAAACAGTGGCGGCAAAATGGCTGTAAGCTATTCTACTGTTTGGGTTTATCTTGTTGCAAGGGGTGTGAAACAAGGGTGAAACACGATGAAACAATGAACCGCGGTTCTTGATGCGGGAAATTGGTGGAACGGGTGGGAAAGGCAAATGGCAAGGTTGCCGGAAGATCCTATTTTTCCCGAGCTGCGAGCGTTTTTAGTAAATGCGTTTGAATTTGCTGCTGATTGATCGTGGCGTTTAGCGCTCCCGAGTTTAGCGTTGCCTGAGCCATCGTGGTTTCGAGGTGGGTCAGGCGTTCGGCGGCCGTGATTGGTTGGCTCAGCGAGATGTTGTAACTGCCTGCATTTCCTTGGTTCCAGACGCGGGCGACGATGCCGCGGGTGATGCCGTCTTCGGCGGGTTTTAGGGCCCAGAGGAGGACGTTTGGATTTGAGATGGTGAGGAACGAGAAGTTCGACGCGGGGTATGGACGCGGTTGGGTCCCGGTGCCCTCGATCATTCCGGTGACGAACGGATTCTGGTGCTGCAGAGAGAACTTCATCGACGCGGTTTGATCAAAAGCTCCGTGCGTCCACAGTGCAAATCTCTGTAGAAAATAGCTGTCGCCGCCCTGATTCGGAATGCCAAGCGTCGGGCCGTCGACCTGACCACCGGCGAGAACATTTAACTGCGGCGTGGTGTTGTCGAGTATGTCGCGTTGGCTGTCGCCGAGTTTCATGAACTGGTCGTCCCAATTGGACAGCGTCACGCCAAAGCTGCCCGTGCCGTTGGTCATATCGGCGAAATGGTTCATCGTCAGAGCGTCGTAACGGGCGTGTTTCGGGTAGTAGTGGCCGCCATTCGTCGTCAGCTTGCCTCGAATTACGGCACCGACCTCTTCGTGCCAGACATCTGGCGAGGCGATGTCAAAGGAGTAGCTCCAGTGCCGCACATTGCTGAAGTTCTGTGTAATCTCGTTGGCCACATCGATGCGATCGCTATCACGAAACAGCGTTATCCGCGTAGTGTGAGCAAGCGGGCTCGTCGAGATCGCACGAAGCGTGACGCTAACCGGTCCGGCGTTTTCGAGGGTCAATGTGCCCGAGCGATTGCCGCCGATGTCATTGAGAACCTTGCCGTCGATGTTGCGAACCGTCTCGCGATTGCCGCGTATCTTGTCTATCAGGCTGGTGATCGCACCATCAGGGGCGACGGTCACGCGGTAGAACGAATTCTCGATCGTCGTGGCGGTCGATGTCGCGGCGTCGGAGAAGATTTGACCGGTCCCGGGACGTATCTCAAAGACCTTGTATCCGGCGGAAGGAACATTTGCTGCCATCACACGCAGCACCGTCTTAATGCCAAATCGCATCACCTGCGACGGCACTTCCTGGCCCGTGGAAACGTCAAAGACGCTGACCTTCTGGTTAAAGAGTTTGAGCGGAATGTCCGCAAAATCGGTTCGTGCCCAGCCGAGCGGATTGAAGACGAAGAACCGCTGTTCCGTTCCGGTACGTGAGATCTGGCGGGCGAGTTCGACACGGGCGTCCTCGTGAAGTGTGTCGACGTACGACGTGATCTCACGCTCGACCGAGCGGCTCCAGTTGGCCCGTACGGTACGCGAGATCGGGCCGTCGGCGGTCCAGTCGTGCTCGAAGTAAAGGCCCATATTGAGCATCGCCTTGTCGCGGGCGGCGGTACGTGATGCCATAAATGACGGCGAGTTCATCGAGACAAGAGTCGCCATGGCTTCGGCGGCACGCAGCTTTTCGACGCTGCGTTTCATCCGCGATGAGACCTCGGCGAGCGATGCGATGTAAATGTCCCATTCGTTGCCGTATGCAGCAGCGTGAGTTTCCAGGCCGGCACCGAAATTCTGCTCAAAATAACGGAAGAAATCTTCCTGATTCGAGACGATTATTCGGCGGTTCGGCGTAGTGTTTTGCTGGGCGATCGTCACGGCTTCGTCGCTCATATAAGCGAGGTCGTCCCATCCGATGCCAAAGGCACCGATCGCAGGGAAAGGATATTTCGTTTGAAATGTGGCGTTCGTCTCGGCAAAGTTGATCGCAGCCATTGGGTTGAATGCTTCTGCATAGCCACCGAAACTCTGGTTCGTCGTGAACTGCGAGTTCCATTTCATCAGGACCTTACTGCCGTCGCGGCCGCCGCAGTAGTAGATCTCACGGTCGCGGTTTTGGAGGCTGTTAATAAATGTGGCACAGTTGCAAACGCCTTTCCAACTGTACTTGGCTCCAGAACCCGCCCACAGAGACGGCAGGCCGTAGGCGAGAGTCTGATTTTCCATCGCGATGGCCATCGGAAATTCGACATTATGACGACGCTCGATCAGACCCGGATAGTACATCCCGCGAAGCACCGCCTCCGCAGACGAGCCGCCCTGGGCAAGGACAAGTGCGTTTTTTGCGACGTTCATATGGCCGTCACGTACACGCGACATCATTCGCTCAAATTGCTGTGGCGTACGGTTCTTTTCGTATTCCCACATCCACAGGCTGCCATCGCAGCTAAATCTCATCTGCTGATCCGGCGGATTACCGGCGGTCTGATCCATCTTGTTGAGATAATAGTCGATCATGTTGAGGAAAGCGGCACGGTAGGCAGCTTCGTCAGCGACCCAGTAATAGTCGGTATGATCGTCGGGCGCGATGTAGAATCGCTTTTGGGCAGGTGCGCTAAGGATAGCGGCCGCGATCATGACGATCGCTGCCCCAATGCATCTGAATGGTCTAGCAATTCCAGATCTCATAGGCAAAGTTTTGGACATTGGACCCAAGGGAAAATAAACGGCAAAACCACCTGTTTTTCCATCATTTATGGCCAATCGCTGAAACGGCCCGGACAGACCTGTGATTATGTTTGTCCTTTCAAAGCGGCTATACTACAGGTTGGCCGCTTGCTGAGCTTTTACTTATATGCAGAGCGAGAACTATTTTGAACCCGACGTTCCATCGGGGGATACACCGGGAGGAAAACGCGGATCTAACAAGACTGTTTTGCTGATCTCAGCCCACGCGGTGACCTTTTTGATCGGCCTCGCCTTGTTGGTCTTCGTGATCTACCGGATCGGCTATCAGAGTTTGCTTGATTCCCTTTCGACTGTAGGTTGGGGTTTCTTTTTGGTTCTCGCATTAAATCTTTGCCGCCACCTTTTACGAGCCGCGAGCATGTATTGTGCCGTTGCTCCAGAACATCGAACCTTTAATTACCGGAGCGCAGTTGCAGCTCGATTTGGCGGGGAGGCGGTAAATTTCTTCAGCTTTGCCGGCCCGTTTCTAGGCGATGCCACAAGGGCGATGTTGCTCAAACGCAACGTTCCGCTTGCCCAGAGCGCGTCTGCGGTCATTATCGACAACATTCTATACTACGTGACCGTGATCATCGTGGTGCTGGCCGGCGTTGCGGTACTAGTGGCAAACTACGGCAGCAGCGGCTCCGGAATGTCTCGCATATTGATCACGATCGTGGTGGTGGCCCTCGTCATGTTTGCTGGCCTGATGGTGGCGATCGTCAATCGTGTTAAGCCGATATCACGGATAATCGAGTTTTTGGAACGGCGAGACATCACTCCGAAATTCCTTGTCCGAAGACGCCCGGGCCTTCTCGCTGTCGAGAAGAACGTATTTCATTTCTACCACGATAGGCGAGGAGATTTCTTTACCGTTTTCGGGATCAGCCTTGCGGTACATGCGATCAGTGTTACCGAGGTTTATGCAACGCTCAAATTACTCGGCCACGAACCTTTTGTGTCAACTGCATTTGTCATCGAAAGCCTGACTAAAGTGATCAATGCGGTTTTCAGCTTCATTCCGGGAACGATAGGCGTTTATGAGGGCGGCAACGGGCTGATCCTACAGACTCTCGGCTACACAACTGCCGCGGGCGTCGCCCTCGCGCTTGTGAGGCGAGGAGCGATACTCTTTTCGACATCGATTGGCTTGATAATTCTAGTCTGGCGAGGGGCCGCCCGCGGAGCTCGACATCTTGCCGAGACTGAAGGCGATTAGGCTATCGGCTCGCGGCCGGTCCTGTTGTGCCGGTTATCTCCGCGATTACGCGTCCGGGAAACCTACGGAATCCGCGCCGAGCCAGATCACCGACGGGCCTGTTTTCGTTATCGATTTTCCCCATCAGCCGCATCAGCGTCGGAACGAAGCTCAGGCTGTCATACGGTTGTGCGACCATCAATCCCCGCGGGATCCCGGTCCGCTCACCACCAGCGATCATAAACGTCGAATTTGTCGAAACACGTAGGAAAGATCCATGGTTGCCGCCGGGATTAAACCCGCGTACATCAAAATTCCAATGATCGTTGGCAAGAATCAAAAGATCAGGTTCGGTCACATGTCGCTGGCGTTGGCGGAGTCGTCTGATCAATGATTCGTCTTTGGAGACCTCGATACCATCGCTATCAAAAAGCGGATGACGGTCTAGCTGCTCATTCAGGCCGATCAGAGCATTCGCATATTTTGTTTTATGGATCGCTTTGAACCACTCATGCTCGGTGTGCCACTCGTGAAACCACATCGATCTTTCGGCCGCCGGGACGGCGAGTTCGCTGTCTTCGTAATACCGCAACGGAAAATCCGCCGCCATCTCCCTGGGCTGAAACGTGATACCCCCATCGGGATTTTGCTTAAGACCGGCGATAGCCAGATAGCGATAGCTCTGCATGCCGTCAACATCTTTCCGCGACAGGATCAACGCTTGCTTTTCATCTCCAGCGTACAGCCAGATCGGATCTTCGCTCAATGAGATCTCGGGCATCGAGACCGCAGCGGCTCGACCATCTAGTCGAACCGCCACAAAATCAATGGGGCGGTGACTGATACCATCCTGTACATTATTACGAACCCGCTGCTGACGAAGCAGCTCAAAGTAATCGACACGAGTGAAGCTCTTGCTGATCTCGAGATCTTTGTCTGCGTTTAATACCAATCCATTACGAGAAAGGCCGACAACATAATTCTGTAGGTGATAAACCGAATTGGACTCGCCCATCGAGCCCGGTGCGATCAAATCCTCGATGCGTAGCCTACGAGGGTCAAAATTCTCGCGAGTCAGGTTCAGGAGGTTGCCGAGCGTCGTGATGTAACTTCGATATTCTCCAACCGTCTTAACAGCAATGTCTTTCAACGCGGCTGTTCGCCTGGCTTCCTTATCGATACCTTTAGCGACATCGTCCGGAGTGAATTTCTTAGGTCGGGCCGCGACCAATTTCTGCTGACTTTCGATCCAGCGGCTCAACGCCCCGATCTCGTCCGTCATTTCGTCGGCATTCGCCCGCCAAACATGACGATAACGATCGATCATGTCAAAAAAAGCATCGATTGCGGCCGCCTTTACCTCAGGCGACAGTTTCTGGTGCTTGATCTGCTGGAGCAAAATATGCATGAGATTCAGATCGCTGTTGCGCAGATGTATCGAGGATCGCTCGTTCCCGTCGAAATCCAGCAATGCGGTCGGATAATCGCTGCTTTGGCCTTTTAGATAATACGAATCGTTCGAGTTTGTCTTGATCAGCGGCACGAGTGGATAGATGCCCTTGAGCGAGTAATCGAGCATGAGCCGACGCTTTGTGACAATGTGATGGCCGCCCCCTGCCAAACTGGCGAGCATCTTGACCAAACTAAACCCCTGGCTATATGTCTTCTCGTCAGAGTTGAATCCGTGATCAGAGACCAGTACCAGAGCAGTCTCGTCGCGGCGGGATGATGCCTGGATCGTTGTCCACATCCTTCCGATCAAACGGTCAAGTTCCTTGAGCCCCGTTAAACGGGAAGCTGTATCGTTGTTGTGATGCGAGACGTGGTCGAACGAAACGTCGTAATAATCGAAATAGTCAATATCCGGCTGGCTGATAAGCTTACCCAAAATATCTCGTTCAGCCTGGTTGATCGTTATCCTTCGAAAATCAAGCCCTAGCGTCCATTCATCGATGAAATCGCCCGGATTACCCGGATAGAGGTTTACAAAGCCAGAGGCAAGTACCTCCCAATTGTTTCCCCGCTGATACAGTTGCTGGCTCGTGTATCGATTCTTGTAGTCGAACGCATCGCAAAACAGCGGGATTTTTAGTTGATCCATTACCTCCGCCGCCGGCATATCGGCTTTGGCATTCGTCAGGCCGTATTGAGTGTAATATGGAAAAAAATTCAGATAATCATAGGCATGCAGAACATAGCGGTCGTATTCCACGTTCCCCTTTATCTGCAAGCGTTGGCCGGTATCAAGTTGTCCCCAGGACGGCCCGGACAAGCTCATTCCGCGAGTGTAAAAATTCGGAACCCGTGTCCCGTTCTTATAAAAGACTTCCTCGATCCACGGAAGCACCGACCTTCCAGTGACAAGATCCCTCTGTTTTACAAAACGATCAACGTAATACGCCGGAAGGCCGTCGATCTTGATGATGACGACGCGTTTGACTCCTTGAGCGGCCACGATCGACGAGCAAATTGCTGTGATCGCAATTGTCAGGATCGTGATAAGAGAATGCCGTCGGGTCATGATGCGGATGGGTTTGTACTAATTAGCGGCGATCGCTGAGATCTCCTGGGCATCGCTCTTTGAGATTCGCTGCTTTTCCTGTAGCGCAAGCTTGAGATAGTTTGCACATAAGTTTCGCCAACGGTCGCTCAGCTTATCGTTTTTGTACACCGCAAGAAGTTCTTTCTTTGCAGCCGAGTTATTTATGCGATAAAGCCCGGCGAGCGCCAGATCCCGAAGCTGGGCATCATTCGAGATAGCAAATATCTTGGCCAACGCCCGGGTGGTCTTTTCTTGTGCGTCTTCACCATGCTGCGACACGAATGCGAGAGACCGCCTCAGCCGATCAACATCCGTGTCGATCTGCGGTTCGGCCGAGGTAAACGCCACCTCTCGCAAAAATCTCTCGTGATAATCCAGCTGACGTCTTATGTCCATCTGGGCGAGCATATCCGGCGTCGCCTCTTCACGGTGTGTATAGCGCCCAAATGACAACAGGTGTCCAAGTGCAAAGAGAGTTCGGTGCGGTCTGTTATGCTTGATCCGTGACATTTCCTCTCGGCGGTCCTCGTTGATACGCTTTGGCAATCCATCGGGCCGGCCCGCCCAGGCGATCAAATTCTGATACTGCTTTTGCGCGAGATTCACTTCAACATCAACATCATTCTGGAGCGGATTCAACGTCGCTGATTCTAATCGGTTTGCAATTTCGTTGCGAAACTCCGGATCAAGGGATGCATCTAGTGAAACCAAGAGTTTTAGTTGAGAATATGCACGCAGCCGCGAAACCTGATTGATATCCAAACCACGGCGGCCAGTCACAAAATCGTAGATAAACCTACCGATAAAAAACGGCAGGCCGCTAAACTTAGAAAGAGAAAGCACATTCCCAGTCAAATCATTCAGGATCCGCTTTGTGATCTCCCGGAATTTAGGATTGCCGTTGTCCCGGAAATCGACCAAAATCACCGGGACCTTAGGATGATCAAGGCCATACATCGCGAGCGGGATCAAGGTACGCGGACGGGCACCTGGCGTATCGCTATCTACCTCACGGTCATCGGCGTCGTACCACCTCACCTGGGCATAGCCGTTCCAGTTCAGAAGTTTGGCATCATCCCACGGACTTTTGATATTCAGGAACCGACGGTCAAATTTTTTTCCGCGGTTCGCTTTCAGATCGGCTGCGGACACCCAAACCATCGCATGTCGTGCTGAGCCATCAGACATTTCGATCGGATCAAAGTACAGGCCCTGAGCCTCGGCGTACTGTCGAAGAAGTTCCCAGTTGTGGCCGCGATAGTCCCGGGCCATGGCCGTTTCCTTGTCATAAACTCGGCCAAGATTCTCGCTTCGCATATGCCAGCCAAACATCTTATCGGAAAGAAATAGCCTGGCCTGAATGTCCTTGAGTTCGACATCGGAAAGCACCCTTTCGCCACTAGTTTCCTGATAGAGCGAAAGCACGGTCAAAGCTGCGGCTGTAGCCGTTCGCCTGTAATCAGACGCGTTCTGTCGATACTGCAATGATGATGCCCGAATGCCTATGCCGATCTCAGTAAGGGCGATCTTCTTGAAGATCATCCAAAACACTTTGTTCCACATCGTCTTGTCGGATGAATTAAGGTCGATGATCGCGGGTGGCGGATCGTTGCCGATATCCGATTTATTTCTCGTGCGGGTGTAAAGAAACGGAACGAAACCAGCAACCTTTTGTCGTAGCGACGGCTCGGTATACGTCAGCATCCATACGTATCTCAGACGATCATTCTCGGGGATCTCGTCACCCAAGGTATCACGCAAAACGCTGACCAGAGGCAGGTCGGCGATCGGGCCGGCCACCGATTCATCCGCGGAACGTCGGACAAAGATCGTCACGATCTCGGCCCCGCCGGCTACTGGAACCGTCTCGACGCGGAATCCCATTTCCGGTGTACTACTTGCTGGAGGCTCCGGTTGCGTTTCGGTAGAAACGGCGTCTATTGACTGAGCTAACGAGGCGATCGGCGTCAACACGATCGAAAACACAACCATGGCCCCCACGATCAACCGGGCCAATGTGTAGAATCTGATTTTCGATCCAGTTTGTTTCATCTGCTCCGGAACGATGATGAAGCCAAATGCTCCAAAAAATGAATATCGGTTCTTAAAGGGTTTGGATCCTGCTCGGCGTTATTGTTCTTAAAGATGCTGTTTCCACAGGAAAAGTTTACAGAATGTTTTCATCCACCATTTTTGCGCGATAGGTCGTGACACCTTCGATCACGGTCATTGCGATAGCGGTAAGGATCAGCAAGTGCACAAATCCACCCTTTCCAATTAGCACAAGAACCAGCCAGATCGCAAGTAATAACGCTGTGATAATTCGCAGGACCATCGTAAATTCTTCCGTCAAATCTAACTGTATCCGTGATTTTAGCACGCCTCGAAAAATACTCGAAACAAATTTGTAACACGATCGTCACGAGCGCGGTTTGGCGGATGAGTGACGAATCCGATAGGCTAACCTATCGCGCATAAATAACCCTCAACTATTTCGGTTGAGATCTTAAGGAGAGAAGTCACGTTTGCCAGCCAATATCCTTACGCCGACAACGGCCGACATACATCCGGAAAAGTTTCGCGAAGCTCTGATATTTGCAAAGAGCCCGGCCGCGATCGCCATGATCATGGTTGTCCTCATTACTGTCGCCTTTGGACTGCGCGTTTCTGACCTCAGCGCAGAAAGCCTCGGCGAGGATGAACTGAATAAACTGCAAACCGTCGAGGAGTATCGTACCAACGGCCTTTCAGGAAAAAATGGCGAACATCCATTCCTGATGAAGGGCCTGCAAACGCTGAGCATTGTAGGTGCTGAGAAGCTAAACTCGCTCGCACTTTCGCCCCGGTCTCAGATATCTACCGAGGCGGCATTGCGATTCCCCATCGCACTTTTCGGAACGTTCACGACGCTTTTGCTTTTTCTGCTTGTCTCGCGACTCTTCGGGCGAAGTATAGGCCTCGTAACCGCGGCACTTTGGGCTTTCGAACCGATGGCAATCGGTTTCGACCGGGTTGCAAAGGAAGATAGCCTTGTGCTTTTCTTTCTGCTTTTGACGCTTCTGTTCTGGGTTCGCGGGCAAACCCAGGCAGAACTCGGCAACCGCAGATGGCGATGGAATGCCTACGCAGCCGGCATCGCTTTCGCCGGGTTGATGGCGTCAAAATACTACCCGTTTCTCCTGGCGGTGCCTACAGCTTACTACAATGTTTTTCGAGACCTGCCCGTACGGCGTTGGGATATGGGAAAGAAGGGCTGGGTGATCTTTCTGACGTTGATGGGGATTGCGTTTCTGATCCTCAATCCAACGATCATGATGCCCGACACCTGGGGTGAGATGCTCAAATTCTCAAGTGAGAATCGCATCGGGCACGACAGCTATGAGTTTATGGGTGAGTTCTACCGTAACCAGATGTCGGCATGGTTGGCGGGCGTTCCATGGACCTTCTATTTTGTGTTTATCGGTGTTAAGACTTCGTTCGTGACTCTCGTATTGTTCCTGATCGGCCTCCCGATAATGGTTTTGCGGCGTCTTGGCGACGGTCGATTCCTCATTCTATTGTGGGCGGTAGTATGGCTGGCCTCTTACACATTCGTCGGCGGAAAGTTCACGCGATACTTCACGAGTGCTGCCCCGCTCGTAATGATCGTTGCCGCGGTCGCATTTTGTTTTATTTTACAAAACCTCTCCGACAGGCTTGCCGACAAGCGACTCGTGTTCGTAATGCAGGTGGTTCTTTTTGCTGGTTTTGTCTCGGCACCTTTGATCAATGCCCATTTGGCGGCACCAAACTTCCGTCTCTTCACGAATACCTTTGGCATGGCTGGCCCGGGTAATTACTTCCCCCACGACGAGTTTTATGACCTTTCGACTCGCGAGATCGTTGCCTCGATCTCTACGACAGCCCGTCCAAATGCCGTTGTCGCGTGTGAAACTCCCGCCCTCTTCGCGCATTATGCGCGTTTAGCCGGACGCGGCGATCTCGTGATCGTCTCTCTCTCGGACCGAACGAAGGTTGAGGGGCTTGGCGAAGGTGATGTTGTAGTTGCCGCGATGGGGCGGCGCTATTTAAGCAATTCGGGGTATCTCAAATTCCTCGAGCGATCATCATTGACATCAGTCGAGACACGTGCCGGAGACGTCGTAACCGCCCGAATTTATTGGCTCGATCAGCTTACTGCAACTGGCCTGAAAGCGATTCAAAGCAGATAGCTAGTCGTAATTCAAAGCATCGACAGCATCCAGCTTTGCCGCTCTTATTCCGGGATAGAGTGCCCCGATGATACTGCTTACGATGCCGACGACCACGATCATCGCCACGATCTGCGGATCGATCGACACGGTCAACGATGTCCATTTTGCAAGCGCATACTTGAGTGCGACCGTCGCCAGCACACCGAAAACGATGCCGCCAATGCTGATCATCAGTGCTTCCTGAACGATTGTCCAGGCGATGCTCATCTTTGACATACCGAGAGATTTTAAAACGCCGATCTGTCGGGTTCGCTCGGTCACCGTCGTATACATCGTCAGCAGGATGATCAGGCCGCTGATCACGGCGGCGACGCCCACTACCACATCGAGGAAAACGTTCAACGCCGGCAGGCCCTGCATATACAATTCTTCGAGTTCGCTGGTTTGGATTATCTGATTGTCGGGGAAACGCTCGTACAAATTGTCACCGACGGTCTTTGGTGAGAAACCATCCTTCACTTTCAGCAGGAATCCGGACACCTTACCCTCGGAACCGAGCTGTTGCTGCATAGTTGAGAGCGGGATCTTGATACGCGCTCCGGCACTTGGTTCATAGGTGCCGACGATCACAAAATCACGTTCGTAGAGGCTAAATTTGTCTCCGAGTTTCAGCTTTCGGCTATCGAGCCAAGCCGTATCAGACATTATCTCGTCGCGGCCATCTTCAAATTTGCGCCCTTGGGTTACCTGCAATCCGGCCATTGCAGCATAGGCATCGAAAGGCACTCCGTCAATAAAGCGACTGCCCGTCAAACCGTCCGAAGGAACGCTATTCTGAGCAACGCCGACGACCGCGGCCACGCCCTCAACCCGCTCCAGATCGCTCGCCATCGACATTGGCATCCGCAATGCGTCAGTACCGCTCAATCCGATGCTGCCCGGTGCTCGGAACATGATCTCAGCACCGACATTGGCCTCTCGCTGCGCCCGCTCGCGCAGCGATCCATTGGCAAGCCCGATCGTGAAAACGATCAGCAAAATGCCGATACCGATGCCCACAACGCTCACAAATGTGCGTGCCGGCCGGTGAAGCATATTTGAAAAAACAAGACTGTTCATCAATAAAAAGTTCAGAGTGCAAGCTTTAGCTTATTTCCACTCTGAACACAAAACTAGCTATAGCTTGCACTCTGAACTTAAACTCCGACAACCTCTTCTTCCTCGACCAGATAAGGCGAGGTTGACGGAGCGTCAAGGTCCTCTGAGACGATCTTAGCTATCACAGGCAGCGACAGCGAGCGTGTCTTTCCGATATTTGGCACTTCGTGACCTTTTGCATAAACTGCGTGACGTCCATGATCTTTGTACCATTCGCTCAATGACGCGGTCTTGTGCATCTCCTCGATTATCTGCCGCCAGCCGACGCCGGTGTTATAAGCACAGAACGAAACCTCGCCTTCCTGTGTCCCGTACGGAATGACGCACATCTCGGTGCGACGAAAATCGTAATTAAAGAGATCCTGGAACCACATCCCTTCGACGCACAGGACACGCCAATTGTCGTCGCTGTACGTATCCTGTCCGGCACTGGTCATGCGATCGTTGCGATCAGAATTTGCGTTGGTTGACGATGGTTTGAATAGATTCAGGATCTGCGAGATCGGGAAGCCTTCTGGCGCACGTGAAGCGTCGAAGTTTCGCATGATCGCCATGCCGAGTTGGGCCATTGTCAGTTTCTTGCCGCGAGCGGTGTCCGTGATGACGGTGACGTCCTTCATGAACTGCTCGTAGTTAAAGAAATCAAACAACGATGTCATCTGATTCGTGTTCTTGTTGACGACGATCAATGTAAAAATGCCGCAGTTCGGGTGGCAGTTGCACGACGACCAGCCCCACGGAGCGTCCGCGCCCTGCAGCATGTCCATCACACTTGTAAACGCCGAATAACTGGATAAAGGAAACCAATCACGCAGAGGCTCAAGCACGCCGTCGAGTTGCGCTTTTAGATCGTGCGTCATTCCCGAAAGCGTATAACGCTGGGCGATGCGGTCCTTGTCGGAAACGTCTTCGTCACGTCCGGTGAACGAAACGGGCTGGAACGCGATCGTCTGCACCTTGTCGATGTTCTCGGCGGCAAATTTGACGATGCTGCCGATGCCTTTGTTGTTCCACGAATTGACGATGGTCGTGACCAGCGTCACCTTGATGCCGACGCTTGCCAGATTTTCGATAGCTTTCAGCTTTACGTCGAATAGATTGCCGACGCCGCGATGTTTGTTGTCTTCGTCGTTGGTCCCGTCGAACTGCAAATAAACGCCATGCTGCCCTGCGGCCTTCGCGGCCTTACAAAACTCTATGTCCTCGGCGTATCGAATGCCGTTCGTCGCGGCGAGGATGCGGTAAAAACCGATCTTCTTGGCGTAAGCAACTGATTCGAGAAAGTGCGGTGCGATGGTAGGTTCGCCGCCGGAGAAAAGGATGATTATCTGCCGACGCGGCTTGAACGAAACGGCCCTGTCGAGGATCTCTTTCGTATCCTCGAACGTCGGTTCGTGAACATAACCGACCTGATTCGCATCCATAAAGCACGGATTGCACATCATGTTGCAGCGGTTCGTCAGATCGACGGTGAGCACCGCTCCGCGGCCAAATTTAATATCCGAAGTCCCGTGGTGATGAACGTGTTTGTCCTCAGCCGCTTTAAAATCGCGGCCGTAAAACAACGATTCGATGCGTGCGAGAAACGCCGGGTCGGTCGCCATCACATCCTCAAACTCACCGTGCGTAGGACACGTTTTCCGCATGATGACCTGGCCGTTTTCTTCAAGAATTTGAGCCTTGATCTCGCCCGGATGAGCGTCCATCAGAATGTTCAGCGGAATATCGCCCGAGATCACGCCATTGCGAACCTGCTTGACACAAGCCGGACATAGCGAATCCGTTTCACGCGGAAACCCAAGCGGCGGCGCCGTGCGCTCGTACGATTTGAGCAGTGGCTCGGCCGCCCATTTCGGCGTGATCGCCTCACTCTCAGGCAAAGCCTTGTTCACCGCCTGAAAAGCCTTCCACCCCAGATCCGCCGCAAACGAAGCCGCCTTCGACCCCGCCTTACCTTTCCCCTTCCCCTCACCACGTCTGAAATTGTCGCTAAACATAAATGTCTCCGCCACTAGGGCCCCATAAGGATAACTCGTGAGATTTTAACAGATTTCGAATGATATAGCGATGAAAACGGCGTGAATAGGGCTTTGCCCGAATATGCATCAACCCTGAAAAGCGAGAATATTCAACGGTCAAGACTAAGGCCAGGATTTTGTTTGTGATGTCTGATCGCGAGAATTCGAATTCGCTTCTCTGCTTCTATTCTATAGACCACTTGGAAAGGGAATTTTTTCAGGATCGCACGGCGAAGGCCGGGATCGATCAGCGGAAAGGACATCGGCCACTGTTTGATCCTATCCGTCAGGGCCTTTAGCTCTGAATGGAATTCAAAGGCAACTTTCGCACTCGCCTCGCGGGTGTAGTATTCGAGTATCTTACGAACGTCACGGTTTGCACGGGAACTGTAAACGATCTTCATGGGCGGCGAAACTCTTCCAAGCCATCCCAGAACTCTTCTTCCGACATCACCGTTTCCGGATGCTCATCCATTTCCCGGTCCCGCTCAAGAGCGAGGGCAATAACATCCTCGTCCTCATCGTCAAACGGCGAACCGAGCGATCCAATTAGCCGCGATATTAGCTCTCCGCGGTCAGCGCTGGAAAGTCGCAACCCAAGTTCTTCCGCTTCTGCAATTACTGACATCTCAAATTGCCTCCTCTGGACAAATTATACATCCGCCGCCAGCGAAGCCGCCTTTGACCCTTTCCGCCCTTTACTTTTTTTCCCGCGTCTGAAATTGTCGTTTAGGAGTTCCGTATAGATAATAGTCGTGCTGGTGGGCTAAATCGGTTATCTCTTCGTCGTCCATGCTATCGCGGATGGCGTCCATCATCTGCTGCCAATGCCCGTATTTATTACCCTTGGCATCCTCCCACAGCTTTCCGCTTGAGATCTCGTCGAGCGAGATGGTCACATCGCGCCCCTCGAAGGCATCGACGGGTTCCAGCGCGAGCACCTTTCCATTTTGAATTTTCCCCTTAACGCTTATCATAAAATTCCTCTAGTCGAAGATTACCCCGAAAATGTTGATAAATCAATGGTTTTTCGCCTCAAACGCTTCGAGATACTTGATGCCGGAGCCGGTGTTGAAGATGACGACGGACTCGTGGGCGTGGACGAGGTTTTGGTCGATCAGTTTTCGTAGGGCAGGGAGGCACGCGGCGCCTTCGGGGGCGGTGAAGATGCCTGTTAGGGCTCCGATCTCGGCAACGGCGACGACTAGTTCGGCGTCGGTGACGGTGACGGCAGTGCCGTTGGAAGCCCGGATGGCGTCGAGGATGAGGAAATCGCCGATGGCCTTTGGCACGCGGAGGCCGGAGGCTACTGTGGAGGCGTTTTCGAACTCGTCGGCGAAGCGCTCGCCAGCGTGGAAGGCTCGGACTATGGGGGCGCAGGTTTCGGATTGGACGCTGACCATTCGCGGACGCTTGCTCCCGATCCAGCCCATTTGCTGCATTTCGTCGAACGCTTTCCACATTCCGATCAGGCCTGTGCCGCCTCCGGTTGGGTACATGATGACGTCGGGGAGGGTCCATTTGTCTCCGTCGGAGAGAACCACCCCGTCAGCCGAAGCGGCTGCCACCCCTCCTTTGTAAGGAGGGGAGCTAAGAGAGGCGAACTGCTCTGCCAGTTCATAGCCCATCGTCTTTTTGACTTCGACACGGTACGGCTCCTTTAGAGTCGAGACGTCAAACCAGCCTTCGGCTTCTTTGCGTTCGCCAACGATCTTGCCGCAGTCGGTGATCAGGCCGTCGATGAGGGTGACGTTTGCACCGGTCTGTTCGCATTCGACGATATTCGCACGCGGCGTGTCGGCGGGCATGAAGATGTTGGCTTCCATTCCGGCGAGTGCGGCGTAGGCGGCCATCGCTCCGGCGGCGTTGCCGGCGGATGGAACCGCGAGTTTCTTGACGCCAAGCTCCTTCGCCATCGAGATCGCAGCGGTCATGCCGCGAGCCTTAAAACTTTGCGTCGGATTTTGTCCTTCGTCTTTGATGTAAAGATCGATCTTGACCGGCAATGTTGCCGCGAGTCGAGCCGTCTTAAATAGCGGCGTCCAGCCCTCGCCGAGCGAAACAATATTCGCCTCATCGACGACCGGCAAGACCTCACGATATCGCCAGAGCGACGATTCTCGTGTCGCGAGTGATTCTCGGGTCAGCGTTTCAGCCGCCTTGTCGAGATCGTAACGAACAAGCAGCGGCTTTCCGCAGGTGATGCAAAGATTCTGAAGCACATTTGCTTCATGCCGCAGGCCGCATAGAGCACATTCTAGATGAGTGACGTTCATAGAAAGAATTTTGCCACGAATTGCACGAATTGCACGAATTAAGACTTTTTCTTATTCGTGACATTCGTGTTATTCGTGGCAAAAAATCTTAACGAGCTAGCATTGGTTTCAACGCTTTGTAGACATTCTCCGTCATCATCTTTTCACCCGCCGCGTTTGGATGGATGCCGTCGCTCTGGTTGAGGTTCTTATCGAGGGCTATGCCCTCAAGCAAAAATGGCAGGAAATCGACCTTATGCTCACTCGCCAGATCCGGAAACGCCATCGTGAAATCGCGTTGATAATCCGAGCCCATGGTCGGCGGAGCGAGCATACCGCAAAGCAGCACTTTCATATTCTTGGCCTTTGCCTTTCGGATGATCTGATCGAGATTATCTTTCATCTTGGCGACCGGTATGCCGCGGAGCAGGTCGTTGGCACCAAGTTCGAGGATCAGGATCTTTGCATTGTCTTGTTCGAGGACCCAATCCGAGCGTTCGAGCCCACCGAGGCTCGTGTCACCCGAGACGCCCGCATTTACGACCTCGTAGTCATAGCCATCGGCCTTGAGCTTTTCCTGAAGCAAATACGGATACGATTCCTTCTCGGCAAGGCCAAACCCGGCCGTAAGGCTATCACCGAGCGCAATGATCTTTGGCCGGTCGATCCGCACCTGCGGCATCGCAAGTGGCCTCGCCGCAGCGTTCGACACGGGCCGTGATGCAGCACATGACGACAGAAGAACCGCCAGAAAAATGAAACTTATGATCGAAAAAAAACGCATTACTTTCAGCATGAGCTTAGTCTTTGTACGAAGCCGGAAAGATTTTGATGCAAAAATATTTGAACTTGTTAGCCGCATTTTAGCAAGCTAAGATTGTTGCAGAAGCCCGCACGAAGTAAGGGCATCGTGTCCGGCCAGAAAATGCCCTTACTCCGTGCGGGCTTCCGCAACTTATGATCCTACTCAAAAACGTCACCAAAACCGTCACCTCAGGAGCCGACGACCTTACGATCCTCGACGATGTTTCGTTCGAGATAACGGACGGGCAGTTCGTCGCTGTTACCGGTGCGTCGGGCAGCGGTAAGTCGACGTTGCTCGGATTGATCGCCGGGCTCGATGCTCCGTCGTCGGGGCAGATCGTTGTCGACGGCGACGAGGTCACGGCGATGAGCGAGGACGCCTTGGCGCGGCTGCGCAGCGAGAAGATCGGCTTTATTTTCCAATCGTTTCACCTGATCCCGAGCCTAACGGCTTACGAAAACATCCTAATTCCAATGGAAATACTCGGCCTCGACAACGTCCGCGAACACGCGAATCGCCTGCTCGATGCCGTCGACCTGACAAACCGCGGCCACCATTATCCCGCCGAGCTTTCCGGCGGCGAACAGCAGCGCGTTGCCATCGCACGGGCCTTCGCAAATAGCCCGAAAATACTGCTCGCCGACGAGCCGACCGGCAATCTCGATTCGAAGAATGGCCAGCACATCTTTGACCTAATGAAAAATCTGCACGCGCAGAACAACGTGACCTTGGTTTTGGTAACACACGACGCGCATCTTGCGGCACAGGCCCAACGACAGATCATCCTGGCTGATGGTCGAGTCATGAGCGATGAATTGAACCGCAGAGACGCAGAGACGCGGAGTTAGAAAACGGATTTAAAAAAAATGTCTCATTCTTCTCTGCGTCTTCGCGTCTCTGCGGTAAAAAAACGATGAAATTCATCTTCAACCTAACCCGACGCGAGATACGCTCTTCTTGGCGGCGTTTGCTGTTTTTCTTCCTCTGCATCGCGTTGGGTGTCGGTTCGATCGTGGCTCTTCGGTCACTCATTCAGAACATCACAAAAGTAGTTGGAAATGATGCCCGGGCTCTGATGACGGCAGATGTCGAGGTCAGCTCGACGAACGATTTCTCGCCGACGGACGTGGCAAAGATCGAAGAGGTCGTCGCTCGCTTTTCGATCATCGAGGCGCGCAACGAGACGATCTCGACCGCCTCAATGGCACGACCCGTAGATCCCGCAAACGACAGCATCGCGTTCGTCGAGCTTCGCGGGATCGAGCCGCCTTTCCCGCTTGTCGGCGACTTCAACATTTCAGACGGGCGGCCCTTCGATTTCAAACTGCTCGAAAACAAAGGCGCTACCGTCGCGCGGATCATTCTCGAGGAAATGAAACTCAAGGTCGGCGACAAGCTCAAGATCGGCGAAGGCGAGTTTCAGATCCGCGCTACGTTTGATGAGGAGCCCGGCGGATCGAGCGGCTTTAGGCTCGGCTCGCGTGTGTTTGTCGAGAAAAAGGCTTTTGACGAGGTCGGCATCACGCGTAACACAAGCCGCGTTAGACGCCGCATCCTTTATCGCACGTCCGACAATCCGACCGAGTTTGTAAAACAGCTTCGCGAGGCACTAAAAGGCACCACGATCACCGTCGGATCCTATCGCGAGCAACAGGAAAATCTCAGCCAGCAATTCGAACGTACAGAGAATTACCTCTCACTCACCGGCCTTTTGATCCTAGTCCTCGGCGGCGTCGGCGTGTGGAACGTTGCTCGTGCCTTTGTCGAGCAAAAACGCAAAACGGTCGCGGTGCTCAAATGTCTTGGAGCAAGCGGCACGCGGATCATCACGGTCTATCTGCTGCAGATATTGACGCTCGGGCTGGTCGGCAGTTTCTTTGGAATTTTGCTCGCACAGCTCGGCCTTTGGGCTGCACGTTCGCAGTTTAACGATGCTCTGCCGGCAAAGATGAGCTACGCCGTCAACTTTTCGACCGCCTGGCAGGGCGTCGTCCTCGGCGTGTTGATCTCGCTGCTGTTTTCGGCCTTGCCGCTGCTCCAGATACGCACGATCAAGCCAAAGCTGCTTCTGCGTGATGAGAATAACGTCAATCTATCCCGGCTCGACTGGGCCAAATTTGCCTTTGGTGCGGTTTGTCTTGCAGCCTTGCTCGGCCTCGCCGTGTGGCAGGCCGGCTCGCTCCGCGTCGGGCTTTTCTTCCTCGGTGGGCTCGCTGCGACCGGCTTGGTGCTCTATCTATCAGCCGCTCTGTTGACCTGGCTGCTAAAAAAGGTCAAGAATCTCAGCTCTTTCTCTTTCCGGCAGGCGGTAAATTCGCTCTACCGTCCCGGCAACCAGACCCGCATTATTTTGCTGGCCGTCGGGCTCGGGGCGTTTGTCGTTATCACGGTTCAGATCATGCAGGCCAATCTTGTGCGCGAATTCGATTTCAGCCGCAACCGTCGTTTGCCGAGCATGATCTTTGTCGATATTCAAAAGAGCCAGATCGCCGAAGTCTCAAAAATGATCGAGCAAAGCACCGGCGAGCGTCCCGAGGAAGTGCCGACCGTGCGTGCCCGCATCGCCGCCATCAACGGCGAATCGATCGACTATCAGCAAACCGAGATCCGCCAGAACCAAGGCCAGATCGGCCGCGAATTTGCGATAACCTACCGGGCGAAGGCCGAGGAGAATGAGACGGTCGTGGACGGCGAATGGTGGACAGCAGACATCACAGACGCAACGCCCGAGGTCTCAGTCGACGACCGAATGGCCGAGACGCTGAAGGTGACACCCGGCGATTCGATTACATTCGACATCTCGGGCCGAAAGCTAACCGCCCGGGTCGCCAACATCCGCAAGATCGACGTACGCAACGCCCGCACGGCCTTTGTATTTGTATTCAAGCCCGGCGCGCTCGAAAAAGCTCCGCAGAGCTTTGCCGCGACCGTCCTCAACCACACCCCGGCCACCGAACGCCAGCGGCTGCAACGCGACGTGCTCGACAAGTTTCCAAACGTCCAGATATTCGACGTCGCCGACATCATCGCGGCGGTTAATCGCCTCGTAAATAATTTTGTGATCGCGATCTCGTTCGTCGGCAGCTTTGTGCTGCTGAGCGGTATCCTGATCCTGATCGGCTCGGTCGCCCTGACCAAATCCCAACGCATCTACGAGAACGCGATCCTAAAAACCCTCGGAGCAAAACGCCGCACACTCGCCACGATCCTCATCGCCGAATACGGGTTGTTAGGATTGCTCGCCGGCATCATCGCCACCGGATTCTCAGTCACGCTCTCATACATCGTCGCCAAATATCTAATGAACATCGAATGGCAATTCGACCCCACCGTCACCCTCGCCGGAGTCGTGATAACCACGCTCCTGGTCACCCTCGTCGGCTCCGCCGCCAGCTTCGACGTCCTATTCCGCAAACCGCTCGCGACTCTTCGGGGTCAGTGAGTTATTTGGTGAATTTCACAATGCGTCGGGCCCCTCTGTCTTTTTATAGAAATTATGTCCTATTAGGTATTCTTTTAAGTATTAGCGAATGTTGACAATTAGGATTTGACAAGAACACCAGAAATCGGGTATTTGTTTTCAATCCTATATTTAATGGAATATAGGTTACTTCCCCGGTTGTCAGCCGAAGTATGACTACAACCCTTTCTGTAGAACGCTCTCGCACTCTTTCGCAGAGCAGAAAGGAGATAAATGAAGAAAGACCAGCCATCGCTGCGGTCGGTACTTGGCGTACTGACTGTAAAACTATTAGTTTTTGGGATTCTATTTTCGCCCCTCGCTGGAACAGTATCGACCCTAAATGCCCAGACCGGACGAAATCCCCTGATTATAGATTCCTCAACCGCACGGATATTAGCCGACCGAAGCCGCATAGTTAGAAAAGTACGTGATTCGGTCAGAGCTAGGAATGTTCCGTTTGACCCCATACTTCTGTTCACCAAAAATTGGAGACAGCGGCTTAAGCCAATTTTCGACCAAATGCCGCAGATGGTGCAAGCCAGGATCCATCACAATAAGAAACTCAAAGGTGTTGAGGTCGTTGGCGAACTAACCCTACCCGACACCGTTGAACTCACTGGCGACACAATCATCATTGCAAAAAAGGTTCGTTTTACTGGCCGCAATGTTGTGATCAAAGGTCCCTACGATTTTCACGCTTTTACAGTGGATTCTTTCGGGACTGAACATCCGAACGGCAATATCACTATTGATACGAGTGGTCACGGTCATAGAGAATGGCTCGAAGCACAAAGGGCAAATAACAGCGGTTTGCTTGCGAAAAGCACAACAGGGAAGGATAAAGGGTTTGTGAACGCAAGTTTCACCCCTCCAACCTTGGACACCATAGACAATTCCGGCGTCACAGGCTCTACCGGTACAACGGGAGCTCCGGGCGGTAACCCGTCGCACGGCGTGGATGGCGGTGGAGGAGCCGACGGCACATGCGGCGGGAACAAGAACGGCTCACCGGGCATCAACGGCACCCACGGGGGAGCCGGTGGAAATGGTGGAAATGGTGGAAATGGTGGAGCTGGCGCAAATGGGGGGACCGTTACGCTGGCAATCTCAAATGCCAACATGTCCACAAGCTATATCCTCCGGTCCAATGGCGGCGACGGTGGGCCTGGAGGCCCAGCGGGAGGCGGAACTAGCGGTGGAGTCGGTGGCGATGGTGGCGATGGTGGCGACGGCGCGAGTTGTAACTGTCAGGCCGGCGGGCTCGGGATAGGTGGCAATGGTGGTAACGGAGGAAATGCCGGCGCCGGAGGTAATGGAGGTACAGGTGGCAATGGAGGCAAAGGTGGCGACGGTGGTCCAATATCCGTTCATTATCCGACCGGATATAACTTGTCCCAAATAACTACATCTAACACCGCCGGAATTGGCGGCGCCGGGGGATCGGCTGGCTCTGCCGGGAATGCCGGGACGCCGGGAGACCCGGGCAGCCCCGGCTCTGGCGGTGATCTTGTTGGTTGCAATGCTAATAACGGAAACCCGGGAACAGCCGGCAACGGTGCTTCTGGCGGTACGGCGGGAGCGGCCGGAGCGGCCGGAGCCGGGGGCACCAATGGTCCTAGCCCTTCGTTTACCTCAAATGGTGCTCCGCCGTCAGGCGGAGGCGGCGGAGGGGGCTATGAACCAGGTGAGGGAGGCAATGGATGTACTGACTGGTACTGGGTGGAATACTGGTGTTATCCGCTTCAAAGTCTCCTGAAACCAAAACGAATAGAGGAGGTAGTGGCTCCAACACTCAATGAGCGCCGCTCGTTTGGAGAGAGATTTCTCCGTACGGCGTCTATACCTCCGACCGCTTCTGCACCGATGGTTGATTATTGGTGCGAAGTAACATCTGCTACTTGGATCGGTTGTTTCTAACAAAGAGTAGTTCCTAGTAATATGAAAAGCCGCCGTTTTGGGGCGGCTTTTTTATTCTCAAGAAACATCGTTGGCATCGGCGGCAATGGGGTCTGTAACAGAATGGAAACTATACAGGCTTGTTTAGCCTCGTTTACGAGGCTTTTCATTGTATAGCCACGTCGTTTACGGCGTGGTTAGGTCTCGGCAGATGTTGATAGGGCGTTTTAACGTCCTTACTCGGCGCGCTTTAGCCGGCGAAGGGCTAAAGCCCCACAAGGTAAGCCCATTGAAACGGGCTCGGAATCGAATTTGACGTTTACCACGCCGTAAACGACGTGGCTATGCTCCGCGAGGAGCGGCGTGTGCTCCGCACACTATTTTGCCATCGGCAAAATCGGCATAATACGACAAAATCGGCATAACACGACAAAACCGGCATAATGGTATTCCAATGCGAAAAGCGTTGCGCTAGGTTGGGAGATCTATGGAAGATCTCTCGATCAAGCCATTTGCGTTTCAGCAGCGGGTTGAGGCTTGTCGGGTGCTTTATTTCAAGTATCAGGGGCGGCATCATGACCATATCCAGCGTGAGATGCGTGAGCTGGGGCAGGCGACGTTTAACAGGCGTGTGCTTTATGCACGGAATCAGCGTGCGGAGCATGCGTTAATAGCGATAGCTACAGGTGGAGCGAAGCGGAACCTGTAGTAAGATCGCAAAAAACCATATAAGCGTGTGGAACACGCGACATTGAGCATGCCATCCTACGCACAACTTTATTATCATATCGTCTTCGCAACCAAGGATCGTATTCCGATCATCACCCACGCCCGGGAAAAAGAAATGTATCGTTATCTCGGCGGCATTATTCGCGGGCAAAAATGTCAGCCGATCGAGATAGACGGTATGCCCGAGCATGTTCATGTGCTGCTGCGATCATCACCGGTCATTGCACTTTCGGACCTCGTACGAGATCTAAAGGCGAATTCGTCAAAGTGGGCGCGACGAACTTACGAACCCAAATTCGGCTGGCAGCGAAGGTTCGGGGCCTTTAGCGTGAGTGAATCAAACGTCGATGTGGTTCGTCGGTACATACAACGGCAGAAACTTCACCACCAAAAACAGTCGTTCGAGGACGAATACCGCGAGTTGCTTAGGCTGCACGGAATCGATTTTGATGATCGGTATTTGTGGGATTAATTTCGCGTGTTACACACGCTCGGAATTTGGTCTACCTCTTCTATACGTTCCGCCTTCGGCTTCACGTGTAGCTAGCGCTATTTCGTGTGCTCCGCACCCTCGCACACAGGCTCAACGTTGAGAGGCCAATGTAGCGAGTGTTCATCCATCGAAACGGCAATAGTGCGGAGACCGGCGGTTTTCGTGGGATCTTTGAAAATATGGGAAGCTGGTCTTTGGTCTTTGGTTTTAGGTCTTGGGTCTTAGGTCTTAGGTCTTAGGTCTTGGGTCTTGGGTCTTGGGTCTTGGGTCTTGGGTCTTGGGTCTTGGGTCTTGGGTCTTGGGTCTTTGGTTTTTGGCCTTTGAGGATCGGTGAGCGCTGGCTGTATTACAAAATGTGTTTTTTTATTTTAAATTTTTGCGTTTTTAGGTCAAAAAACGGCGGTAAGATATTGAAAACACGTGAGTTATTTGTCCCAGAACACGCTTGGGACAAGCGTGGGACAAAAATAGGCCCAAATGGGCCTCAAGTCTTGTGTTCGCAATGTTTACACAGATTTTCGTTGTTTTCGAAAATATCTAGGATTGAGCGTCAAAAGGATGTTTTTCGAGGACCGCGCGTAGATTTACCTGGCCAAAGAGTGTTTCGAGGTATGCTCCGAAGCGGTGGAGGATCGGGACTAGGTCTTTGTTCTCTTTGGTGACGAGGATCTCTTCGATAAACCGCTCGACGGTCTCGGTGTCTTTGTAGAAGAGGTATCTGGCGGTGCCGGACAGGAACTCTCGCAGCGTTTTTTGCAGCGATTCGACCGTCTGTTTTTTGGGATCATTCTCGGCAGCCTGGACAAGCTGTATTGCGGACCAAAGCTCTTTGCGAAGGGCGATGGATCGGTCGCGTTTTACGGCGAAGTTCGGAAAGATCGTAAACACATCAGCCTTAGGATCAATGAGGCGAGCAAAACCGGCCAGCATCTGCTGAAAGCCTTCGCTGAGCAGTGCATACGCGGTCTCCATTCGTGCATATATCGATGGCGATGGACGCACACCGGCAAGGCCGGCAAGCTCCTGCGAATAGACCTTCTTGAGCTCGATCGACGCCGTATACGACGCGGCATCGAGCGAGGAGAACATCTCGGCCTCTTCGTCCGGAAATCGCTCGAGCCGATTGTTGATATAGCTCGTCAGCTCGAATATCTGTTCGTTGACGCGGGCAAATATGAGGACAGCGGGTTTTAGCGGCTCGTCGGCCTCGAGCATTTTGCCGACGACATCGAGCCATCTTAGTATGCGGCCAAAGCGGGGCAGCACGAGTGCGAGTTCGGAGTGCTCGGCGCTAAGAAAATCATCGCTTACGGCAAGCTCCTTCAAAGGAGATGGCAAATAACGATCGCCGTCGTTCTCCGCGTGACGGATAAGCTTGCCAAAAACCGGCAGGCTCGCCAAACGTGACGACATTAAGTTGCACCACGCTTTCCACTCACCCGAACCGAGCGAATTCGAATTTATCAATCCTTCGCTGAGCATTGCAGCATCGCGAAGTACGGCTGACAAATTCAACATCTCACCAAACCTTATTTCCCACGTCACTGCGGCCTCAGCCGATGCGATACCGCCATTCGAACTAAGTACGCGTGCCGTCAACATCGAGCATCGCTGGATCGCGGAATGCACGAGCCTGAATTCTCGTGACGCGTCCGGCGCGGCCTTACCATCGCGGCCGTCGAGGAAGGATTGGTGGCCCGACGCAAAAAAGCTCTCGAGGCCCGACAGCCAAATGCCGAGTTCGGTCACAAGCTCTTCGTTTGTTACGCCAGGTGTCATTCGTTTCTTGCGCACGCCGACTGTCGCATCGTTCGTGACGCGGACATCGACCTGCTCTTCTAAAAACACGGCTGCCAAATTAGTATTGATCCTCTAAATATCGGTGGTACTGCGGCCAGAGGGTGCGAGTGAGAGCCGCTTTTTATTTATACCGCGATTTAACCATGTTTGGCAATAGAAATTTGGCAGACCGACCTATTATACTCGATGCTGGCCCATGCGAAATAAGATACTAATAGCCACAAATAATCCCGGCAAGATCACCGAGCTAAGGGAGTTACTCGCTGGTCTCAAGATCGATCTTCACAGCCTATCGGATTTTCCCGGGATCATCGAGGTCGAGGAAACAGGCGCCACCTTTGCCGAAAATGCTCGTCTCAAGGCTGTCGGATATGCGCGGCAATGCGGCGTAATTTCGCTCGCCGACGACTCCGGCCTAGAGGTCGCAGCACTCGATGGACGACCCGGCGTACTGTCAGCAAGGTACGGTGGCGACGGCACAACATTCGCAAAAAAGATGGAAATGCTGCTCTATGAGCTGAAAAATACTGATTCCCGTGATCGAAGTGCCCGATTTGTTTGCGCGATGTCGATCGCCGATCCGAACGGCCGTGTTCTCTTTGAATCGGAGGGCGTTTGCAACGGCCGCATCGCGCTAAGTCCAACCGGCACTAGCGGTTTCGGCTACGACCCGCTTTTCATTCCTGATGGGTATACGTTCTCATTTGGCGAATTAGCCGACAATATTAAGCAAAATATCAGTCATCGAGCACATGCTTTTTCACAAATAATCCCATTTTTACGGGATTTTATTGAAATTTGACTTGACGTTGGCGCATTTCGGAATTAGAATTCGACACTTGGAATCGTTTCTTAAGTGAAACAGACGGGGCGTAGCACAGCCTGGTAGTGCGCTCGCTTTGGGAGCGAGAGGTCGCAAGTTCGAATCCTGCCGCCCCGACCATCCAGCTTTACCGGATAGGTCGTTTCCCCCTATTTGCCGGAGCTTCTACAAGGCAAATGATTCACTCGGGAAGTTTTATTTTTACAACCAAAAAACTGGAGGTTACTTAAACTATGGCTCGTATGACACAGACGGAAATTATCAGCAGCTTGGCCGATTCGTGCGGTTGCAAGAAAACGGACGTTAAAGGAATGTTTGAGGCTCTCGCTGCTCTTGCTGCAAGCGAAGTAAAAACAAATGGCGAATTTACCGTTCCGGGCTTCGGTAAATTGAAAAAGACGCACCGCAAGGCGCGTGACGGCCGCAACCCCGCAACTGGCGCCGTGATCAAGATCCCCGCCAAGACCACTGTCAAGTTCAGCATCGGTAAAGCGATGAAGGACGCCGTTGGTTAACCTACTGTATGATGTGAGTATTTTCTCACCGACCGGCAAATCTTGTGGTTTGCCGGTTTTCTTTTTGCAAAAAAATTTGCCGTCTTACGAAAAAAAGTGTTCCATTTCGGAAAAGTTTCTGTTAACATTCTCTTACAGTTGAGACGAGCCGTACGAAGTTAGCCTTTTCCAGCAAACTTTCATGCTGGGAGTTTCAACGCATTATCGCAGGTCGGCATTATGTTTCGTGCCGGTCAGCAACGTTCCCGCAAGACAAGCGGAAACGAACAAAATTGAAACAAAGGAGAATATAAAGTGGCAGCAGCTAGACCAATGACCTTGCAGGATAGAGTCCTGCAAATAGACCATATTCAGGCACGCCGGTTTTCGAAATTGACTGGTGATGCGGTGGAGATCGCGGCAGAAGGCATCATCAGACACCTCAGGGCTTGTGCCCGAATGGACGTCAATCCCGATGCATCGGCCGTGCGTGAGATCATCGATGACGCCCTGAACGGCAGACGCGTTTTTGCCGAAACTTCGAATGACCTATTGGCCGCTTAGTTTTAACATTTAGCAATACATATTTGGACCGTCCGTTTGGACGGTCTTTTTTTATTTTAACGAGAGTTTGTAGAGAACATATTTACCGAGCTGCTCACGCTCCGTTCGTTCGTACCACTTATCGACATTCTCCAAATACGGCTCGAGTTCGAGTGGCGTAACAAGAAAATCGAGGCGTGGAATTCCCGGGCCACGAGCGTCGAAATTTCGTGAATATTCGGCATATTTGCGCGCCTCCGCATCGATCTCGGCAAACGTCAGCGGTTTGTATTCCGAATTTAAACGATCCGTATGACGGCCCCAGCCGAAGATGGCGATCATCGATACAAAGTCCTCGCCCTTCTTCATTCCCTCGGCAAGCTGCCGGTCGCTGACTCCTTGATACAGAAGATGTTGGTAGTATCGCTCCTTGCTTTCTTCCCACCCGAGGCCCGGAAACACATGTTGGTGCCGCGCCCAGAGCACGGACTGTGGAGCTAGCGTTGGCAGGTCATCGCCCTCAGCGATACCGAGGTGAAGCACCACGCGTTTGTGTTTTTCAGGATCGTCCACTGCGATCTCCGTCAGCCGCTTGCCGACCGGCATCGCCTCATCACGAAGTACATTCACCTCATCCAAAACCCGTACGGTGTAATGACATTCGACAAATCCCCACGCCGCCGCGACCACTGCGATCGACACCAACACGATCGCTGGCAAACGGTCGCGCCCGACCGAATTTCGCCAGATAAGCGCAAGTGTAACAACAACCGCCAGGCCCGCAACGTAATTGCCGATAAAGACCTGATAATGAATAGGCTGCAGCGTGTGCCCTGTAATGACTTGCTGGTTAAAAACTATAGCGGGCGTAAGCGCAAGCGAGATCGCGAAAAGTGTCGAGCGATCCCGCAGACGAAGCATCCCGAGGATCACTCCGACGCCAATGATCGCCAACACAAAGAATCCGATCAATTCGGGTACGCGTGTCAGATCGAGAGAGCGGGTCCGGACGAGAAGCGTCATGTCGTCCATAGCCGTCGACCTTTTCGACAACAGCCACGCGTACGGGGCCAGGGCAGCAAGGCAACCTGCCGCGAGCAGTCCGAACCGTTTAGCATCGCTCCAAACGCCATCAGGCCGAAAGATCAACCAACACAGTCCCAAACAACCTAACCACGCCGCAGCCGTCGTCCATACGTAAAAATATGTATAGACGGTATAGGCAAATGCGAGAATTGCGAGGATCAGAGAACCATAGTCAGAACCACCTGCGATAGCGGGTGGTTGAATTCCCGCATCCATAACCTCACCATTTCTTTCACGGACAAATATCTTCCAAACAAACCCGATCAAGACAAAAAACGCCGGAAATGCCATTGCCGGAACGTATCGCCTAAACCCCGGAAAATAGGGATAGGAATAGCTCGTATCTAGTATCTCGCCGATCACCCCTTCGCCCGCCCAGAGCGCACCTCCGGCGAGGACGAATAGGCTACCAGCCATCGCAAGCAGCGAATCGCCGGTGATCATCCCCAACAGCCAAAATATCGCGAGGGCTGTCAGAAACGCCGCCACGGCGCCAGTGATCGTCATCGCCCATGGAGCACCGATACCGAGAATGCGAGCCGGTATCGCGATCGTCATTGGGCCGGCAAATTGAATAGAGAAAAGTGATTCGGGCTGCGGCGTTTCGGGTGAGTCATCCCGTCCGGTATAAGGATCATTCTTACGCGGCCGTCCATCAATCAGAGCTTTTAGATAAGCTCCATACGCGACCTCGTCGATGTCGTTATAGGCGTAGTGACCATTCCAGTCGGAGCCACGCAGATACAACATCTTCATCTGCGGATACAGCGAAAATATAGCCAAAAACAGCCCCGCAATTATTCCAAAACGCCACTGAAGCTTCATAAAAGAACTGACAGATTAGCACAGGGCGCTAGAAATCTTTGTTTAGTTCGCCGCCGGGCCCTTTTTACACAACTTTACACATCCTCGCAGATTCCTGACAACCAACGTCCAAGAAATGCGTCATATTACATGTACGCGGAACGAGCCGAGCATTTTTAGGCCAGCATACAACGAGGGCTAAGGTTCCGCCTGAGATACTTTTTTAATAAAAACAAACGGAGAAATAATAATGGTCAATCTTAAAGCAAAATTCATCCTGGCAGCAGCGGTTCTTTTCATCGGCGGCGTTTCGGCCGCGAATGCACAGCTTGTTAATGGCTCATCCATCAAGGTCAACGTTCCTAACTCATTTGTCGTGAGGGACGAGACGTTTGAAGCCGGTACCTACACGATCGAACGAACGCCGAGCACGGCTGATGCGCCGTCGCTTCTGATCATTCGCGGCGAAGGCGAGACGATGGTATTTGATACGATCATTTCCAACTCGAACGAGGCAGCAGGCAACACTCAGCTCGTATTTGACACCGTCGGTGGCACCAATTATCTGAGCGGTATAGTCGTAAAAGGCCAGACCACCAAAAATGAGATCGCCAAGACCAAGACGCAGAAACGAATGATCGCCAATGGGGAAGCTGTCCGCACAGTGATAACGATCACGAACACAGGTTTCTAAAACCCGACCCGAATTAACTTTCCTCCTTAGGGTGCTGCCGCTTGCGGTGGCGCCCCTTTTTTGTCAGCAACGGCGACCCTTCCAATTCTCATCTCAATGAGGTAGACTGACCTTCCTCTTTTGGGGGCGACAGGCTTCGACAGGGGCTTGTATAGATCTTTGAATGCACGTCGGGCTTTTTGTAGGTGAGCCCGTTAACAAAACTTGCAAAACACAAATGCTAATCAAGAATTAGCTCTTGCTGCCTAATTAACTTTAGCTACAGCAATGTCTTACCGGAAGTCAGCCTGATGCGACCGGATAAGGCATAACTCAGTTCGGGCTCGAGCGCGTTCACCACCTGCGGACGCGGTTTAAAGTTAGTCGGGTTAGCTTGTCTGAAGGTCTTGTCTGTTCATCTGCTTCTGATAGGCGAAAATTAAGTGAACTGACTAAACGTGTAGATTTCACTGGTCGCAACCTTTGGATGCGGGTTCGATTCCCGCCGCCTCCACCACTTCTTTCGACGGATTTCCCATTTCGTAGTTTGAAATTCTAGACCCATTTTTGTTTGGAGGCGTCGATGATGAATGTCGGATTGCCCCTTACACATGGCTTGATTTTTACAAAGAACAGGCGTATATTTCCTCAATCGGTTGGGGCTTGCGTTAGTTGCTGGCATTTATTTCTCATTACGTGGCCCTTGCCGGGAGGATGGTAAGCCCTACGACTCTGGCTCGGTCAATATATCCTGTACCGGTATCTACAAGATCACAATTACCATCGAGTATCACGGGAAAATTGGCATTTGTCTGCCAGGTGCGCAGAGCAAGTGGTTGTGAGGGATGCTGTGAAGGAGAAGCGATTAGGTTGTAACCGACGGAAATCCGGGGTTGAGTCGTGCGTCCCGTTATTGTTTGTTTACTTATGTGCGTTCACTTCGCTGACATGGCAAGCGATGGGACAAAGTAGTTCTGATGCTCAACTAGAGGATGCTCTTTTTCTTTGCCTCTCTCAAACATTAAACGTTCGCCCCGGTGAATTGCGCGACCCTTCTGACCACACAAGAGCATTTGATCCAAATACCGGAAGGAACTTCGTTTACGATAGGGCTAACAAGGCGTGGATTGACACGAAAACCGGCGAAAGAATGTGCCCAAAAACTGAGTCGGCGGCGAGCTTAGAAGATGCCCTTTTTCTTTGCCTCTCACAAACCCTAAAAGTTCGGCCCGGTGAACTGCGGGTTTCATCAGACCATACGAGAGCCTTTGATCCTAATACAGGGAGAAACTTCGTATACGATAAAAAAAAGAAAGCGTGGATCGATACGAAAACGGGTGAATGCATCTGCCCTAAGTGCGTCATCGAAGACGCTAAGACAACGCCTCAGCCACCGAAAGGAAAGGAACCGAGCGTTCCAAAAAAGCTGGAGAATCCCAGCACAGGATTTAGGATCGACATCAAAAAACCGCTCGGCCTGCATACGATCATTTTTACTACGCCGAAGAACAATAGGATCGAGCTGTATTTTCCTGATGGACTATATGCCGGACTGCCTTTTTCAGGGACGATAAAACTCTTTCCGACCGGGAATACTGCCGATCACGACGAGTTGAAAAACTACGCTCTAACGGTTGGCGGGCAGACGATCGTGCTTACAAACGGCCTTTTGACTGTTACGTCGCCAACCACGACGGTAAAAGATACCACCAACTGTCTTCTAGTCGATAAGAAAGGCAAGGAGAAGGCGGGAGTGTCGCTTCCAGTTCATCAAGCCGCATCGCCGCCGGCCAACTTTTGCCTGCCAAAGAGCGGAACCGCCGGCGATCTGGTCGTTATTGATGGACCGTTTCAGGGCGGCGTTGTGCCCTCAGACTACCTTCGGATCGGCGGTCAGGACATGACCATCCTCGCCAAAACCGCGGACGGGCTTGTGGCTCTGAATACGAATCAAACACCTGGGCCAACGGAAATCGAACTCGGAACAAACGGATCGGTATTCAAGGGCCGATTCAGCAATCTGAAGGTCGATGTGACCGCCGACAGCCTCAATTTGCTGAAGGGCCAGAGCACAACTGTTCATATCCTTGTCAGCGGCTTGCAAGGAATAATAAAACCGGCTGCCATGTCGATCACCGCGTCGGGCGCGATATCGCTGCAAGGCGGCGGATCGCAATCTATGACAATTTCGCCTGGACAGGTCGGAACGAATGGTACATTTTCGATGGATCTGGGATTGAACGCGATCGAGAAAGGCGGTTTCGGTGTGACGGTTACCGTAAACCTGAATGAACCGTGCTCTCCGCCAAGATAGGATAATTCGCTTGGATGCGGGTTCGATTCCCGCCGCCTCCACCATTCCTTTTTGTTTCGAGTCGCTGAGATCAGTTGGGTCGGCCGAGGAGTTCGCGACTCTGGCTGCTGATCCTTACCTTTGCGAACGCCGGATCAGCTGCGAAGAACAGCATATCGAGATCTTTCCGTTCAATGGCAGCTTTCAGGCTTTCGACAGCCCCCTCGAGGTCACCGCTTTCCGCGAGCACACGAGCCAATTTATAGGGTGAGTGCTCGACATCTGTGTAGAATTCTTTCTGCGCCTTTCGAACCCCGTCAAAGCCGCCTTCGGAATAAGCGGCGGAGAACTTTTGAGCCTCAAGCCGCAGTCGTTCGCTTTTTGAGTAAGTAAGCGAAGCAATAAACATCTCGGCTGCCCTGTCATTCTGCCCGCGCGTGGAGGCGATCTGATACAACAAGCCCAACGCGGCTTGCGATCGCGGCTGCATCCGCAGCACCCTTTCACACTGTTCATCTGCGGCCTGCGGTCTGTCCGCAAAATAAAGGATCTGGCAAAGATCGATATTTATCGGGATCGAGTCCGGTTCGAGTGAGAGCGCTTTTTCTATCTCGACCAAAGCTGCGTCACCTCGGCTTGCAGCGGCTAGATTCAAGGCGTACCAATGACGCGCCGTGGCATATTCAGGGCTCAGCGAGATAGCTTTTTTGAAATGCTCGTCGGCCTCGGCCAGCTTCCATTCCCAAAACATCGAAACAAAACCAAGCGTCGCATGAGGCTGCCCGAGGGACGGATCGAGCCGGATCGCCTCGCGAGCCTCGGCCTCCGCCTTCGTCCAGTTCGCGTAGTCAAAAGCATAGGCATCCGCCAATGCCGCGTGAGCAAGAGCAAAAGCAGGGTCCCGCTCGACCGATTGCTCCAATAGCCGCGTCGCGTTGTGAAGATCATTTGCGTCACGCGTTTTCCAGAGTACCCGGCCGCGGGTGTATAGATCTGATGCTTCTTCTCGGCGCGTTTCGTTCGAACCTCGTACCCCAAAACCACTGTTCGATAGTCCGAGCCACCCGATTCCTCCAAAAACGAGGACAAAGATACCCGCGATCAAAAGTCTCGGAGTTGTCCAGAAGCCCTCGGTTGTCTCCTCGCGGATGACGAGCCTCGAACGCGAAGTAGCCTCGACGGCTATTCGTTGATCAGTCTCTACAAACTCGCGCACCTCCGCCGTGAATCGGTAGCCGCGTTTCGGGATCGTTTTGATCAATCGCTGCTCACGGGGATGGTCCCCCAGGAGGCGTCGCAGCGTAGAGACATGACGGTTTAGATTACCTTCCTCGACGAAGGTATTATCCCAGACCGTTTCCATCAGGTCGTTTTTGCCGATCGTGCGACCGGCATTTTGCACCAGGGCAAGCAGGATGTCGAAATCGCGGGACGCAAGGGCAACGGAACTGTCGTCGCGGAAGAGTCGACGCTCCTCGACATCGATGCGAAAGCGATCAAACTCAAAAATATGTCGGTCCGCTCCGTTCACTTCACAAAATTCGGGAAAATTCGGATTTTTACGGGACTTTTCCGAACAGCTTGATTTATCTTAACGAAACCGAGGTTAACTTTTACACATCTTAGAATGATTTGTGGCGTGAAAGCAACATGAAAAAAACTGTCAAAACGATAGAGCTTACATGGGAGGAAACGACGAGCATCACCGTTGAGCGATACTCCTCGCACGCGCGCGATGTTGAGGCCGCCGTTGCCGCCGACGAGAACAGTGAATTGTCGGGCGAAACATATACCGATGAAGCCCATCCGGAATACACGGAGGTTTTTAAATGAGCGTGCGAATCATCTTGACGATTATTCTGATAGCAATAATCGCGACACTCTTCGCCTGCCCAAGTCCGAGGACGAATGTTCTGAACACAAGTGCGGCGACGCCGGGTAACTCGCGCCGAGCGAAGGTCGCCGACCCGGAACCGACAACCGCGCCCACGCCCGAATCGGTCCGCCAGATAAATAAAGACCCCGTTAGCCTCGCGAGAGCATTCTACGAATTCTATCTTGACGGTTCTCCAAAGATGGAGGGCAACGAGGTCATCTTCATGCGGTTTTTAACGCCGCGGTTCTACGACAAAGCTGAGAAAGAGCAAACATACGATCCGTTTCTAGACACACAGGAAGGCGACCCGACGTGGAAGGACAACATCAGCGTGTCCGACCCGGTGATTAAGGGTAACAAGGCTACGCTCTTTGTTGTGCTAAACGGAAAAACGAATAAGTGGAGAGCGAAACTGACGCTGCTAAAGAAGAACGGCACGTGGAAGATCGACCCGATCGACATGGCCGTGCCATGAGAGACAAAGATCCAGGAGACAAATCAGAACAAAGGCAGAGATCGAGAGGTAAGGAGGAGGAAGAGGATGAGATCGCGGAAGGGTTTTTGGGTGTTGGTCATTTGGACAGGTGCATTCTTCACCACGGTCGCTGTTAACGGCCAGCCGCCGCCGGTCACGCTCCCGCAAATCGTATTGACAGCGAAACACAGGGAGACAGTCACTCCGCCGGGCGCGACTACAACAACTCGGCTCGTTGCTGTTCGATCGGGCAACACGAGCGTCGCGACTGCGCAGGCCTATCGCAACAAACAGGTAGAGATAGTTGCAGTGGCGCCGGGCAATACGACGGTCGAGTTTTTTGATACCGCCCGCGGGCAAAAATATGTTCAGCCCGTCTGGGTGCAGGCCGCCAATGCGACGGGCGGAGGCGGGGCGGGTTACGATCCGGGAAAGAACCAACTGCCCCAAGTCGTAATGAAGGTCAAAACCACTTACACCGTCACTGTTCCCGGTTCCGGCCAACATCAACTCAGCAGTGTTGTGTCGAGTAATCCGAGTGTAGCAACGGCTCGAACAAATACCGCGAACACCATCCAGATATACGCCAAAGCGCTCGGCGATACGTGGGTCGATTTCACCGACAACGCCACGCGTACGACATATCAGGTCCACGTGTGGGTAACGACGACCGGCAGTAAGCCTCCAGGGTCAGGTAGCAGCGGCTCGACCGGAAGTGGCAAACCGAAGCCGCAAGTAAAAGCATCGCCCGTGGCCGGTGGAAGAATAGATCCTTGCCTCGTTGGTGAATGGGTCTCGGTTGCTTTGAACCGACACAGCGGAAGCGGCGGGGCCGGCGTTAAGGTCACGATCGAGAAAAACGGCAGAGTGACAATCGACTATTCGGAAATGCAGCCGATAGGCTACCCGCACGGACAAACAACAATCATCCGCGGAATCGCCATTGTCCAAATGTCAACGGTAATGGGACAGTTGTTAAGGAACAATGTTGGAGGACCAGTCACTGTTATTCACACACCAGGGCCTACTGAGGAAAAAGATTACTTGGGCGGTCTGGGTGTTCCACTTTCGGAATACACATGTACCCGAAACACGATTTCGAATTTCGCGCAGGTTTTCAAGCGCAAGGCGCAATAGCGGACCCACGCCAGGAGGATCTCATGCGACATATCTTAACGTTCTTGGTTGCGGCAGCGACGCTTAGCGGATCGGTTTCGCCGCCTATGGCATATGGTTCAGCGACTCGACGGACAGATGCTCCTGGAGAGTTAAAGGTCGAGATCCAGGTCGACGATATTTACATCCGCAAGGTGCTTGACAACAAGGTGGGAGCGTTGTTCGCGGACCAGTTTCAGGCGGCAGATCCCGCGTGCCGTGCAGCTGCCGTCCTGGTGGCGCAAGAGGCGGCGAGCAATTACGCATACTGGACGACGTCGGTCGACCTCTTGAAGGAAACCGGAAAAGGGATCGAGATTGCCGGAAAGCTCGGCGGCGCCAAGACCGTCGCCAAAGCCGGACAACTCGCGTTTACGATAGCGAGTGCTTTAGAGGATGAGGAGCCGGCAGCGGCGCTTGGGCGTGCACTTACAGCCGAGACTGTCGACTGGCTGGCGGGGCAGGTGCCTAAATCCGGGTCCGGGAAAGTGGACGAACAGGTAAAAGCCAAGGCGAACGGAGCTAAGGACAAACTGGTGAAGGCGCTCTTTCCCGGCGGAAACAAGAAGGCAAAGACGCACTCGAGCACGGTCGGAGATTGTACTGTCTCCGTGACGCCGGAGATCCAGTTTCCGGAAGGGCGGACTAAACAGGATCTTGGCGGCATCTGGCTTCATATCGACGGTGACTGCGGCTGTAAGAAACCGCTCAGGCTCAACAGCACATCCGGGATACCGACGACGTTCAAAGGGCAGACCGACGACATCAAGAATTGTGGCCTCGGGAAGTTCGCGATCCACGCGTTTCTGCCGATGGTGCGTCTGGAGACATCGGTCGCATATGCCGGTACCGCGGTCAACCTCAAGGACCTCGCGTCAAAAGCGGCCGACTTAAAGTCCTGGGTCGATGACCGGCTTGCCGGCAAAGAGAGTGATAAGAAACCTGTCGATCTTACTAAGGAGCTCGCAAAGCTTACGGGGCAGGCGACCACCGTTTCCCCGGTGTTACGACTCAAACCGATTTTTGACGACAATCTTGATGCCGGTTACGACCTATATGCCAAGTGCAACAATTGCAGCGAGCCGGACAAGCCAGGTTCCGGGCAGGCCGGACCGATAAGCTCGCCGGCCGTCGATGAGGCTATGAGCGTCCCGGAAGACCCGTGTCGCGTCAAATGCTCAGTCCAGTGGGACGCTTGGATGTCCGCCGCGACCGCCGAGGCCGTCAAGAAGAAGCAACACGACGACCAAAAGGCTGCGGCCTCAATCCGCGCGGCGGAGAGCGAGCTAAATTCGCTTGAGAGCGGTGTCACCGACGCGGAGGGGCGTTTGCGACAGGCTGATGCACGAGTGAAAGGATTTCGCGACGAAGCAGCTAGAAAAGGATTCGATCCTCGTGAATTGGGAGACATCTGGACAAGTGCGCTCACTGCACGAGAAACGGCGGTCCTAAACCTTGAGAGGATGGAGGCCCGACGAGACAGAAAGAAAGCCGAGCTTGCGGAACTCAAGAAAGCCGAAACGAAATCGGACAGCGATCTCGCGAAGCTGGCAAAAGCGACCGCAGCGGCCAAGGCGGCCTACGCTAAATGTGCCGATAGCTGCGTAAAGCCAAAACCTGAAGCCGACAACAACAAGATAAAAGCGGGGATCGACCAATGCCTGGTCGGAACGTGGCTCTCCGAATCAATGAAAAACTGGGCGAGCGGCGGCGGCGGGATCCTCCTAACGGTCGATCGCAGCGGAAAACTCACGGTCGATTATTCGGGCATGCAAACCGCCCAAAGCACCGCGAACGGTATTACTACGACCGTGCGATGGACGGGACGCGCAGTTGTATTCCTCGCGAATCAATATGGAGAACCTAGCTTGCCGATCGAATCCGTCGCTGAGTCGAACATCGAGTTCCGCGAGACAACGACAGGATACGGCGGTGGCAACGAGACTGTCCGGACGACCAAGGAGGGCGATGGCGGCGGAGCGGCCCGTGGGAGGTACGTCTGCACGAAAGATACCCTGGTCGTCGATGCTATCGTATGGATAACCAGATACCGGCGCAAAGTTCTATAAAAATAGGTCCTTCGCTCAATTATGAAAACAATAAACAGACGCGTTCTGAAAGTTCTGCTCTTACTCGGGGTTCTTGTCGCCAGCTGCGCAACCAGCAAATTCGACGCGGACGCGAACGAAACTGCCAACTCCGTTTCCAAACCGCCGACGGACGTGATCCCTTCGCCGGCAGGTGCTGAAAACCCGCCGGCAATGAGAGATCCGAGCTTGGTATCGATCTCGGCCGGTGCTCTTGTCGTCAAGAGCCCGGATGAATACGGCGAGGTCTGGTCGGCGATCATGATACTCGACGAGAATCCGAAGAGCGGCTGGGCGACGTCGAAAGGCGTTACTTCGCCGCAGACGATCGTCATAGAGCTTCCGGAAAGGACGATTCTCACCGAGGTAGAATTCGATACGGCTGCGGCCGACGGTCCGGGGCGTGCGGCTCGCGAGGTCGCTGTCGAAATATCGGACGCGAGCGCGACCAATGGTTTTCAGAATATCGCCGATGTATCTCTGCGCGACGCGGTCGACAACCAGCGGTTTCCCGTTAGTTCCGAAACGGCCGGACGATGGGTTCGCCTGACGATCAAGAACAACCACGGCTCCACCGAATACATCGAGCTATTCGATTTTCGAGCCACCGGAAAGCAATTGACGAGCACGCCTCTCGCGAATGTGAGCGGAACCTATTCGACCAATTACGGCGATTTTCACCTCAAGCACGAAGGCACGAGCATCAACGGATGCTACGAGTTTAAGGATGGTGTGGTCGAGGGTGGCATCGAAAGCCGCGTTATCAAATTTACATGGATCCAGAGCAATGCGCGTGGCCCGGCCGTCATGGTCTTCACGTCCGATCGAAGCCAGATGTACGGCCTTTGGTGGTATGAGGGCGATCCGCAACCAAAAGGCGTTTGGAATGGGAAAAAGAAGAGCAACGAGGTCGGAAAGTGCGGCGGCTCGGCGATCGGGGCCGAAAAGCAGATGACCGACAGTATCGAAAAAACCGGGCGAGCCCGCATCAACGGAATCAATTTCGCCACCGATTCGGACGTCATAAATGATGAGTCGAAACCGACTCTCGACAAGATGGCGTCGATGCTGAAATCGAACGCAGCGTGGCGGATCACTATCGAGGGCCACACCGATTCAACTTCAACTGCGGCGTACAACCAGAAGCTTTCCGAGCGGCGAGCCGCATCCGTAAAGGCATACCTCGTATTGGCCGGCATAAAGGCAGAACGTCTGGAGACGGTCGGTTATGGTGCATCAAGGCCGGTCGGCCCCAACGAGACGGCCCTCGGCCGGGCGCAGAACCGACGCGTAGAGCTGTTGAAACAGTAGTTTCGGATCATTAGGTTCAACGCTATCGCACTCGTTGGCTTGTGATCTAGAATGGGGGAATGCTGCAATTCCCGACCAAGATCGTTAAGCTCGGCATAAATCCGGTTGTCGATCCGCCGGACGATGTATTGCGAGTCATTTTTAAACCGACAAGCAGGTCAAAGGGTGCAATAGAGGTTCGCGGGCGGTTGAACGGAGCGGACTTTATTCAAACGCTGGTTACGGGGCGTGGCGGCTCTATGTCAATGGCGAAATGCTTAGAGATTCGGGCCTAAAGGTTGTAGATCGGGCTAAAGTCGAAATCGATTTCGATCCGCTGCCCCGCGAGATCTTCGTTTCGCAGCAAAGTAGAATACGACTCCGATAAGATTGGTTACTACAATTAGCCCGCTGATCTTTAAAGCAAACGCGAGCTGGCTCTCGACTTTTACGATTGGCACGATCGAGAGAGCAACGTAGAGCAGCGTCATAGCAAAGCCGCTGAATGCCGCAATTCTCAACCACAGCGGAATTTTCACGCCCGAAGCTCGCAGACCGATGATCGGGATCGCGAACATCACCATATAAGTAAGCGCGTAAAATACGCCCGACGCGTTCCAGAGGATCTGGAATGCCTCCTGTTTGCCGACACCGATCAGTCCGACAATTCCCATAAACAGCGTCGCCGCACCGACAAAGAGGATCGAGTTGACCGGCGTTTTGTATCTAGCGTGCATTTTTGTAAACCAAGCCGGAAGCAGGTTGTCCCAACCGGCGACCATTGGCAACCGCGTGTTGCCAGCGAACATCACGCTAGACTGAGCAAGCCGGATCGAGATCAAAGCGAATATCGTTAGCGAAGCGATACTGGCGACCATTCCAAGCGGCCCAAATCCAACGCTGAGGATCTGAGGTATGGGTGCGATCAGATCGATCTGTTCCTGTGGGATCAATGTCAGGACGGAGCTTGTTCCGAGGATAAACAACAACGCAATGATCGGTGCCGCGACTATAACCGAGCGGCCAATCGAACGTCCCGGATCGCGAGCCTCGCCGGCGTGGATCGCAACATATTCAAACCCGCCGAGAGCTCCAAAGCCCATCTTCCCGAGCAAATTAAGCGTCATCAGCGACAGCACGGGCATCTCGAACTGTATCGGGTCATACTCCGTGATCGTTCCTTTTGCAAGATTGAGCAGCGGCAGGATAAGGATCGTGGCAAAAACGACTAACATCAAGATGCCGCCAGCTTTATGCACCCATTTCCCAACGCCTAGCCCGATAGTCGTGATAACGACCAAAACTACGATAACGAGAATATTTGTCGCACCGATAAACCAAGGGCTCGAGTTAAGCCAGTCTCCGCTCGGGCCGACGATGTAGCTAATGTACTGCGTTAGCTGGAGGCCGATCTCCGACGTATTGAGTATCGCAAAAAGCCACAGATTCCACGCGACCATAAATCCGATCAGATCGTTGAAACCAAGCTTTGCCCACTGATAAACGCCACCCTCAAGCGGCATCTGTTTATTGAGATAAATGACGACGACTGCCGATGGAATGTAGAAAAGTAATATCGCAACGAGCCACAGCACGACATGCGACGGCCCTTGTTTCGCCGCAACACCGACCCATGGCAAACCGACGATAAAGAGAATTTGAGTCAGAACGAGGTCGCTTAGCCCGAGTTCTTTTTTAAACCCGGAACTTTGTGCTTCCAGTCGTTGCTCTTCCTGCCGGAATTCGGTCGCGGCGTTGCTATCATTTTGCTCTTCCATAGCTGCAAGCTTTTTTCGATTTCGTTGTTTGGCGTAAACATCCTATTACAAGTCCCAAGTTACGGAAAGCAGCCACAAGACCGCCTAACGCAAATGCGATATAGTTTTCATTGGAAATGACGGAAGCAAATGCACTACCGATCGGTATTTTTGACAGCGGCGTCGGTGGCCTTACGGTCTATCGCGCGCTGCATGATCGTCTGCCGAATGAGCATTTTGTTTATCTCGGCGATACGGCGCGGGTGCCTTACGGGACGAAATCGCTCGCGACGGTCGAGCGATATGCGATCGAGAATTCGCAATTTCTTGCATCACGCGGCATAAAGATGTTGGTCGTCGCCTGCAATACGGCTTCGGCCCTCGCCTTGCCGAAAATACGCGAAAGGATCGGCCTGGATGTCGTTGGTGTAATTGGCCCGGGCGGACGAAAAGCTGTCGACCTTACCAAAGATCGAGAAAATCCGCGTATCGGTGTGATCGCGACTGAAGCCACTGTAGCCAGCAATGCCTACTTTGAGGCCATCAGGCGGGCTTCTGAAGCTGCTGACGTGATGCAGACCGGGTGTCCCCTGTTTGTTCCGCTCGCTGAGGAAGGATGGACGCAAGAAAGCGAGACCTTTTCGATCGCGGCGAAATATTTGGCCGGGATGAAAGCATTCGCTCCCGATGCGCTCGTCCTCGGCTGCACACATTATCCGATCCTGAAAGACGTGATTCAGCAAACCATCGGCGAGAATGTTAAGCTTATAGATTCGGGTGAGGCGACAGCAGAAGAGGTTGAAAAGCTGTTGATCGAAAAGGGCCTTGCAAATCCGAACGCTGTGAGCGGAAGCCGCACCTTGTGCGACGACCTCGACCATTTCTACGTAACCGACGCCGCAGAACGCTTTGGACGCGTCGCCGAAAGATTTTTGGGAACCAAACCGTCAAAACTCGAAGCCATCGAGGTTTACGGCGGCGACCGATTAAATTAGCCGTATAGGACCTATGCGACTTATACGTCCTTTTGTTCTTATGACCTACTCAAGACTCGACAACAGAACCCACGACCAGATCCGCAACACCAAGATCACGCCGAATATTTCGCCGTATGCTGAGGGCTCGGCTTTGATCGAGGTCGGCGGAACGAAAGTGATCTGCACAGCATCGGTCGAGGACCGCGTGCCTCTGTTTATGCGAAACAAAGGCCTCGGCTGGGTTACGGCTGAATACGCGATGCTGCCGCGTGCAACAAATACGCGCACACAACGCGAGAATCAACGCGGGCCGTCCGGGCGAACGCAGGAGATCCAACGCCTTATCGGTCGCAGTCTGCGTGCGATCGTAGACACGAAATTATTGGGAGAACGCCAGATATACCTCGACTGCGACGTGATACAGGCCGATGGCGGCACACGATGCGCATCGATCACCGGAGCCTATGTCGCACTTGCCCTCGCCTGCCGAAAGCTCGTAAAACAGGGCACGATCAAAACCTCACCGATCCTAAGCGAAGTCGCCGCAATCAGTGTCGGTATCATCGAGGGCACATCGATCCTAGACCTCGCCTACACCGAAGACTCAAACGCTGACGTCGACATGAACGTCGTCTGCACCGGAAGCGGCAAATTCATCGAACTTCAGGGCACCGCCGAACGCGAACCGTTCTCACGCGAACAAATGGACGAAATGCTCGTCCTTGCGGATACGGGAATAAACAAATTGTTCGAGATACAGCGGAGTGTGCTAAGCGTTTAGATTCCCAGCGTTACGAGTGGGATCGTCAGGTCTGCTTGACATTCCCTGAGCATAAAATATAATTGGCTCGCTTCGAGGTTGTGCCTTCGGATCACCGATGACCGTAGACGTCTCGACATTTATAAAACAGCCCGCTTGGCTGAGGATCAGTATCGGCGTAGCTCTGGTTGTTGCGGCGGTTTTAATGGCAAATTTGGTTTGGCTTGTAGTTGACCGGCCGATCAATTCGCCCTTATTTCTGTGTGCGATGATCCTGAGCGCATGGCTGCTCGGATTTCGTGTCGGCGTTCTCACCGCAGTCGCAAGCGGTATCGCGATGAAATATTTCTTCGTCTTGCCCTATCATCACTTGATCGGCGACCGGCAGGTAATGGTACGAATAGCAGTTTTCGTTATCGAAGGAATAATCTTGGCTTGGCTGATCGAAAGGCTGAGGGCCGCAAGTGACAAAATTCGTGAGTCCAGGGAGCAGTTGCGTTCTCTCACCGAACACCAACGATCTGTTCGGGAATCTGAGCAAAAACGTATTGCACTTGAGATCCACGACGAGTTGGGACAAGCAATGACCGGGCTGAAGATGGACATTCATTTCCTCAACCGAAAAATTGGTCAACCGGGTTCGAACCTTTCGAACGAAAACATATCACAGAATCTTAATGACCTATCGAAAGTTGTTGATGGTACGATCTCGTCGATTCGCAGAATTGCGTCGGAACTGCGCCCCTCGGTTCTCGATGATTTTGGGCTGGTTGCGGCAATCGAGTGGCAGACGCGGGAATTCGAACGCAAGACGGAAACCCCATGCTATTTCAAGGCCGATGTGGATAGCCTCGATCTTGGAACGGAATCAAACACGGCGGTATTCAGGATCTTTCAAGAAGCCCTTACCAATATCGCCCGTCATGCAAATGCAAAAAAAGTGCGTGTAAATCTTCAGAGCGCAGGGGGTACAGTGGTAATGACCGTTTCCGACGACGGGTCGGGTATCGATCTGGCGGCAATCAAGCAAAAACATTCGCTTGGAATCCTGGGTATGCAAGAGCGGTCCCGCCTTATCGGTGCCGAGCTGAATATTGGCTTGGCACCGGGCGGGGGCACCTCGGTTCAGTTATGGGTACCTGTCAATGGGAGAACCAACGGCAGAAATGATGAGGTATTATCTTGATCAGAGTCTTAATCGCAGACGACCACACCATCGTACGTCAAGGATTGAAACAGATCCTGAATCTCGATCCTCAGATCAAGGTCATCTTTGAAGCCAAGAGTGGAAATGAGGTTTTAGAATTTGCCCGTTCCAATCCGATCGACGTCATCATGCTGGACATCACAATGCCCGGTCGAAGCGGCCTTGAAACACTGAAAGATTTGAAGCGCCTTTACCCGCAGCTCGCCGTGATCGTTCTCAGCATGCATCGATCGGATCAATACGCCGTTCGCGTTCTAAAGGCGGGTGCCGCGGGATATATGACAAAGGAAAGCGCTCCCGAAGAGCTGGTGAACGCAATATTCAAAGCTTATCGCGGAGAAAAGTACATCAGCCCTGATGTCGCAGATCTCCTGGCAGACTACGTCGAACACGGTCATTCTGAGGAGCCACATAAATTGTTGTCAGATCGTGAATTCGAAGTCTTCAGATTGATCGCTTCCGGAAAGGGTGTTACGCAAATCGCGGACGAACTAAATCTAAGCGTAAAAACCGTCAGCACTTACAAATCGCGTGTTGTCGAAAAAACCGGCCTCGCATCAAGTTCGGACATCACCCGTTACTCGATAGAGCATAACCTGATCTAGGTTCTCCCTCACACCCAACATATTTAGGCTTGTCGCTTTTTGACGCGATGAGCCTAAAAAATCTGTGTATTAGCTCTCGGCGTAGTCATAGTCCTACAAGATAGCCGCCGAAAATCCTCCAAAATTTTAGGACAAAAAGCAATTGTGACGAAGCCTAAAACGGTTTAGCTTTGGTGGAACGTCTTGTTTCATCACGAATTGCAACGAAATTGACGGGCAGTCCCCTGGGGGACGGTTCAGCCCGTTCGGTGACTCATATGAGTAACGCCGGGGAGCCCAGAGTCGATCTGGTAACTTTGGGAGCACTCTGGAAATGAGATTTCAATCAGGAATACTACAATTCATGGTCCCGTGGACAACTCCGAAGCTTTCGAAGCTTCAATTGAAGTTACTGTTTGGGCACAACCCAGCAACTGTCGTCGGAATTCCAAAGGTTCCGGATACGCGTCCGGAAGTCGCACGGCCCGTTTTTTCCTCCTCAAGGAATAGTTTGAAAAAACTTTCGGCGGGCCGTGCGTTAAATCGCGTAAATCAATAAGGTGACGTTCTGGAGCGATGAGGAGGATGCTTCGGCAGAGTTGATCAATGCAGAAAATGCCGAATTTCTTAGTAGGTATTCAGAAATGAGGAGGATATAGATGCGAAAATTTTCAAGAATCCTAATCGCGGTTGTTATGCTGTCACTCAGCCATATTGCGATGAATGCCCAGACCACCGGTTCCCTTTCCGGTGCGGTTACCGACCCACAAGGGGCCGTTATTGCCGGCGCGGCCGTAACTCTTAAAAATACCCAGACCGGTGTCGAGCGTACTGCCGCCACTAACGACAGAGGAGTCGTTACTTTTACTCAGTTGCAGCCGGGCAGTTATTCGCTCGCGGTCGAAAGCTCTGGTTTTAAAAAAACCGTGGTCCCCAATGTTGCGGTCGCGGTTTCAATCGAGTCCCAAGTGTCGATCATGCTTGAGGTCGGCCTGGCCAGCGAAACGGTGACCGTAACTTCCGGTCAGGAGGTCATCAATTCGAGTAGCCCCAGCTTAACAAACGTCATCAACACGAGGCAGGTTGTTGATCTGCCGCTGCCGACACGAAATCCACTGGATCTCGCAGCGTTGCAGGCGGGCATAGCTGTTCAGGGAACGAATACGCGCGGTGCCTCGGTCGGAGGCCTTCGCGGAACAGCAACGAATGTGACGCAGGATGGCATCAACGCGATGGATAACTTTGTTAAGACAAGTTCGTTTTTCGCGATCGCGGCCCCGTCGCTTAATTCGACGGCCGAGTTTAGCATTACGACTAATACGGTCGGATCAGAATCGGGAAGGGGCGTAGCCCAGGTAAACCTCGTTACAAAAGGCGGCGCAAATGATTTCCACGGCGGAGGCTTCTACCTTATGCGTAACGAAGGACTCAATGCCAACACTTTTTTTAACAACGCTACCAACACCGAGCGACAGTTGGAGCGGCAGCATTTCTTTGGATTTGACATTGGTGGCCGGATGTTTCTTCCGGGATTCGGCGAAGGCGTCCCTGCACTTTGGGATGGACGCGACAAGGCGTTTTTCTTCTTTTCGTTTGAAGGATTCCGTGAGAATTTTTCGGCTACTCGGAATCGCACGGTGCTTACTCCGGAGGCTCGCGCCGGTATCTTTCGCTACCGCGGGACCAACGGGGCTACCCAGACGGTGAATTTGCTTGCCATCGGAAACGTGGGTGTCCTAAACCCCATCACGAAAGCGCTGATCGACGCTACGCCGCTTCCGAATAACACTCTGATCGGTGACCAGTTTAATACAGCGGGCTATCGCTATAACGTGACCGGCACCGACCCAAACGATAAGTATGTGTTCCGCTATGACCATCAGCTCGTGAAAGAAACGCGGCTCGGCTCGCATAAATTTGAGTTCGTCTTTAATCGGGCCAAATTCCTGCTCACGCCGGATACATTCAATGGACTCGAGGCGCCATTCCCTGGCGCCGTCAATGCATTTCAATCCTCAACCCGCAGTCTCGTGACCGGAGCATTGGTCTCGCAATTCGGCGACGTTACAAATGTCTTCCGCTACGGTCGCCAATGGGCCCCGGTAGGTTTTGTGCGCGACGCGAATGCAACTGAACCATATATCCTGTTCTCGGGAATAACGAATCCACAAAACACCTTCCAGTCGCAAGGGCGTAACACGATCGTGAAGCAGTTCTCGGACAACCTCGCGATGCCCAATGGGAATCATCTCTTCCGCATGGGGACCGACATTCAGAGGATCTTCGCCGATACATTTAATGATGCCGGTATTAATCAGACGATAACTCTCGGAACTAACTCGGCCAACCCCAACGGTCTCTTGTTGTCCGAATTCCCTTTCGGAGTGTCGGCAGATGTGACGCGAGCCGCCGCTGTTTACGCAAATATTGTCGGAAACCTGGCTTCATCGTCTGCGACCTTCAACGTCAGGGACGCAACCTCTGGATTTGTCCGGGGCCAGACTCGGTCGAGAGTCTTTCAACAAACGGATATTGCGCTTTTTGCTCAGGACCAATGGAGGTTTAGACCAAACCTAACCCTCAATCTGGGAGTTCGTTGGGAATTTGAGGGTGTTCCGACAATCCCGAACGGGCTTGCAATCCAGATCGATCCCAAAGATATTTTTGGAGTATCGGGTTCGGGGAACGTGTTCAATCCAAACGCTCCTACGGGCCCCGCGCCGGCGGTGGCCACGCTCAATTTCGTAAGCGGAAATACGGGAATTGGCCTGTACAACAACGACTGGAACAATTTTGCCCCATTCTTTGGTATTGCGTATTCGCCTGATTTTAAGAGCGGAATCGGTCGGATGTTGTTTGGCGATACAGGCAAGAGCTCAATCCGTCTGGGTTACTCGATCAGCTATCTGCATGACGGGTTTACCGTTATTAGCAATGCGCTCGGGGTGGGGACGACGAACCCCGGCCTGATCGCTACGTCGTCGAATACGACGCCAACCGGCGTTCTGACCGGAGCTGGCGTGTCGCTCGCAACGCCAGTATTTCAATTGCCGCTAACGGATAGGCAGATTTTTGACCAGAATCCGGGAAACGGTCTCTGGGCTATAGATCGCAATCTCAGGATCCCTTATGTCCAGCAGTGGAATGTAGGCTTTGAGCGAGAGATCTTTAAGGACACAGCGATCGAGTTTCGATATGTTGGGAACCGTGCTCTGAAGGTTTGGCGTGCGAATAATTTCAACGAGGTCAATATCTTTGAGAACGGGTTTCTTCAGGAATTCCGCAATGCGAGAATTAATCTGGCCGCCCGCGGGGGGACAAACTTTGCCCCTGGGTGTGCCGGCTGTGTTCCCCTACCCATCCTGTCGACTCTGTTTACCGGATTGTCGGCCGGAAGCGGTTTTGGCAGCTCCGGTTTTATCAGCAACCTGAATGCCGGTAATGTCGCGACTTTTGCCTCTACGCTCGCCACAAGCAATACGTATAAGACGAACCGACAGGCTCTACCATCTAACTTCTTCCTTGCCAATCCGAACGCCTCGACCGCGACGCTGTTGTCCAACGACTCAATGTCAAACTACAACGCCTTCGAGGTCGAGTTTCGCCGCCGCTTCTCGGGCGGGCTGCAATTCCAGGCCGACTATACATTCAGCAAGGCTTTGAACAACGCAATTGGTGCCCAAGGCAGCCAGAGCGACCTCTCGAGTTGGCGTACGCTTCGCGACAAGCGGCTCGACTATCTCCGATCTACGCAGGACCAGACCCACCGATTCATCGCGAATGCCATCTACGAACTCCCGTTTGGCAGAGGGAAACGGTTTGGGAGTGGTGCAAACGGCGTCATCAATCGGTTGATAGGCGGGTGGACGATTGGTTCGATCATTGTATGGTCCACTAATCCGCCTTGGTTCGTATCCTCGGGCAGGTCAACCTTTAACAACTTTAACGCCGGAAACAATCCGGTGGTGTTGACTGGCATCACGTTCGAGGAATTTAAGAAAAACCTTGGGATCTTTAACACTGACCAGGGCATGTTCTTCATCAATCCGAATTTGCTGAACATAAGCGTCAATCCGACAACCGGAGCCGTAACCTCTACTTTGAAGCCGGGATTGATGGCTCATCCGGAGCCGGGTTCATTCGGCAACTTCCCTCTGAACAGCTTGCCGTCGACAAGGTTTTTTAACATCGACGCAAGTCTGGTGAAACGAGTTCCGATCACGGAGACTGTCAGATTCGAAATTAAAGCGACATTCATCAATGTCCTCAACCACCCGAACTTCGCCTTTGGCACTCAATCGCTCGACTCGACTAGTTTCGGGCGTATAACCGGAACCACCGGCAGCCAGCGTATCGTTCACTTTACGAGCAGTCTCCGCTTCTAAAGCGATGCGTGCTCAGTGAAGGCGAGATACGCTGGTTTTTGCGTACGAATTTGGGCATTGCCGGAAACCGGCAATGCCAATTTTCTGGATCACCGTCCCCTGGTTGACAGCGCGTGATCTCCGGACCGTCGGCGAAACGATCTCTGATTTGACCACCCTGTTTCAAACAAAGCTCTGTGTAGGAAAATTCCTACAAAAAAATAGGAAGGCCTTCGATTGCTGCAAATGTAAAGAAATGTAAAGATACCCTCGAATGGAAAAAGTCCCGGCAACAGCATCGCCGATGCCGGGCCTTCCGTTGTTAGGACAACTTTAGATATTTCTGCACAATTTTTCGAAAGATCATTACACTCGGGGCGCCGGCAAAGCAAACCCGGGCGTATAACATTTCGCTCGATACACAAATATCTTCTATTTAGATACGTGAATCGCTGAAATGGTTTGATTTCTTTGGTGTTTTTTGTGCAGATGCGCACAAATAATGAAACCAAAGATCCTTATCATCAGTCTTCACCGGGTTGGTTGGCCGCCTGTGGGGGCGACACACCGCGGGCTTTTCATAACACCTCGACTATTGTCTTTTGAATTGTGGCTGCTTTCGAAACTGGGCTACAAATTCAATACCCTGAAGGACGCCATTCTCGCGTCTGGTGGCAAACATGCCGTTATTACCTTTGATGACGGATACGAGGACAATTTGGCTGCCGGATTTCCGGTCCTCGACAAACATTCTGTTCCCGCGACGATCTTTGTCGTGACGAAGGACGTCGGCCGAAAAGAGGTGGTATGGGACGAAGCCGGGGAAAAATTACCGGCTAATATGCTCGGTTGGGAGGAATTGGCGGAACTTCAACGCAAAGGGTGGGAGATCGGCAGCCATGGCGCGGAACACGTTCGTTTTCACGAGCGAACGGTCGCACAACAGGAGCGGCTGGTCTCAAGTTCCCTGGATATGATCGAAACGAAACTTGGCACCGTACCGATCTCTTTCGCCTATCCATACGGCTATTTTAACGAGGACACTAAGGCAGTGCTGCGACAGTCGGGCATTCGTTTTGCAGTTACGACGGCGTGGCCCGAGCCGGCCGATCTGCTGGAACGAGACGACCTGTTGGGACTAAAACGAATCCCGATCGGCGGGCGCAACTTTCATCATTTTGTACAGGCTGCCATCCGGACATTTCGCGCAATCGGGATCGCCGATGTGATGCTCGGCTTGGTTCCAAAAGCCATCGGCTCATCGCTAAGAATCGGGCTAACAAAAAGTCAATCGCCGGCTTTGACACGGCAAAACAAAATGTAATGTCGCGAAAACAGAGACAGGAATGGCAGTATCTTGAGTGAACCGTCGCCTGGATTCGACAATCTCTGTAACCCGAAAATAACGATTGCTATCGGCAGCCAAAGCCATTCAGCCGCACTTGGGGAAACGTATTTGATCTCTCGTGCCTCAAATCCCGCGTCCGCCAGGACCCTCAGGAGGTTTGTGATGGTGACCACTTTCCACGTTGGTTCGCCAATCGACCACCTAAGCCGATACTGTCTGAACCGGCCAAATAACGCGTAGCTGAAACGGTCGCGGACCGAAAGCAGATTGTCATTGGTTACGATAAGCTCTCCGTCAACATCGATCAATGGCCGCAGCTTCTCAAAGAAAGATCGAGTATTGTCAAACTCCATCACGCCGCTGATACATGTGACGATCTCGAATCGTCGCTCAAGATCGAGGGTCTCATTCGTACTAAGATCCGCCCGGACAAACGCATGGCGAAAACCTTTGGACGGGACAGAAATATCGACCCCGACGGTCATTGTCGACGGGCGCGCATCCTTAACCGCGTCAAGAAACTCTCCTTTACCACACGGAATATCGAGCAGAGCGAGATCATTCCCCGAGACATTCAGGATATGCTCAAGAATGATCTCGTTCACACCGGGACAGGTATTTCCACGCGGAACATTTTTCAAGCGAAGATCGGCCATTGATCTGTGTAAGGAAAAGCCTTTTAGCGGCGTCGCAGAATCGAGCCCGGCGTCGAATTAGTGATCTTCTCACCATCCCAGACCTTTACGCCATTTACATATGTCGATCGGATCCCTTTAGAGAACGTCTGCGGCTCAGCAAACGTGGCTCGGTCGATGACGGAATTTGGATCAAGCAGGACAAGATCGGCCTTCATTCCTTTTTTCAGCAATCCGCGATCCCTGATGCCCAAACGTGCGGCCGGCATTGATGTCATTTTGCGTAATGCCTCTTCCAGGCTGAGCCATTTGTTTTCGCGAACGAATTTGCCGAGCACGCGGGTGAATGTCCCCGTTCCGCGTGGGTGCCGGCTGCCGATGCCGCCATCGCTTGAGACCATGACCCACGGGCGGGTGTAAAAGGCTTTGACGTCGTCTTCGTTCATGGAATTGCACACAACGCCCGCACCACCATTCTTGACGATCTCGATGTATAGATCGACGGGCGAGATATTCTTTGAAGCTGCGATCTCGGCCATGTTTTTCATCTCGTACGAACGGTTTGCAGCGTGACTCGTGATCAGCACTTTATCCGCACCGCCGACGTTTGCGAGTCCGGTTTCGACCTCGCTTCTATCTTCGTGTTTTCGGCTGGGAACTAAAACCGTGATCGTCGATGCCCACGCGGTGTAAGGATATGCGTCGGCGGTCACGTCCTGTCCGGCCTTCTTTACAGCCTCGATAAGAGCGATCGCTTCAGCAGATTTGCCCCAGACGTTGCGGTTTCCCATTTTGATGTGCGAGATCTGGACAGGCATCTTTGCCTCGCGGCCGATGCGGATCGCTTCTTCCATCGCCGCACGAAAGCCCTCTTCCTCATCACGGATGTGGCTCATATAAATGCCATTGTATTTCGCTGCAACCATTGCGAGTTCGATCAGTTCCTCGATCGTAGCCATAAAGCCAACATCATATTCGAGGCCGGATGACAGGCCAAACGCACCTTCATTCATCGCCTGCTCGACCAGCTTTGCCATAGCAGCGATCTCGTCGGGTGTTGCGGCTCGTTTGTAGTTGTCCTTGAGAACTTGGCTTCGCACCTCGGCATGGCCGATGAATGAGCCGACATTTACCGCGATCTTGCCATTCAATTTCGCAAAATAATCTGCGATCGGCCACGGGCTACCGCCGTCCGGTCCGACGAAGATCGTCGTAAGGCCTTGCGAAACCTGATTCGCCGCGGTGCCCTCGCGCAGCAAGCCCGACTCCGAATGATTGTGAATATCAATAAACCCCGGTGCGAGCACGAGCCCGGTCGCGTCGATCACCTCGTCCACGTACTTGGGTTTCATCTTTCCGATCTTCACGATCGTGTTCCCCTCGATGCGGACATCGCTGGTATATGCCTTTCGGCCGCTGCCGTCAATGATCGTGGCGTTTTTGAAGAAGACCGAGCGGGTTTGTGCCGGGACCGTAGCCACGAAAATGAAAAGAGTGAGGATGGCGACTGAGATAGATCTGCAAATCATAGTTTAGCTGAATGATAAGGACATTCGTTCGGGTAGTCTAGTACGAAACCTGCACCTTTTTGACGGTTTGGTGTAAAATCATGACGAGAGAGATCATCGATATGCTAACAGCCATCGAAACAACCGGCACGATAAATGCGAATCACCAGATCGAACTGGATCAACAACTTCCTGATAATGCTCCCGAGCGCGTCCGGGTGATCGTTTTGTACGACGAGGTCAATCAGGATATTGATGAGGAGGAATGGCTTAGTGCTGTTTCGAATAACGATGTCTTTGAATTCCTTGCGGATGATTCTGAAAATATCTATACCCTAGCGGACGGAAGGCCGGTCGAACATGAGCGAAAAACAATTTAACGGAAAGTGCGCGATCGTCACAGGCGGAACACGCGGCATTGGAAAGGCGATCGTTTTGGAACTGGCTCGCCGCGGTGCGAATGTCGCATTTAACTATTCAAAGAGCGCCGACGAGGCGGAAACGTTAAAAGGTGAGGTCGAAGGTCTCGGAGTGAAGGCCTTGGCTGCGCAGTGCGATGTCGCTAATACCGAGGCTGCGGCCGAGTTTGTTGGGCAAGTAAAAGAGGCTTTTGGCACGATAGATTATCTCGTCAATAACGCGGGGATCACCCGTGACCAGCTCATCTTGCGGATGAAAGAAGAAGACTGGGATTCGGTGATCGATACAAATCTCAAAGGTGCGTGGAACTTCTCAAAAGCGGCCGTCAGGCCGATGATGCGTAACGAGAACGGCGGTTCGATATTGAATATTTCGTCGATCTCGGGTGTCGTTGGAATGCTCGGGCAGTCAAATTACTCGGCATCAAAAGCAGGCATGATCGGCCTAACAAAATCTCTCGCAAAGGAAGTCGCCAGCCGAAACATCACCGTCAACGCTCTCGCTCTCGGCCTGATCGAGACGGAAATGGCCGCTGAGATGAACGCCGAATATCGCGAAAAGATACTCGCCCAGATCCCCCTAGGACGCCTTGGCAATGTGCAGGAAGTCGCCGAGATCGCATGCTTTCTGCTCTCACCGTCAGCTGCGTACATTACCGGCCAGGTGATCCAGCCCGACGGCGGACTTGCGATGTAGGTCAGTATCTAAAGGATGTCTTTTACATACCAAACCGAAAACGAAGAGGCCGAACTGACGAATCCGGATGACCTTCAGACAGTAGGAATTCCGTCAGCGACGCCTTATTACACTATCATTTTGATCGCCGCGATCGCTGCTGTTGTTCTTGTACAGTTTGGTACGGGACTCGAACTTTCGATCATGGCCGCAGGTTTCGACAAGCCTGCATTTCTGGTCGGTCACGAATATTGGCGGATCCTGACCGGAGCGACCGTCCATGGCAGCCCGATGCATGTGGTCATGAATTGCTATGCGTTATTTGGCTTTGGCAAGATCGTCGAGATGCTTTCAAATCGGGCCCATCTTGCTATCGTATTTTTACTATCGGCTATAGGCGGCGGGATATTGAGTCTGATCTTTGTCCCCGACGGGCTCTCGGTCGGAGCGTCGGGCGGTGTAGTTGGCCTGGTAAGTTACTTACTGGTTTATGCTTTTCGCAGGCGACAGTTTATCTCACGCGAATTTCGAAAGAGCCTCTTGATCAACATCGCGTTTATTCTTGTATTTGGATTGGTTCTCTACCGGGTGATCGATAATTTTGGCCACATCGGCGGACTGATCACAGGAGCAGTTTACGGGCTGTTGCAAATCCCTTCAGACGAGCATGCGGATCCGCGGCTCGCTGGTTCAACGGTAGAATTCGCAGGTCTGGGGGCACTCGGAATTTATCTCGCTGGTTGTGGTTTCAGCATTCTGCTTATCCTTCGCATTATCTAGTTTGTTTATGGCCCGCGTTCGCGTTCATCAACACGTCAATCCGCTCTCGCCGTATTACAAGCAGGAACCTACGCCTGTTGATCTGGCTAACGTTTTTGCACGGTCGGAGTTGCCGCTGCACCTTGATATTGGCTGCGCCCGTGGCCGATTTATTTTGAGGATGGCTGAGGCTGAGCCGGCCTGGAACTATCTCGGCGTAGAGATCCGCGAACCGCTCGTTGATGAAGCAAATGCGATCGCCGCTGAGCAAGGCCTCCAAAACCTACACTACGAGTTTTGCAATGCGATGATCTGGCTCGACCGTTTACTCGCGGACGTACCCGACGGAATATTGCAATCCGTTACGATCCAATTTCCCGATCCTTGGTTCAAAAAGAGGCACGCTAAACGTAGGATGGTCAACGATGAACTGGTTGCCTGCGTGGCCAGTCGGCTCGCTGCTAGGGGCCGCATATTTGCCCAGACGGATATCGAGTTTCTTGCGGAGGAGATGTTTACCTTGCTTCGTAGAAATACAAGTTTGAGAGAAATAGCAACCGATGAAAACCCGTTCCCGGTCAAAACGGAACGCGAAAAAGCTGTCGAAGACAAGCAGCTGCCTGTGTACAGAGCGTTGTTTATGAAAGGCTGACGACTACTTCCAATTCTTCTCTTTCTTAAATCTCTTGACGACCATATCTCGCCGCAGTTTTGGCAACCGATCTATGAACAGCATACCGTCACAATGATCTGTTTCATGAAGAAATGCCCGGGCAGCGTAGCCCTCGGCCTCGCGCTCGAACCACTCACCTTTTTCGTCCTGGGCCCGAAGAGTCGCTTTCTGCGCTCGGACGACGACGGCGGGAACTTTGCCGATCGAAAGGCAGCCTTCCTGTCCGGATTGTTCGCCTTCCGTTGCAATAATTTCGGGGTTTGCCGCGATCAGCTTTACGCCTTCGCAGTCCATGACAAAGAGACGGAGATTCAATCCGATCTGTGGAGCCGCGAGCCCGACGCCCTCGGCCTCGTACATTGTCTCGAACATGTCGGCACACAATGCCGCAAGTTCCGCATCAAAATCAGTAACGGGCTTGCCGACCTCGCCAAGGACAGCCTCGGGATATTCGGTTATCTTTCTGACGGCCATTGCTATCGGGGAATTACGCCGCGGCGGGACATTCGGCTAAAATCGCGGCTTGCGTTAAAACCTTTCTCATCGCGAGCTAGGCATTCCCAGCAGACGATACGCGGCTCATTTGTGGACGAGATGAACGTGTTGTAGTGCTCGACCTCGCGGTCGCAATCGGAGCATCGCTCGGTCGGCTTGTCCATTTTCTTCGGGTCAAGTGATTCGATCATTTGCGATTAGTTTAGTTTGAGTCGGGTCAGTTTGCCAACTTGATCACCCTATTTACGGCGCAGTAAACGAACAGTGGTCGGGTTTAGAAACGTCTCAGTGCTCTCAATAATAAAGTGGTTCTTTACCGCGTCTTCCAGGAGTTGGCAGTTAAATGACAAGCTGCCCTGAGCGCACCAGCCGTCGTGAACGAGCCAAAAGCGCTCGGGTGAATCAGGGATCGAATTGATACGGCTTAGGATCTGATCCTCGTCCTTTAATACGTTGTTTCGCGGATCCCATTTTTCTAACGCGTTTTCCTGTGGCAAGGCGACGAGTTGGTTCTGGCCTTTGTAGTACGTCCGTAATGGCCAGACCGCGTCTGCATGAAAGACAAGCACGGGCTGATCTGGCTGCTCATTTGCCATCAGAAATTGAGCCACGCGTTCAAAATCACCGGGTTTCGCCAAGGGCGAATAGGTCACAACGAGGGATGTAATGCTCAGGGTAAGGATCAATCCAAGCCAGGCAAAATTTGCTCTTGAGTTCCTCAACAAGGCCAAAGAAGCGAACGGAATCATCGCGAGCGGCAATATCATGCTGGACATGTGCCGCGTCTCGGTAAGTTGCGGGCCTACGACGCTGATGGCGAAAAGAAAGGACGTCGCCAGTACGACAACCATCACCCCGATAGCCACATCTTCTCCTTTTCGATGCTTTACCAGCTTCGCGACAAACAGCACTCCAACCACAACGACGACGCCACGCACTGACCAACGTTTGACAAACTCACTCGGTATCCACTCGACCGGAATGAGCAGCGATATGATCCGCTGATAGACGTTCTTTACGACTTCCGGTGCAGACATCGGCGTGTCTAACTGGCCGGTCACGTTGCCGAGCTGACCGCCGATGACGAGCAGCATCGGGATGAACAACACGCACGCGATCGCCATATCGAGAACGTATTTAGACAAAGCCGGCCAACGCCGCAGTACCAACAGAACTACCGCACCCGCGACGAGATGAAACCCGAGATAATACTGCGTGTATAACGACAGAACGGCAACGATCACATAAAGCACGCGAGATCTGCCGCTCGGTTTTTCGGCAAGATAGCCGTCATAAAACAAAAGCAATAGCAGCCCTGAGAGAAGCGTCATCAGAGCGTAGAGCCTGATATCGAGAGCATTCCAGATCGCTTGTTGGTGAACGGTGACAACAATCGCAACGAATAGCGGGTTTGTGCCTTTGAGATAGCGTTTTGCTACCTCAAAAGCGACCCAAATAAATAAAGGGAAACAAAGAACTGAGAAAAATCGAGCAAAGAAGATAGACGGATCGATCATTCGCCATATCGAGATCAATGCGAAGTAGAGGGGAGCTTGTTGGCCAAAGCCGATCGCTTTTTGGCACGCATCGACAATGCCGTTCGCCGTCGTGTTGAGCGTATACGCCTCGTCAAAGCGGATGTTCAGCAAATACGCGAGCGGCAGCGTGATCGCGAGGCCCAAGGCCATCAATATCCACGGCCGTGAATTCCCGCTCTCCGGTTGAACTGTACTGTCATCGGACATCGCGTGAATTATCCTCGTAACGCCGCGCACAGGTCAAATGAGCAGCATCGAGTTAGCTTAGTTTTAGATCGGGAACTGTGTTCGGATCGGTGACTTTCGCCGTTCGACGAAAGTGATCGGCATGTTCGCGCATCGATACGACACCGTATCGGCTGGTGAGCGTTTCGATGGTTTCGCTGAGAAACTCGATCTTTTTCGCCGCGGTGTTTACCATGCCCGGGAAGAATTTCATCGCCGGAACGTCCTCGCCGCTAAGAAAGTCGAGCGGATGCAGCAGAAACGATGGCGCGACACCGGTCGCCGCACAAGCCGCGACAGCGGAACGCCAATAAGCTTTAGCTGCGAGCGGAGAAAATGTTGAAAGATACTGTAGATAGCTGGCGTGGATCGGCGTCTTGACCAGCGGAAACGTCGTCACAGGTATCTCTACAAGTTGTTTACCGGCAGCATCGATATAGTGCGGTTTTAGCGACTGAAAGCCATCGGAAAACTTGCCAAAAAGCTTCTTCCGTTTCGCCTTTTCTTCATCGCTCATCTTCGACGAATTCAGGAAAAAGAACGCACGTGCAAGCGGTGCGATATACGTCGGCAGCAGCGAACAATCGTATTCGTAACCGCGCGTTCCAAGAACTTCAAGTACGGCCGGGCTCAGGCTATAACCCGGGCCGCGAAAACCGACCGGACACACGCCCGTGATGCCTTCGAGAGCCGCTTCGGTCATTTCAAATTCAGCAACAAGCTCTTCTTTTGAATAAAGATGCAGCCACGGCTCGTGGTTGAACGAGTGATTTCCGATCTCATGCCCGGCCGCCGCGATCGAAGCAATTGCTTCGTGATTCTTTTCAAGAGCCGCATCCTGGCCGATCACGAAAAAAGTGATCTTCAGATCGCGTTCGGCCAAAAAAGACAATATGCGAGGCACCGCAAGATCGAGATAGCTGGGAAAATCTTCCCAGCCAGCGTCACCGTTGGTCTTCATGTATGACCATTGATTATCCAAATCTAATGAAATACTCGCTAGCATACTGAAAATTAAAAATTAAAAGTTGAAAATTCAAAAAGCTATTTCTTTGAGGAGACTATTATTGCGCCGAGTATTTTTTTGAGCTCTTCTGATTCTCTAAGGAGATCACTGATCTCATCATTCCTAACGACAGAACCAGCTTCCAACAGCCGTAGCCAGTAGTTTGTTTCCCGTGCTTCTTTTAATGCAATGGACATCTTGCTTATGAAATCCGCACGGCTCTGGCCAGACTGAGCCTCTTCGACATTTGCCCCAACAGAAGTGCCTGACCTCAAAAGTTGTTTGCCAAGTACACTTCTATCCGCGGAGTATTGCTTATTGAGACTCTGAAATAGTTTCAGAATGCTCAATGCAAAACTGAATGTCCTCTGAGTAATATCCTTCAAATCTCGACAACCTCTGCTTTTTGAATTTTTAATTTTGAATTTTTAATTCAAGGAGCGACCGTTCTGCTAATCCGATCGTCTCGTTTATGTTTAGAGTTCCGTTGACGATGTGTGACGAATTGACGACGTAAACGCCATCAATGGATGTCTTCATATCAGACAAGCCCTCATGGTAATTGAGAACCGGGATAGGAAAGACCTGCCGCACCTTCGAAACCTTAAATGCGACAACATCTTTGCGTTTGAAGTTAGGGTACATCTTTTCAAGCTCAGCCAAGAAATACTGCTCGATATCCTCGTCCGTTCGATCAAACATTGGGTCGTCGGGGGCAATGTATCGCGGCAAATAGACAAGTGCGTTGCCGTTAAATTCTTTCTTATCGACGATCGCCGACATTTCGATCACACCGGTGAACGGCGTTTCGTCGGTAATGTTTGTAACGTAATAATTCGACAGGGAACGGCGCATCAGGACAGATGCACAGACGATACCCTGGTATTTGATGCTGTCGAGATCTTGTTTTTCGGTTCGCTTGAGCTGCGGGAGAATTTTGGTGGCCACGTTTGAAGGAGCGGTGACGATCACCTTGTCAAACATCTCGCGTGCCCCAATGCGCGGAAAACTGACCACGCTGTCCGCCCTTGGCTGCGGTTCTGACAGAAACGCTCCTGAGAAGCCCGGCGCGACGGCCGCTGCAGCTTGAAACTGCGCGTACTTGGTCTTTTGTACGACCTGCGGTTTAGTGTCGTTATGCCGGCGTGCGTCCGCCATCGAAACGCGGATCTTGCCGCTGTCGAGCTTCTCGATCGTCTTGACCCGCGCATTCAGCCTGATCTCAACGCCTTTCTCGACCAGCACTTCGCCAAAGCGTTCGAGCACCGCCGCATAGCCGCCGCGAACGTAGCCAAACATTTCCTTCTTCATCCCCGAGTTGCGTGCCGAGTACATTCGCTGGATCGTCGCCCAGATAAATGATGCGGCGGTTTCCTGATACGCTTCGCCGAGCTTGGCTTTGAGCAAAGGCTTCCACATTTTTTCAAATGTCTTTTTGCCGGACCAGCGCGTCAGCCATTTTTCGACACTCAGCTTTTCGAGCCGTCGCCAATCTTTGACCTTTGACGCGTAAAAGATCGTCGCCCCGAGGCGAAGTTTGCTGATTATATCGAGCGGCTTAAAGGTGAGGAATTCCTTGGTGTTCGACATCGACAGCAGTTCGCCGTCGGTATAAAAACCGGTCTTTGTCTCGACCCAGCGAAACTCCTCACCAAGGCCGATCTCTTCGATGATGTTGCGCGTGTTTTTGTCGGATGCGAGGACGACGTGATAGTGCTTGTCCCAGATCAGATCGCCGATCTCCCAGACCGACGCAAGGCCGCCGATCTCGGGTGCTGATTCAAAGAGTGTGACATTGGCACCGGCATCGGCGAGACGCATGGCGAGCGTCATACCCAGAAATCCGGAACCAACAATGGCAATATTTTCTTTCATAAGCATCTGCATTTTCGGCACAAACCGATGCTGTTTCGAGCACCTTCACCTCGATGAAATAACTTCAATTCCTGGGCAAGGATCTAACTCGGGATATTTTTTGGAGCTGGTTCGAGCCCCTTCGATGTTAAAGAAGATTTAATAGCGGTGGAATTCCCAAAGAGCCTCATTTTTGCGAGGCGTGACAAGAGTTTTACGGTTCCGGCTATGGTCTTCAAAGTCTTCATTTTTGACGCTCCAAATAGGCGAACTTCCAAAACCGCCGGATGTTCGACGATCTTGCCGCCTTTCAGATCGAGAAGGCCAAGCATTTCGGGAACGCCGTGGAAGCCGGTGTCCTGCGGATCGATATCGAGCATTGCACTGCGGCGAATCACGCGAAAACATGCAGTATATGACGCGATCTTGGTATGCAGCACACGGCGAAACAGGACCGAAGCACCTTTTGACAACAGCAGCCGCCAGCCCGGGACATTCTGCACACCGCCGTCCTTATGATACGGCGAAGCCTGTACCATATCGACGCCATCGGTCAGCATCGGGATCATATTGATCAGCCCATGCGGGTCAAATGTGCAGTCACAGTCAATCGAGCAAACGATCTCGGTATCTGCCGCCCGGATCCCGGTCATAATCCCGCCCGCGACGCCCTTGTTAACCTCGTGTTTGACCACACGAACGTCATCGCGTCCGCCGAAAAGTTCGTCGATCGTTCCGAGAGTGTTATCCGTGCTGCAGTCATCGACAAAGATGATCCTGGATGTGAAACCAATATCTTTAAGCCCGTTCTCGACAGATGCCAGCGTTTTTGCGAGATACGGCAGCGATTCCTGCTCGTTGTAACATGGGACGACGATCGAGACGGGCGTCAGCGGCGTCGCTCGCTGCGTCGACACGCGGATAGGCTCGGCAACGACCGCTTCGGCAGTATCGGCGAGTTTCAATTCATCTTTTATCCCGAGATAATCCGCAATTCCCGTGCATTCGTAGAGTGCGAGGTTTTCCTGCAAGATCCACTCCATCTTATCGAGCTTTCGATAGTGGCGGATACGGTTGTAGTTCGAAGCGGCGGAGATTCGCGGCTGTTCGGGGTCGAGTTCCCAGACGTGAAAGTAAAAAAGAAACGGATCGTCATGCTGATTGTGCCATCTCTTTACCGCGTGACGCATCAGCGTGTATGGGACCTGGCGAAAATAATTACCGCCCGAGATCGGCAGCAGGCCGACGCCAAGATCAGTCGTCGCGTATGGGAATTCCCAAATTGCGTGTCCGTCAGCATGAACCTGATGTGCTACGCGCTTTGCCTTCTCAGTGTGTTTGGTCGGCAAAAACGACGCATCGTACGCAAATCCCTCGTCGGCGAGCGTCTTAATGACCCATTCGTTCTTTTCGAAATCGAGCTTTTCTGCCGCGCGATATCCCGCAACCTTTTGCCCGCCCGCTTTTTCTATCGCGGCGTTCGTGCGCCGAAGATCTTCGCGAAACTCTTCTGCAGTAAGGTTACTCGGGCTGCGGTGATAAAACCCTCGGCTCGCGACCTCGTGGCCGCGGGAAACGATCTCGCGTATCAGCCCCGGATTCAGGTCGGCGATCCATCCGAGTACGAAGAATGTCGCTTTGGCGTCATGCCGATCTAACAGATCGAGTGCCTTAAACGTATTCTGCTCGACGCGCGGCTCGAAATTCTGCCAGTTTCGCTGGTGGATCAGATTCTCGAACGCACCTACGTGGAAGTAATCTTCCACCAGGATAGTCAGCAGATTTTTCTTCGGATCGTTGGTCATTTGTCGGATGAATCAGAACAGAGTGCCTTGTGCAGCTTTTGTCTTTACCGCGAGTTTTTCTTCGATGATCTTTACTATTCGGGCGGCAGATCGGCCATCGCCAAATGGATTGGCAACTTCTTTGACCGATTTGATCCAGGTTTCGACCGAGTAATTCTCCTCTAGAAGCCGCTTTAACGCACCCGGGCTGGTGCCGACGAGTTTTGAAACGCCTGAGCGAATCGCTTCGGGCCTTTCCGTATTCTCTCTAATTACCAGCAGGGGCTTGCCAAGACTCGGAGCTTCCTCCTGAACGCCGCCTGAATCTGACACGATCAGCCAGGCGGCCTTCATAATAGCTAAAAAGTCCGAATAGTCGAGTGGCTCCAGAAGATGAATGCGTTCGCGGTCACCGAGAAACTCTTTAGCGACAGATTTTACGTTGGGATTTGGGTGCACTGGGAAAAAAAGACACACGTTTTTTCGCTTTTCGACAAAGTCGGCAATCACTTTCAGATTTCCGGACATCGCCTCGCCAAAGCTCTCGCGTCGGTGCGTTGTGAGCAAAAGGCGTTTTTGGCCCTCGGTTTGTTTGATCAGGGCGGCGATCTCCGGCGAAGGCGCTAGATGCTTGAGCATATATTTGAGCGAATCGACAACCGTGTTACCGGTTACGAATATCTTCTCGCTCGGAACATCTTCGCCCAATAGATTTCTTCGGTTCTTTTCGGTCGCAGCAAAATGGAACGACGCAACTTGCGACACCACACGCCGATTCATTTCTTCGGGAAACGGGCTCATAAGATTGCCGCTTCGAAGCCCTGCCTCGACATGGCCGACGGGAATGCGGCGATTAAATCCGGCCAGAGCACCCGCCAGTGTCGTCGTCGTATCTCCTTGCACGAGAATAAGATCGGGCTTTTCGGCAACGAGTATCTTATCGAGCTTTGCCATGACGCGAGAGCAAACCTCGTTTGGCGACTGGTTTGCCTTCATCACGCCGAGGTCGAAATCGACATCGACATTTAGCGCCGCGAGAAACGGCGCGACGATATGCTTGTGTTGGCTCGACGAAACCACGATCGTTCCGAACTGCTTTTTGCGCAGCTCGTGTATCACCGGCGCCAATTTGATCGCCTCCGGCCGTGTGCCAAAAAGGACAAGAACCTTCATTCGCGAATCGACCGCGCCGTAAACCTTTGCGGACGTAGCTGTGGTTACTGAGTCGAACATAGACATTTCGATCGAGGATAAGACTTTTTTCCCGTGATAATATACATCTAAACACTCTCGCGTTCCTTTTTCAACGTTTTTTATGCGGTTGGCCATTGCAATAACTGTGTTTTCATTGTTCTGCGGCGGCGCTATTGGCCAGACACCGACGCCTGGCCCGATCCGCGAAGAAGTAACGGTGACCGCCAACCGGACCGAGGTGCGGATCGGCGATACGCCGGCTAGCATTGTTGCGATCTCGCGTCGCGAGATCGAAAGCTCTGCGGCACAGGTCATCGATGATGTGTTGCGGCAAACTGTCGGATTTTCGATCTTTCGACGCTCGTCTAGCCGCAATGCGAATCCGACGACGCAGGGCGTTTCGCTTCGCGGCGTCGGTGCAAGCGGTGCGAGCCGTTCTGTCATTTTGTTTGATAGCGTGCCGCTCAATGATCCGTTCGGTGGCTGGATACAGTGGAATCGGGCCTCGCCGATCGAGCTTGAGGGCATCGAGGTTCTTCGCGGCGGAGCGTCGAGCCTCTATGGCGATAGCGGATTGAGCGGAGCGGTGAATCTCATTCCACGACAGCCAGAGGCGAAACTCACATTCTCCGGCGATGTTTTTGGCGGCACACAGCGAACATTATCCGGCTCAGGTTTGTTGGGCTTTGGGATCGACGACTGGTCCGGAACGTTGTCTGCCGCAAGCTTTCAGACACGCGGTTTCAAACCTGTTGACGAAGCCGTACGCGGCCCGGTAGATGCTTTCGCCGGGGTGCGAAGCTCGAATTTCTCAGCCCGCATCGACCGAAAACTTGGCTTGGCCTCGTCAATATTTCTGCGGCCGTCGTATTTTGGCGAGGTCCGAACGAACGGAACCGGACTTCAGACCAATCGCACGCATATCAGGCAACTCGCACTCGGAGGTACGAGCGACATTGGCAGTGTCCGGAAAGTAGCTTTCAACTGGCGTGCATTTGGCGGCGCGCAGGTTTTCGACCAGATCTTCACCGCGGTTAATGCGGCGCGGACCGGCGAAACTATCACGCGCCTTCAGCGTGTTCCAGTCCAGAATGTCGGCTTTTCAGTGCAGCTTTCGACCGTTTACAAAGACCACTCGATCGTCGGAGGCGTCGAGGCGAGGAATGTTCGCGGTGCGAGCGACGAGATCGCATACACAAATGGCGTTCGGACCTCACTGGTCGGGCCGGGTGGACGACAGACGACATTCGGCGCGTTTATTCAGGATCTTGTAAAGATCGGTTCGCGGCTGGTTATCGCGGCATCGATCAGAGCAGACCGCTGGAACAACTATAACGCATTCGCGGCGACGCGAAGCTTATCGACCGGGCTGACAACGGTAGCCGCGTTCCCCGACCGCGAGGAAAGCTCCTTCAGCCCAAAGATCTCGGCGCTTTTTCATCTCAACGACCGGTTCTCTCTCTACGCCAACGCCTCACGCAGCTTTCGTTCACCGACGCTAAATGAGTTCTACCGCAGTTTTCGCGTTGGGAATGTCCTGACACTCGCAAACGAAAACCTGCGTGCCGAACGCGCAAACAATGTCGAAGGCGGCATCAGCTACGGCCATAAACGAACATTCCTTCGAGCCAGTGTTTTTTGGACATCGATCGACGATCCCGTTGCCAACGTCACCCTGACAACAACGCCGACGCTCATCACTCGCCAACGCCAGAACTTTGGCAAGACGCGTTCGACTGGCATCGAGCTCGAAGGCGAGACAAGCTTCCAGTACCTTTCGCTCTCGGCCGGGTATCTTTACGTAGACCCGATAGTGATCAGTGACCTGCCCGGCGCGGTCCTTGTTCCTGCAAACCCAACGTCAGTCCGCCCGACGATCCCGCAAGTTGCGCGTCATCAATTCACTTTTCAGACGAGATATTCGCGCACCAAATGGACGCTTGCAGTTCAGGGCCGGGCGTCGGGCAGCCAGTTTGACGACGATCTCAACCAATTTCAACTTGAGCCGTATGCTCAGGTCGATTTTTTTGTGTCGCGTGAATTGAACGAAAAATTGAAGGCGTACGTCGCCGTCGAGAATATACTCAATTCAAGATACTCAGTCGGAAAGACACCGATCAGGACCTTGGCTTCTCCAATAAATCTGCGCGTTGGGCTCCGCTGGAACTAGCTTGGTTGATCTCGGGCAAAGCAAAAAGCACAAAAAGAGACGACCCCTTCTTGTGCTTTCTGTGCCTATTTGTGGCCAATTTCTTATTCCGGCGGCCCCGAGCAACCGGGCCCGTGCAGTGCAGGTATTTTTGTACTGATGATCGGATAATTCTCCGCCTCGGCGTTTTTCTCCATCCAGTCGGCGTATTCCGGCGGGTAGGACATGTCGGAATAGATCGCCTCGACCGGGCATTCCGGGAGGCATGCGTCGCAGTCGATGCACGTGTCGGGATTGATGAGCAGGCGGTCGGGCGTTTCGTGAAATGCCTCGACAGGGCAGACGGCCGCGCAGTCTGTGTACTTGCAATCAATGCACGGCGTTGTAACGATATAGGTCATTTATCTCGAAATTCTCCTTCCGAATCGGCAAAAGCCAAATTAAAACCGTAATATTCCGAGGATAACTTGTCAAATCAGGTTAGACAAGTGATAAAATGCCTTAAATACAGTAGTTAGTTCGATCTTTGTTTCAAGGAATACAGATGAAAAACATCAAAGCTGAACGCGAATTGTCGCTTGATTTCCTTCGCGTGACCGAGGCCGCGGCGATCGAGTCCGCCAAGACCATGGGCCAGGGCGACCGCAAATACTCAGATCACGTCGCGGTCGAGGCAATGCGCGAGGTGATGGATACCGTCCCGATGCGCGGCCGCATCGTCATCGGCGAGGGCGAACGCGACGAGGCACCGATGCTCTACATCGGTGAAGAACTCGGAGGCGGAATATTTTCAGAAGAGGCACGGGCTGAATTTCCCGAGGTCGACATTGCCGTCGATCCGCTCGAGGGCACAAACCTATGCGCTCTTGGTGCCAACAACGCCATCGCCGTCCTCGCCGCTGCCGAACGCGGCGGTCTGCTATACGCGCCCGACATCTACATGGACAAGATCGTCGTCGGCCCGTCGTGCCGCGGCGCGGTCGATATCGATGCACCGGTCGAGGACAATTTGAAAAACATCGCCCGCCGCCTCGGCCGCGATGTCGATGACCTGACGGTAATGTGTCTCGACCGTGCTCGTCACAAAGGGCTTGTTGATTCGGTTCGAGCGGCCGGAGCGCGTATTCGGCTGATCTCGGATGGCGATCTTTCAGCAGGTATCTCGGCTGCCGTTGCCGGAACAAATATCCACGCTCTGATGGGCATCGGCGGTGCCCCTGAGGGAGTGATCACGGCAGCCGCGATGAAATGTCTTAACGGCGAGATCCTTGCCAAACTTGTCTGGGATCCAGAACGTCTGGGTGTCGATAAATCAAAGGTCCCAGCCGAAGCGGAGGTCATGAAACGCCTCTACGAAATGGGCATCACAGACCCGAACAAGATATACGATACCAACGATCTCGCACCGGGCAAAAAGATCATCTTTGCCGCAACAGGCGTCACCGACGGCGCGTTATTGAGAGGTGTGCGGTTCTTTGGATCCGGCAAACGAACTCATTCAGTCGTGATGACGACCGACTCAAAGAGCATTAGATTTGTAGATACTGTTCATGTCGAAGGCGGCCCCGATGCCGTTATTCGCTTCTAGTAAGGCTCAAAATGTGCTATTTTTGCCTACCGCAATATTGCGAGAACTTATGTGTTGGAGGTCCACGTGTACGATTCAAAATCAATTCCGGCTCAGGAAATTTCCTCGAACGGAAGTAATATGCCACCTGACGGCGGAAAACTCATAGTTCTGACGGCACCGCTTACCGAGGCGATCGACCACGCCGGATATTTTATCCAGATGGCGATGGCATCGATCCCGATATGGATGGAAGGGGTCATCAATCGCAAATATCCCAAATGGCGCGAGGTCGAACATTACAAGGATGGCTCCGCAAAATATATGCCCGCCGGAGTTCGGCTGGTCGAAAAATCGCTCGAACGCGTTTATTCAAAGGACGATATCGTATCCTGCTATCCTCAGGATCTGGAAAAATTCATTGGCCCCAATACGCGCGTCGTTGCCGTATCGACCCATAACCCTCTTGGTGTGACATTCGCCGCGGGTGTTTATACATCGATATTCGGCTCGTCAAGGATGCCGATCAACTCGCATTATTCGCGTGAACTGTTTGCACAGATCAAGAATAATCCGAATCGCGATAATTTTAAGGTCATCGTCGGCGGCTCAGGCGGCTGGCAGATCATCCAGACCGACCTTTACGAGGAACTCGGCATCGATTGCGTCGTCGAGGGCCGCAGCGAATCGAACGACACGCTCGACCTCTTCGCCAAAGCCGTCCGCGGCGAAGACCTGCCTAAAGAAGTCACAGTGGTCCACCCGAAAGAGCGTGATGCGATCATGTTCCCCGACACTCGGACGACCTTTGGCGTGGTCGAGATGACGACCGGCTGCGGACGCCGCTGCAAATTCTGCGTCCCCGATCTCAATCCGCAGATCGATCTTCCAAAAGACAAGATCATGGGCGCCGTGCGGGCCAATGTCCGCGAAGGCAACAAACAGATATCACTGGCTACCGAGGATATGTTTATCTGGGGCCAGGTACACACCGACACTCCGTTCTATTTTCCGAACCGAGAGGCTCTCGTCGATCTCTACAGCGACATCGTCGATACGCCGGGCGTCGAACAGCACGTCCTCAGCCATTCGACCATCGCTCCGGCCGTCGTCGACCCGATCCTGATCAAGCAGCTATCCGACAAACTGCTGCCAAAAAGCCCGATACACTTTCCGTATCTGAGCAGTCATCCGGAGAAAAAGGCACTTGCGCCGCTTATCGGCCTTGAGACCGGTTCGGTTCGCATGGCGAAAAAGGTGATGGCCAGCAAAGGCGTGCCATTCTCGATCGAACACTGGCCGAGCGTCGTACTCGAAGGCCTGCGTGTCCTCAACGAGAACAACTGGTTCCCCGCGATGACGCTTATTGTCGGCAATCCCGACGAGACCGACGAAGACAACATGGCGACGCTCGATCTCATTTACGAGATGGAGCGCCGAGGCCTCTTCGCATTTCTCATCCCGTCGATCTTTACGCCGCTCCACGACACACGTATGGAGATGGAAAAAGGCGTGACCAAGACGCGCGACCTTACGCCGCTCCAGTGGCAGCTTATGATGAAGTGCTGGAAGATGAACCTGCGCCCCGGCCAGTATAGTTGGTGGGGCCCGACCGCCTGGCGGCTCGGTTCGATCGGTATGTGGCTTTATAAATTGCGTAAATTGAACGGCCCGAACTTTACCTATCCGCTTCTGATGTTCTCGGGAGCGTTGAGCGAAAAGCGGCTCGTAAAAATGGGCAAGATCTACGACCCGCAGCCGTTGAAAACACTGAATAGAGCCGAGCTGCTCGCTACTTTGAAGCCGAGTCAGTGGAAATACCTCCGCGAAGATTGCGGTGATATGCCGAAAGAAATGGCCGCGGCTGCGTAGTTCCAACACTCGATAGTCGTTAATTGGGCGGTCTCTGACCGCCTTCTTCGTTCGAATAAATGACCGACCAGCAAAAATACGTCCTCGACCTTTCCGAAGTCGGTGCCGCCGATGTCGCACTCGTCGGTGGGAAGTGCGCGAGTCTCGGCGAGCTTTTTCGCGAACTGACCGGCCAGGGCGTGCGGGCGGTCGATGGATTTTCGACGACGAGCCACGCCTACGAGGTGCTGCTCCAGACCGATGATCTTCGCGGAAGGCTAAAAAAGCTCCTTAAAGGCCTCGAGGTAAACGACCTTGACGAACTCGCCCGCGTCGGTGCCGAAGCCCGGCGCCTGATGCTCGAAACGCCTTTCCCCGCCGAGGTCGAGGCCGCCATCGCCGACGCACACACACGGCTTGGCGATCGGATCGGCAAGAAAACGTTCGAGGTCGCAGTGCGTTCGTCCGCTACCGCCGAAGATCTGCCCGACGCTTCATTTGCCGGCCAGCAGGACACGATCCTGAATGTACGCGGCCACGAGCGCATCATCGAGGCCTGTCACGAATGTTACGCCTCTCTTTGGACAGACCGGGCAATTTCATACCGCACCGCAAAGGGCTTTGACCATTTCGATGTCGCTCTCTCGATCGGCATTCAGCCGATGGTGCGTAGCGACATCGCGTGCTCGGGCGTGATGTTTACGCTCGATACCGAGAGCGGTTTTCGTGACGTTGTTGTCATCAATGGTGCCTGGGGACTCGGCGAAGCTGTCGTGCAGGGCATGGCCACGCCGGACGAATGGATCGTTTTTAAACCGACCCTCAAGCAGGGCTTTCGCCCGATCGTCACGCGTAAACTCGGTGTCAAAGAAGTGAAGATGGTCTTTGCCGACGACGGCACCGGCACGCAGGTTCGCGATGTCGTCGAGACTCAGCGAAACCGCATGTGCCTCGCCGGTTTCGAAGTTCTTGAGCTTGCGACCTGGGCATGCAAGATCGAAGATCATTACTCCAAGCTCGCCGGCAAGAGCCAGCCGATGGATATCGAGTGGGCCAAGGACGGCGTCACGGGCGAGCTTTTCATCCTGCAGGCACGCCCCGAGACCATTCACGCCCGCAACACGACCAACTACATCGAGAATTACAAGCTCACCGGCAACCACGGAGCACCGCTCGCTTCGGGCGTCGCCGTCGGCGAGAAGATCGGCCAGGGCACGGCTCATGTGATGCTCGATTCGGCAAAGCTGAACACCTTTAAACAGGGCGAGATTCTCGTCACCTCGATGACCGACCCTGCGTGGGAACCGATCATGAAACGAGCGTCGGCCATCGTCACCGACCGCGGCGGCCGAACGTGTCACAGCGCGATCATCAGCCGCGAACTCGGCATTCCGTGCATCGTCGGAACCGGAGATGCCAGCGAAAAGATCAAGCAGGGGTCGCCTATCACCGTAAGCTGCGCCGAGGGCGAACGCGGCAATATCTATTACGGCAACATTGAATTCAAGGTCGAGAAACAAAAGATCACCGACAGCGAACGTCCCAAAACACAGATCATGATGAATGTCGGCGACCCCGACCACGCCTTTGCCGTCTCACGTCTGCCAAACGACGGCGTCGGGCTCGCCCGGCTCGAATTCATCATCAACAATCACATCGGGATCCATCCGATGGCTCTCGTCAATTACCCAAATCTAAAGAACCGAGCCGATATCGAGACCATTTCAAGACGCGTTCTTGAGGAAGACCCGAAAGAATTCTTCGTTCGTTCTCTCTCCGAGGGCGTTGGCCGCATCGCCGCTGCGTTTTATCCGAAACCAGTGATCGTGCGTATGTCCGATTTCAAATCGAACGAGTACGCTATGCTCATCGGCGGCAAGGAATTTGAACCGATCGAGGAGAATCCGATGATCGGTTTTCGCGGTGCGTCGAGATACTATGATGACCGGTACAAGGCCGGTTTTCGCCTCGAATGCCTCGCTCTACAGCGTGCCCGCGAGGACATGGGCCTGACCAATATCAAACCGATGATCCCATTCTGCCGCACCGTCGAGGAAGGCGAAAAGGTCATTGCCCTGATGGCCGAGTACGGCCTGGTCCAGGGCGAGCACGATCTCGAGATCTACGCGATGTGCGAACTTCCGGCAAATGTGGTCTTCGCCGACGAATTCCTGCAGGTCTTTGACGGGTACTCGATTGGCTCAAACGACCTGACCCAACTCGCTCTCGGACTCGACCGAGACAGCGAGATGGTCGCTCACCTCTTTGACGAGCGTAATGGAGCAGTAGAAAAAATGGTCGAAATGGCCATCGAAGCCGCCACCCGATGCGGCAAAAAGATCGGCATCTGCGGCCAGGCCCCATCGGACTATCCGGAGTTCGCCGAGTTCCTCGTCCAAAAAGGCATCAACTCGATCTCATTAAACCCCGACACCGTCCTGCAAACCACGGCCCACATCCTCGCAACGGAAAAGGCCGTCGAAGGCGGCGCCGGCAGCGTGGAGAAAAAATGACAACGTCCCGTTAAGCAAGCGGTCTCCGACCGCGTTTTTAGTCGTGATCGCGATCGAAGACCGCTGGCTTAACGATGACGGTTTTCCACTTCCGCCAAGATGCAACCAGACAAATACATACCGATCGACATCACCGCCCGACTTCGCCGTCAGGCACGAAACGCCTGGGCGATCGGCCTTGTGATCGTTCTCGTCTGGGCATCTTTGATCGTCCTCGCCCCGATCGCAAAACTAAACGGCCTTGGTTCAATTGCCTCGCCACTCTACGGATTCTTTAGCTATATTTGCCATCGGATTCCCGACCGCTCATTCCACATCGCACACGAACAATTCGCGGTGTGCTCACGTTGCTTCGGAGTCTACTTTGGCTTGCTCGCCGGCTTTGCCGTCTATCCGCTTTGGCGAAATATCGACGAGATCGAACCGATCCCGAGATTCTGGCTCTTCCTCTCACTCATCCCCATCGCCATTGACTGGTCGCTCACGATCTTTGGCATTTGGGAAAACAACCACGCATCCCGCTTCATCACCGGCCTGATCCTCGGCGTCGCCTGCGCCACGTTCATCGTGCCCGCAATGGTTGAGATAACGAGGAATTTGACGCTGAGGCAAAGAGATCTTTCCCGCTAGCGGCTCTGCCCGCAGAAGAGTTATCGAAGTTCCAACTGCCCCAACACTGCCGATTCGCACCCAAATACCATTAACATTCCGAGCTGTGCTTCGTCCATTTCATTATCGGGCTCCGCAAGAAAACCGTTGACAGATCCATATAACTATGATACGCTGTCCTATATATGCAACACCCCCTGTGGCACACGTGTGTTGCGTTTTTTGCGATTTCGATGAAACAGACGGTCAAAACAGCCCTTAAACGCCGTGTTTTCAGTGATTTATGCGCGTCATTTGGAGGTGAAACAGCCTGAAACAAGATGAAACACACTTGTGTCTCGATGTCGGTAAATTATGTCAATAAGAGAGTTGGGAGACTTATCCCGATAGGCCTGTCTCACGAAAGTTCCGAATTTGTGACAGATGAGAAGAACCATCAATATTTCGGTGCCTGAAGAAATGTATGAATATATCGTCAACCGTCGCAGCCATGTGTCGGTTAGCGAATATTTCCGCGGCCTTGTAGAGCTCGACCGCCAGAAGCGCGAGGACTATGCCGCTCGCCCCATCGCACCTTTGCTTAGGGCAAACGACTGTTTGGTGATCGGGGAGGCACTGGAACAATTGGACAAGCTCAGGGCTATCCTGGAGAGAGATCGTTGATGCCATGACCGGTTGAACTTTCGTTGACTAAAAAGCGTAACAAGAGCAAGATTGAATGCATCAAAAAAAGTATGAGTTTTACCAAGGAATCTGCTATCGAACGTGCAAAAAGCGACCTCGCTAAACGTTTAGAGATAAACGCCGGTGATATTGCTGAAAAAGGCGTTACGGACAAAGATTTTCCCGATATGTCGCTCGGAGCCGCGGTCAGCGGCGAGATGTCGGCACAGATGATCGCGAGCGGCTGGCAAATAAAGCTCGAAGCGGGCGGCAGGCCCTACGAATATCGGGCGGATAAATATCAGCTTCGGTTGAAAGATTTTGACGGAGACAATTTTATTATAGGCTAGAGTTCAGAGTGCAAGCTTTAGCTTGTTCAGCTTCTTGGGAAACAAGCTAAAGCTTGCACTCTAAACGCTTCAGGAGCAGTACCATGAATCGCAATAATCTCTGGATACACATCACTTTGGCAGTTGTTTTGATCGCCTTTGCGGCGGTTTTGGGGCAGATCGGGCGTTGGCGAACGGCTTTGACTAACAATAAAGACGTTACCCGCGTCGAAAGGACCGTCAAGAATGAGACCATTCAGATCGGAACGAGCGGCTCGCCGGAGATCCTCGTGCGGTTCAAACCGGGCGTTACGCTCGATAAGATCAAGAGTATCGCCTCGGCAAATCACGATTCGATGACCGACGAGATCGAGGCTGTTCGGGGCCTTACATTTATCGACGATCTTGATAATGCCGATGCCGACACGGTCGCGAAACAGTACGGTGCGATGAGCGAGTTCGTTGAATACGCCGAGCCAAACTTCCAGATCAAGCTCGACGATCCGATCCAAAAACTGAAGCCAAGCGATACATTGCACCGTGAACTGACATCTGAGGTTCCAAACGACCCAATGTTCGGCGACCAGTGGGCATTAAATAATACGGGTGCAGACGGCGGTACAAAACGTGCCGATATCGATGCTCTGAAAGCGTGGGCTTCAACAAAAGGCAGCGACGAGGTCGTGGTTGCCGTGCTCGACAGCGGCGTCGATTTTACCCACGAAGACCTGCGTGAAAATATGTGGTTCCGGCCTGACAATATTCCGGCTTACACCGATGACGAGCTCGGCGAGATCAATGACGTTAATGGCTACAACGGGACCGACTCCATAGCCGATCCAATGGACGACAACGGCCACGGCACGCACTGTGCCGGAATTATCGGTGCCGAGGGCAACAACGGCCTTGGCGTCTCGGGGATCAACTGGAAGGTCAAGATCATGCCGCTCAAGTTCCTCGGCCGTGGCGGCTTCGGCTCGACCGACGACGCCATCGAGGCGATCAACTATGCGATCGACCGCAAGTCGAAAGGCGTCAATCTTCGTGTCATCAGCGCAAGCTGGGGCTCGACATCGAAATCCAAGGCTCTCGAAGATACGATCCGTGCTGCGGGCGAGGCGGGCATTCTATTTGTCGCCGCCGCCGGTAATGACGGCTCAGACAACGACAAGCGTGCCCACTACCCGTCGAATTACGATCTGCCAAACGTCATCAGCGTCGCTGCTCTCGACCGTAACGATCAGCTCGCGAGCTTTTCGAATTTCGGAGCAAAGACGGTCCACGTTGCCGCACCCGGCAAAGACATTGTCTCGACCTGGCTAAACGACGGTTATCGAGCAGCATCGGGCACATCGATGGCGACGCCATACGTGTCGGGTGTCGCCGCCTTGATCATCGCGAGTGATCCGGGCATCTCGATGAAAAACCTGCGGGCCCGAATCCTCGGTTCATCGGACGAGCTGGATTCGCTAAAAGGGAAGGTCCAGACGAACGCCCGCATCTGCGCCGCCAACTCTCTAGGCAACATCGTCAAGGCTCGGCATGCTGTGCATTGAGCGACGGTAAACATTGTCCTTCGCCGACTTACGTTTTGGGGCAAGCGGTGACGAAATCGCTTACAGGATTTGGGAATAGACATCGCTCTTTGACAATTTAACTGTTGCAAACACAGATGTTATCCATCATCGCACGTCCGTGGCACACCCTTTGCTCTAAGTCTCTTTGAGCAATGGCCAAATCATTGCCTGAAGTTTTATGAATAGGGAGAAAACAATGAACAGAATAAAGAGATTGATTGCTATCAGTGTATTTTCACTTTTGGTTTTGAGCTTACCGGCGATTGCTTCTGGCCAGTCTCGTAACCGCGACCGTGACGACGACCGTTATGGCAACGGCGGCTACAACAATGGCGGTTACGGAAACGGCGGATATGATCACGGCCAGTATGGCCGTAATGGCGACTACGGCGACATGCGTTCGACTGTCCGGAGCCTTAAAAATAACACGCGTGAATTGCAGCGGCATTTGGACAATGATCTCGACAACAGCCGTTATAACGGCACGCGGCGTGAAGACGAGATAAATCGGCTGGCAAAGGACTTTAGAAACGCCGTAAATCGTCTAAGCGAGTCCAACAATAATTATGGCAACTATGGCCGTCGCGATGACAAGATCGACCGTGTCCTGAGTCTAGGTTCGCAGCTTGACCGCGCGTTTTCGCGCATCAGGGTCGACTACCACATCCGGGAGACCTGGTCGGATATCCGCAATGACCTTCGGGTTCTCGAAAACGGCTATGGTGGTTATAATAACAACCGATATCCAAACGGCAATAACAACCGGTACCCTAACGGGAACAATACCCGACGTAATTTACCGAGCTGGTGGCCATTCTAAAAGTTGATTAATTCACTTGTCTTCAATGCCCGCGTTCGAAAGATGCGGGCTTTTTTGTGTTCGGAGTTCCAGCTTTAGCGGGTCTGTCGGTTAAAATTAGCCAAACAATAGACGGTCCTCAAACGCCATGCATGGAACGCTCTACCTCGTCGCGACGCCCATAGGAAACCTGCAGGACATCACCCTGCGGGCCCTCGAGACGCTGCGCACGGTCGACCTCATCGCCTGCGAAGACACCCGTCACACACGAAATCTTCTTACGCATTTTAGGATTTCAAACCGGACAGTAAGCTATCACGAACACAACGAGCAAGAGCGTGCAGAGGAACTGACGGACAGACTCGTTCGCGGCGACAATATTGCTATCGTCTCTGACGCTGGCACGCCCGGCATTTGCGATCCAGGCTTTCGAATGGTGCAGCGAGCCATCGAGATCGGTGCGAACGTCGTACCAATACCTGGAGCCGCGGCTTTCGTTAATGCGGCAGCGGCATCTGGCCTGTCGACCGATTCGATCTTTTTTGGAGGTTTTCTGCCATCGAAAAGGGGCGAACGCCGCAAGCGTTTGGAAGAGATCCGAGGTATTCCTGCAACGCTTGTTCTATATGAAACGCCGCACCGAATCGCGAAATCGCTCGCCGATTGTTTCGATGTGCTCGGCGACCGAAGAGCAGCCGTTGCCCGTGAGCTGACAAAGCTGCATGAAGAATTTGTCCGAGGCTCGCTCAGCGAACTCACAACGCACTTCGCGACCCGACCGGTCAAGGGCGAGATAGCTTTGGTCATTGAGCGCAGCGAAAAGCTCGGTCAACAAGCTGGTGGCTCGGCCGAAGACCTTGCCGGTCTGGTCAATGAGTTTGAAGCACAGGGCGCAGACCACAAGGTCGCACTGAAGAAGGCCGCCAAGGCCCTTGGAATGAGCAAATCGGATGCGTACCGGATGCTTCAGATTAAAAAGTAGGCCGGACAACTACTGTAACGCCCTACGATGTGGGCATTCGTCTGATAGATCTTTGACAATCTAAAATAGGGAGCCGAGCTCGACTCCCTTTTTACCAACTCTAACGCTGAGTAAGCTCGGGCGGAAGCTGCTTATCGATCTTCGGTCGCTCCTTTAGATCAGTTAGTTCCCACATGGTCAGGAAGATCGTGCGGGTCACTTTCTCCATCTTCTGGTAATCGATCTTATCCGGATGGTCCGTCGGCTGATGATAATCTTCGTGTACACCATCAAACCAAAACGTGATCGGGATGCCGTTTACCGCATAATGATAGTGATCCGAACGGAAAAAGAACCGGTTGGTGTCCTTCGGATCGTCGTATCGCAGGTCATAAGTCATTTTCAGATATGCGTCGTTAGTACCCTTGGTGATAGCGCCAAGAGTCGATGACATCATCTCTGAGCCGATCACATAGATCGCGTTCTCACCCGACAGATCCTTGTTCTTGGGGTTTGTATCGCCTTCTTTTCGGCTGCGGCCGATCATGTCGATATTTAGCTGAGCTACGACATTCTTGATGTTGACGGTCGGGAACTTGTTAAAGTACTCCGCTCCCCACAAACCTTTTTCCTCACCGGCATGCCAGACCAAAAGGATAGAACGCTTTGGGCGTGATTTCGCTTTGGCAAGGGCTTCGGCGATCGACAGGACCGCAACGGTTCCAGATCCGTCATCGTCCGCTCCGTTCCAGATCTTGTCCTCGCCTGAGGCGTTAGGATTTGTCCCGACGTGATCATAATGGGCCCCGACAGCGACCATTTCATTCTTTAGGACAGGATCGCTGCCTTCCCAAATAGCGACCACGTTTTGGGTCCACTGCATTTCGGTCCTTGTAGCAATATTGAAGTCAAAATTCTTGCTCGGATTTACGGTAAATGAATTGGTGTAGCCATCAAGCGGATTGCCGGCTTCACCCTTAAAGATCGCGTTGGCGGCCTTTGGCGAGGCAAATAGCACGGTCATTGCCGGCTGGCCGCCCTGCGGCGCGGCGTTTGCCGAAGCAAGCTTGTCGACAACCATTCGGCTGCGGCCGAAATTTGCTGTAACTGCACCCCAATTCTCTTGCAGGAACTTCGATGGCAGAATGAGCAATCCGGCAGCACCGTTGTTCCGAGCATATGTTGCAGCGTCAGCCCACTCCGTACCACGACCGGCAACAGGAAGGTCCGCCTGGGTCACTCCGGCTGGCATCGGAACGAGGCCGCGGCCGCCAAGCTGGCCTTCACCATAGACGGCGACCAATTTGCCTTTGACGTCGATGTTGGCGTACGGATTCATGTTCTTGGATTTGATCATCCAGCCGTTGCCTACAAAAACGATCGGGGCCGAAATATTGCCTGATCCGGACGCGCGAGCGACGTCCTCGCCATATGCGAACGATTCGCCGCCGATCTTTACAGACGTTGCCGCCGGATCGACCACGTCGCGACGCAAGCCCATCTTCTGAAAGAATGAGCCGTTGTCCCCTGCACCTTTAAAACCCCATCTGTGGAGGTTCATCTTTATGAATTCAGCGGTGACATCAAGGCCATACGATGGCGTGTCACGGCCGCCCATGGCATCGGATGCAACAAAATAGAGATAATTGCTCAGCTGGCTGGCCGTTATTTCTTCGGCCATTTTGCGTTCGCCTGACGAGATCTTGACCGTCTGGCCAAATAGAGCGGTCGGCATTAGCAGCGATACGCCCAAAAGGAATACAAAAATAGTTTTCTTCATAAGCTCTCCGGAAATTAGATGATCGGATCGGTTTAATTGCAATTAATTATTACGCAATGAAGATAGAATTGTTTCGTCTTGTTAGGAACCGATCACACATATTTTGTGTCGATTCGCGAGGTCTAGCATTTCTTCACGATCAAATATCAATGTCTTGCCCGCTGTAACAGATAAACAAGTCGCACCCGCCTCGATCATCGTTTCGATCGTTGGAATGCCGACGACCGGCACGTCAAATCTCATATCCTGATCGGGCTTTGCGACCTTGACGACCGTCAACTTGCCGTTGGCCAACGTTCCAGCCCGGCGGATCGTCTCGTCCGTGCCTTCCATGGCCTCGATCGCGACGCACGCCTTTGCCCTGACGACGATCGTCTGGCCAAGGTCTAACCTCGCGATCTCATCCGCTATGTGAAGGCCATATTCGATGTTGCCGGTTTCAATGTCGTTTGGCTTACGTTTTGTGAGGACGCCTTTGACAGCAAGATGATCTTTGATAAAAAAGGTAGAATCGATCAGCTCGATGCCCTCCTTGGCCATTTCGCCGGCGACACCGCCGATCAGGGAGTCAGTGTTTCGACGAGGCAGATTCCACAGCATCTTTACCATTCGCAGATCTGGCATAGCACCGGAAAATATCTGAACGTGCTTCACCTGTCCGGCCATCATCGCTTGAGTAACGCCGTGCATCTTAAGATACGAGATCATCTTGCCCAACTGGCCAATGCCGACCCAGGTGACATTGTCGGCAACGTGATCGATCGCCGGATCGGTCTCCTCCCTGATCGCAACGATTGCCAGCGAGGCTCCCGCCCGTCGTGCACCATCGGCGACAAGGAAAGGAAATTTACCATTTCCGGCGATCAATCCGTATTGCATATCTTACGGACAATTATCGCTAAGCCGTGAATTGTTTGTAAACGTCGGATTCGCAATCGGTTGGTTTGGTCCGGTTGATTCCGGCTCGCCATCGCCGTACAATTCGAGCATTGCATTCAAACTAATTTGAGATCTCGACGTATTACGTCCGATGCGTTTTCTCGCAAATACCGTTATGAATATCAAGTCTTTGGCCGTTGCGGCCTTTGTATTGTTTGTCAGCTCGACCGGATTTGGCCAGTCGAACTATCTCACGGAACCTTCGCTCTCGCCTGACCGCAAGGAGATCGCCTTTGTTTCGGGCGGCGATATTTGGACCGTCGCAGCCGATGGTGGTGCGGCGAGGCTGCTGGTGTCGCATCCGGCGAATGAGGCGCGGCCGCTGTTTTCGCCCGACGGGCGGTGGCTGGCTTTTGGGTCGAATCGCACCGGTAACGGCGATATCTATTTGCTTGAGATAGAGACTGGCTCACTGCGGCGGGTCACGTTTGATGACAACAACGATCAGCTCGACGCTTGGTCGCGTGACGGTAAGTGGCTCTATTTTTCGTCGAGCAGCCGCGATATCGCGGGCATGAATGACATCTATCGGATTCAAGCCACCGGCGGAACCCCGATGCAGGTCAGCAGCGACAGGTACACGACGGAGTTTCAGGCGTCGCCGCTGGCTGATGGTTCGCTCGTGTTTGCGGCACGCGGCAATTCGTCCGGCCAATGGTGGCGACGCGGGCACAGTCATCTCGATGAAAGCGAACTGTGGCAGAAAACGGGTGATACATACACGCAATTGACCCAACGCGGAGCGAAGCAAATGTGGCCGATGGCTACGGCTGACGGCTCAAAGGTATTTTTCATGTCCGACCGCTCGGGAACGCAAAACATCTGGTCGATGCCGCGTGGCGGGCAAGCGAAACAGGTCACGAACTTCATCGACGGCCGCGTGCTATGGCCGAGCATGTCATACGATGGGCAGGAGATCTTGTTTGAGCGAAATTTTCGCGTTTGGAAGATGAAAACGGACGGCGGCAATGCACGCGAGGTTGCTATCACCCTGCGCGGAGCGGCCTCGACGCCGATGATCGAGCGCGTTTCGCTTGGCTCTCAGCTTCGCGAATTGGCTTTGTCGCCTGACGGCAAAAAAGTAGCTGTTGCAGCACGCGGCGAAGTTTTTGCGGCATCGTCCAAGGACGGCGGTGATGCGGTACGGGTAACCAATACAGTTGCTCCCGAGTCGTTTGTAACATGGACAAGCGACAGCAAAAAACTGGTTTACGCGTCGGAACGAAACGGTTCGCTCGAACTATTTCAATACGATTTTGGGACGGAAACCGAGACTCAGCTAACAAAAGGAACGAATCAGGACGGCTCGCCGGTCTTTTCGCCGGACGGCAAAACGCTCGCCTTTATTCGAAACTCGCGCTCGCTGATGGCCCTCGACATGGCGACAAAGCAGGAACGCGAGATCTGCAGGCTCTACACCGATCCGGTGCCACTGCTCGGCAAAGACGGCCTTGTCTGGTCGCCAGACGGCAAGTGGCTGGCATTTATGACGAATACGCCGGATACACGTTCATATACGAACGTTAGCATTGTCGCCGCTTCGGGCGGTACGCCAAAACCGGTCAGTTTTCTTGCGAATTCATTTGCCGGCTCACTTGTCTGGAGCCCCGACGGCTCGTATCTGCTCTACACCACCTCGCAGCGGACCGAGGACGGATCGATCGCCCGTGTCGATCTGAAACTCCGCACGCCAAAATTCCGAGAGGATCAGTTTCGAGATCTTTTCAAGCAAGAGAATCCACGCGAGCGTCCCTCGCAACCGGGAACGGCGGCAACTCCGGCGGCCGCACCGTCACCCGCGGCTTCACCTGCCGCAGACAAGAAAGACGACAAGGCTACTGAGATCGTCTTTGAGGACATCAGAAAGCGGCTGAGCTCTATCAATAGTGGTTTTAACAACAATTCGGTCACGATCAGCCCGGACGGTAAGACCTTGCTTCTGACGGCTGCGGCGGAAAATCAATTTAATTTCTACACGATGTCGCTCGACGAACTCGCGACCGACCAATCCGCGAGGCAGTTGACATCGACGCCCGGATTTAAGTCGCAGGCCCAGTTTACGCCGGACAGCAAGGAGGTCTATTACCTTGAAAATGGGCGCATTCAGATCGTAAGCATGGATCGCCGCGAGGTGCGACCGCTAAATATCAATGCAGATATCAACGTCAGTTTTGCTCAGGAAAAGATGGAGGTTTTCAAGCAGGGCTGGCGATACATGCGTGACAATTTTTACGACGACAAGTATCACGGCGTGAATTGGGAGGCGATGAAAAGCACCTATCAGCCGATGGTCGAATCGGCACGCACGATGGACGAGGTTCGCCGGCTGATGAATCTGATGGTTGGCGAACTGAACGCATCGCACCTCGGCGTCGGCGGCCAAAGTCCTTTCACCGGAGCTCCGGTCGGAAAGCTCGGACTACGTTTCGAGCGAGGCGAATACGAGAACAACGGGCGACTGAAAGTGACCGAGATCATCGCACTCAGTCCTGCAGCGATCGCAAAGAATATTGCGGTCGGTGATTATCTGCTCAGTGTCGATGGTACGAACATCGCCGGCGACGTCAATCTCGACGAGTTGCTCGAAGGCAAAACAAACCGCCGCGTCGTTCTGTCAGTTTCCTCATCCGCCGACGGCTCAAACAAACACGAGGTCATTGTCAAACCGATTTCGACAGGCGCGGAAAAGAATCTTCTCTACCGCCAATGGGTCGAGGACAATCGTGCCTATGTGGCCCGCGTCAGCGGCGGCAAACTAGGCTACGTCCACCTGCCCGATATGGGCCAGGGCACGCTCAATCAGCTATACATCGATCTCGACGCAGAGAATCAAAACAAGGAAGGCGTGGTCGTCGACATTCGCAACAACAACGGTGGATTTATCAATCCGTATGTGATCGATATTCTTGCCCGTCGCGGTTATCTGACGATGCGTGAACGCGGCCTCTGGAATGTGCCAGCCCGCTCGGCACTCGGCCAGAGAGCTCTCGAAAAACCAACTGTGTTGGTAATAAATCAACATTCGCTCTCGGATGCCGAAGATCTGACGGAGGGCTACAAGACGCTGAAATTGGGCAAGGTCGTCGGTGAGCCGACATCGGGCTGGATCATCTATACGTGGAACACGACGCTCTTTGACGGCACGACATTACGTCTGCCGAGACAGCTAATTCTCGGAGCCGATGGCAAGAACATGGAGCTAAATCCGCGCACGCCCGATTTTCCGGTGACGCGGCCAATAGGTGAATTTTTGTCAGGAAAGGATTCGCAGCTTGATCGTGCGGTGAAAGAGTTGATCGGTAACTAGCCCGGAACGGAGATATAAAGTTTGAGATGTTCACCGTTAGTTTCGATGATCTGATCGAAGGTGAAGCCCAGCTTTTCGAGCAATTTCCCAGACGCGTCATTGTCCATCGACGTGATCGCACGGATCGTCGTGAAACCTAGCGTTTCAAGGCCATATTCGAGCATCGCAGCGGCTGATTCAAAACCGTAGCCGAGCCTTTCGCACTCAGGCAAAAACGCGAAACCAATGTCCGGCCCGTCGAGGGATTCGCGTCGAACGTAGCCGCACATTCCGATCTGCTCGCCTGTCTCCGTTAGCTCAACGGTGTACAGTCCGAAGCCGTAGTCTCGATAGCTCTGACGGTATCGATCCTCGATAAAGACCGCGGCCTGCTCATCCGAACGCACGCCGCGGTCGCCGATGTATTTTAGGAATTTGGGTGAATTGAGCAAACGATTGACATAGGCCGCATCGATGGACGCGTCCATCTCGCGTATCGTCAACCGCTCCGTGGTAACGACCGTCATTGTCACCCTTCGAACGGAGCCATTTCGCCGGGCTTGCGGAGCATTTTGTTGACCTCGTCGAGGTGCAGCTCCTCTAGCAGGATCATTTCACGGGCATATTCCTCGAGCGATACTGATTTGCTTTCGACCTGGGCGAGCAGTTCGTAATAGGCCGCAAGCGTCGCCCTTTCCTGATCAAAACTCTCACGCAGGATGTCGCCGATGTCATGCTTGTGCGTTTCAAGTAAGGGTCCGATCTTCAGGCTTGGATGTCCGCCGAGCATCGTTACAAATTCGCCCGCTTTATGAGCATGCATCAAGCTCTCGTCGCCGTTGCTCTTGAGCCACGAAACGATCGGTATCCGGTTATACCCAAAAACCATCAACGCATAATGCGTGTAACGCACCACGCCTGCCAACTCTAATTCCATGATCTTGTTCAAGACCGCGATCGCGTTTTGTTTGTCGGTTTCGTTCATCATTATTAGGTCCAAATTTTTCTATTCTGCCTGCTCTCTCGCATGATAAGAACTCCGCGTAAGCGGCGACGATTCCACATGTTTGAAGCCCATCGCCTCGCCGATCGCTTTCCATTCTGCGAATTCCTCGGGCGTTACGTAGCGTTCGACGGGGAGGCGTTTTTCGTATGGTTGGAGGTACTGGCCAATTGTCATGATGTCGCACGATGCCTGGCGGAGGTCTTTCATGAGGTCAACGACCTCCTCGAAGGTCTCGCCGAGGCCGGCCATGATACCGCTTTTGGTTTTCATTGACGGCATGTGGGTGTCGCGGAAGTGGGCCGCTCGCGTGAGCAATTCCATCGATTGTTCGTAGATCGCATCGGGGCGAACGCGACGATAAAGACGGGCTATAGTCTCGGTGTTGTGATTCAGCACATCTGGGCGTGCTTTAAGGACATTGTTGAGAGCCGCCTCATCTCCGTTGAAGTCCGGGATCAGCACCTCGACCTTGCAGTCCGGATTCATCTCACGCACCCTAAATATCGTCTCGGCCCAATGCATCGAGCCCCCGTCAGGCAGGTCGTCGCGATTTACCGAAGTGATCACCGCGTGTTTGAGATCGAGATGCTTGACCGCCTCTGCGACGTGCGTTGGCTCCATCGGATCGAGATCCATTGGCTTGCCCTTGTTCACCGCACAAAAGCCGCAATGCCGCGTACACGTATCGCCGCCGAGCATAAAAGTCGCGGTCTTGTCGGTCCAGCATTCGAAAATGTTAGGGCATTTAGCTTCCTGGCAGACGGTGTGGAGATTTAGGCCGTCGATGAGTTCGAGAACGGCATTCTGATTCTTCGGGTCGCCAAGCTTGATCTTGAGCCAATCGGGCTTCTTCAGCCGCTCGCGGCCCTTTCGGTTGAGAAAATTTTGAACTAGAACGCCTTCTTCTATCATTGGTAATTCAAACAGGATGTACAGGATTCACAGGATCAAAATAAAATCCTGCCTATCCTGTCCATCCTGTTAAATATTAACTCTTAATTACCCCAGCCGCGAATTCACGACATCCCAGTTGATGTTCGCGAAAAACGCCTCGATGTATTTCGGGCGATCGACCGGTGCGTAATCTTTTATGAAAGCATGCTCCCAGACGTCCATGATAAGGATCGGTTTGTAGCCGGCAACGTTGCCGGTCTCGTGAAGGTTGATCCAGTGGTTCGAGATCGCACCGTTTGACGGATCTTGATAGACCGCAGCCCAGCCCACGCCTCGCATCTTGCCGGTGTTGACGAAATCAGCCTTCCAAACGTCGTAATCGCCAAAGCTATCAGTCGCTGCATTGACAAACTGATCGCCCGTTGAAGGGTCGCCGGTGCCGTGCTTCTGCATATTCTCGAAATAATATTCGTGCAGAACCATGCCGTTGTATTCGAAACCGAATCTGCGTTTCAGCTCACTGAAAGCCGCCGATTGCGTCGGGTCGAGTGTTCCGCTGCCGATGAGATCGGCGATACGCTGGTTGAGGACGTTAGTGTTAGTCACGTAGCCCTCATAAAGCTTGAAGTGCATTGCCAACGTCTCGTTCGAAATGCCGGTCAGATCGCTCAGGTCAAATGTCTTTGCAGTGTATGTAGTGCTTGTTCCCATAATTTCTCCTCGTTTTTATGTTCAGAGTGCAAGCTTCAGCTTGTCTCTGGGTCGCAGTGTTACAAGCTAAAGCTTGCACTCTGAACCATTAATCTTCCGGCCGCGTTCCCGGATCGATTCCGTTGACGCTCGCCTGATTGATGACCCTGACGTGAATATCCTCAGCGAGCCGTATCTGGCACGAAAGCCGTGTATTCTCGGCGATGCCATCTTTTGTCGAAAGTATCGCGTCCTCGTCATCGGTGCGTGTGCCGACGTTGTCGGACAGCACCTCTACTCGGCATGTCGTGCAGCGAGCATTTCCGCCGCAGCGATGTAGGATGTCAATTCCGTTATCCTCGATCGCCAGAACCAGCTTCTTGCCAGCCTCAGCATCGAATTCGATCGTTCCATTTGCCGTTTCGGCAATAATATGTGGCATCAATGGTCTCCTTGTACCTCTATTCTAACGGGCTTTGGTGTCGTCGGCAAAACACCGCGATCATTGTCCGATCCTTACCTTTTTCTGATTCTCATCGATTGCAACGAAGGTCACCTCGGCCTCAGTAACTTTCACCACAACTCCGGGTGTGCCAAACCGTTCGGCCTCGACAACGACGTGGATCGTGATCGAGGTATTTCCGACACGTATCGTCTTTGCGTAAAAACTCACGAGGTCGCCGATAAAAACGGGTTCATGAAAAATGACCTCCTTCATCGCAACCGTAACAAATCGATTGTGCCGCGTATGCCTGATCGCCTCGACCCCGCCGGCAACGTCGATATAGCTCAGTATGATGCCGCCAAAAACAGTGCCGTGAGCATTTGTATCGCGCGGCATCATCGTCAAACGGATCGCCGCATCTCGTAGCGTTTCTTGTTCCATAGGTAGAATTTTAACAGGATTAACAAGATTAACAGGATAATAAAAGCATGAGTTCGCGGAGGCCGAAACTGTTTATCCTGTTTGCATTTTTCTTGTCGTCCAGTCGCGCACCGCTTCGCGAAGTTCGTTCAAATGCTCATCAAAAAAATGGCCGCAGTTCTCGAATATCATAACTTCGGCATGAGGAATTCGATCCGTAAGTGATCGCAGGCTTTCGACTGAACAGAATTCATCCTGATCGCCGTGCACAAACAATATCGGTTTCGCGACAGCGGTCAGAAAATCGTAATCGCGATACTTCTCGACCGGCGTTCCGATCGAGATGAGGCGTTTTACGCGGTCGTCGTCCATCCCGACAGCCATGCCGGTTCGCGAGCCGAACGAAAATCCGGCGAGAGTGATGTCTTCGTCTGGATACTCGCCGGCCATGTAGTCGAGTGCATCGCGAACGTCTTCCGTTCCGCCCTCAATCTCGTCGTGTTCGCCAGTTGAGCCTCCGACGCCGCGAAAATTGAATCTCAACGTGGTCAATCCGGCATCAAGCAATCCTGCGGCCGCACGAAAGACGACTTTGTTATGCATCGTTCCGCCGCCAAGCGGATGCGGATGACAGACTATGCCTACGCCTCGGAGCGTTCCCGCTGGCTCTTTCAAGATAGCCTCGAGTTGGCCGTGCGATGCCGAGATGTAAAGATTGCCTTTTGGGTACATGTCGAAAGGTTGATTTTAGATTCCGGCCGGATGATTCGCAAACGGTTCGAAATCTCCGTCTAGATATTTACCCTGCATTCGTGGTAATTTTTCAGTTGATCTCATCTTTTTGCATTTCATTTTTCAGCAATAAATGGACGAAATCGTAAACGAACCGGCGGCAACACCGGAGCCTGAAACGCCAAAAGCGCAAACGTGGGCCCAGTTTCTCGAAACTGAGAAAGCGGTCCGTGTTATCTATCTGGTCTGTGGCTTTATAGCGATCGCGATGGTGATGACCTTTTTGCAGACGCGTACTGATGCGATCTGCTGTGGTGATTGGGATGGTTATTACCACATCAAATGGTCGTCGCTATTGTGGGAGAATTTTAAGAGTTTCAAATGGCTGCCGCCATTTGAGTGGCTGCCGCTGACCGTGCTAAACCCGCAGGATTACGCCGATCATCATTTCCTTTTCCATCTGTTGCAGATACCTTTCCTCTGGTTTTTTGAGCCGGTCACTGCGGCCAAGGTCTCAACCGTTTTTTACGCTACGCTCGCGATATTTTCGATCTATTGGCTGATCTATCGTTACGAGGTCAAGCATCAGTTGATATGGCTCGCCGCGATCCTTGTCTGCTCGAACGCCTTTTTCTATCGCATGAACATGGGCAAGGCCCCGCCGCTCACGATCATCATCACGGTGCTTGGAATTCATCTGCTGTTTCAACGCAAATATGTGTGGCTGCTGCCGCTCATGTTTGCGTTTGTTTGGACCTACAGCCTTTTTCCGCTGCTGCTTTTTGCCGCGATCATTTGGACTGCGATCATCGCGTGGAATGAGCGCCGATTCGAATGGCGGCCGTTTGTTTACACCTTTGCTGGAATGATCCTCGGAAATGTCATCAATCCATATTTTCCGCAGAATCTGGGTCTTTTCTTTGAGCATTTCTGGACGAAATTTAAGGTCGGATCGGATTTTGCAGTTGCTGTTGGCGGCGAATGGTATCCGTACACCGGTATGGAACTGCTGATGAACTTTCCCGTCGCGATGCTGGCTATGCTCATCGGCTATATTCTCTTTGTGCCGCGCGGAGGCAAGCTGCCTGAGAAGGCAGCATTCTTCCTGGCATTTACAAGCATTTTGCTCGCAGCTCAATTTCGCTCGAAGCGATTTGCCGAATATTTCCCTCCGTTTGCAATATTGTTTGCGGCCTTTGCATGGAACGCGTTTACCGCACCAAAGGCCGTTGAACTGCCCGACGAATTCCAACGCGAGATCGACCCATATCTCGATGCACCAAAACCTACAGAAAAACAAGCCTGGTTCGATGCCGCTCGTTCGGCGGCCCCGTGGGTGATCGGTATTTTCCTGTGCATTTTCTGGTTCTACAGTCTGGTCGGATTGCATCGCTGGGGTTTTGACGAATCGGGCATGATCGACAACATCACCAGCAACGAGCCGGGTGATAAATACAGGCGTGCGATGGCATGGGCGACGGCCCTCGATGAGACAGGTGCGGATAACATCCCTAAAGGCGAGCGGATATTCAATTGTACGTGGGATGATTTCCCAAAGCTCTTTTTTTACAACACAAAACACACATACGTTTACGGCCTCGACCCGAATTATCTATATTCCGAGAATCCCGAACTGTACAAGCTGCTCAAAGACCTGACCGAAGGCAAGATCGACGATCCGGCGCCGATGATCCGAGATAAATTTGGAGCGAATTACATATTTGCCGATGCCAAAGAGAATACTGATATGATCGCAAAGGCTCTCGAGAGCGGTTGGGTCGAAACGATCTATGAGGACGACGAAGCCCGAATACTAAAGATCCGCGCGGTCAAGGGCGAAGCCCCGGATGAAGCAAAAGACGATCCGCCGGAAACGCCCGAGGAGAAAAAAGTCCTCGACGAAGAGGATAGTAAGGACAACAGCGGCAAAAATATTAACACTGAAGACGAAAATGGCGGCAGCTAACAACTGTTCTTTGAATTGCCGTTGCCTTTAGGCAACGGTTACGAGGCATAATTGAATCCGGCTTTAGCCGAAAGTTTGGGCTAAAGCCCGATTTTATTCACGGACTTTGTCCGTTGCCTAAAGGCAACGGCAATCAAAATGATCGTATGTTAAACCCTCGTGCTTACAAGTTTTTTGATAAGAAAATGAAGATAGCGGCGTTCGCGACCGTTGTTCTCGCACTTTTTGCGTCTGGCTGCGGTGCCAATGAGTCTGTCCTCAAATCCGGAAAGGAAACAAACGCTCAAGCGAACGTCGAAACCGCAAAGTCGTCATTTGAGCAAGACCTTGCCGGCGTGCGGGCAGCAGACTTCCTTTTTGTGTATGTCATTAGACGAAAGGATGGACAGAAGATTGACGCCGAAGTTCGCGGCGTCATAAAGCTTCAGACCTCTGATGCTAATCGCCGCGTGTCAGCCGACGATGACCGCGCATTTATCATCGGATCAAACTATCAGATACCGCCAAAGAATATGCTGGTACTATTTGACCGGTTTGACGTCCAGGACTTTTCGCCGCCGCCAGCAGTTACGCCGAACGCGAATTCAAACGCAAACAAATAGGGTGTATATTTAATCCAATGCCTGAGAAGGAACCAGACGTTAAACAGATGAGCAAAGCCGAACTGCGCGAGCGGCAGCAATCTGCCCGCCGTGTCTATCTCGACCCGGCATCTCCGTCGGTTCGTTCGATCTTGCGTGTGGTTGTGATCACGCTGCTTTTGCTTGCTGTCGCCGGTTTTGTCCAGAGCATTCTTTCCTCGCTGCTATACCTCTTTTTCCTGATCGTCCTTTCGGTATTTTTTGCCTACCTGATCGATCCGCTGGTCAGATTGATCAGACAGCCGTTCAAACAGCGAAGCATGGAAAAGTGGATGCCGCGGTCATTGGCGATACCGCTCGCGTATATTTTTGTTTTCGCGATTCTTGGCATTGCGATTTCCAACATCGCACCGCGTGTCGTCGACCAGGCGAAAGAATTTGGCACCAATCTACCGGCATACGGCCAGGCCATACGCGAACGCAGTAATGAACTCAATCGCAGATTTGACCGCCTCCGAATTCCGGATGAGGTTCAGAGCCAGATCAATGAAAAGATCACAGAACTGGGTGGAGCGATCACCACGGCGGTCGGCGGCTTTGTGCTTGGGTCGGCTGCGTTTCTTCCCTGGTTCATCCTGGTTCCAATACTGGCGTTTTTCTTCCTTAAGGATGTAAATCAGTTTCGTCTGCTCGTTCTGAGAATGTTTCCGGCCGGGCGCTGGCGTTACCGGGCTGAGTTGGTGATGGCGGATGTTAATACAACGCTCGCAGCCTATACGCGGGCCCAACTTATCTCGTGCGTCCTGATCGCGCTGATCTGCACAGCCGGATTCTACGCTCTCGGATTAAAGTACGCTTTGCTCCTCGGCATACTCGCGGGCATTTTTGAATTTGTTCCGCTACTTGGCCCGGCTGCGATCGGCCTGATCGTAACGCTGACCGCGGCCGCGTCCGATGATCCGTGGAAGGCTCTTTATGTTGCGATCTTTTTGATCGTGCTGCGTATCGTGCAGGATTATGTTCTTTACCCGAGGATTGTGAGGGGCGGAATTCATCTGCATCCGCTCGCGATCATTCTCTCGGTCTTAGCCGGCGAACAGGTCGGCGGCATTCCCGGCGTCTTCCTCTCGATCCCGCTGGTTGCCGTTGCCACCGTCATATACCGGCACGTTCTCGAACATCATGGCACTCGCGGCTTCGTTTTAGGCCTGATCGAGGAAGCCGAAACGCCCGAGGAGGCCGTCTAAATAAATGTCATCTCTCGCCTGGCTGATCGTCTTTTTCTTTTTATTGCTGTTTATCTGTCTGCTGGTCTATGTGCTGGTCGTAAGGGCATTTTACTGGGGCGATAAGAAAGAGCCGCCAACAAAGAAGCACTAGAGTGAGGCCGCAAATCCCTGTTCGTCGTCGATCTCGATCTGTATCTCAACAACGTGTAATGGCATTGCGAATCGCATCTCGCGCAGTTTGACTGCATCTTTTGCGGTGGTGATGAGGCAGTCTGCCACGACTGTGCTGGCGTCAAATTCGATCGTCTTAATGTCGGTCTGCGAATAGACCTGATGATCGGCAAACGACCTGCGTCCAACGATCTCAATGCCCTCACGTTTGACGGTTTGGTAAAAGTTATCCGGATTTCCCAACCCGCAGAAAGCAAATGCCCTGAGGCCTGCAAGATCATCAGCGTTGACGATCTTATTCCCCGATTCAAAAATGCTCGCGTTCGAAGCCAACTCTGAAATTTGAGATCTTAAATATGAATTGTCATCAACCAGATCTGCCCGCGTGATAACGACTACATCGGCACGAACGAGATTCACGAGCGGCTCACGCAGACGACCGGCGGGCAGCACCTTGCCGCCGCCAAACGGATTCATGGCGTCGATGCAAACAATATCGACATCCCGTTTCGCCTTTCGATGTTGAAAGCCGTCATCGAGCACGAACGCCGTAACTCCAAACCTACGGAGCGCCCATTCGGCTGCGTCAACTCGATCGGCGTCGGCGATAACTATCGCCTTGCCAAGTAGCTTTTCGGCAAGTTCGTAAGGCTCGTCGCCTGAATCTGTAACATCGGCGAGCAGTCTTTCACCGTCCGAAACCAAAACCCGTTTATTAACATCCTTTCGCCCGTACCCGCGAGTCAGAATGCAAACCGTTTCTCCTCGATCCGCTAATTCTTTCGCAACGCTAGCAACGAGCGGCGTCTTGCCCGTGCCGCCGGTAGTGACATTGCCGATACTTATCGTGCGTGCGCCAAGATCGAATGTGTCGAAAACGCCCAAGTCATAAAGCCGGTTTCGCACATCGATGACCTTGCCGTAAATTGCCGCAAGTATCGAAAGCATCGATCAATTATGGATAGTCATCTCTTGTTTGTCACCTGGATCAGCCTTTCGAGCTTGTTCTGCGCCATTCCGCTGTCGATCGATTGCTCGGCGAGGCGGGCAGCATGCATCGGGTCTTTGGCGAGGCCGCCGACGAATATGGCGGCGGCGGCGTTGAGCACGACCAGCGAGCGGGCTTCGTCGCGGCGTTTGCTTGATAGGACATCGCGAATGATCGCCGCACTTTCTTTTGCAGAATTTGTTTTAAGATGCTCGATCTTTGAGGCTTTCAAGGCAAAATCTATCGGCGAGATCGTGTACGGCCTGACCTCGCTGCCCCGAACGGCGGCAACAAATGTCTTGCCTTTTAACGTGATCTCATCGAGCCCATCTTCGCCGTGTACGACCCATGCAAGGTCAGGTTTTAACAACGATAAAGCACGAGCGACCGGCTCGATCAGCGATTGGTGCCAGACGCCTATCACCTGACGCGATGGCGAAGCCGGATTTGCGAGCAGTCCTAGTAAATTTAAGCACGTTCGAATACCGAGCCGTCCGCGGGTGTCGGCGAGCCGCGTTAGCGCCGGGTGAAATTTTGGTGCGAACAGAAAACTTAGCCCGGCACCACTGAGGCTCGCCTGTGCTATCTCAGGCTCGTTCGCTACTTTTACGCCTAGCTCGCCAAGCACGTCTGCACTGCCGGCTTTGCTCGTGATGCCCCGGTTGCATTGCTTTGCAACGATCTGTCCGGCACCGGCCGCGACCAATGCGGCGGCGGTCGAAATGTTAAATGTCTTTGCGGCCGATGACCCGGTTCCGCCGATATCGACCGCGTTCTTAGGCGATCTGATCTTTATCGCCGCCTCGCGCATTACGCTCGCCATTCCGGCGAGTTCCTCGTGCGTTTCACCTTTGGCGGTCAATGCGGTGAGCGCCGCAGCGATCTGGATCGAGCCGACCTGGCCACCGGTCATCGCCCGGAAGAAATCTGCCGCCTCTGCCATCGACAGGTCGTCGCCCCGCATCAGCCGCGCCAAAAACGGAAACAGCGCTGTATCCGCCTTAGCGTTTGTCGCGGAAAGCGGCGCCGAAAGCAGCCATGCTGTTTTAGATCCGGCCATAATTTTCGTGCGTACAGGAGTCAGAAGGAAGGTTGTCGATGCGTATCGTTCCCATATTTACTATCTCAAAGTTCGAGGAAGTTTTGCAATAACTTTCTCCCGTGCTCGGTCAGTATTGACTCCGGATGAAACTGAACGCCCTCGACCGGCATATCCCGATGCCGCAATGCCATCACGAGGCCGTCGGGCGATTCCGCCGAGATCTCAAGCTCGTCGGGCCAGCCGTCTTTATCGACGATCAACGAATGATAACGTCCGGCCTCAAAGCCATTTGGAATATCGCCAAAGATCGTCTTACCGTCATGCATGATCTCGACGGGTTTACCATGCACCGGCTCGGGAGCACGAACGACCTTACCGCCAAAATGCTGCCCGATAGCCTGATGCCCCAGACAAACGCCGAGTATCGGCAGCTTGTCCGCAAAACGCTCGATCACGCCGAGCGAGATGCCCGCTGAATCAGGCGTTCCCGGCCCCGGCGAGATAAGAATGCGTTCGGGCTTTAGTTCGGCCTCGATCTCATCAACCGTGACCTCGTCATTTCGCACAACTCGCATTTCCGCTCCCAGCTCGCCGAGATATTGAACGAGGTTGTACGTAAAAGAATCGTAATTATCTATAACAAGCAGCATTTTACCTTTTCGAATGCATGATGGTCGGTACCGAGTCGTTCTTTTTGTTTACTAACGGCGACAATAAATCTATCATAAACACTCAGTACCGGAGAACGAACCCATATGCCGCGAAAACTCATCTTCCTAATGATCCTGCTGTGTGCCCAATTCTCTTTTGCTCAAAATGTGGAAGAGCCAAAGAAGAACGAGGAAACCGAAAAGCTCAAGGTCAAAGCGGTGGAATTTCTCCGCGAAACCGCCGGCGACCTCAACCGCATGCGCTCGGTCGAGAATCGTATCAGCTTTAGCGCCGAACTGGCATCCCTGATGTGGTTTTATGACGAACAGGAAGCTCAGGCAATGTATGGAGCAACGGTCACCGATTTCAAACAGCTATTGTCGCAGTATGACATCCAGATGAATACGCTCGACGCCCCGGTCGACGAAGATTTTGCACCGAGCTTTCTCTTTGGCGGCCAGGGCCGTACGCCCGTCGAGCGCAAGATGCGAATTGCGATGGCCGTTCGCCAGCAGATCGCACTGAGCGTTGCCGAGCATGATGCCGAGCTCGCTTACAGTTTTTTTTACGACAGCCTAAGCCTGATCACGAATCCTACGTTTCGAAAGGAAGCCGAGCTATCTGACAAGAATTTTGAGCTGCAGTTGCTAAAACAGATCGCCGAGACCAATGCCACAAAGGCCGCGAAGCTCGCAACGGCATCGATAAAAGACGGGATCAATGGCAACCATATCGATATACTCAAAAAGATCTACGCCAAAGATGCCGATCAGGGCGTTGAATTTGGTGCCGCCTTGCTAAGCCGTATCAAGTCGGACAAGAAGGCTGTAAAAGGCCTGTATGTCTACAACATGCTTCTCAGCTACGGTGCCGAGAATCAAAAGGCGTCGCAAAAACCGAACGCAAAAAAAGCGATCTATAGCCGAAACGATCTGCGCGATATCGCGGATCAGTTTGCTCAGGTTCTGCTCGACGGCACGGACGAAGAGGCCCAATATTCCGCTCTCGGCTTCGTCGATCAGATCGAGAAATTTGCTCCCGGGCGCGGCGTTCAGATCCGTGCCAAATATGGCAAATCGGGAGGTCCTCGCACGATGGGGCTTTCGACGATGGCAAATGCGACGAATATGGCTCCGCCAAAAATTGCCACGACATCAGGCATGGGGACGAACGCTAATACTGGTAACCCGGAACTCGAAAAACGTCAGCAAGCCGAAAAACAGCTTGCTGATGACATGAAGAAGTTTGACAAGGAACTTCCAAAAGAAGAACGGGACAAGGTGGTCGCCAGCGCCCGTAAAATAATCGCCACAACGCCGGGTAAAGATAAAAAGATCACGGCTCTCTGTTTGCTCGCTGCCCAGGTCGCAAAGGCCGGCGACAAGGATCTTGCCGATCTGATAATGCGTGATGCCGAGCGCCTCATCAATCCGCAGCCAAAGGATTATCGCGATTTTCTCTATACCTGGATGGTGTCGAGCGGCTATGCCGAGACCAATCCGGATAAGGCGTTCCCGATGCTCGAGGACGCGATCCTTAGGGCGAACGAGACGATCTCGGCATTTGTAAAGGTCGCCGAGTTTATCGACGTCAACGAGGAAATGATAGATGACGGCGAGGTGCAGGTCGGAATGTTTGGCGGCTCGATGGTCCGCGGAATGACAAAGGAACTCAGCATGGCGAATTCAACGCTCATCGTGCTCGCCAAGGCAGATTTCTCAAAGACCAAGGCTCTCACCAATAACTTTGACCGTATCGAGATCCGCATTCTCGCTAAAATGCTGATCCTGCGGGCTGTGCTCGATACCAAACCCAAAGTGCCAAAACCACCGAATGGTTTTGAAGATGAGAATGACGAAGGTGCTCCGCCGCCTCCGAAACCGATACGTCCTTAGTTCCTGTCGCCAACGGTCGACACATATCACTCCCAGGCGAGTTTCCTGTCGCCAACGGCGACGAATATTAAAGCCTAGGGTGCAGAGAGCGAAGCGAACGGAACCCTAGGAACCGAAACCCAAATGTCGCTGTCGCTGAAAGCGACGCACAATTCAATCCCAACAATAACGCTCGTCGATCTCAACCTCGTACCGTTGGCACAGATCGCGGAACTCGTCTTCGTATGACAATGACTTTTTCAGATGATGTGTTTTCTGATTACGAATATACTCAGAGACCGCCGGAACCTGCGATTGTCCTATCGAGAATGCACCGTAACCCCGTTGCCAATAGAATTTATTATTCGCAGGGTATTTTTTCTTAACCCAGAGCGAGCTATCCCGTTTGATGTGGCCGATAAGTTCTCCGATATCGATTCGTCCGATTGAGATCAGCAGATGAATATGATTTGCGGTTCCATTGACTAGGATGAGACGACCGCCGTTACCTTTTACAATGCCACTGATGTATTTAAACAGTTCAGGTTCGATCTCGGGGGAAATCAGATCGACGCGGTCCTTCGTCGAAAAGACAATATGAACAATAATCTTGACCAATGATTGCGGCATATTGTGCGTCGCTTTCAGCGACGGACTCGTTTGTATTCGTTACCTAGGGTTCCGCTTCGCTGCACCCTAGGCTTTAATATGCGTCGCCGTTGGCGACAAGAATTACATCAAGCTCGTTCCCAATAACCAGCTTCCACCATCGACAACCAACGTTACGCCGTTGACATAACTCGCGGCGTCCGATGCGAGGAACAACGCGGCGTTCTCGATATCGACAATGCGTCCAAAGCGGCCAACCGGTATCTTTCGCACCAATTTCTCTTTCAGCTCCGGCATCAGCAAACGTTTCATTCCCTCGGTGTCCTCGATCGGGCCCGGAGCGATGCCGTTGACGCGGATGCCGTGGCGGCCCCATTCGACTGAGAGATTTCGAGTGATCGCGTCAACGCCGGCCTTCGCCGCCGAGACGTGGATCTGCATCGGCGTGGCGAGATAATGCAATGTCGCTGAGATATTCAGGATCTGGCCTTTCGATTTTTTTAGTTCGTCGAAGGCGGCACGGCAGACGTTAAATGTGCCTTTCGTATCGATATCAACAACCGTCCCAAAACCGTTCGAAGAAAGCTGATCGGCCGCACACAGGAAGTTTCCTGCTGCTCCGTTCACAACAATATCGATCTTGCCGTAATGCTCGGCTGTTTTCGCGATGGCATTTTCAACAGCTTCGTATGCGCGAACGTCCGCCGCGACTGTAAAACACTCGCCGCCAAAGCCCTCGACCTCTGCTTTCATCGCGGCCAGATTTTCCTCTTTGCGACTCACGATCGCGAGCTTTGCCCCATGCTCCCCAAACGCCCTCGCCACGCCGCCCGTGATCCCCGTCCCGCCGCCTGTTACAAACGCAACTTTGCCCTGTAAGATGTCTTTATTGAATACTTGTTCCATATGGTTGAATGGATTTTAGCATGGAAATGAAACAACGGATTAACGCAGATCGACACGGATTTAGGGATTTTAGATATGTCGAATGGCGTTCAAAAATATTCCTGTTCGTATCCGCGTTAATCTGCGTAAATCCGTTGTTGCTCTCCTCCTGCACGACCAAGCCGTCCGATCTTCGCACGCTCGCTCCGGCGGAGACGCTTGTTTATCTCGAGACCGATGACCTCGCTGCTGCTTTGCAGCCGATCGTGGACAGCAAACCTTTTAGCGACACCGTTATCAAGAAGCCTGACTTTTCGGCATTGAAAGGCGTACAGGTCGCGGTTGCGGTGACCGGTTTTGAAACCTCGGAGGTCGCGGTGACCGATGACCATGCGGTCGGAAAGGTACATCCGCGTTTTGTCGCCATCGCCGATACGCACGCATGGAATTATCAAGCGGTTGCATTTGCCGAGAAAAAGCTCGGCAGCTTCGTCGCCGACGTCTACGATAGCGAACCAGCGATCGAGAAGTCGGACAAACACGGCGGCAAGTATTTCACATGGTCCCCATCAAATAATGCCGATGGACGCAAAGCTTTCGCACTCGTCATCGATAGCCTGATCTACTTTGGCAACGACGAAACCGCGATCGACAAATGCCTCGCAGTCCGCCGAGGCGAAGCCGATAGCATCGCCAAGACCGGCAAGCTCCCGCCGCGAGTCCCAGGAACTCTCGCCAACGGCTACGTCTCCACCGACGGCGTCGCCCAGATCGCCGCCCTCGCCGGGATCCAATTTGCGTCCCAGGCCAGCGACGAAGAAGAAGTCCAAAGCGCCGTCGCCGGAATCCTCCCCCAACTCATCCGAGGGACGATAACCGAAATTAGCTGGAGTGTGTCCCAAACTAAGGAAGGTATTGAGGACAAATGGCAGGTGACGATGCCGCCGGATGTCGCCAAGGTCTTCGCTGAGACTATGTCGCCAGCCGATGATTTCGACGCAACTCTACTCGATTACGTCCCTGAGAATGCCGTAAGCGTAACCGCCTACAATTTTAAGAATCCGCAGATCGCATGGCGAAGCGTCGTTCTCACATCCCAGAAAAAAACCGATCCGATAGTTGGCCGCGTACTCGGTGAACTATCGGGATTGCTCTTTGAACCTTACGGGATCAGGGATGCGGAGACTTTTCTGAGTTCCATCGGGTCGAACGTGGTGACGGTGAGACCGGACGAAACAGACGACAAATCTCTTATCATCACAACGTCGAAAGTTGCAGGCAGCTATCCGGATGGTTTCAATACCGGTCGTCTGACTCCAGGTATCGGCCTTTCGCCTAACGGCGACAAGTTCTACGGAACTAATTCAAAGGACGAAGAGCCGTTCTCATTTGCCGTACTAGCGAATGGAAAACTGTTGGTCGGTAACGGTATAAGCACCTACAGCCTAACTACACCAGGCCGTCCGAATCACTCAGCTATCGAGCGCCTCTCGCAATTCCTCAAAGGTAACCGCGCGACGGTCGCTACATTCGGCTCTGACAACGTCTCGGTTCTCCAAGTGATCTCGCTGCTTGCAAATGAAGGCCACGGCGACACTCAGGTTGTTTCGACCTACCTCACCGAAACCCGCTTTACCAGAACCGGTATGGAACGCCGGACGGTTTCCGACTTTGGCTTTATCGGCTGGATAATCGCTCAGATTGCGGCGGAGTAATCGATTTGTATGGAAAACCTCTCCGGCAAGGGTAACCACTCCTTGCCAATTCCACGCTACCTAATTGAGCAAAAAATTGAAATAACGATCCGCCGATAAATTCTAGCCGCGTTTGGCTTCTTTTTTTAGTTTTCTGACGTTGCGTTCGATCCAGCGTTCGGCCTCGTCGAAGTATGCGAATTTTTCTTCGTCGCGTTTGAAAGCGGGCGTGTGGTTATATCGGCGGCCGTTTACGTGGCGGGTCGGGTGAGCGATGTGGAGCATTTCGTGGAATACGACGTATTCGACGACATATCGCGGCACGTCCGTTGAATCGAGCGAAGTGCTGATCGTGATATGGTCATGCGTCGCGTCGTGGTGGCCGAGGATGCGGTAGGTCTTTTTGGCTGACCACGTCAGTGACGGCGTCGGTATCTGCCCGCGAAAATATGTTTCGTTGAGGGTGGCAAAGATCTGGTCAAGATCGTAAACCTTGCCCTTGCTTGTCGTCATCACCTTGCGTCCACGCTCGCGTTTGCTGGTTTGGGCCCTTGCCCGGACAAAATCGGACTTTATATACGCCGAATATACCTCGCGGGCACCGGGCGGGATCTTTTTCCTAAGCAGCTTTCCGACCAGAACGTATGCCAAGCCGCGCTGTGAGGTGAGCGGCATTTCGCGGCAGATCTCACCGATGCGGACGAAAATCTCGCCGTCGCGTATGCGAATTGTATGATTTATGCCAATATACGGGTAAAATGAGACATGGATCGGCGGCACGGCGCGTTTGGCGTCGTACCAACGGAAAGCTTCGGCGTAGAAATTTGTGATCTCGTCGATCAATTAGCGTCCTATGAGACCCATAGGACATATTGGCCCTATAAGGTTGTGGTCGTTAAACAAAAACAAGAAGATTAAACATTGTTGTTGACACTTACGCGGTCAAAATGCTATCTCTTTATATGGGAATAGCATACCGCCGCCGAGGCGTATGCATCAAACTCACCCAAACAGGATGGCTCGAGCAAGCGGAAAAGAAGCGGGTTTTCCCGATTCCCGCGGCCAGATCATCCTGACAGCCATTATCAACGAACACTTCGTCACGGGCGAGCCTGTGGGTTCAAAGGTCTTAGCCGAGCGGTTTGCGAATGCTACCGGAATGAGCTCGGCAACGATCAGAAACGTGATGGGTGAACTGGAAGAGATGGGCATGCTCGAGCAGCCTCACACTTCCGCCGGACGCGTTCCGACCGATCTTGGCTATCGCTTTTACGTTGACAATCTGCTTGGCGTCCTGAGTATCTCGAACGACGATCTTCGCTTAATAGGCGATGAATACGGACTGAATACGCAGGAAACACCTGACAGGTTAATGGAACGTACCTCTCACTTGCTCTCTGCTCTTTCTAATAATGTGGGCATCGTGGTATCGCCGAGTTTGGCGAGTGATCGCCTGCAGCATATCGAGTTTGTCAACCTGAGCGACAACCGGATCCTCGTCGTGCTCGTCTCGACGCCGAATATTGTGCATAACAAGATAATTCGGCTGAAAGTGGCGTTTACAAAGGAGGAACTGGAAACGACCGCGAACTATCTGAACGCGGAGTTTGTCGGTAAGAGCCTGGCCGAGATACGTGCTGAGATATTAACGCTAATGCACGAGGAAAAGGCCTTGTTTGACAAGTTGCTTCAAACGGCCGTAATTCTTTGCTCTCAGAGCATCGAGGACGAAGATGGGCTGGGCGAAGTATTCGTGGACGGCACGTCAAATATTTTGACGAAACGCGATTTTGCCGACCTCGAACGCCTTCGTGAGCTGCTGCACACGATAGGCGAAAAGTCGCGGCTGATGCAGATCCTTACCGAATGCATCGAACGCGATGTGGCTGCCAAGGGCGATGTTCAGGTCGTCATAGGCTCCGAAAATCGCACGCCCTCGTTTCAAAACTGCACGCTGATCTCGGCACCATACAGGATCGGCAACAGTTCGGCAGTCGGAACATTGAGCGTCCTCGGCCCGACCCGGATCGAATACGCAAGAATGATCTCGATCGTCAGCTACGTGGCTCGCACGCTTGAAAAACTGATGTCTGCGGACATTTCTAAAAATTAACCTTTTCGCGGTTGTTACCTTCCCGCCAACTGCAACCCAATGAATCACCAAGAACAGATCCCAAAACCCGAAGAATCACTCGACGAGATCGATATCGATACGATGTCGTCCGTCGATGATTTCATAAAGGAACTCGAGGCCAAAGAGAAAGATCTGCATATCACATCGGATATGACGATCGAGATCGAGGAATCGGATTTCGCGAATGCCGCCCTGCAGGAGTTTGTCGAGGCTGACATCGCTTCTTCGCCCGTCACGGCGGCGGCCGCTCGCGGCGTCGCTACGCAGGCTCCAGGATCGAAGACGCGTATATACGAACTCGAGCAAGAGATCGAAAAGCTCAACGAGCGGATCGCCGGATTGCGTGCGGATCGCATCGAGATACAGGAAAAAAGCGATCGACGGCTCAAGGATTTCGAGAACTATAAGTACCGCATGGATCGTGAACGCCGAGGCTCGTTCATCGACCAGATCAGCAATCTCGCGTCGCAGATGCTGCCCGTACTGGATAATCTTGATCGCGCACTTGATTCGGTCGAAACTCTTAAGTCAAAGAAAACAGATGAGTTCCAGCAATTTTACGACGGCATTGTGCTCGTCAATCAGCAGGTAAATGAGGTGTTTGGCGGAATGGGCGTCGAGCCGATCAAGACCGTCGGCGAGCCATTTGACCCCAATTTTCACGAGGCCGTCGCTGCCGAAGATCGCGATGATATGCCGGCAAACCTCATTCTCGAAGAAATGCTCAGAGGCTACCGCATTGGCAACCGTGTTATCCGGCATTCGATGGTTAAGGTTGTCGCCTCAAAACCTGTCCAAAGATCAGAAGCCGTCCAAGCGGCATCCGAACCAACCGATGAAACTCCCCCGGCCACTGCCGATCTCCTTCCCGCCGAAACCGAAAAACCCTCTCAGGAAGCCTAACAACCTACCGCAAACCACCGCAAGGAACTCAATAATATGGGCAAAGTAATTGGCATCGATCTGGGCACGACAAACTGCTGTGTCGCCGTTTTAGAGGGCGGCACCGTCCAGATCATTTCGAACAAAGAAGGCGGCCGCACAACGCCATCTGTAGTCGGTTTTACCGACAAGGATGAACGCCTGGTCGGCCAGATCGCAAAACGTCAGGCCGTGACAAATGCGGCGAATACGCTGTACGCGGTGAAACGCCTGATCGGCCGCAAATTCGACGCGCCCGAGGTCGAAAAGATGCGCGAGAATGTGCCCTTTGAGATCGTAAAGGCCCCGAACGGCGACGCACATATCCGCGTCCTCGACCGTATCTACAGCCCGCCCGAGATCTCAGCTATCGTGTTGCAGCGATTGAAGTTAGCTGCGGAAGAATTTCTTGGTGATAAGATCACCGAAGCGATCATAACGGTGCCGGCGTACTTCGATGATATGCAGCGTCAGGCGACGCGCGACGCAGGTAAGATCGCCGGCCTCGAGGTCGAACGCATCATAAATGAGCCCACGGCGGCTGCGCTCGCCTATGGTTTTGGTAAAAGCAAGACAGAGAAGGTCGCCGTGTATGACCTTGGCGGGGGTACGTTCGATATCTCGATACTCGAGATAAACGATGGCGTCTTTGAGGTGCTCTCGACCTCGGGTAACACATTCCTCGGCGGGGAAGATTTTGACCAGCGGATCATCGAATGGATGGTCGAGGGATTTAAGACCGAGCACGGCATCGACCTGAAAGGGGATCGACTGGCTTTGCAGAGGTTGAAAGAAGCAGCTGAGCGTGCAAAATGCGAGCTTTCGAGCGTTACCGAAACCACGATCAGCTTGCCGTTCATCGCGGCTGACCCTTCGGGTCCGAAACACATCAACGCGACTTTGACGCGTGAAAAATTTGAAGATTTGGTTCAGGATCTCGTCGAATCCTCGGTCGAGCCGTGCCAGAAAGCTCTCTGGGATGCAAAGCTGCAGCCATCCGATGTCGACAAGGTAATTCTCGTCGGCGGCCAGACGCGTTCACCGATCATCGCTCGTACCGTTACCGAAGTATTCGGCAAAGAGCCTTCGTCGGAGATCAATCCGGACGAGGTCGTTGCGATGGGAGCATCGATCCAGGGCGGCGTTTTGACCGGAGATGTTAAGGACATTGTACTGCTCGACGTACTGCCGCTTTCGCTCGGACTTGAAACCCGTGGCGGTCTGTTCGTGAAACTGATATCGCGTAATTCGACCATTCCGCTCAAGAATACTATGACCTTTACGACGGTGGTCGATAACCAGCAGTCTGTCGAGATCCACATTCTACAGGGCGAACGCGAGATCGCGGGGGCGAATCGCAGCCTTGCTAAGTTCGAACTCGTCGGCATACCGCCGGCACCACGCGGCGTGCCGCAGGTCGATGTGTCGTTTGAGATCGACGCCAACGGCATCGTCAGCGTCTCGGCCAAGGACAAGATGACGGGCCTCGAACAGGCTCTTCAGATCACACCTTCATCGGGCCTCGCTCCGGACGAGATCGAAAAACTCATCATCGAGGCTGAAACTTCGATCGATCGTGACCGAGATGAAAAAGAACTTATCGTCGAACGCAATCGTCTCGACACGCTTATTCGCAATGCCCGCCGGGCGATGGCGGAGGTCGGCAAATCTCTCGACCTTGAAGAGCAGCAACAGATCAACGGTGCTCTTAACGAGGCCGAGGAAATGCTCAATTCAACCAGCATCGATGAAATAAAGGTCCAGTTTAGCAAGGTCGAAAGCGCCGCAAACCGTATAACGGCAGCGATGTTGTCGATGGCGTGATCGAATGCAGAAGCCTGCGCGTAAGCAAGGGCGTAAAATCCGAGTCGAATGTTACGCCCTTGTTTACACGCGGGCTTTTGCACTTAAACCGGGACTTGAGAAAACGCGGCTGATGTCGCAAAATAATTAGGCGTCAGTTCAAGTGATTGGGCTGACGCTTTTGAGATTTCAGATGAGTAAGAGAGATTATTACGAAATTTTAGGCGTCGCAAAAACCGCCGGCGATGCCGAGATCAAGAAGGCATATCGCGCCCTTGCGGTGCAGTTTCATCCGGACAAAAATCCCGATGATCCGCAGGCGGAAGAGAAATTCAAAGAGGCTGCGGAGGCGTACGCTGTACTTTCCGACGCGCAAAAGCGCGCTGCGTACGACCGCCTTGGCCATCAGGCAGGCGGCGGAGCGGGATTTGATCCGGGTTTCTCGAATATCGAAGATATCTTTGACATGTTTGGCTTTGGCGACATGTTTGGCGGGCGCGGCGGTACGCGGCGAACGACGGTACAACGTGGTTCGGATCTCAGGTACGATCTCGAGATAACGCTCGAGAACGCCGCGACCGGTAAGGACGAGAAACTTCGCATCCCGCGTCTCGAATCATGTGATGAATGCTCGGGTTCGGGAGCGGAAAAAGGTACAACCGCAGAAACCTGCATCACATGCAGCGGCAGCGGCCAGACGCGTTATCAGCAGGGTTTTTTCAGCGTGATGCGTACTTGCTCGACGTGCCAAGGCAAAGGCCAGATCATCCGCACGCCGTGTAAAATATGCCGCGGGCAAGGCCGCGTCGAGAAAGAAAAGAACATCGAGATCAAGATACCGGCTGGCGTTGAGACCGGCTCGAGGTTGCGCGTTACGGGCGAAGGCGAAGGCGGTGTGAACGGCGGGCCATCGGGTGACCTGTTTATCGTGATCCACGTCCGCGACCACGAGAATTTTGAGCGTCAGGGCGAGAATCTCTATTCGGTCGCACCGATCACCTTTGCCCAAGCGGCTCTCGGTGCTGAGATCAATGTAAAAACGCTCGACGGTGAAGAGGAACTTAAGATCCCGGCCGGCACACAGACCGGCACGATCTTTAGAATAAAGAATCAGGGAATGCCAAATCTCGGCGGCCGTGGGAAAGGCGATCTGTTTGTCGCCGTTTCGCTGGTTACGCCAAAGACACTTACTAAGGAACAGCGAAAGTTGCTCGAACAGCTTGCCGAGATCGAGGACGCCGATTTTTCGGACGAATCGTTGATCGATAAGGTTCGGAATATTTTTGGCTAGATTGCCAAACTTTTCGGCAGGAATTTACATCATACGTGCGGCCGCTAACTATTGCGGCCGTATTTTTTTATCATCATTCTTATGTATAGACTTTCTACAAGATACCTAGCACCGCTTGTCATGTCAGTCGCTTTAGCTCTTGCGATCAACGCTCAGTCCCCGTCAAAGATCATCAGCCAGGCAAACAAAGCTCTCGGCGGCGAAAAAGCTCTCAAAGCGATCACATCACAACAAGCAGTAGGCAAGATCACGCGGTTATCCGACGGGGCATTCGGCCAATACGTGTCGGCGTCAGGCAGCGGACTGTATCGCGAATCGTTTGACACCGCCGGATTTGAGTTTGCATCGGGCTACAACGGTAAGTCTGGCTGGATGCGGGATTCGCGAAACGGGCTTCGCACTATCACCGGCGATTCTGCCCGAGACTTTCAGGCTGAGGCACAATATCGAAATGCCCGCTGGCTGCGGGCAAAGGACGAAAAGGCCAAGCTGACCGCTGGCGGCACCGCGATCGTCAACGGTAAGCCGGCAAATGTTGTGCTGATAACCACCGCAAAAGGCGCTCGGCTTAGGCTATATATCGACAGTGCGACTGGTTTGCTCGTGCGTGAGGATATCCCGCGGGGCGAGACTATCAAGTCGTTTGAATTTAGTGATTACCGCCTCGTCAACGGTGTGCAGACACCATTTGCGATCCGGGCGATGGTCGATGGCGAGAGCTATGAAATCAAGCTCGATGATGTGAGATACAACATGGTCGTGGCCAGATCGTCGTTCGATTTTCCAGTAATGTCGAGTGAGCCGCTGCCCGATATTTCGGGTTTACTAAGCGAGATCAGGGCAAACGCCGACAAGGTCGATGCCATCCTCGAGAATTACAGTTACACCGAGACCCGCATCGACCGCGACCTCAATAACAAAGGCGAATTGATCGAAAAAAGCTCGGAAAAGACTTCGCTGACCTTTTATAAGGGCTATCGCATCAAGCGGACTATCGAAAAGAATGGCAAGCCGCTTTCGGCATCCGATCAGGCGAAAGAGGACCGGGATGCCGAGAAGCAGGTCGGCGAGATCGAAAAACGGATCGCCGAGAAAGAACGAAAACAGATCGCCCAACGCGACACAGGTGCGGGCAGCACAGGACAGCCGAACGGCGAAGGCCAGCGCATAACGATCGCAGACGCCCTGCGTGGTTCGCTGCTCGTGAATCCACGCCGGGAGCGTTTTGGCGGGCGCGATGTCATCGTTTTTGACTACGAGCCAAATCCTGCATTCAAACCAAAGACGCGAAACGAAAAGCTATTTGCGATCTGCAACGGTGCGGTCTGGGTCGATACCACGACGAAGCAGATAGTCAGGCTCGAGGCGACGCTGACCGAGAATATGGGCAATTTTCTCGCCAAGGCAAAACGCGGTGCTTCGTTTACGATCGAGAACGAACTGGTCAACAACGAGATATGGCTGCCATCGCGAGCCGACATCAATCTACAGATCAAGATCCTTTTTGCCGGGATAAGCATTAACAATCTTATCAAGTATGGCGATTACCGGCGGTTTGAAACCGAGGTAAAGGACGCGACGGTCGGCGATCAGAAAAAACCGTAAATACAGGGTTAGAAAAAAAAAAGGCGGCCCGTGTCTGGGCCGCCTTTGTAGTTTGGATGATGTCGCCCTGCTTTACTCTTGGGCGGCGAAGTCGACATCGGTCAGGTTGTCATTGAGGGTGATGGTTCTCGCTGCGAAGCGGTGGCGTCTTGAGGTGACGCTCACCATGTAGTTTTCGCCTGCTGCCAGATCCTCAAAGCGGTAGAAGCCAAAGGCACTTGTCGTCACCGTTCGTATCTGGCCGTTCTCGTCGGTGATCGTCACCTGTGCTCCTCTCAGGCCTCGTCCGTCCGGTGTCGTCACACGGCCGGTCAGTTCGAATCCGCGGGCCTCAGGGCCTGAGATCATCACTGCACCATCCGTATATCTGGCATCGAGCGTGTTGCCCAGACCATCCGATACGCCTCGCTTGGCGGTAGCGTCGGTA
>CXWL01001704.1_pt1 | contig 105860 bp, 68 predicted proteins | sample 590931 | NCBI WGS metagenome assembly CXWL01 (sample SAMEA3498368, study PRJEB10139) | groundwater metagenome | biome: water well; material: biofilm material | place: Germany | collected 2015-04-27 | reverse complement strand
CTCTAAATATATATTATGAAATACAGAAACTAAAAATCAAGCGAGATGGCGGTTCTGCACCCACTTGAACGCTGTCCTAGCGAAATCAGGTTTTTATAAGCTATCATGGCGCTCCCGTCAAAGGGATATGACGCCTCGATAGCTCAATGGATAGAGCTACTCCGTCCTAAGGAGAAGATGGGGGTTCGATTCCCTCTCGGGGCAAACGCTTTATTAAGGGAATAACAAGCCATGGCAACGGAAAAGCATTGGGCGAGCAAGCAAACCTCCAAACAGGACGAGGTGAGGGATGTGTTCGTCCGCGGCTTGGACTGGGCCATGACGCGCCGCCGCGAGGTGGCCATGGGTGCTGCCGGTGCCGCCGTCGCCGGAATCCTCATCGGCTTGTTCTTCTACTCGCGAACCGCGCGCCAAAACGAAGCTTGGGATAAGCTGGCCATGGCGGAGGCTTATTCCTATTATGGACGTCCTCAGGAGGCCGCGACCACTCTCAACGAAGTGGCCGAGCAAACTCTCAATCCCGCGGCCGCGGGATTGGCCGGCATGATGTCGGGAGATATCAAGCAGGCCAAAGGCGAGCATGACGCCGCCGTCGCCGATTACTCCCGAGCCTCTGAAAACGCCCCGGAGCCCCTAAAGCCCTTTGCCTTCGCCCATAAGATCTCCGCCTTGGAGGCCGCCGGCAAGCCGGCGGAATGCATGGCCGCGGCCTCTTCGTTCCTCGAGGCGAATTCCGACCATTTTCTCGGGCCGCAGGTGCAGGAAACCCTGGCTCGCTGCCAACTGGCCGCCGGCCAGCCGGAAGCGGCCAAAGCCACCTGGCAGAAAATATCCCTCCAATACCCAGACACCCCCTGGGCCGCCCGCGCCAATGCGCGACTCCAACCACCTACTAAATAACACTCGATAACACTGCGTGGATTAAAATCCATGTGACAGATAGTTGACAACGGAAAGACCCCTTTGCTAGATTCGGTCCGTTGCATTCGTGAGGAGCAGCAAGAACTGGCGCTCCTGTCGTACGTAGGCCCCCGCCAAAAGCGGGGTATGGCGTGTAAAAAGTATCCCCGCAAAGCGGGGCTTACGATACAAACAAGAGAGGATAATAGAGCAATGAAAAAGCTCCTGGGAACGACGCTAGCCCTGGCCATGTTGCTGCCGGCCGGTGCGAATGCGGAGTTGTTGAAGAACCTCAAAGTGACGGGAAAGATCGACCTGCAGGGAACCGCGGCGCGCAACGTTCGCGATTTCCAGACCAACGTTCGCGGCGACGGCACCGGCTCCGGCGCAGCCGCCACCAACGGTCAGGACCGCATCGGAGACATGCAGACTCGCGTCCTCGTGTCCGCCGACTGGGACCTGCTCGATGACGTTCATGCCCGCGTTACGATCCGCAAGAACGACCGCGTGTGGGGCAATTCGTCTCAGGCCCTGGTTACCGGCGCCCTCAACGCGTTCGAGGTCGACGAGTCGTTCATCAAGATCGACAAGCTGATGGGCTCGCTCGACACCACGCTCGGCCGTCAGTTCGTCGGCGAAGAGGGCGACCTCGTCGCTTACTACGGTCCGCGCACGAACCTGTACGGCCTGGGCGTTGACGCGCTCGATGCCGCCAAGTTCGACTGGTCCAACGAGCACCTGTCCCTGACCGCGCTGACCGGCAAGGCGACCGCCAACGCGGCTTCCTTGGGAACGGCGGCCTCCGGACAGCAGGACGTCCGCGCCGTCATCCTCGGCTGCAAGGGTCATGAGATGATCCAGGGTAAGGTCTACCTCTGGAATCAGGCGACTCATAACGCCACCGGCCCCGTGGGCACCAACCCCGGAGCCACCGCCGGCGCCAAGAACGACAACCTGTACGTCGCGGGCATCAAGGTCAACGTCAAGGCCGGCCCGGCGTGGCTGAAGGCCGAGTTCGACAAGAACTACGGCGAGAACCGCCAGACGTTGACGGCGACGAATCACTCCGACCGCAAGTACACCGGCTGGGCCACTCTGCTCAACGCCGGCGCGAAGGTCGAGGCCGGAAGCCTCGGCATGCTGACCGGCTGGGGTGAGTTCGGCTACGGCACGGGCAGCTCGGACGGCCTGTCCAACGTCAACTCGGGCTTCACCTCCATCAACACGGACTACCGCCCCGGCTCGCTGTACGGCCGGTTCGCGCAGAACGTGACCGGAACGTCTTTCGCCGACTCGCTCGACGGCGTCGTTTCCGGCGGCTCTATCGCCGCCAGCAACGGCCTGTCGAACCGCGTCGTCAAGGGCGTCGGCGTCAAGTTGACGCCTGCGGCCGTCAGCAAGCTGACCGTGGCGTTGTCCGCTTGGGACTTCCACTTCGCGCACACTGGCCGCAAGGGCCAGGGCGTCGGCGCGCAGCCGGAAATCGGTGCCAACGGCAACCGGCACATCGGCAACGAGTTCGACCTGGAGTTCGCGTGGCAGCACAGCGAGAACGTCCTGGTCAAAGTCGGCGCTGCCTCGTTCCAGTCGGGCGGCTGGGTCAAGGAGACTCAGAAGATCAACAACATCACGACGGGCACTAACCCGGCGTACATGTTAACCTCCGACGTCAGCGTCCGCTTCTAAGAATCTCTTAGAACGATTAAAAGGCCCCCCGGCCTAAACGGCCGGGGGGTTCTTTTTTTGTACCGAACGCGCATGAAGATTTTGCTAGGATTTCGATCGATGCGACCGGTAGTGTCCGCCATTCTACTCGCCTTCAGTGCCACCGCCGCTTCCGCGGCCAGCCTGGATGTGACCGCCGCCTATAAGATGAAGGCGGCGTCTTACTCGAACATCCACTACAACACCAACGACAGAAACAACCACTCCTTTCTCACCAACGACGCGCGGCTGGGAATCGCCGTGCGCAAGATCCCGCTGGAATCTAGCGGGGGAGAAGACGTCTCCATGGACCTGGGGCTGATCCTGCGCTCCATCGGCGTGGCGGGTTCCACCAGCAGCGTCGCAGCACCCTTCGACCGCATCGCCGCGTACTATCCCAACGCGGATCTCACGCCCTTTATCGAGAACGCCTATCTGCGCGTGCACAAATTATGGGGCTATCCGTGGGAGGCCACTTTCGGCCGCCAGAATTATCGCCTGGGCAGCGGCTTACTGCTCGATGACGACGGCGCGGGCCTGACCGGCTTCAGCGCCCGGGCCGAGCTGCCTTGGGCCGGCATGAAGGCCGAGGCGTTCCTCTTCAACGACCGCAACCCGATCCACGGCTCGCCCAACAGCCTGGATTTGGTCGGATTCTCGTTGGACTTGCCTGGCGAGGGCGTCTGGCAGCTCAACCAGCTTCTCGAGCGCGATAAAGCCGCGCAGACCGTCTACGGCTGCAATTATCCGGGCAACCCCACGCCCAACGGCTGCGGCATCTCTTCGGCGATGCGCAGCTTCACGAGCCTGCGCTATCAAATCAGCTACGGCCCGCTGGTCTTCGACGGCGAGGCCGCCATGCAGAAGGGATCGGCCGTGCCCACCGGCACCTCGCCTTCGCCCTCGCGCATCTCCTACAACGGCAACGCGCAAGTCGTGCGCATGAAGTGGAAGCAAAGCCTGTACAAATCCCAGCAGGGCATCGCTCGCGCCTCGGTGGCGCGCGGCACCGGCGACGACCCGGGCACGCAGTTCGTCGATGAGGCCTTCTTTCCCAGCCGCGGCCATCGCCACAACGGCCTTGAGCGCGTTGGCTTTGGCGAGCTGTTTGCCGCGACGCCTTACGACGCCTTCGGGGGGAGCACCTCGAGCTCGACGGCCAGCAACTTGCCCAACGGCACCAGCGGCTTAGTCGTCGTGGGCTTCGGCTACACGCCGCCCGCCTATCGCGGCTTCGCGCTGGACATCGACTACTTCCTGTATCAGGCGGAGCGCATCGCCGCCGGCTCGCGGACGCTGGGCATGGAGTGGGACGTGCGCCTGCGCTATCCGATCCGCGACCAGTTCAACCTCGCCGCCACGATGGCCTATTTCAAAGCAGGCAGGGCCACCGACGCGGGCCAATCCGTCGCGCGCAAGTACTCCTTCGAAGTCTCCGGCCGCTTCTAAGGCTTCGCCGGGACGTCTGCGGCTCGGTATCCTCTCCTCTGAATCACCCCATGAGTTCGCCTTGACGGATGCCATATCTAGACATATACTTAGACATGGATAAGATAATTCCCATCAGCGAGTTTCAAGTGCGGGCCAAGAAGTGGGTGGATCAGGTCAGGGAGACCGATCAGGCCGTGATCATCACTCAACGAGGCAAGCCCGCAGCGGTACTCGTCAGCTGCGACGAATTCGAAGGCCTCCAGGCCACCCGCGATGAGATGTCTTATCCGGATTGGCAGAAACGTCTGGCTCGAGCTCAGCGTGAGTTTGAGGCCGGAAAGGGGGTATCCCCCGAAGAATATCTCCGTAAACGGGCTGCCCGCCGTTGAAACTCGTCATCCTCCCTCAAGCCCAGGCCGATCTCCACGGCATCCCAGACGCCCTATTTCCCCGTCTATGGAAGCGCATCGAGGCGCTCGCCCGCTACCCCCAGCTCGGGGCACCCTTGGAGGGCCCTTTCGGGGAACATCGCAGCACCGTCTCCGCTTCCTACCGCATCGTCTACAGAGAAACCCCGCATGCCCTCGTGATCTGCTACATCCGGCATTGCCGCCGCAGCTCCTAAGCCAGGATACCCAACCGCTTCTAATGCGCCGGAGCTAGCCCAAACTGGCCGGCGATCGCCGTAATGAGCTCCGGGTTCTTTAAGATAGCAACGAGCTTTTCAATGAGTTCCGCATTGCCAGTCTTTTCCATAAAATCGGACAAGGAGTCCGACTGCAGGTTGATCGTGAGACCGCGGGGCATGTCTACGGTCAGCTTCGGCATATCCGTCGGCGACCCTATCCCAGAGACGAGGATGAAAATATCCGCGTGGATCATGGGCAGCAGACAATCATTTTCTTTGCATTCAAAGCCGAGCCGCTTCAACTTCTTGGTTAACTGAGACAGTTGCCGCATGAATTCCGCGTCTTTGAGTGAAACTTTCCTCACCTTGAGCGCTTTGCTGGCCGCAATCATATTTTGAATCACCTCCTGCGAAGACCCACCGGTGATATGATCCCCATTAGCTGCCGCCGCCCGCAACGGTCCAACTATCGCGAGCAGAAACAGGCCCGTCACAATCAACTTGCTCATCTTAAACTCTCCCGCGCCAACAGCGCTCAGTAAAGAGTATCGGCCGACGCACTGTTCCGCCTGGGGCAAAAGTCCCGCGCTTTTTACCCCAAAGACCTAGGGGTTAGACACCCCATAAATCGCCCGTAAATCTCCTGGGCCGCGGCTTTCATGGTCTCTTTGATTGCACGCAAGGAAGGGGGGGGTAAAACCTCGCCGATCATCCGTATACGTCACCAAAAATCTCCCAAAATGGTTTCACGTGAAAGCTTTTCGTAGAGGGGAAATTCTCGTCGGAAGTTGTCCCCATTCCATCCACAAACTCTTGTCCTAACTTCGTCTTATGTGTCATATAAATATTTTTATTGCCACAATATTTGACATATAAAACTGTTTAAAAGAAATCAGATCGGTTATTCCCGACATATCCACAGCCGGTAGACCTTTCACATGACATATGCGATAATAAGGACATGGCCGCTCACCGAGTCCGCTTGAAACTTCCCAACGGCGCCGAGATGGAGGCCGAGGGCGACGCGGATTTCGTGCGCCAGGAGCGCGAGGAGTTCGTCCTGCGCCAAACGCCGGCGGCCGGCAGCACGCCGGGAGGCCCTCAGCGCGAGCCTAGAGTGGACTGGAACGCGGTCGTGGAGGCCAAGAAAGGCGGCCTCACCTTGCGAGGCAAGATCCAGGGCGGCGATAAAGAGGGCAAGGATGCCTGCCTGGTGCTTTTAATCGCGTCGGAAAGACTTCTCAGCCTGCCCAAGCCTACGGCCACCCTGGTGGCCAAGTGGCTGCGCGCCTCAGGGTACCCCATAGGGCGCATGGATCGCACCCTCCAAGACGCGATCTCCCAGGGCGAGCTGCTCTCCTCCGGATCACGCAGATCGCGGCGCTACGAGCTCACGGCCGCGGGCAAGATCAGGGCCCTTTTACTCGCCGAACAATTGACGCTCACAGTCCTGGGTCGGCGCCCCTAAACCAGACTACTTTTTGGGCTACGCCAAGGCCCCGGACTCTTTTGCCTTCCACGGAGCGCGTGAAAACAGGCCCAAAAACGGCTTAACTTTGGTCGGGGGAAGGAACCCAAAAACAGCCAAAACGACTGGTCCTCCCTCCAACCATCTACTATTGATAATATTTATTATGTTGCTTTCAGGCTGGGTGCCGACGATTTTCCAATCCCGATAATCGCACCGAAGTTCGCACGATTTACCTCGTACGGACAACATAATCTTGCTCGAATCAACAGCGTTTGTGAGATATTCTAAATTAGCAGTCGAAGCTCCCTAGGTAAGTTGGCAAAAAATCTGGGAACCCGGGACCGGCCCCCGGGAAACGAGCCAAAAAGTTGGCAACTTTTGGGCAGCCCGACCCGATATTTAAACGACCAAAAAAACCATGAAAGACCCTTAAGGCAGGAGCCCGGAAAACTGCCTAATTTCCGGACCTGGCTCAAAAGACCATGGAACGGGACCCTGAAAAGTTGGCAATTTTTCGGCCCCTCAAAAACACCACGAATGACCCCAGGGTCTGAGGCCCGAAAAACTGCCTAATTTTCAGGCTGCCAAAAACACCATGAAAGACCCTAAGGGTCTGAGACCCGAAAAACCACCTCATTTTTAGGCGGACAAAAAGACAATGAATGGGATCGCCGATTTTTAGCCAAAAAACCAGCTAACGGATAGACCAGGGCAGGGGCATCGAAAAAACCAGGAAACGGGATCGGGGTGGAATGCCAAAAAACAGGCTAAAAAGTTGCCAACTTTTCCGAGATTCGCGGACGCGAAAAAGACCAACGAAGAAAAAACGGGCGCGGACAAAAAAACCATCAAAAGAAACCCATCGTAACCATGGTCTGGGAACCCGAAAAAGAGATCAAAAGCCTGGCCTCAATCGCGGAAGATCAGACCGTTACGAGGTGTTTTTTTCTTGGCTAAGGAACCGGGGGTGGAGGGGGCGCGGGAGGCAGGAAAAGACCCAGGCCTATGGCGGCATAGCCGGCGATAAGAAGGAAAGGGGAGATCTGAGCGGGCAGGTTGCGTCCCAGCGAATCAGCGAAGGAGAGAACGATGAAGCCGCACACCACGAGAACTCCCCCCGCCCCCGCGATCATCTTCCCTCGGGGCGACAGAGCCGCCGAGGGGGCCGGCGGTGCCGAAGCGGATTTCTTCATGGTGTTTTTGTTCTTGGCCATGTCTCCCCCTTTAAAGTTCTCCCCTGGTCAGATCCGCGTACGTTTCCCGACGTCGGGACAGGCGCGCGCGTCCTTTCTCAACGATGACTTCCGCGGCGCGCGGGCGCGAGTTATATTGGCTGCTCATGGCAAAGCCATAGGCTCCCGCCTTAAGCACCGCGATCAAATCCCCCCTCTCCAGGGGCGGCAGCAGCCGTTGGCGCGCGAGGAAGTCTCCCGACTCGCAGACCGGACCCACGACGTCCGCCAAGGTCTTTTTTCCGGGGCGCGGAGCCACGACGTCCACGGGGTGCCAGGCGTTGTATAAGGCTGGACGCGGCAGGTCCGTCATAGCGCCGTCGACGATGACGAAGCGTCGCTTCGACGTGCTTTTTCGGTACAGCACCCGCGTGAGCAGCAACCCGGCGTCGGCGACGAGATAGCGCCCGGGCTCGACGAGCAGCTCCAGGTCAGGCAGGCCGGCGAAGGCCGCTTCCAAGGTCCGCGCGAACGCGGCCGGGGCCAGAGGGGTCTCGTCCTTGTAGGAGATGCCCAGCCCCCCTCCCATGTCCGCAAAGGACAGCGCTATTCCCATGGTTTGCAATCGCGATGCCAATCCCGCGATGCAGGCGGCCGCGCTTCGATAGGGTGCTAGCGACGTGATCTGCGAACCGATGTGGCACTGGATGCCGACGACGCGGAGGCGACGGTCCTTAGCGGCCGTCTGATACAGCCTCAGAGCTTCTTTGATCTCCACGCCGAACTTATTCTCCGCGCGGCCCGTCGTAATGTGCGGGTGCGTGCGCGCGTTCACGTCGGGATTGACGCGCACCGAGACCGGCGCGCGAACGCCCAGACGTCCCGCCGCGCGGGCTAGGGCGTCCAGCTCCTCGGCCGACTCCACGTTGAAGGCCTTGACCCCCGCGCGCAGGCCCGCGGACATCTCTTCTCCGGTCTTTCCCACGCCGGAGAAGACGATGCACGACGGGACAAAGCCCGCGCGGCGCGCGCGCATGAGCTCACCGCCAGAGACGATGTCCGCTCCGGCTCCCGCACGCGCGAGCACCGCGGCCACCGCGCGATTGGAATTGGCCTTTAGCGCGTAGCAGACGAGGACGCGCCGCGTGAAGGCGCCGCGCAGCTCCGCCAGCCGGCGTTCGATCGTATTCGCGGAATAGACGAACAGCGGCGTGCCGAACCGACGCGCCAAAGCCGCCAACTGGATCACTGCTTCTTGGCCGCCTCAGCCGCCGCTTTAGCCGCGGCCTTCTCCGCTTTGGCCTTCTCCGCGGCGGCAGCCTTCTCCGCCTTGGCCTGTTCCGCGGCCGCCGCCTTCGCGGCTTTTTCCGCGGCCGCCTTCGCCGCTTTTTCGGCCTTCTCGGCCGCGCGCTTAGCCGCGGCGGCGGCGGCTTCGGCGGCCTTCTGCAAAGCCCTCGCGCGGCGCGTCGCTTCGCGCAGCGCCGCGGCGGCTTTGACGTCTCCCGGCGCGGCCTTCAAGGCGCGCTCCCACGCGACCCTTGCCTCTTCCCACTTGCCGAGTTTTTGGGCGGCCATGCCCAAACCGGTGGGCGCGCGCTCGGGCTCCAAGCCCGATAACTCGCCCTCGCCCACCAGCACGAAATGATCGTACGCCTCTTGGGTCTTGCCCGCCTCGAGCGCGATCTGACCGAGATAAAAGTCGGCGCGCCGCGCGAACTCTCCGCCGACGCTCTTGAGAGCGCCAAAAGAGCCCGCCGCCCGATCGACGAGCTTAGCACCCCACAGGCTCAAACCGAGGTTTTCTTCGACGATCGGATCGCCCGGATCCTGGAACTTAAGCCGCTCATACTCGCCTACGGCGTCGTTGAACAGGCCCATCCGGTAATATAGCTTGGCCGTCAACATCCGGACTTCCTTATCTTCGGGATAATGACGAAGGAAGCGCTTGTACTCGGTCAGGGCGAAGGGATAGAGGCCTTCTTCCTGATACATGATCCCAAGGCAATAGAAGATGCGCGGGTCAAGCGCGCCGAGGTCGCGCGCCTCCTCGAGAGCGCCGATGGCCTCGACGTACGACGGCTTGCCTTTCTCGAACAGCAAGGTCCCCAGGTCCACGAGCGCGGCGATATCCTGAGGGTTGGCCTTCAGCCTCTCCTGCGCCGCCGCGACCCGGTTGGCGATTTGCGGCGCGGGCGCGACATCCGCGCGCCGCCGAGGAATCGGCTTCTCGCGCACCATGAGCCACAGCGCTGCGAACAGCATCGCTATCGAGACCGCCGCCGCGATCATCACGGTCCGCGGGTCGAGCCAGGAAAAACGCAAAGCGCCCGAGACGGGCTTAAGACGCACCTCGTTCACGGCGGGACTCGTCACCCCTCGTCCTCCGGAGAGAGTATCTGCCCCAACGTCAGCGGAGGAGGAGCCTTCATGTACTGCGCGACGCGCTTGCGGTCCTTGATCTCGTTGAAGCGGGCCAACGACACGCGAACCTCGAAGGCGGTGGAGTCCACACCCGACACGATTCCAGTGACTTCGTCACCGGGTTTATAAATCACGTCGGGATCGCACTCCGCCGCCGGCGCGAACGCGACGGTCTTGGCGTCGACTGCAAAGCGCACGCCGTGGGCGCCGACTTCCGTGATCTTGCCGCTGACCGTGGACTTCGGCGCGAAGCGCTTGCGCAGCGCGTCCGCCGGGTTCGGCTGAAGCTGCTTGATGCCGAGGAAAACCGGCTCTCCGGGCTGGGCGGGCTTGGCCAGCACCTTGACCTTAAGCTTCTGTCCGCGCTCGAACGCGCCGGGTTTGACGGCTCCCCACGCCATGTCCTGAAGGCGAACGGTGCCTTCGAGGCCGCCGATATCAATGATAAGACCATCGACTAAGATGCGCACGATACGGCCGATGCGGATCTCGCCGGGGCGCAGCTCCTCTAAAATCTTGGTCTTGCGCTTGCCGGCCTCTTCCTCGAGAACGGCCTTACGCGAGAGCACCAGCTGGCGCTTGGACATATTGATCTCGATAATCTGGCAGCGCACGCCGGTGCCGATCATCTTCTCAGGCTGGCGCACGGGGCGCAGGTCGGCGAGCGAAGCGGGCAAAAACGCCTGCACGCCCTGGACATCGACGATAAATCCGCCCTTGACCGAAGACTTGACCGTGCCGCGCACGCGCTGCTTCTCCGCGTGAGCTTTGACCGCCATCTCCCAGCCGAGTTCGCTTTTGGCCTTGGCGTGAGAGAGGGTCACGTGGCCGGCCTTGTTCCGGCCGCCGACTTTGATCACGGGAACGCGCTGTCCCGGCTGAGGCGCGGGCGCCTTCGGCGAGACGAGATCCTCGACGAATTCAACCAGGGGGATGGCGCCTTCGTTCTTCTCGCCGACGTCGACGAGCACGGAGTCCTTGGTCACCGTGATGACCTTCACCCACGCCACTTTATGATCGGCCAGCTTGTCGACGGTGGCCGCCTGCTGCGCCAGCAGGGCCTCCATCGTCTCGCCGCCGGTCTCGGGCGCGTCGCCCTCGGCGGCCTCCCAGGCCTTCTCGTTTAAATCGATCTTCTGCTCCATGACTTCCTCCTGATTCATTTTATAAAGAGTACACCGCGTCCATCACGGTCCGGGCGTAGGCCAGCTCCGCTTCGCGCCCTTCCGATTCGAGTGGCGGCATCGGATCGCCGAAGCGCGCCTCGAGCGGAAAAGCCTGCGGAAATTTGTCCGTGCCGATCAGCCGCACCGGAACGACCGGCGCGCGCGATCGCGCCGCCAAAAACGAGACGCCCGCCTTCGGGGAACGATTGCGGCCGGACGCGCCCCTCGTGCCTTCCGGATAAATGGCGAGGCATCCACCCTTCTCCAAGACGTCGAGCGCCGCGCGCATCGCTCCGGTCGCGTCGCCCCCCCGATCGAGCGGAATCGTCCCCGCGGAACGGAAAAACCAGTTCGAGACCGGATTCTGAAAAAGCTCCTTCTTCGCCAAGCTGTAGGGACGCCGAGCCGGCGCGATCGCCGCGTACAGCAGCAGCGGATCGAACAAGCTGACATGATTGCAGGCCACGATTAAAGCGCCGGTGCGCGGCACCCGGTCGAGTCCGGTCGCCTTCACACCCCACACGGCTCCCATAAAGCTCCCGATGACGGCCTCGCCCAGCAGCCGCATCGGCTGGTTCGCGTCGGAGGGATTCATTTTCCATTCGTCCCCTTGGCCCCGCGGCGGATGCGGCGCAGGATCTTGTCGGCCACCTGGTGCAGCGTCAGACGCGTGGAGTCGATGACCATGGCGTCGGGCGCCTGCTTGAGCGGGTTGATCTCGCGCTTGATATCGTTGAGGTCGCGCTTGAGGATCGCGGCCAAGATGGCACTCCGGTCGGCCTCTTGCCCGGAGGCCTTGAGCTGGCGGTAGCGGCGGTCGGCCCGCTCCTCGGGACTGGCGTCGAGATAGATTTTCACGTCGGCGTCGGGAAACACGTTGGTCGTGATGTCGCGGCCTTCCATCACGATGGCGCCTTTCTTGCCGAGATCGCGCTGAAGCTTGGAAAGGAACTTCCGCACGCCGGGATTGGCGGCGACCAGGGAGGAGTTGACGCTGACCCGCTCCTCGCGGATCTGCATGGTGACGCCGGCGCCGTCGATGAACGTCTTGAGTGTGGCGGCCCCCTCTTCGATCGGCTTGAACTCCCACTCCAAGCCCTTCGCCAGGGCCAGCACAGCCTCGTTGTCGTTGAGATCCAGTCCTTCTTCAAGGGCTTTCCAAGTCAGCGCCCGGTACATTTCGCCGGTGTTGATGAACTTGTAGCCCAGGCTCTTGGCCACCAAGCCGCCGACGGTGGACTTGCCCACTCCGGCCGGGCCGTCCATCGCGATCACGAGGCCTTTGCGCCGGCTCATGCGTGCACCGCCAGGACCGACTTCAGCGCCGTGAACAAGGATTTGTTCTGGCTCGGAGTGCCGATGGAGAAGCGCACGTGTTGACTCAGACCGTACTCGTCGAGGGAACGCACGATGACTCCTTGACGCAGCAGCAGCTTAAACAGCTCGCGTCCGGAAATCGGCGAGCGCGCAAAAACGAAGTTCGTGGCCGACTCTCCGACGCCGAAGCCCATCTCGCCCAAGGTCCGCGCCACCAGCGCACGCTGGGCCTCATTGAGCGCCAAGGCGCGCTTGACGAAGCCCGAATCCTTGAGCGCCTCGAGACAAGCGTGCTGCGCGGGAAGATTCACGTTGAAGGGCATACGGATGCGGTCGAGCCAGCCGACGATCTCGGGATCAGCCACCCCGTAGCCCACGCGCAGTCCGGCCAAGCCGTAAGCCTTCGAGAACGTGCGCAGCACGACGAGATTGTCGTGTTCGCGCACCAGATCGGGCAGGCTCTTGGGATAGCCCGGAATGGACTGCGCGTAATGAAAATAGGCCTCATCCAGGACGACGATCGCGGTTTTCGGCACGGAAGCCAGCAGCGCGGACACCTCTTCCTGCGTGTTATAGGTGCCGGTGGGATTATTCGGGTTGGCCACGAAGACCAGCTTGGTGCGCGGATTCGTGGACTTGGCCATCAACGTCAAGTCGTGGGTCCAGTCGGTCATCGGCACCTCGATGACGCGCGCGCCCATCATCGCCGCCTGCTGCTTGAAGCGGATGAAGCCGTACTGGGAGACCACCACCTCGTCCTCGGGCTCGATGAAGGCCTCGCACAACAAGCGGATGATCTCGTCGGAACCGTTGCCCACGATCACCGACTCGGGCTCCACTTTGTGAAACCGCGCCAAGGCCGCGCGCAGCTCCGGACTGGTGCCTTCAGGGTAAAGTCCGTTGAGCTTCTCCGCCTTGCGGTAAGCCGCCATCGCGCGCGGCGATGGGCCCAGCGGGTTCTCATTGGAGGCGAGCTTCACCACGGATTTCAGGCCCAATTCGCGCTGGACGGAGGCGATGGATTTTCCGGGCTGATACGGGAACACCTCGCGCAGGGCCCGGCGCGGCGCGATCATAAGGAGATCACCGCCAGCATCCGCGCGTCCTGCTTGTCCCGGCGGAATGAGAAGAAATCGTCAGGCTGCGTTGCCGTGCAGGGCGGCACAGGGCCTATCGAGTCGTCGTGTAATCCGGACTTCTTCAGTTGGCGGCGCGCGTCGGCATGGAGATCGAGATGTTCTCCGTCGGCGCGGGACGAAAACGAGGAGGCAGGAAAACTCTTTCCCAGCTCCGGACCGACTTTGTAGACATCCACGCCGATGTGCGGACCGAAGGCCGCGCGCAGGCTCTCGGGGCGAGCGCCGCGCTCTGCTAAAGCCTCGACGGCCTTGGTCGGCATACCGGCGGCCATGCCTTTCCAACCGGCATGAAAAACACCGGCGTATTTTCCATCGTCCGACCACAGATAAAGCGGCACGCAGTCCGCGACGTACACTCCGACGCAAATGCCTTCTTCGTCGCCGGACCCAAGAGTCCAGCCGTCCCCGTCCAATCCTTGCGCCGAACGTGCGGCGCGATGGATGACGGTTCCATGGACCTGCTTAAGGAACAGCGGCTCGGCCACGCCGAGAAGATCCGCGGCCGCACGGCGCTTGTCGGCGTTCTTCATATTGCCCAATCGTTTGGTCGTGAAGCCGTGGCGCAGGCCGAGCTTGGTCATCCCGGAATGGACCAGGAAACCGTCTTTCTCCCGCCAAGCGCCGATGGAAACGGCCATATCAGACGGGAGCATGGTCCAGGGCCAAGGGCTGGGGCTTCATCTCGGGAGTTCTGCGCAGTGGGCGCACCCACTTCGTGAAGCTCGAGGGCTTAAGAGAATACTCGTGCACTAAGCGCACGACCTCGCTGACGGGCTGGAACGTCTCCCACTTGATGCGCAGGATGCGCACGCCCGCCTGCTCCATCTCGCCGATGAACTGCTCGTAGTTCTGCTTCAGCATCCGCAAATATTCGATGCTGACGGCCTTCTCGATGACGCGCCCGCGCGAGCCGATGCGCTTGATCGCGGTCTCGGGACTGCAGTCGAGATAGATCAGGATCTGCGGGAACACCAGCTCGCGCAGGACCATATTGTCGAACAAGTCGAGATAGGTGTTGTAGTCCAGGTCGGTGATGATCTTGTCGGGATGCTCGTTGAGCATGCGCGCAAATATCGTGTCCTCCCAGATCGTGCGGTCCTGCACGACGCCGCGGATCTTGCCCAAGCTGATGCGGGTCACGAACTCGCGGTGCTGGCGGAAACGGTGGTTGAGCAGCCACACCTGCATCATCGTCCCGTACGTCTTCATGTCCCCGTAGAATCTCTCCAGGTAGGGATTGCCGTCGACTTCTTCCAGGATGGGCTCGAAATTCAGCGCGCGAGCCAGATCCGTCGTCAGAGTGGATTTTCCCACTCCGATGGTCCCCGCGATACCGATGTAGCCTTCAGCGAACATAGTCCTCTTCTCCCTGCGCCTAGATCATCAAGCGCTTCCCGGCTTGACTTCCTGCTCGATGCCCCGCAAAGCGAGCTTGAGATCGTCCGGGCTCGACGCCGCGGACAGGACCTCCGCCTCGGAGGCGAGGCCGTCCTTGAACAGCTTGACCAACGATTGATTGAACGTCTGCATGCCGTAAAACTGCCCTTTCTGGAGCGCTTGGATGATCTCGGCCGATTTGCTGTCCTCGATCTGCTTGCGCACGTGGGGCGTGTTGATGAGGATCTCCACGGCGGGAACTCGCCCGCCCTTAGTCGAGATGAGCAGGCGCTGGCTGATGATGGCGCGCAGGCTCTCCGCCAGCTGGATGCGGATCAGCGGCTGCTGGTGGGGCGGAAACAGGTCGACGATGCGGGAGATGGTCTGGATCGCGTCGATGGTGTGCAGCGTGGCGAAGACCAGGTGGCCGGTAAGTGCGGCCGTAAGCGCCGCCTGCGCCGTCTCGAGATCGCGCATCTCGCCGATGAGGATGACGTCCGGGTCCTGGCGCATCGCCATCTTCAGGCCCTCGACGTAGCTGACGGTGTCCTCGCCGATCTCGCGCTGCGTGACGATCCCTTTCTTGTCCTTATGGACGAATTCGACGGGATCTTCGATGGTGAGGATGTGTTCGGCGCGCGTCTCGTTGACGTAGTCGATCATCGCGGCCAAAGTCGACGACTTGCCGGCACCGGTGATGCCGGTGACGAGCACCAAGCCGCGGCCGCTGTCGGAGATCTTCTTGAGAGTGGCGACCGGCAGGCGCAGGTCCTGCAGCGTGGGAATCTGCGTGGTGATGAAGCGCACCGCCAAGCACAGGCGCTGGCGCTGCCTGTAGGCGTTGACGCGAAAGCGCGCGGTCTCTCCGGCCTGGAAGGAGAAGTCGCATTCGCCCTTGGCGTCGAAAATCTTCTGGGCCCGCGGCGTGGCCACTTGCCTGAGCATCTGCTCGACTTGATCGGCCGACAGAATCTCGGGGGAGGCCTCCTTCAACTCGCCGTCCACGCGCAGGTAGGCCGGCCCGCCGGAGCGCACGTGCAAGTCGCTGCCGTGCTTGTTGACGAGGACTTGAAGGAGTTCTTGGAGAGTCACCTGAGTTTTCTCACTTTCATGCGGAGATAAGCGGGCTTGGTCCAGCGGTCGGTCTCGTTGAGATTTCTGAGCAGCTTGGCGTCGGAGGGCTCCTCCGCCTGCGGCGCGGGCCGCGAACCGGGCAAGCTCCGGCTACCGGCCGCCCGAAAATTCCCGCGGCCGCCGCGCCGCGACGGCAAGCCCGTGGCGATCACGGTCACGCGGATCGATTCGCCCAGGGACTCGTTGTAGACGTTGCCCATCTTGAAATTCACTTCCGGGCTTGCGGTGCCCTGGATGGTCGCCACGATCTCCTCGATCTCGGAGGTCTTGAGCGTGGCCTGGCGCCCGGCGATGTTGACGATGAGGCCCTTGGCCCCGTCGATGACGACGTTCTCGAGCAGCGGCGAGCTCATGGCCTCGCGCGCAGCACTCATCGCGCGGCCCGGTCCGGCGGCCTCGCCGATGCCGATGAGCGCCTCGCCGGCGTCCTTCATGACCGCGCGCAGGTCGTTCATGTCCAGGTTGATCAGGCCGGGGACGGTGATTAGGTCTGAGATCGACTGCACAGACTTGCGCAGGACGTCGTCGGCCACGTGGAAAGCCTCGTCGTGCGGGGTGTCGGGGTCGATCACGTCGAAGAGCCGCTGGTTGGGGATCACGAGCAGCGTGTCCACGCTTTGGCGCATCTCCTGGATGCCCTGCTCGGCGATCGACGCGCGGCGCAGGCCCTCGAACTCAAAGGGGCGCGTGACGATGCCCACGGTCAGCGCGCCGAGCTCCTTGGCCAGGCGCGCGACGACGGGTCCGCCGCCTGTGCCGGTGCCGCCGCCCATACCCGTGGTCACAAACACCATGTCCGCGCCCTGTAAAATCTCGCGCAGCTGGCCCTCGCTTTCCAGCGCGGCCGCGCGGCCCTTGGCCGAGTCGCCTCCCACGCCCAGGCCGCGCGCCGACTGCTCGCCCAGCTGGATGCAGACATGCGCCTGGCACTTGCGCAGGACCTGCGCGTCGGAGTTGGCGGCCGCCAGCTCGACTCCCGCCAGGCCCACCTCCACCATCCGGTTGATCGCGTTGCAGCCCGCGCCGCCCACGCCCACGACCTTGATGATCGTGCGCTTTTCGTCGAAGTCCTCGGCAAGCTGTATGCGCACTAAAAGAGCTCCTCGAGCACAGCCGATATCTTGCGCATCCACACCGGCTTCTGGCGCTTGACCGCGCGCTCATCGGCCGTTCCCCAACGCGGCGCCATCCCGTACAGAAGGAGGCCGAGGGCAGTGGAGTACACGGGAGACAGCCACTTTTCCTCGGCATGGACCATGTCGGGATGCGGAACCCCCAAGCGCACCGGCACGCCCAGGATCTGGTGCGCAGCCTCGACGGTGCCGCGCATCAGCGAACCGCCGCCCGTGAGAATAGCGCCGCCGGGAGCCACCACATCGGCGTAAGAGGAATTCTCCAAATCCTCGGAGATCACCGTGAATATCTCCTCGACCCGAGGCAAAATGATCCCCATCATGGTGCTGGTCTTCAGGCGCAGCGGCGTGCGGCCGTCGATGCCGTGACAGTCGACGTCCGCGTCGCCGTTGAGCAGCGAGGGATGCGCGATGCCGTGCTCGATCTTGATGCGGTCGGCGGTGGCGATGGACGTCTTAAGCCCCACGGCCAAGTCGCGGGTGATGAAGTCCGAACCGATAGGGATTTCCTTGGAGTATTTGATGGCGCCCTCGCAGTAGACGCCGATCGACAGCGACTGGCCGCCGAGGTCGATGAGGACCGAGCCCAGCTCCTTTTCCTCCGGAGTCACCAACAGCTCGCCGGCGGCGAGCAGACCATACACCGGCTCGACGACCTGGAAGCCGGCCTGGCCGACGGTCTTCATGATGTTGTTGAGGTGCGCGCTCGAGGCCGTCACGAGGTGCACGTCGACTTCAAGGAGCGAGGCCTCCATGCCCACCGGGTGCGGCACGCCGCGTTGGCGGTCGAGGGAGAACCCCTGCGGCACGACATGCAGAATTTCCCTGTCGGACGACAGGGGAATGGCCTTGGCGCTGCCCACGACGGAATCCACGTCCGCGGCCGTGATCTCGCGGTCGGTGCGGGCGATGTTGAAGGCGCCCCGGTTGTTGAAGGACTGCAGGTGGCTGCCGCGCACGCCGAGCCAAACCTGGCTGACGGTGGAGCCGACGGCGGCTTCGGCTTCCTCGACGGCGCGCGTGGCGGCCGCGGCGGCCTCGAGTATGTTGATGACCACGCCGCCCTTGACCCCGCGGCAGACCACGCTGGCCCCGCCTAAAACTTTCACCGAGCCGGTCGCTAGGTCGGGTGCGCCGATCAGGCAGGTGATCCGTCCGCTGCCCACGTCCAGCCCGGCCACCAACGCCTGCTTCGCATGTTTCCTCATCATTGCACCGCCCCCGGTTTAACCCCTGTCGGCTTCAGAAGAACTTTGCCGTCCTCGAACCAGCGCAGGTCCGCGGAGAACGCTCCGGGCTCCTTGGCGCGGGCGTCAGCCACGGCTTCAGACAATCGCGCCAGCTTCTCATGCGTCCACTCCAACCGCCCCCACAGGACGCTGGTTCCGTCGGCCAAGCGCGCTTCCCAACCGTGCTCGGAGGCGCGGTACGCCATCGCCGAGAGCGGCGATGGAAACGCTCCCGCGGCGACAAGCTCGGGCCATTCCCGGGCCAGCGCCGCGAGTTCGGCGGCGGAAGCGCCGGCGACCTCGACGGATGGGCCGTCGATGAGAAAAGAGCCTTCGGGCGCCGAAAACACGATCCCTTCCCGGTCCAAGAACCCCGCGGGCTTGCCCTGCCGCAGGGCGGCCGCGACCGGATGCCGCAGGATCAAGGTCAAGATCGCCGTCTTTTCCGACCAGGATCGGCTGACGCTCACATCGGCCAAGCAGGCGAAGCGGGCTTTGATGGCCTCGGCCTTCTCTCCGGCCGAGCCGGCCACGAGGTCCGCCTCGGCCTGAGCCAGCTTGCGCAGCGGCTCGGGCCCTTCCACGANNATTATGCGCAGCGGCTCGGGCCCTTCCACGAGAACCGAGTCCCGGCGGGAAGACGCCGCCGCAAGCGGCAGGCGGAAATCCGCCGCCAGGCGCTTGACCGTAACGAAGGCGATAGCGCCCAGGGCGCCGACGGCGGCCGCGGCCGCCACGAAGCGGGCGCGACGGACCCGTTCCTTGGGCCGGGCGACGACGCGAACGCGGCGGCGGGAGTGGCGGCTATTCACCGACGACCCTCATCTCGAGCTCGAGCTCAACGCCGCTGGCCGCGCGGACTCGCTCAGAGATGAGGTCGACGAGAGCGAGGACGTCGGAGGCTTTGGCCCCGGCGAAGTTCTCGATGAAATTGGCGTGCATCTTCGAGACGCGCGCTCCGCCCACGGCATGGCCTTTGAGGCCCAGCTGCTCGATCATTTGCGCGACAAAGCGTCCGGGCGGATTCTTGAAGATGGACCCCACGTTATAGGTATGGATGGGCTGAGTTTGAAGGCGCTTCTGCTGGTACCGCGTGACGACCGCCATTATATCAGCTTTGACCCCCGGCTTCAACCGAAGCAGGGCCGATAAAACGAGGACTTTTCCGATGTTGCTTGAGCGGTAGTCGAAACGAAGTTCCGCGCGCGATAACACGCGCGCGCCGCCGTCGGATCCGATCGTTTCGACCTCTTCGACGAACGCGCCGATCTCCCCGTCGCGAGTTCCCGCGTTCATGACCAGCGCCCCGCCGACCGCGCCCGGCACGCCCACGATCGGCTCAAGTCCCGACAAGCCTTTTTCCGCGCAGGCCACGACCAATTGCGGCACGCGCACGGCCGCGCCCGCGCGGACTAAGTTCGGTCCGGGAAATTCGACGGTCTCGAAATCGCCCGCCAGCGCGAGCGTCATTCCCCGCACGCCCCGGTCGCGCACCAGAAGATTGGAGCCCCAGCCCAGGAAAAAAATCGGAACATTCGCCGCGCGCGCGACGGCCAGCGCCGCGCGCGCTTGGGCGCGGTCGCGCGCGACCACGAAGGCGTCGGCCGGGCCGCCGATCTTGAAAGTCGTGTGGCGGGCCAACGGCTCCTGACGCAGGGGCGACAAGCCGGCGCGTTCGAGTTCGTCGATCCAGCCATCGGCTCCCATTTTCCGTTTTTACCATTTAATGCTAACATCCGGCCATGGACGGAGCGTGGGTCGACCGCCTCGAACGCCGTCTCGGGTTTTTGTCCGTTCCGGGACTGCCCGGTTTCCTGACGGCGATGACCGCGGGCACCGCCCTGCTGGCCTCAGAAAAACCGGAGTTCGTCACGGCCTTGGCCCTCGACCCCGGGGCGCTTGCGCGCGGGCAGATGTGGCGGGTGCTCACTTTTCTCGTCGTGCCCCCTCAGGCGAGCCTGATCTGGATGCTCCTGTGGCTGGCCATGATTTACGCCTGTCTAAGCGCCCTGGAAGCCGCATGGGGCGAGTTCAAGCTCACGGTCTACCTCGCCATCAGCGCCTTGGCCTCGACGGCCGCAGCACTGGCCACCGACGCCGTCGGCGACAACGGCGCGGTGCATCTAGCCAGCTTTCTGGCGTTCGCGCGCTTAGCGCCCGAGCGCGAAGTGCTCATCATGTTCATCATTCCAGTCAAGCTGCGCTGGATGGCCTTGCTGGCGGCTTTGCTGACCATGCTGCAGCTTGCGGCCGGCGACACCGCCACGCGCGCGCGACTTGTCGCGGGCCTGTCCGCCTATCTCCTTTACTTCGGTCCGGGCCATTGGCAGGACCTTAAATTCGCTTGGCGCAGGAGGGGATTATGACAGCCGCCGCATTATCTCTGATCCTGGCCGCGCACGCCGGAGCCGCGTCGATAAAGATCGTCGCCTTCAATGAGAAAAGCGCTCCCTACGACACGCCGGGCTTGGTCAAGCTTCTCGCCCGCGCCGATGAGAAATCGCCGGATCCCGACAAAATCCCCCTTTGGGCCGCGACGATCAACGGCCGGATTCCGCCGCAGCGGATGAAGTTGTCGCAGAAAGACGGTCATCTGCTGGCCAGCTGGGAGGGCACTTCGCCCGTGCGCCTGGAGCTGATCTGGCCCGTGCTCGAGGACGGCTATAATGCGGTCGTCGCCGACAACGGCGGCGCGGGCTACGTCGATGGCGAGACCGTCTATCTCGCCGAAGAGATCACCAAGACGCAATACAACCGCTTCAAGGAATCCTGGAAGTGGCGATCCATGGACTGGCAGCCCCTGTACAAGCCCGGCAAGAAATCAAGGGAACTCTTCGACGCCGCCAAGGAAGCGATGGCCGCGGCCGCGCGCGAGAAAGACCCGCCCACCCGCGGCAAGATGCACGAGCGGGCGCTGCACGCGATCTCCCTAGCCTGGGCCAACGCCCTCATCGAGCACGGCGTCCAGCGCGCGGTGAACGATCGCCGCGCCTCCGAGCACCGTTTCGGGCTGACCCTCGATGAAGACATGCTCAAGCGCCTCGACGACCTGGATTGGGTCGTCGACGCCGTCAGCCGCTCGGGCGCGAACTGGGTGCGCGTGGTGTTCCGGGCGAACTCCTCCGACTTCACCTACGCCTCCCTGCGCTCCTTCAACGAATACGACGGCATCATCGACCGTCTGGCCCGCAAGAAGATCTTGGTCATGGGCTGCGTGCTCGACACCGCGCAATGGCCGAAGTCTCTGACCGCCGCGCTTTACGCCGAGCGCGTGAAGAACCTCGTCCTGCACTACCGCGGGAAAGTAGCCAGCTGGGAGGTCGGCTCCGAGATCAACGGCGATTGGTTGGGCGGCGCCGGCGCGCCGTTGTCCTTGGACGAGGTCTATAGGATCTACACCGCGGGCGTAGACAAGGTCAAAGAACTCGATCCCGAATTGGAAACCGTCGCCACGCTGTATGCGTGGGAGGAGACCGCTCCCGACCGCGCGCACTCGCTGTCCGGCTGGCTGACGACGCAGGTCAAGCGCGGCTTCGGCAAGAATTTGGACGTCCTGGGCTTGAGCGTCCAACCCGAAGACAATCCCGCGGGCATGGGATTTGAGCGCATGGTCACCGCGGCCCGCGACACGTTGCCCGGGCAAAAATTGATGATCTCGAGCCTCGGCTTCGCCGAGAAAGACCAAATCAAGGGCTACTGGTGGGTGGCCCCCGGCGACGTCGAAAACGCGCGCAAGGACGTCGCCGTCCTTTATACCACCGTTTCCTGCGCCATGCCGCGCTCGCTGTGCGGCGTTTTCTGGTGGCAGACGCTGGACCAGATGCTGCCATCGGGCAACCGCAAAGGCACCGAGCTATACAAGATGTGGAAGCGGGCACTGACGCAGCTCGGCCATCGCGGCTAGTCGCCGGGTCCAAGGGCCCCGGCGCAGATGCGATTAAGAAAAGCCTTATAGCATCTAGAGTGTGGTAAAATACCCGCTTGCGAGCCGGTAGCTCAGGGGTAGAGCATGTGCCTTTTAAGCATGGGGTCGTGGGTTCGATTCCCACCCGGCTCACACTTTTCGCCTCCATCGTCTAACGGTTAGGACGCGGCCCTTTCAAGGCTGAAACACGAGTTCGATTCTCGTTGGAGGCAGACTTTAAAAAGACGTATTCTAAGACGGAGGAAGCCGAAAGGCGACCTCCGTCTTTATTTTGGCCATTTAGTCATGAGCGGAGCCGACCTCTACACGGTCCAGAAGCTACTCGGCCACTCCAAGCCATGCTTAGAGTTCACATTTTACACACATTTTATCCAGGCGCTTCGGCCGTTCCGGGGCTACACTGCTGCGACGCTCCTGGAGGAATAAAGTGACAAAGAAAATTCGCCGCACCCGAAAGTCTCAAGCCGGCTTCACGCTCATCGAGTTGCTTGTCGTCGTCTTGATCGTCGGCATCTTGGCCGCCATCGCCATTCCGCAGTACTTCGCGGTCATCGAAAGAGGCCACTTGACCGAGGCCACCGCCTGCGTCGCTACCCTTAAGAGCGGGCTGGAGGAAGCGAGGCTCGCCAACGCCAGCGGCCAGTACCCAGGCGTGGCCAGCGTCATCGCCGCCGCTCCCGCGCCGTTGAGCAGGAACTGCCGCGGCATGAAGTATTTCACCGGGAACATCGCCGGCGGCGCGGCAGGGTACACCGTGACCCTGACCCGCAACGCGCTGTCCTTCAGCGCGGCCAGCGGCGCGGGAGCCGGATACACGCTCACGATGACGCACGCCGACGGCGCGGCCGATGTGTTCGGAGGTAGCACGCCGGCTGCTTGGCTGCCGAACTAACACTGAGCTCGTAGTCAAAGATGACAGCCCCGCCGTCTCCATGGAGACGGCGGGGCTGGTCTATTTGAAGGACTTAAAGCTAGCATTACAGGCCATGGACAGGCCTTTAAAGATCGCCGTATGCGGGGCCTCGGGACGCACGGGCTCGCGTGTGGCGGCGCTGGCCGCGCTCGACGGACGTTTTCATCTCGCCGCGCGCGTCGGTCGCGCGCAGGCGTCCGCGCTCGAAGATGAGATCGGCGCCTGCGGCGCGGTGATCGACTTCAGCGTGCCCGAAGCCACGGTCAAATTCGCCGCCGCCTGCGGCCGTGCCAAAGTGCCGATAGTCATCGGCACGACGGGATTGACCGACGTTCAGCGAGCCCAAGTCGCCGCGGCCGCACGCAAGACCGCCGTGTTCATGGCTGCGAATTTCAGCCGCGGCGTGACCTTGCTCCTGCATCTGGCCGCCGAGGCGGCGCGGCGCCTGCCCGACTACGACGCCGCGATTCTTGAGACTCACCACAAAACGAAAAAGGACGCGCCCTCGGGAACGGCCCTTCACCTGGCCCAGGCCGTGTCGGAGGGCCGCCGCTCGGACGATTCCGTGCAGACCGCCTCGGTGCGCATCGGCGACGTGGTCGGCGATCACGCGCTCACCTTCGCCGGCCCTTTTGAGCGCCTCACGCTCGCCCACACGGCCCACTCCCGCGACGCGTTCGCCCAAGGAGCCCTCGAAGCCGCGCTATGGACCGCGCGCAAGAAGCCGGGGCTCTACGACATGCTGGACCTGATGGGTTTGCGTTAAGCGCCGATGAGCAATCCTCTCTCGCGGCTTTGGCGGCGCTGGGTCGAGCTCTTCGAAGAAGAAGGCCCAGATGAGCCGCGATACGATCCGATCCATCTGGCGACCGTGTTGGTCGTCGTCATGGTCGTCATAGGCGCGCTGTTCTGGCTTTTGTGGACCCTTATGGTGTATGAGGGCGGTCTCGGCTCGAAGGAAGGATGGATCGGCAATGCCGCCGCGCTGATCACGCTTGCCGCCGTCGTCGAGGCGCTGCGCCGGGCCGACCGCCGCCACGCCCGCAAGTGAGCCGCAAGCGCGCAGCACTGCTGCTTCTCGGGGCCAACCTAGGAGACCGCGCCGGCACGCTGCGTCGCGCGATAGCGGAACTCAACGGGCTTGAAGGCTGCCGCGTCGCGCAGATCTCCCGGATCTACGAGACGGCGCCGATAGGGCCCAGCGATAAGCCTTACCTTAATATGGCCGTGCGTCTGGACACGACGCGCAGCGCAATGGGGCTGCTCATCGAAGCCAAGCGTCTGGAGGCCGCGGCCGGGCGCCGACCGGGCATCCGTTGGGGAGCGAGAGTTCTCGACATCGACATCATCTCGCTGGGCCCCGAGCGAGTGAGGACTCCTTGGCTGCAGATCCCTCACGCGGGCACGGCGGGGCGGGCCTTCGCGCTGGCGCCTTTGGCCGACATCGCGCCCTTTTGGCGACCCGACGGCAGGAGGACCGTACGCGCCCTGCTGACATCTTTAAAGCTTGACCCCCGAAGTGTTAAAATGTGGCGTCATGATCGATAAGAAGGCCCCGCCTCGGGATGCGGCGGCAAAACCCGTCACCATCGCCACCCTTCTCGAAATGAAGAGAAAGGGCCTTAAGATCGCGATGCTCACGGCCTACGATTTTCCGACCGCGCGCCTGGCCGAGGAGGCGGGCGTGGACGTGATCCTCGTGGGCGACTCCGTCGCAATGACCAAGCTCGGCTACACGAGCACTTTGCCCGTCACCGTCGAGGAAATGCTCCACCACACCAAGGCCGCCGCGCGCGGCTCCTCGCGCGCGCTAATCGTCGCCGACATGCCCTATCTCAGCTACGAGGTGGACCCCAAGGAGGCCCTGCGCCACGCGGGGCGCCTTCTGAAGGAAGGCGGCGCGCACGCGGTCAAAGTCGAAGGCGGCATGGAGATCGCCGCCACGATCAAGGAACTGCTCAAGGTCAACGTGCCGGTTTTCGGACATCTGGGCCTGACTCCCCAGGCCGTCAACCGCTTGGGCGGCTACCGAGTCCAAGGGCGCCGCCCCGAGGACGCCGAACGCATCCTCACCGAGGCGCGCGTGCTGGAGGCGGCCGGTTGCTGCGCCATCGTGCTCGAATGCGTGCCCTCGGACCTCGCGAAGGAAGTCACCAAGCGCCTGCAAATACCCATCATCGGCATCGGGGCGGGGCCCCATTGCGACGGCCAAGTGCTAGTCAGCGACGATCTATTGGGATTGACCGAGGACGGACCCACGAAATTCGTCAAACGCTACGCCGATCTGCGGGCCTTAGCGCTCAAGGCCGTCGGCGAGTACTGCCGTGAAGTCCGCGACGGATCCTTTCCCGGACCCGAGCATTCATTCACCTCGAAGGCATGACCTTCTGGGCGGTGTTTCCCCTCCTGTTGGGCGCCGTCATCCTCGCTATTTGCTGGTGGGGCACCAATTACATCCTCCATCCCCCCAAGATGTCGCCGATGTGGGTGTTTCCCGAGCAGTTCGGCCTTCGCTATGAGCGCTTTTCCTGCAAGACCAGCGACGGCCTCGCGCTCAAAGGCTGGTTCATTCCCTCGACGACGAGAGACAAGCGCACGATCCTGATGTGCCATGGCTGGGGCGACAACAAAGGCGAACTGCTCAAACAAACCTATTTTCTCAACGAGACCGGCGGCTTCAATCTCCTGTTCTTCGATTTCCGCTCCCACGGCGAAAGCGAAGGAGGCATCACCACCATCGGAGGCCAGGAGACGATGGACTTCGACGCCGCTCTGACTTGGCTGAGGGAAAATAAGCCCGACTACGCCGAGACGGTCGGGGTCTTCGGCTTGTCCATGGGAGCGGCGGTGACCTGCGTGTCCTTGCCCAACCATCCGGACTTGCGCTGCGCTGTCGTGGAAAGCCCCTTCTCCCACTACCAAGAACTGATCCGGCGTTGGGCCTGGGAGGTGCTGAACATTCCGTATTTCCCGATGATCATGCTCACGCTGCGCCTGCTGCGCATGCGCGTGGGCGATCCCAAAGTAGATTCTTTCAATCCCATCGAGTCGGCGGGCAAGATCGCCTCCCGGCCCATGCTCTTCATCTGCGGGACGATGGACCGGCTCATGCCTCCCGAGGACGTGCGCCGCGTCTTCGACGCAGCGGGCGAGCCCAAGCAGATGTGGGTGGTGCCCGGCGCCTATCACGCCAAATGCCGCGAGGCAGCCGGCATCGAGTATGAGACGCGCGTAACCGGCTTCTTCAGTCGTTATCTATGAAGGCCGCGCCCCTGCTGAAGAACAAGGCCGCGATCGACCGTCTGGTCGCGGGTTGGCGCGCGCGGGGCCTGACGGTGGGCTTGGTGCCCACCATGGGAGCCCTGCACGCCGGCCACGCCGCGCTCATCCGCCGCGCGGCGGACGCATGCGACCGCGTCGTCGTCTCCATATTCGTCAATCCCCTGCAGTTCGGCCCTAACGAAGATTACGGCCGCTACCCGCGCGCGCTGCCCGCCGATCGGAAGCTGTGCGCGGAGGCGGGGGCCGCCGCGGTGTACGCTCCCTCAGCGGCGGCGATGTATCCGCGCGGCTTTCGAACGCACGTCGAGGTCGAGACGATCTCCGATCTCTTCTGCGGGAAATATCGTCCGGGCCATTTTCGGGGCGTGGCTACCGTGGTCTTGAAACTGTTCAACCAAGTCCGGCCGGACCGCGCTTACTTCGGCGAAAAGGACTGGCAGCAGGCGCTGATCCTGGAGAACATGGTCCGAGACCTCGACGTTCCGGTCCGCGTCGTGCGCGTGCCCATCGTGCGGGAGCGGGACGGCCTGGCCTTGTCAAGCCGCAACGCCTATCTCTCCGCCTCCGAGCGCGCCGCCGCACCCGCCCTGCGCGCGGCCCTCGTCGCGGGCCGCCGCCAGTCCGCGCGGCGGGGCGCTAGTCCGGCCTCCGTCGTCGCCGCCGTGAGACGGGCGCTGGCCGGCACGGGCTTGAAGCTCCAATACGCCGAGACCTTAGGCCGCCGCCTCCTGGCGGCCGCCTATCTTGGCCGCACCAGGCTCATCGACAATATCCATTTGAAAAAAGTACGATCTCAACCATGACCCAAAAAGGGCGCGGTCACGACAAGGCGGACGAAGTGAAAGCCTCTTATAAGCGCCAGCAGTATTGGGTCGATGCCCCCCTTCAATTACAAATGGTCGGCTACGTCCTTCTGCTGATCTCGACAAGCCTGCTCTTGACCGCTTTCAGCGTGTTCCGCGGCATCGAAGAGGCCTGGATCTCCTCCCAACAGATTTCCCAGCACCTGGATTGGATCAAAGAGACGCTGCGCGCCCCCCTGCTGCTGGCCTCGGCGATTTCCCTGCTGACCGGCGGACTCATCACCCTTTTCTGGTCGCATCGCTTCGCGGGCCCCCTGCGCGTGATCTCCGCCGGCATGGCCCGCATGCGGCACGGCAATCTCGCCGTGCCCGTGCGCGTGCGCACGACCGACGCTCACCAGGACTTCGCCCGCGAGTTCCAGCACATGCAGGAGGAGCTGCGGAAGATGATTGCGGCCGACCGCACCCGCGTCATGGAAGCCGCCGCCCTCTTGGAAGAGGTCGACAAGGCCCTGCCTGCCGCGCATGAAGCCAAAGACTCCGTGGGCAAAGCCCTCGACGAGCTCCGACAAGCCTGCGTCAAATATCACCTGTGATCCGCGCGGCTTTTTTTGCGGCTCTGCTGACTGCCGCGGGCGCTGATGCCTTCGCCGGAGAGCCGATCGCTCTACTGAAGGAATCCTTCGGCGACGCCGGCACCGAGACGCTGGCCGAGCGCGGCATCCTCGTCCTTCAGGGAACTCAGAAAACGCGCCGGTTGGCCGCGGTGCACTGGAAAGCGCTCGATGAGCTGTCCCGCGCGTCGGCCTCATGCCTGGCGCTGACTCAGGCGGCCGACTCGCTCGGCCATGAGCCCGCCGCCTCCGGCCCCACTCTCGGACTCTCGGCCTGCCGGGCCTTGGCCGCCGGCGGTCTTTTGACCCCGTCGCTGGCCGCGATCGCCGCGGACCTGGAAGCCCGACATGAGGAACTTTGGGCTTTGGCTCAGACAAGTGCGGCGGCCAGCGCGGCGGCGAGTCGACTAAACGCCTTCGACACGGACTGGGGCAAGGATCTCAGCGCCCGTCATCATGCGGACATGCTTGAAAACCCCATGTCCTTGACCAAGCCTCTTTTTCACGAGATCTTGGCGGGCCCGCGTCCCGAGCGCGAGGCGTTGGCTCTTTTTATCGCCGACGCCGGAGCCAGGGGCGTGTCGTCTCCCGATCTCCTGCTGGTGCGCGACGCCGCCTCCGGCAGCCCTTCCGACGAGCTGCGCGCCCAGCTGCGCCGGACATTGTCCGACGAAAGGCGTCGCTGGGCGGCGGAAAAATCCCGCGCGGCCGCCGCGGCGCTGCTCGCCAAGAGCTCCGTTGTGCGCGAGCTCGAAGACCTGCGCTCGGTCTCCAAAGTCCTCCATACCCGGACGAATTTGTCGACGGCGCTCGAGGCCGCCTTCGCCCGCCCCGCCGCCCCTCAATCGGGCCTGCACCTGCGCTCGACGGGAATCCATCTCTCGCAACCCACGCGCCTGGGCCAGCACGAGCTCGGCGATACGGCGATCGTGTCCGGCGGCTACTGGGTCGACGGCCTCGACGAGGGCGCCTCGGCCGACATCGAGGAGACGCTCGTCATCGAGACCGAGCGGGGTTTTCTAGCACCCGATACGCGCGTCGTCAAGCGCAAAAACGGGGGGCCCTATCCCTACGTCCGGATCGTTAAGATCGCGCAGACCCGTCCTTTTGCGGTTCGCGCGATCGTGTCGTCTGCGATGGGCCCGGTCTTGACCGAACGCGTCGAGATCCCCGTCGCTGCGGACTTCGAGCTGGCGCTGTCTAAAGAGTCCGAGGCGGCCGGCCTATTCGCGGCTTGCCGCTTCAGCGACGCGGAAAGCGCCTATGCCGCCTTGGACGCGTTGGTCGCCGATGCCGCCAAGGTTAAGCCCCAGTACAAAAATTTACGCGAACGAGCGCGCAAGGCAATCGAATCCACCAAGTCGGCCGCCGAGACGCTGCTCAAGCGCGACGACGCCGTCGTCGAAGCCCGCGCGGACTCCTCGCCGCAGCGCTGCCGCTACCAGACCGATCACGTGGACGCCGCCCTCAAGCTGTCCAAGCTCCTGCCGCCCGGCTGCGACCGCGATCTTCCCGAGCTCCATGCTTTGCGCGAGACCATCGTCCGGCGCGCCGCCGATCAGGCCTGGTTTCTCCAGGCCTCGGCTGCCGCCAGGTCCAAGCGCCGATCATGCGACTTGGACGCGGCGCGAACGCGCTGGGCGCAGGCTCTGGCCGCCCTCGAGAAAGACCCCGGCGCGCGCTGCGGGCGCGCGGCTCAAGAGGAAATCCTCGCCAAAGCCGAGTTGGCCGCGGTGTCCGCCGAACGCGCCTGGCTCGGCGAGCTGCGCGACGCCCTCGCCAAAGCCGAAGCCGGCGCTACGCCAGGCAGGCATCTTGAACTGGTGCGGCCGATCTCCTCGCGCTTGGGCGCCCTCGGCTCGTCTTGCCTCAAGAACGAATCCCGCCGGGCGGCAGCACTTGCCAAAACCGCGGCCGCCAATCTCGCCGCCCCGGGCGAAGACGAGCTGTTAAAGCGCCTGCCCGCGGACTCGACTCTCGCCTCCGATATCGCCGCTATCCGGGCCGACCGAGCGCGCCGCCTGGAGGCCGCGACGACGCCCGAAAAAGTCGCCGCGCCCAAGAAAACGGCGCCCCCGGCGCGCAAGGCGGCGTCCAAATGATTCGACTGCCCGCTCTCTTGTTGGCCGCGTCCTGCGCGATCCCCGCTTTGGCGGCAAGCCCGTCGGCCAAGCGCTCCGGCGCCAAACGCCCCGCGCGCAAACCCGCCGAGGTCAAGACGGCGCCCGAAAAAGCGGCCCCGAAATCGATCCCGGTCAAAGCTCCCGCTCAAAGCGCGCCCGCGAAGGCGGCCGCACCTTCCGATCCGCTCGATGAAATCCCCCTCTTCGGCTTGGGCGCGGCTTTAAGCGTCGAAGACGGCGGGCTGCTGGTCACCGCCGTACGTCCGGGCGCTCGCGCCGAGGCGGCCGGCTTGGCGGCCGGAGACAGGCTTTTGCGCCTCGATGTCCCCGTCTCCTCGCCCGCGCAGGCGGCATCGGCGCTTCGCGCTTGGACGCCCGGCACGCGCCTGCCTCTCATCGTCCGGCGCAACCTTGAGATCCGTTCGCTTGAAACCGCGCCGGTGCCGCCGGCAAAAGACTACGTCCGAAGCGCGCGCGATCTCTCCGAGCAGGAAAGGGCGGTCGCCGCCGAAAAATCCAGCCGCGCCGAAAAAAGCGCCCTGGCCGACGTGAAAGAACCGCGTTCGTTCGCCGTCGAAGTCCGCGCCGACCAGGGGTTTTGGGCGCGCTTCGAGAAAGGCCTTCCGGCCGGCCTAAAAAAAGGCGACGAGATCTCAGCTGAAGCCGCCACCTGCCTGACGGCCGACGCGTCGCTGGACTTTCTGGCCCTGGCGCCGGGATCTAAGCTCCGCGCCCGCGTCGTCGACGCCTCCGACGACGGCCAGACGCGGACCGCACGGCTGGCCTTTTACGCCATCGACGTCGACGGCGGCGGCACCTATCCCGTCTTGGGTGTGGCGGCCGGTATCTCGGGCGAGCAGCCCGTGGCCCGCGTCAGCGCCGGCGGGACCTTGGTCTCCCCCGCGCCCTTGCCCGACGCCAAGCGCCGCGCGCCCGAGCCGCTACTCGACGTCGACACGCGCCTGCGCGTGCAGCTGCTTGAGCCCCTTGTCGTCGACGAGGCCCCCTCCTACTGGCGCGCGGGGCCCGGGCTTTGGGCCAAGACCGTCGAGGAGAACGGACGCCGCCTCTTCGAGATCAGCCTCACCATCGCGGAGCGCTCCGCCGCCACTGCCGGGTTGAAGGTGGGCGAGCGCCTGGACAAGATCGACGGACAATCCACGGAAAAAATGGACTTCGCCGAGGCGATCAACCGCCTCTACGGCGCTCCCGGCTCGGAGGTCGAGGTGTCCGTCCGGCGCGCCGGAAAAAGCGAGACGCTCAAGCTCAAGCGCGGCGTGCGTTGGACCGCCGGGGCGTTTTCCGCGCTGCCGCTTCCTTTCGAAGCTCGCTGACGTCAGTCGGGCTACAATCCCAACGATCTGTTGACAACAAGCTGCACGTCGGTCACGTTGCACACCCCGTCCTTGTTGACGTCGCCCGTCGTGCACGCGGCTGCGCCTGAAGCCTGGTTGATCGCGATCTGGATGTCCGTCACGTTGGTGATCCCGTCGCCGTTGATGTCGGTGACGATCCCGGAAGGGGCGGCGTTAAACAGGGCCAAGACCTCCGCCGCGCTTAAGGCCCGGTTGTAGACCCGAGCATCGTCGATAAGCCCCGGAAGACCTCGATCGCTCGCCGCCCGGTTGCCGATCGACAGCGCGTTGGTCGTCAGCTTCAATGTCCCGGTCAGCGCCGTCTGCTTCTGGTAGGACGTCTCGACCCCGTTGATGTAGACGCGCATCTTGCGGTCGGAGGCGTCGTTGTAGCTTATCGCCACGTGCTGCCAGATGTTCAAGACAATCGCGTTGGCCGCCGCGGCGACGCTAGACTCGGTGCCGGCGTCGTTGAAAAGGCTCGCGCTAAAAGTGTGACTAGAGGGGCCGTTGATATGGAAATAGAAATCATCAAAGCCCGCCGCAGACTCCCGGGACAGAATGCGGCCGTAGCCGCCGCCCCCGAAGCCCGAGGGCTTAATCCAGGCCGCATAAGTAAAGGCGGACGTCCCGCTCATGGAAGCGGAAGCCTTGCCGTTTGTGCCGTTGAGGCTTAACGCGTTGCCCAGGCGGCCGGCGGCAAATGAGGCTCCCGTCGAAAGCGTCGCGTTGCGGCCGTTGCCGGAGGCATCGGAAGCCGTTAGCCCTGAGGTCTCATCGAACTTCCAATGCGCGACCGGGCCGGGAGCGCTTGGCGGCGCGGTGACCGTCAGCGAGAAGCTTGTCGTTTTGCTCAAGCCTCCGCCTGCCGCTGTGACGGTGATCGCAGAGCCGCCCACCGCGGCCGAAGCTGAAGCGCTTAAGTTCAAGGTGGTCGTGCACACCGGCGTGCACGAGGCAGCTGAAAAGCTGGCCGTTACGCCCGAGGGCAGTCCCGAGGCCGAGAAAGACACCGCTTGGGCCGTGCCCGAGACCAAGGAGGCCGTGAGGCTGTTGGTGACCGAGCCGCCCCGGAGCACGGTCTTATTGCCGCCGTTGGACAGCGAGAAATTGAAAGCCGGCGGGGGCGGTGGTGGGGGAGCGGAGCCGCCGAGTTCGTAGGCGCCGATGTCGAAGGCTCCGGCCTGCGGCCGCACCGCGCCTTTGAAATCCGTCCTCACGCCGCTCGCGTAAAGATTCTGTCCCCGGTCGATTGCGGGCGAACCAGGTTGCAGACGGAAGTCCGCGTTTGCCGCAAACGCGATCGTGGCCGGAGCGTTGACGAAATTCGGTGGGCTGACATTCACGATGCTGCCGGATTCCGTGTATTTGCTTTGATAGCCGGGCTCGATGGGGACGACGCCTCCAGGCCCTGTCGCATAGAAAAGATTGTTCTGGAAGACATGGCCGCCGCTGGCACCGAGAAAATCAATTCCTTGAGTGGTGCCACGAAGCTTCTGATTGTTTTCGTATAAAATATTGTTGATGATTTTAATATTGGACGTACCGGCCTGCCACAATATAATCCCGGCACGATAATTGTGATAGGCGATCGTATTGTTGGCGATCAACCAGCCTGACGCGCCGGCGTAGCTGGGATCCGTCTTGTTCATGGCCCCGCCGCCATAGCAATTGCCGTCGGCACACCACGGATAACCAGCCACATGGAGGCCCCATGCAAGGTTATCGTAGATCAGATTGTTGGTGATCGTCCAATTCGTCCCGGTGCCATAAATGCCGTGCATCTGGTTGCATTTCCTTTCGTCTTGAGCGCACGCGGGAAAATTTCCATTGTGGTTGATGATGTTGCCGTCGATCAGGATGTTTTTCGCGTTACCCAGAATTCCCTGGGTAAGGGCGTGATGAATCCAGTTGCGGCGAATGAGGAGGTCATGGCCGTTGTGGAATTTTATTCCGACGTAACAGTTCCGGATTTCAAACCCTTCGATCGTGATATGGCCCATCGGATTGAGGAGGCCCGCACCGTTCTCGATAAGCACCATTTTGGTTCCGACGCTGCCGCAATCGATCACCGGCGACTCGCCGGGAGCATTCAGGAGCTTGATGGGGGCCGACGCTGTGCCGGAACGGCTGAACCGGACGTGGTCGCTATAAACACCGTTCTTCACATAGGTCGTATCGCCCGCGACCATCCTGGCCACTGCATAGGCCACCGTCTTCCAGGGTGCGGCGCTCGTTCCTAAAGCGGCGTTGTTGCCGGTGGTCGCGACGTAGTAGGTGGCCGCCTGAACCGTCTGCGCGGCAAAGGCCAGAAGGAGCGCTGTCGTCAGCCGCTTAAATGAAAGGGAGATGAAGAGGTTGCTGCTCACGCATGGAGTGTAGTCCCTCTTCGACGTATTCTTATTGCCGGTTGGCAATAATTGGGCAAAGTGGCGGTAAAAATCGGGTAACCTTTCGAAGCACGCTGACGCCGCTTAGAAATCGACTTTAGCGCCGACCCCGGCGGCGAAATCGGAATCGCCATGAGGCGCCAGTGCCCCGCGCCCGCGCCCCTTCGTGTTGAGGTTCACGTCCTCCTTGCCCCAGATTTGGAAGGTCACCTTGCGCGCGAACAGGGTCGCCGCGTGACTGATCCCGAACGTCACGTCGGTATAATCGTCGTCGAAGGGATGCATGCCCGTGGCTTGATACGCGCTTTGCTGATAGTTGAATTGAGCGCCGATGGACGTGTTGTCGGTGATCCCGTACTCCAAGCCGACCGTGGCCCCCAAATTCGCCGATTTCAGCGCGAGCCCCCTGGAATCATGCGACTCCAACGGCACCGTCACCCGCGCGTCGCCGTGCGCGTAAAGCCGGCTAAACAGCTTCTGTTGGATGCTGATGCCGGAGCCCACCGAAGAGCCGTTGCTGAACGGGCCGGGCACCGCGACGGTCACGGCTGCGCGCGCGGCCACGGTTGGAATATACGAGCCGGGGGGGGGCACGGTCAAGGCCGCTTTGGCCGACAGCATGATATCTCCCAATTGAAAGCCGGAGGACGAATTCTCCCGGGACTGACTGCCGCCGATCGACACGTCGTTGATCGTCTCGTTCAAGGCTCCCGGGCCCATGCGATTGGGGTTTTTCATATCGGGCCCGAATCCATGAGCCAGCATTTTTTCGGCTCCCGAGATGAACCCGTTCAAGAAGCCCTCGCTCCGGTCGTGAACCTGCAGCGTCCCGCCGACCTCGATCGGAATCGGGGTGTTCAAGCCCCTGCGCACGCTCAATCCCACTCGATGGTCCTCGAATTTCTGCGTGACACGGCCGCCGATGTCGGCCGTCTTGGTGAGAAAATTGTGAGCGCTCAAGTCGACCCCGACCTGGGTTCTTCCAGGGCCATGGACGCGGGCGCCCTCTCCGGCTAAGGCAGGCCCTTTTAAGGAGTAGCCGGAATAACTCGAGGGCAGCGGGCCCTTGGGCTCGAAAATGTTTTCTCCGCGCGCTCCGCGGTCCAAGGCAGCCTGCAGTTCCTTGGCCTCCTTCGATTCGCTCGGCATGCTGGAAGGGCCTTGAACGGAAGCGACGGGCGTTTGCCTCAGTTCCTTCTTTATCTTCTCAAGTTCCTGGGCCGTGAGATTTTGGTCCGTTTTTGAGTTGTAGACGACGCTTTGGTCACCCATATCCGGGGAACGCAGGCCGAGTATGCCGGACGTCTTTAGTAGGCCGCGGTCCTCGGCGGACAATTCAGACAGCGTCAACGGCGATTGGTCCGCACAAAAGGCGGCCGGCAACACTCCAAGACAGGAGACTAAAATACCGACAACGACCCATTCGGGACGGCGCATGCCAAGAGTATGCGGCGCTTCAGGCTGAATTTCAAGACTTTTGCGGTTATATCGCAAACAGCATAATTACTTCCGCGATGGGAGTGATTATGGCGCGCGGGCTATAAATCCGCGTCACGATTAACGTCCAGATTCGATCTTCTCCAGAAGCTTTTTGGCATCCTCCAGATTCTCTGGGTACTCGGCGGGATCGGCAGGGTCTTTGATGGTCTCGACCGTCTTGAGCACGCGCTTGGCGTCGTCGATCCGTTTGTAATAGATATACGCCTCGGCCAACGGCAGGTGGCTTGCGGTGCGCGTCGGCGACAGCCTCACCGCCGCCTCGAACTCGGCCAAGGCCTGCTTCTTGTCGCCGCCGGCCAAACCCGGCACTTGCCACAGGATTTCCCCCAGCACATGATGCGCGCCGCCGTGGCTGGGGTCGAGCCTGAGCGTTTCCGCCATCTCGCGCTTGATGGGCTTGATCATGAACAGGGACTTCATGATCCCCTTGGTCTGCCCCCAGCGTCCCATCGACACGCCCAGCCAGTAATGCGCGTCGGCCGAGCTGGAAGACAGCGCCACCGACTTCTCGCAGTCGGCTTTGGCCGATTCGTAGTCGGCCAGTCTCTGGGATTTTTTCTCCCACTTTTCGCCGCGTCGGATCTTCGCGCGGCAAAGGCGCCACAGCGATTCCGCCTCGGACCCAGTCTCGAGCCCCTTAATATTTTCGTCCAGCTTCCCGGGCTGATCGCGATGGAAATACAATTGATCCAGGGCCGCGAAATCGGCTCCCGCCGCCGGTCCCGGCACCCAGGCCAAAGCCAGCGCCGAGACGGCGATCGCCGCCGCCTTGCGCGCCCATGTCGCGGCATTATTGATCGCATCTTTAACCGTCATAGCGCCCGCCTCCGTAAACGAAACGACGCGTCTCATCCCGGCCTTTCGCAAGGCTGGACGCGCCGAACTCTCGACTTGCCCGGCGATGGCCATGCAGGGCACGCCGAGCTTCTTGGCCCTGCGCGCCAGCGCGACCGGAGCCTTGCCATATAGACTTGTTTGATCGAGACGACCCTCTGCGGTCAAAGCCAAATCGCAGTCCTTCAAAGCCTTCAGAGTACCCGTTTTCTCCAAAATCCAATCCGCCCCGGGCACGATCTCCGCCCGCGCAAACGCCAGCAACCCCGCGCCCAGTCCGCCGGCCGCGCCTGCGCCGGGAACGCCGCCGGTCCGCACGCCCAGATCCCTGGCTAGGACGCCGGCCCAGCGCGTCAACGCTTTTTCCAGTACGCGGACCTGCGCCGCGTTGGCACCCTTTTGCGGGCCGAACACGCGCGCCGAGCCGCGCGGGCCCAGGAGAGGATTGGTCACGTCGGATAAGGCGATCACGCGCACGCCCGAGAGCAAGACTTCAACAGCACCCGCTTCCACCCGTTCCAGGCGTAGCAGCGCCGCAGCACCGTCGGGCAGTTCCCGCCCTTGCCCGTCGAGCAGACGCGCGCCCAGCGCACGCGCCATGCCCGCGCCGCCGTCGCTGGAGGCCGTGCCGCCCATGCCCACGATGATGGTACGAGCCCCGCGGCGGACCGCGTCGCGGATTAAGTCGCCGGTGCCGCGGGAGGTCGCCTGCAGCGGCCGCCGGCGCCCAGGCGGCACCAGCGCCAAGCCCGAGGCCCGCGCCATCTCGATGACAGCCGTTTTTTTGGAGCCGATCCAAAGATAGGAAGCCCGCCGCCTTTCGCCCATAGGCCCGCGCACGATGGAAACCGCGAGAACGCCGCCCATCGCGGCGCGCACGGCGTCGATGAGGCCGTCGCCGCCGTCGGCGATGGGAATTTGGGTGATGCGCGCCTGGGGTAAAGCGGCGCGGACGCCGCGGGCCATGGCCCGGCCGGCGTCCGCGCACGACAGCGTCCCTTTAAAGGCGTTTGGCGCGACGAGGACCTTCAACTACGGGTACATCCCCCGAATCGTCGCGGCCTTGCCCAAGCGGCGCAGACCGACCATGAACGCGGCCATGCGCATGTCGATCTTCTCCTTCTTGGCCACGTCGTAGACCTCGGTGAAGGCACCGACGATGATGTCCTGGAGGCGGGCGTTGATGTCCTTCTCGCTCCAGAAGTAGGCCTGCATGTCCTGCACCCACTCAAAGTAAGACACGGTCACGCCGCCGGCGTTGGCCAGGATGTCGGGAACGACGAGGATGCCGCGGCTGTGGAGGATCGCGTCGGCCTCGTTGGAGGTCGGCCCGTTGGCGCCCTCAATGATGTATTTGGCCTTGATCTGGTTCGCGTTGGCCTTGGTAATCGTGTTCTCCATCGCCGCCGGGATCAGGATGTCGCAGGGCAGCTCCAGGAATTTATCGATGGCCACGTGCTCGGCCTTCGGGTAGTCGGCAATCGAGTCGTGCGTGCGCCGGTACTCCAGGATGTCGTGAAGATCCAGGCCCTTCGCGTCGTAGAGGCCGCCCCCGACGTCGGAGATGCCCACGACCTTGGTGCCGTGCTCAGCAAAGATGTTCGCGGCATTCGAGCCGACGTTGCCGAAGCCCTGCACGATGACCGCGGACTTGCGTAGGTCGAAGCCCTCGCGCGCGGCCAGCTCGCGGGTCACATAGAACACGCCCCGGCCCGTGGCCTCGTTGCGGCCAAGCGAGCCGCCGATCTCGATGGGCTTGCCCGTGACCACACCGGGGCAGGAGTAGCCGATGGTCATCGAGTAGGTATCCATGATCCACGCCATGACTTCCGCGTTGGTGTTCACGTCGGGAGCCGGAATATCCTTGTCCGGTCCGATGATGATGGAGATCTCGGCGGTGTAGCGCCGGGTCATGCGCTCGATCTCGCCGCGGGACATCTTTTTGGGATCGCAGATGATGCCGCCCTTGGCGCCGCCGTAGGGCAGGTTGACGACCGCGCACTTCATGGTCATCCAGAAAGAGAGGGCCTTGACCTCGTCGAGGGAAACCTGCGGGTGATAGCGGATGCCGCCCTTGGCCGGACCGCGGTCCATGTTGTGCTGGATGCGGTAGCCCTCGAAGACCTTGACCGAGCCGTCGTCCATCTTGACGGGCACCGACACCGTCAAGATCCGCTTACAGTGGCGCAGGCGTTCGAGCGCGAAAGGCTCGAGCTTCATCGCCTTGCCGGCGCGGTCGAGCTGCTCCATGGCTTGATGCCAAGGATTGGCTTCGTGGGCTTCGACGCGCTCGAGGGGTTTCACGACGGGAGAGGGTTTGGGGTTGGTTTTGGTGTCCATGGCCGATTCTACCTAAATTTCTTTTCAGAAAGCATTAGCGGGGTCAATAACCAAGGAGTTGGGTAGGTAGACCGGCCAACTATTGATAATGACTGTTTCCAGAAACAGTCATTATCAATAGCAACCTGGGGGCATACTCTCACGACTTCGGACTTGTTAAAATGTCCGCATGAAGAACGTCCCCCGCCTCGTCGCCGTGCTGCTCATGTCGCTTTGCCTCGCCCCCTCGGCTATCGCCCGGCCGGTGCAGAAAGGTCTGACCCAAGTCGAGGCTGAGAAGCGCGCGGCTCTCGTTAAAAACGTGAGCTACGAGTTGAGCCTCTCCCTAGACGGCGAGAAGCCGGAGTTCTCCGGACGCCAGATACTACGCTTCACGCTCGCCGCTGCGGCGGAGGATTTGACGGTCGATTTCGAGGGCGGCAAGGTCGCCGGCCTGACGGTCAACGGGACGCCGGCCGCCGCGCCCGCGCCGGGCTTTTTCTTCCAGCTTCCCAAGGCGCTCCTGCGCGCCGGAGAAAACGTCGTGAGCGTGGACTTCACGCATCCCTACAGTTCCGACGGCGACGGCCTCTACCGCTTCAAGGACCCCCAGGATGGGCGCGTCTATCTGTACACCAACTTCGAGCCGTATGATGCGAACAAGATGTTCCCTTGCTTCGATCAGCCGGATCTGAAGGCGTCGTACAAACTCGTCGTTGAAGCGCCCTCCGACTGGACCGTCGTCTCAACCTCTATGGAAGAAAAGGTCGCGGCCTCCGGCGTCCGGAAGACCTGGACTTTCCCCCAAACCCCCAAGATCAGCGCCTACGTGTTCGCCGTGCACGCGGGGCCCTATCATGTCTGGACCTCCGCGGCCGGCCGCGTTCCCCTGCGGCTGTTCGCGCGCGAGTCGCTGGCGAAATACGTCCTCGTCGATGAATGGTTCGAGATCACCAAGCAGGGCCTTGCATTCTTCGACGACTACTTCGCGCTCCCGTATCCTTTTAAGAAATACGACCAGCTCATCGTCCCNNACCGCTCCACGCCCACGCTCGACAACCGCGAGGCCTTGGCGACCACGGTCCTGCACGAGATGGCGCACATGTGGTTTGGCGATCTGGTCACGATGAAGTGGTGGAACGGTCTTTGGCTCAACGAGAGCTTCGCGACCTACATGGCGTCCCTGTCGATGAGCCGTGCCACGCGCTACCGCCGGGCTTGGATGACGTTCTTTACGAGATATAAAAACTGGGGATACGAGGCCGACCAGCGCGAGACCACGCACCCCATCGAGGGCGCGGTTGCCGACACCGAACAGGCCTCCGCCAATTTCGACGGCATCACCTACGGCAAGGGCGCCTCCGTTCTCAAACAGCTCGCGTTCTTCATCGGCCCGGATAAATTCCGCGACGGCGTGCGCGCGTACTTAAAAGAGCACGCCTACGGCAACGCCGAGGAGAAAGACTTCTTCGGCGCCCTCGCCAAGGCCTCCGGCGGCGGCCTCGATAAGTGGGTCCGCTCCTGGCTGGAAACGGCGGGAGTCAACGTCGTGAAAGCCGATTACGCCTGCAGCGCGGGGACCGTCTCGTCTTTCGCGCTGGTGCAGTCCTCGGGTAACGGCGAGCTGCGCGATCATCGCGCTTCCGTCATGCTGTACGATCAAGGCCAGGACGGAGCCCTTGTGCCCGGCAAAGACGTCTCCGTCGCCTATTCCGGGGCTCGGACCGAGGTCTTCGCCCTCATCGGCCGTCCCTGCCCAGCGCTCGTCTATCCCAACCATGGAGATGAGGACTACGTCAAAGTCGAGCTGGACGCGCGCTCGCTGGCGACGTTTGTGGCCGGACCGTCGAAAATCTTGGATCCCCTGTCGCGCCTGATGCTGTGGAACACGCTCTGGGAGATGACGCGGGACGCGAAGTGGCCCGTCACCGAGTACGCCGACCTGGCGTTATCCTTTATAGGTGGGGAAACCGACTTCAAGATCGCCAACTTCGTGCACGGGACGCTTCATGGCCGATCGCACAGCGTCCTGAGCTATCTGCCCAAGCCCGATTACCTGCGTTTTGAGGAGTTCTTCTGGTCCAACGCCCTGAAGGCGGCACCCGGGGACGATTTCCAAAAGCTTTGGTTCGACGGCTTCGTCAAGACCGCGTCAAGCGTTGCCGGTGCCGTGCGTCTGCGCGGCTTATTGAACGGCACGGACTCGTTAGCGGGCATGAACGTCGATCAGGACCGCCGCTGGAGCATCATCATGCGGCTGGCCGAGCTGGGAGCCGCCGACCGAGAGGAGCTCATCGCCTCGGAGCTCAAGCGCGACCCCTCGGACAAGGGCGTTAAGTCCGCGATCACCGCGCGCGCGGCGGCGCCGGATTACGCAAACAAGCAGGCCTGGTTCGATAAGATCGTCGATCTCGAATCCAAGACCTCGCTAGGCGAGCTGCGCGCGGCGATGGCGTCCTTCTTCCCGCGCACACAGATGGAGCTGCGCGCGCGCTTCGTCGAGCCCTTTTTCCGGACGCTGCCCAAACTCATCGCGCGCAAGGACGGCGCGTTTCTCGACCACTATACCCGCGTCATGATCCCCGTGCTCGGAACGCCGGGCAGCGCTGCGGCATTTGGCGACTTCCTGGCCAAGAGCCCTCCCGCAAAGCCCATCGTCTTAAAGGCGCTGCGCGACGCGCGCCAAGACGAGGAGCGCGTCGTGAAGATCCGCGCTTTGCTCATCCGCTGAATGATAGAATCGCGGTCATGCATTGGCGCAGCCGCGGGGCTTTCTGGGGGACGGTCGTAGTCGTGCTCGCCCTGGTAAGCCTGCCGTCGGTGGAGCTGTTCTCAGCGCTCGACGACTACCGCCGCTTCCTCATGGGCTGGGAACCCGCGCCGCCGATGAGGGCCAGCAGCACCAGCTTCACTCCCCATGGGTCCTCCCGCCGGATCGAGGAGACCGCGCTTCGTCCAGTCGAATTTCGGCACAAGGCTCCGAGAGCGAAATCCGTGGAGGTCGTCGGCGACTTCAACGCCTGGAAGCCCGGACTCTTGAAAATGTCGCGCGGCGACGACGGGACGTGGAACGCGGTGGTCCCCGTGCCCCAAGGGCGGCATAAGTATCTTTTCCTCGTCGACGGAGAACCGAAAGTCGACGCGAAGGCGGAAACGACCGACGGCCCGGAAGGGCGCCGCGTCTCGGTGAGGATGGTCAAATGAAAAGCTTTGTTTTATCGGCCCTCGTGCTATTTTCCGCGTCGGCCTCCTCCGCGGCCCTACCCGGGGCTTTGGTGTGGCTGCCCCCCGCCGATTTCTCGCGCTGGAGCGAGGTCGACGCGCTCTTGCGCGCCCGCGATCTCAAGCTCACCGTGGGCCTGACCCCGGAGATGGCCACGCCGCTAGTCCGGGCCGCGCTGGCTCCCTGGGCCGCCAAAGGGCGCGTGGAAATCGCCGCGCGCATCAGCGGCGATCCGATCCTGACTTTAGTCGACTCGCATCCCGCCGCACCCCGCCCGCAGGACGCGCTCGAGCGCGCCGTCGAGGCGCGAGAGACTCTGTCCAAAAATTTGGAAATGCCCGTGTCCGGACTGATAACGGGCGCGGGCGCTCTGGACGGGTCCTTGGCCTCCGCGCTGGGCGCTTCCGGAGCGACCTGGATTTTGACGGGCCCCTACGCGTCCGACGATAAGCCCTGGGTGACCGCCGGAAAATCCCTTTTCATCCCGGCGCGGCCTTTGTCGTCGACCGCCGACGCCGCTTGGACCGCACCCGGCGCCCAGGTCTACGACGAAAGCATGTCCGCCTCCTCTTTTTTCCTGACCGTCGCCGCGGGCTTGCCCGAGTCCTCTCGACCCGACGCGGGGTGGGCCACGGTCGGCGAGCTTCCCGCCGCTCAAACCGACGCGCGCTTTGAGGCCGCGACGGTCGGCGCCTGGCCCGCCTGGAACGCGGCCGCCGCTCTGGTCCCCCCCGTCGATCCCACCGTCAAAGCCGCTTGGTCGGCCTATGGCGCCGCGGCCGAAGCCGTCGACCGCTATCAAAACTCAGGCGCGGCCGACTTAAGGACTCTCGACGCCGCCGTCGAGCTTCTGCGCCGGGCGCAAGCCTCGCGCCATTATCGCGCCGGACCCGAGGCGCCGCCGACCCTGCGAGTCCAGCTTCAGGCCGTCTACAAGCGCCTGAAGCTCGCGGCTCCCGAGTCGCTGTATGAGACAGCGTCCTCATCGACCAGCACGACTTCCAACGGCGAGGGCCCCACCGGGGTCAAGGCCTCGTCGGGCCCCTCCTGGCTCGAGTTCCGCGCGCCGGCCGGGATGATGGCGCTAGCCCCAGTCGTGACCAGCGGCGCTGCGGTCAGCGACGGGAAAGCCGCCGCCGACGCCTGGCGCATCCAAAGCCTGCGCGCGCAATGGGACGACGCCTCCGTGCGCCTGATCCTGCGCATGGCAGGCGTCGCGGCGCCAGCGCCGCGACCTGTATATGAGATCTACATCGACTTCAACCACGTCCTCGGCGCCGGACGGATGGCTTTGCTCGAAGGCCGCGGCGCCATCGTGCCCGCGCGAGACGCCTGGGAGATGGCGATGTCGATCAACGACGGCGAGGCTCGCCTCTACCGCGCCCGCGGCGCCGGGGAGCCCGAGGAGATCGGGACCTTCAAGGCGGCCTGGGATGCGGGCAAAGTCGAAGTCGCCGTGGACGTCCCCCGCTCCGTGTTGCGAGGCAATCCCGCCCGCTGGGGCTGGGCCGTCGTGGCCTTGGCCGAGGATCCGGCGAAATCCGGCCGCCATCCGGCCGCCTCTCTTGTCGGAGCCGACGGCACCATCCTGCTCGGCGTGCTAGCGCCTAAGGACGTCGCCAAGGCGGTTCTCACCCGCGCCAACTCGCGCGTGCCCGCCGCACGGCTTGAGCCTTAACCGTTAAAAGCCGGCGTCCACGACCAGGACGCCAATAAGCGAGATGCAGATCGAAACCGCCAAGAGCAATTTACCCACGACTCAGTTTACCCGCGCGCATAGGAATACACATGAATCAAAAGACCCAAGCAATCGGACAAAGGGCCTACGGCGGTTTTCTGCATAAAACTTAAAAATTGTCTTTATTTTTTAAGTGTTATTAACATCGCGCAAGCGATGCGAATTCGGCTTAAATAATAAAGACTTTATTTTCATTTTGTGCAAAATTCGTCGGCGCGAAAGCTGGCCTACCACCTCGGTGGGAGACAATGCGGGAGAACGACCACTCGGCGGGGCTTTAGCGCCCTCTTGAGCGCAGGCCAACGAGACGCCCGGCCAGTTCCCGGGGCGGAAGCAGCCCGAAGAACAGCGAACTGTGGTAGAAGTCGCGCAGGTCCTCGCGCGACATGCGACCGCCCACTAGGTCGAACAGGGCGGAGAACTCCGCCTTGTTGGCGACCTTCACGAAAGCTTTTTTCACCGTGCCGGCGTCGGAGGAATCGGCGCGCTTGTCGATAAGGCGGCCCACGTCTTCCATGGTGATCCAGCCGTCTCGGTCCAAATCCTCGGCCATGAACTCGTCGAGCTTTTTATTGAGATCGGTCTCCGGAGCCATGGCTCCGGTGTCGACGGCGCGGTGCAAGCCGTCCGGTCCGCCGTCGACGGCGATGGAAAACCAGCCCACGCGCCCGGCGGAGACGACGATCGCGAACTGGGAGCTCACTCCGATCAGCAGGGCCTTCCACACCGGCATCCCCAGCTCGCGCAGCGTGCCGTAGTTCTCCGCCATCGTGACCGTGCCGTCGCCGTCGGCGTCTAGGGCCATCAGGTGCCGCTGCAGCCGCGGCACGCCGGCCAGCCGCTCCTCCAGCTCCTCGCGCAGCGCGGCGCGCAGTTCCAGCGGCGTCCGGCGCTTGGCCCGGGCGATGGTGCGGGCCAGCTCGGCCCGCGGCTGCTCGGCGAACGCGCGGCGCAGGCCGGCGACCGTCGACGCGGGCGAGGCCGCGGGCTCAGAAATCGGCGCGATCGCGGAGAACGACGGCGCGACCGGCGCATGCAAGCTCGGCTTGGCCGCGAAGGCGGAAGGTATTTGATCCATGCTCGCGGCCGCGACGCCGCCGTCGTTTTCGGGCTGGAGATTGCTGTTTTCGAACACCTTGGCCGTCAGTGAGCCGGCGCGCTGGGAGTCGCTCATCGCCTCGGCAAAGGCGGCGACATTGGCGCGGGCGCTGCCGACTTTGGCCACCGGGGCGGCGGACGGGGAAAGACGGGCTTGAGAGACGCCTATGACGGATACTATCATCGCCGATGGGGCGCCGAAGAGCGGAGACGTCAGCGGAAGAGACGTCAACGGCATGAGCGTCGACGCGGCGGCGGCATTCATCGGCGCCTGCACGGCAGCCATGCCAACGACTTGCGCGAAACCCGCCGGAGGAAATAGAAAAGCGAAAACGGCCAACGACAAAAGCGTTTTATTCATGCATTCATGATACAAACCGCTTCGGAAAATCAGGAGAGTCGAAAGACCCAACCGGCGTCGGGCAAAAGACCCCCCTGCCGGGCCTCCTAGTATTGCGGGCGGGAGACGCGCCGGGAGATCTCGGTCTGGTTGCCCTTGCCGTCGGAGACGACGATGCGGATCTCGGTGGCTCCGGCGGGCAAGGTGACCAGGGCGCTGAAGTTGCCGTCCTCGTCGACGCGCACGGGCTTGCCGGCCACCTCCACGCTCAGCCGGTCGTCGCGCAAAACACCCAGCACGCGCACGGTGTCGCCCCGGATCACGGCGTCCAAGGCGGGCGCGGAGATGATCACGGCCTTTTTCAAATCGGTGGTCTCGGCGGCGGCCCCGCGCTTGATGCCGACTGTGTAATAGCGGGGCTCGGAGAAATTCCCCTCGGTTCCCAGAAGGTCGACGATCGCGATCCGCCACCAGTAGGCGCCGGCGCGCAGCCCTTCGTCGGCGGGGCGCAGGCGGTCTTCCGACTCGTAGCGCTTGTCGAAGACGATCTTCTTGAAATCGCGGTCGCTGGAGGCTTGGACGCGGTAGCCCATGATGGGCAATCCGACGCGCAAGGTCTCCAAGTCGCCGCGCAGGTTGGAGGCGTCGGCCTCGGGCTCGGGAGCCGCGGCCGCGGGGCCGCGCGGTTCGGGGGCCGCGCCGCCGCCGACTTCAACTGCGGAGGCGTACTCGAAGGCGCGGTTCTCCATTTCGGGCAGGTTGGCGATCGGTTTGGGGAGCTCGGGAGCCAGGCCCGGCTGGACGCGCGTGCTCATGCCGGCCGGCACCTCGACGGTGCCGCCTTGAGCGTCGACTCCGGCCGCGCCCTTGAACACGTCGACGCGCGTGGTGAGGTCGGCCTCGACGGTGGCCGCGTAGCGCGTGTCTTTGGTGCGGGGCGTGACCATCGCCGAGGCCGTCACCACGCGCGCCCGGCCCGCGAACACCGAGCCCGCCCGCAGCTCCAAGTCCCCGTCGCGGTCCAACGGTTTGATGATGGCCATCGAGTTGGGCTCCATGCTGAGCAGCTCCTTGTCGAGCAGCTTGACGCGGGCGCGGGACTCGTCGAGCGTGCGCAGCGAGTCGCCTTGGAACAGCTCCATCTGGAACTTGCCCTCTTTCCAATTCGCGGTCTCTTTGCGGCGGTAGAGGACGCGGTTGATCAGATAGACCAGATACGCCGCGCGCAGCTGCACCTTGATGAGGCGGACGGGCACGCGCAAAGTCATGCCCGGCAAAGCCACCGTGGGGTCCTTGGTGGGCAGGCTGTTGTTCTTGACGATCTCGTCCCACCGCGCTGGGTCCTTCAGGTATTTGTTGGCGATCGCCCATAGGGTGTCGCCGGGTTGGACGACGAGGACTTGAAAAGACGTGGATTCGACGGAGGTCGCGGCGGGCTTCGCCGCCAGTGCGTCGAGGCCCGCGAGCAAAACGCCGATCAGGATTATGGACCTCACGCGGCCGCCTGGGCGGCTTTAACGGCGCCGTCGGGACCCATCGACAGGTCCTTGCGGATCGTAAAATAAAAGCGCGCGCCCTTGCCGACCTCGGACTCGACCCAGATGCGCCCGAGATGCGCCTCCACGAAATAGCGGGAGATGGTCAGTCCTAAGCCCGTGCCGCCGCGGCGCTGGCCGGGGACCTGCTCGAACTTCTCGAAGACGCGGGCTAAGTGCTCGGGCGGGATGCCGTCGCCGTTGTCTTCGACGCAGCAGCGCAGCACCGCGCCGTCGTCGGCGATATGGACCTTGATCTTGCCGCTCTCGGGCGTGAACTTGATGGCGTTGCCGATAAGGTTGGTGAAGACGCGCTCGAGCATGTCCGCGTCGCACTCGATGGCGAACTCCTCGGCGGCCGCGAGGCTGACCTTGATGTTCTTGGCCTTGGCCAGCTGCTCCAAGATGTCGATGGCGCGGCCGGCGACCCCCGCCACGGAGGCGCCCTTGAGCTGCAGCCGCGCGCGGCCGGACTCCATCTTGGCGATGTCGAGAATGTTGTTGATCAAGCTCATCAAGCGGCTCGTGGAACGCCGCACCGAGGACACGATCGCGTGCTGTTCGCCGCTGAGCACGCCCGCCGTACCCTTGAGCAGCACCTCGAGAAAGCCGATCGCCGAACCCAGCGGGTTTCTCAGGTCGTGAGTGATGTAATGAAGGAAATCGTCCTTCATCTTCTCGAGCTCGCGCTCGAGAGTGACGTCGCGCAGGGCGAAGACCACACCCAGCTCCGAGCTGCGGCCGGGCGTGATGACCGCGCTGGCCGCCACGCGCAGCGTGCGGCGGATCTGTTCGTCGGAGAGATCCACCTCTTTAAACGACTTGCCGGGCGAGCGCCCAACGACGACCAAAGCCTCGCGCAAAGCGCCGGCCGGCAGGGCGTCGGCGATGGCCTTGCCCTCGATGTCCGCCTCCGGAGTCAAGCCGAACATCTCGCGCGCCTGCCGGTTGACCAGCTGCACGCGCCCCTCCCGGTCGGCCATGACAATGCCCTCGTTGATCGAGAACATGATCGCCTCGGTCTTGCGCTGCTCGGCGATGAGACGGTCGACCTGCAGGACGGAATAGGAGCGCAAACGCGCGGTCATTGTATTGAAAGTCTCGGCAAGCTTTTGCAGCTCGTCGCCGGTGGCCAGGTCGACCCGAGCCAAAAAATCGCCGCGCGACACGGCCTCGGCGGCGCGGGTCAGGGCAAGGAGCGGAGCCGTCAGCGCGCGCGCCAGTAGGAACGCGGCCAGAAGGGCGACAAACAGCGTGACCAGCACCGCCCAGCCCGCCGCGCGGCGCGCCTCGGAGGAGGCGAGATAGGCCTCCTCCCGCGTCTGCAGGACCAGAACCGCGCCGCCCAGCCCGGGGATCGGGGCGTAGGAGCCCACCCGGGCCACGCCCTGGGGATCGACGAATTCGCTCGAACCGATGCTGCCTCCGGAGGTAAGTGCCGCGCGCGTGATCGGCCACGTTTCCAGCCCGGCCAGCGGCCGGCCCTCGGGCAAAGCCAGCGCGCGTCCTTGGCCGTCCACCAACACCGCGAAGCCAGTGCCTCCGACGCGCTCGGCGGCGACTCTCTCGGCCAGGGCGCGCAAGGGCACGACCACGCGCGCATAAATGCCCCCTTGGATCGGGCGATGCAGCACGAGCATCGGCCCGGCCGGTCCGTGCACCAGTTCGGCTCCGCCGCCGCTTTGGATCGCTCGTCTCAGAGAGGCGTGCGCGTCCTTGACGTCGATGGCCTTCGACGCCCCGGTGAGCACGGGGCTAAACGCCTCGAGGATGGCCCCACCGTTGTCGCGCAGCAACGTCACCGAAGCCACGCCCGAGCCGGCCTCGACGAGCGCGCGGGTGAGCTCCTTCTTGTCGCCCCAGTCCATGCGCGCCTTCAGGCCCACGATGGCGATTTTCACGCGCGAGTCGATGGATTCGATCCAGTCCTCGACTTGCACCGCGGTCTTTTCAGCCAGCTTGACGTGAAGTTCGAGGACCGCACCTTGAACAGCCGCCTTATTGGACTGCAGGATACGCCAAGACAAAAACAGCACCGGAATCAGGGCCAACGCCCCCATCACCGATGCGACGCGACGAAACAAACCGGAACGCAGCCAACCCATTTATCCTATTGAGGATAGGTCGGCGGTCAACCCCTGTCAATACTCGGATTTAGGCGACAGAGGTGACGCATCCCCGGCTGGCTAGGTGTTCTAAAGGCCCTTGAGCGCTGCGCGCTCGTCGGCGGACAGGTCGCTCATCGTCAGGATGTGAAATCCGTCGATCGCCGCTTGTTTCCAGCCCGGCAGGACCCGCGACCAAGCGCCCTTAAGAGAAAGCTCCGCCTTCCGGGCCTGCTCGAAGTCCGCGAGTTCCAGTGTGAAGATCACATCGACGACTATCCCCTGCTCGCGCCACAGCGTCGAGAGCTGGATCAGCCTCAAGGCGGACGGCAAATCCTCCAAAGAGGCGATCGTATGGAGCAGCGCCGGACGCTCCGGGCGAGGTGGGCTTGAGGACACGGCATGCCGCGCGAGCACGGCAGCCACCCCCACGCCGGCGGGCCGGGCCGATAGGAACAGCCGGGCCAGCGTCGACTCCCAACGAGCCTGCTCGGCCAGCGGCATCTCGCCGATGAACCGGACCCTGCGTTCGGACTGCGTCCGTGCCTTGAGCCGCGACTGGGCGATCGCGTCGGGCTGGCCGTAGCGAAGCTTCAGGCGCCGGGCCACCGCCGCGTCCGTCGCCAAGCCCGCCGCCAAGCGCAGCGTGCGCCTCTGGCCGGGAGCCAATAGGAGCCGGGCCGCACCGTCCGTCGTCTGGAAAAAGGCCTGCGATCCCAAGGCGCGGCCCCCCAGCCGCAGCGGACTGTCCACGATCAAAGCGCGAGGCCGGGACCCATCGTTGGTCAAGGTGATCTCGACTAACTCCACTGGATCCTCGGGATCGACGACAAGCGCGCCTTCAGCCGAAATCCCGTCATGGTGGGCGCCGAGCTCAACGACCCCGGGCCGATAGGACGCGCCCACGGTCGCCCCCACGTCCCAGGCCCCCCCGCCATCGGCGTCGCGGACCCGCACGATCGACCCGCGCTCAAGCGTGAGCCCTTCGAGCGGTCCGCGTCCGCGCGAGACCATCGTCCCATCGGCGCGCAGTGCTGCGTGAAAGCCGCGGTTGCCCAAGCCCAGGAAGCGTTCGGCGGGTGCCGGCGTCGGCGCCTCCTCCACCGCGGGCGGCGCCGGCGCGGGGCGCTCATTGATGAGAGGCACGACGAACTTTTGAATGCTCGGGTCCTCCGCGTAAGTCCGCTCAAAGAAGCCGTCATGGAGAAGATTGCCGAGGGCGAGCAGGCTCATGCCTTGATGATGCGCCATCACTTGCTTGACTGCGACCACGGAGCGGTCCGCCTTCACCTGCGCGGCCTCCCAGAAGCCATAGCGTCCGCGCACGCCGCTGTTTTCCAGCGCGCGCAGATTCGCGACGACCGCTTTGGGGCTGTTGCTGGCCGACAGGGTCATGATCGAGGCGTAGGGGGCCACCACGTCGTTGTCCGGGGCGGTGTGCTCATAGTACTGCGGACCGAACTCGGGCACGCCGTGGGCCTTGTAGCCGTAGCGCCAGTCGCCATCGTCGTCCTGGTCCAAGCGCCCGGACTCAGAGTAGCCCCAGAACGGCAGTCCCGCCCGTTTGGCCGCGCTCATCATGGACTCGTAGAAGCGCTTAAGCTGGATTCCCCACGAATGCGGCGCCAGCCGCCCTTCGTTGAGATTGCCGAGCGGGGTGTTGAATTCCATCGAAGTCCCGGAATAGGACGGGCGCGCGGAGACCTCGCGTCGCAGGCGGAGCCAGGCCTCGGCGGGGATGTCGCCCTTGGCGATGGCTTCCTGGTAGGCGGTGCGCGCCTCGCTGACGCGCATGTCGTAGTAGAAATCCGACAGCTTTTGCGCGTCGGGAGAGTAGCCGTTGTGCAGGAGGCCCTTGCGCGGATCGTAGAGCAGGCGGAAGTCCATCGCTTCCCTCAAAGCGGTCGTGTCGCCCTCGACCTCGCCGAAGACCCTGCCTACGGTGCGCAGGGCGGCGGCGAGATTGCCGTTGTCGACCGTGGACACGAAACGATCCGTGGCGACGAGGGTCTTGGTGTGGTAGAAGTTGTAGAGCAGGCCGTTCCATTTAGGAAGGCGTTTGAGCGTCGCGAGCGTACGCCGCAGACGAATCAGCGCGTCGGCACGATCGATCAAGCCGGAATGCGCGGCCACGGTCACGGCTAGGAGCTGGTAGCCGATGTTGGTCGGCGAAGTGGGCGAGTAAACGATGTCCCCAGCCAGTCCTTTCTCGCGTCCCTCGCCGGCGTTGACGGTGTTGGTCCCCGCGGCGTCGATGTGGTCGGGGATGAGACCGTTGGACTCGGCTCCGCCGTAGTCGCGGTAGTAGCCCCAGGTCTGCTCGAGCACGCCTTTTAAGTAGAGGCGGTCTTCCTCGGACATATCCCGCCGGCGCGCCGCGGCCGCGCGCGCGGCGACCGCCTTGACCACGCTCTCGGTCGCACGCGGCGCGAGCTGGTAGGCCCATCGCACCCAATCCGGATAAAGTCCCAGCCAATAAGGCAAGGCGGCCGTCGCGGCCGCGAAAGGCCGGGCGACAACAGGCAAGCTTGCCAATGATTTAGCCACAGACTCCTCGCGCGACGAGTTTGTGGATAACTCTTCGGCGGCGGAGGGAGCGCTTGCTTGGGGCGCGACGGCGCCGAGCACGACCTCCACGCGGTGAAGCTTTCCATCGTCGAGAAACGGCACGACCCGCGCGCCCGCAGGCAGCGGCCGGCCATCTAAAAGGATCATCTTGACTCCTTTGGAAACGTGGTCGGGATTGCGCACGATGATCTCGTAGCGCGCCTGTTTCTCGATGAGGCCGGCGGCGGTCTTGACCGGATGGCGCAGCGTCTTAAGCGCCGTAAAGCCCGGCCACGCGGTGGGAATGGCGGGGTCGATGAGCAGTCCGCCCTGCTCCACGCGCAGGCCGAGGATGTACTCCGTGTAGGCGCGAAACATCCAACCGGCGGAGCCCGTGTACTGAGTCCAACCCGCGCGGCCAAGGAAGGGCTCGGCTGCGTCGCGGTCGGCGGCCACCGCGTTGGGCTCCTGCATGTACTGGGCCAGCTGCTCGGGCGTGGCCGTACGCAATGCCGGGTTGAGCATGCTGAGAATCTCATGGGCGCGGTCACCATCGCCGTTCTTGGCGAAAGCGATCGCCAGCCATATGGCCGCGTGCGTGTAGGATCCGTGCTCGCGGCGTCCGGCCGGATAGCCCGCCAGCGAGCCGGGATGGTTATCGCCGGGCTTGGGGGAGTCCGAAAAGAAGGGATAGCCCAAGCGCACGATACCGTTTTCATGATCGATGAGGTGGCGCCAGGCCGACTCGAGCGCCTCGCGGTTGCGCGCCGGGTCTCCGCCGCCCGAGATCACGGCCCAAGACTGCGTCAGGGAGTCGATCATCCACTGCTTGTTGGCCGCGCTGCCCAGAGGCGTGCCGTCGTCGTAGAAGGCGCGCAGCCACCACTTGCCGTCCCAGCCGTGCGCGGCGATGGCGGCCTTCAGCCGAGCCGCTTCGCCGCGCAAGCGCAGAGCGAAGGCCGCATCGCCGCGGCGCTCGGCGACGGGGATAAAGCGGGTGATCACGTCGTAAAGGAAGAACGCCAGCCACACGCTCTCGCCCTTGCCCTTGGCTCCGACGTCTCCCATACCGTCGTTCCAATCGCCGGTGCCCATCAACGGCAGGCCGTGCTCCCCCATCTTGGAGAGCCTGCGCTTGATGGCGGTAGCGGCGTGCTCGTAAATCGTGCCCTTCTCCTCGGTTAATTTCGGCACGAAGCCGCGGTCGCGCTCGCCCGGGCGCAGCTCGCGGCTGCGCAGGTAGGGCTCGCGCTCATCGAGAAGGCTGTCATCGCCGGTGGCGTCGACGTACTGCGCGAGCACGTAGGGCAGCCACAGCATGTCGTCGGAGAAAAGCGTGCGCGTGCCTAGGCCCGTCTCCTTGCCGCGGAACTCAAACCACCAGTGCTGGATGTCGCCCTCGCGGAATTGATGGCGTGCCACCGATTGGATCTGCGTGCGGGTCAGAAACGGGTCGAGATGCAAACCGATGAGGCTGTCCTGCACCTGGTCGCGGCCACCGAAAGCGCCCGATGCTTGGTGGTAGCCGGCGCGCGCGTCGAGCCGCGATGCCTTGGCCTGGCGAGCCAGCCAGAAGTTGACCATCGTGTCGAGATGACCGTCCGGCGTCTTCACCTGCTGGCTGGAAAAGAAGTCCTTCCAGTAGGCGCGCGTGTCCGCCAGGGAGAGGTCGGCTCCGGCCGCGCCAGCGCGCTGGTATTTTTCGAGCAAGGCCCGGGTCTCGGCCTCGTCCTTGCCTTGGCCCAGCACGAGCACCACGCGCGCGCGATCGCCTTTGCGCGCCAGACCGGAGAAGGGCACCCGCAGTCCGGCCATGGGCGTGCCCGCCGCACTCGCGGCGTCGGACAGCTCGGGCGAGTCCAGCGCGGCCGGGGCCGACAGCTCCCCTGCCGGGCCGAGCAGCTCGACGCGGTCGAGACCGTGGGAGCTGGGCCGAGCGGAAACCGAGGCGAAGAAGGCCTCGGCCTTGGGGAAATTGCTTCGCGGATTGCGCGCGAGCACGGCACCTGTGGCCTGGTCGGCGCGCAAAGCCAGGCCGCGCTGCGCCTGGCGCGGCGCCTCGCCCAGCGCCATGTCGACGAGCCCCGTCAAGTCCAGAGAACGCGCGCCGTTGCTCAGGTTTTCGACGTCAATGATAAAGACCGCCAAGGGATCGTCGGGCGGAACGAAGGCCGTGAGCTCGGCGCGCAGGCCGGCCTCCGCGTCGACCGATTCGAAGACCGCGTAGCCCTCCGCGCCGAAGCGGTCGCGGTACTCGACAGCACTCTCGCGACCCGGACGGGGGGTCAGCGAGAGATGACGGCCGGTGTCCCGGTCGCGCAGATGGAACGCGAGCCCGGGCACGTCGCGCGCCGGGTCGGCGGAGAAGCCCGTGGTGCGATTGCCCTGCGCGTCCCATCTAGCAGCGAAGCCGCCCCCGTCCTGAGTCATCAAGAGCGCGTACTGCGGACCGCCGTCGGCTGGGACCTGGCCGTTCTTGACTCGGCCCTGTCCGTTGGCCATGATCTGCGACCAGACTCCGGGCACGTCGAGGGGACGCTCGATGACGAGCTCGCGCGACTGATCGTCGAGCCGGAACACGGGTCCGCTTGACGCCGGCCGCGCCGCCGCAACCGTGGTCCGCCGGCGCAGCGCCGGGCCGGACTCAACGGGCGCCTGCGGCAGCAGCGCCGCGGCGAGGTTCTCGAGATCCTGACGGTCTTGCGGCGTCCTCGCGGTTCCATCGACGATGTAAAAGCCCTCGAGCTTGACTTTACGCCAGCCCGGGAGCACGCGCGTCCATCCCGCCTCCAGCGCCCGCGCAATCCGGGCTCGCGCCGCCGCGTCGGCGCTACCCAAAACGAAGACCACGTCCGCCTGCGTCCCCTTCTCCCGCCACGCGCTCTGCAGCGAGATGAGCTCAAGCGCCCGCGGCAGCTCGAGCTCGGAGTCGAGGCGATAGACAATGGCCGGCATGTCGCGGCGCGCGCCGGGCACGAGATCGGCGAGCGTGCGCGAAGCACCCGAAGGTCGCGGCCTGGGGAAGAGCAGCTGCGAGCGCACGGCCTCAAGCTCTTGATGGCGGCTGGGGCTGAGGCCGCTGGCGCGGATATCGTCGACCGCCGCGCGGCGCGCCTGCGCCCGCGCGCGCGTCCACTCGCGCGAGCTGAAGGCCTTTAAGCGCCGCGCCTGCTCGAGAGCTTGAGCGCCGTTTTCCGCCAAGCCCGCGACGAAGCGGACGGTGACCGTCTGCCCGGGTGCTAACGCCACCGCGCGCTGAAGCGCGGCCCCGGGCTCGATGACCGCGCCGGTCAAGCCGGTGAGCGTTCCTCTGGCCAACGCGTCGGGATTGGCGTAGCCGCCCTTGCCCAGGAAGCGCTCGCGCGAGGTCTCATAGCCCGCGTCTTCGCCATCGGTGAAATAAAAGGCCGTCGGCCAAGTCTCGCCCGCCGCATGGCCGCGGCGCTCGGCGAGCAGGGCGCCGGTGCCGGCGTCGCGCCGGGTCACGATGGACAGCTTCTGGTAGGCGGGGTGCGACCAGTAAGCGCGCGCGCTGTGCAAAGCCACGTCCGAGAAACTGGTCACGTTCAGCGAGCGCGCGCGGCTAGCGCGGTTGGTGAGGGTCACTTCCTGTATCTGAGCTGCGCCCTGCGTCCAGGTCTTGGTCTCGGACTGAAGTTCGTTTTGAAGATTGCGGATCGTGGCGCCTCCGGGCCAAAATTCGGCCGAGTAATGGTCGGGCCCGGCGCTGTGCGTGGGCGAGTAGGCCGCCGACCAAACCTTGCGTCCTCCTTGCGCCTGGTCTTCGGAGAGATAGACGAAGTGACCCCAGGGCTCCTGCGTCACGGGATCTGGACGAAACACGTTCACGATGAAATCACCCACGTGTCGCGATAGGTCTCCGGCGGCTTGGAGCACGCCTGAGCCCAGATGAGTCATGAAGCCGAACAGAGGCGAGGTTCCAAACCAGTGCGCCTGCGACACACTCTCCACGAGGCCCACGATCCGCGAGGAAATCGTCGCGCGCCGCCGCCGTGCGGGAGCGCTGAGCGCGCGGCCGCCGATCAAAGGCAGGACCGCGCGTATGCGCTCGTCGGCGGAGAAGGCCCGGCGCAGCACGCCGTCGCCGAAATGGTTGGCGAGGGCCGCCAGCGACATGCCCTGATGGTTGGCCAAGACCTGGGCCGACGGCAGAGCGCGGCGGGCCGGGCCCTCGGCCTGAACGCCGTCGAGAAAAAGACCGTTGTCCTGCCGCAGACCCAGCGCCTTTAAGTTCTCAAGATTGGCACGCACTCGCTCGGGGTCGGCGCCCGCGTCGAGCGCTAGAAAGCTGGAGTAGGGGCTGACGACCGGCGCGGATTTGGCGGGGAGCTTCGCATAGCGCTGGGAGGCCAATGCCCCCGCGCCGAAGCGACCATAGCGATGCTGCCAGCGTCCGCTCGCGTCCTTTTCCAAGTACGCCGATTCGGACTTGCCCCAAACCGGACGGCCCTCGATGCGCTCGATGTCGCGCATCTGTTCGCCAACGGCGGCGTCGAGCCCGGGCTCATCGAAGAAGATCCGCGGCGCCAGGTAATCCATCGCGCCGCCGTCTAGGCTTGCCTCGCGTTTAAGCCGCGCCAAGGACGCGCGCGGGATGTCGCCCTTGGAAATCGCCACGAGGTAGGCCAGGCGCGCCTCGGACATGCGGTCGCCGTAGTGCGCGATCGCCTCGCGGCGCTCGACGTCGTAGGCCACGTTGAGCAGGCCTTTCTTGCGGTCATAGAGCGCGCTGAAGTCCATCTCCGCGGCGATCGCGCGCGCCTGGGGCGCGACCTCGGGGAAAAGCCCCGCCACGGTGATGAGTGCCGCCGCCAAGTTTCCGGAATCCACCGTCGAGGCCAGGCGGCTGGTGACGACTCCGTCGCGGGCGTCGTAAAAATTATAAAAGTGTCCGTTCCAGCGCTCGAGCGTGCGCAAAGTGCCCAGCGTCGTCTTCAGACGCGCGCTGGCGTCGCCTTCCGTGATCCAGCCGAAGTCGCGCGCCGCGGCCACGGCGAGCAGGTAATAGCCGATGTTGGTGGGCGAGGTCGCAGCGAAGCGAATGCCGCCGTCCGGCAGCCGCTCAAAGGCCCATTGCTCGGGCTGCGAAATCTCGCCCGTTTCCAGCCACTGCACATTGTCATAGGGCAGACCGGCCGCGCTGACGTTCTTTTCGAAGTAGCCGCGCCAGATCGCCTCGGCCGTCCGGCGAAAATATTCCGGCGTGTCGTGCCTGGCCAATGCCGGCGTTCCGCGCGATGCGCCCGCGTATTGCGCCGCCTCGGGCTCGCCCGACTGCCCCTCATGGCCCCTTGCGCCCGTGTACAGCCCGTCGATGAGACCTTGCGCTTTTGCGATGGAACCTTTGTCTCCGCGCTGAACCGGAAGTGCGGCGGCACCCAAAGCCTGAAGAGACGTCTGCGGCGCAGTCGGCAGCGCCCGCTCCGGCACCGGAAGTATTTGCCGCGTGATCACGGGCGCGATCGGAAGGAGCGTCGGCGCAAGGAGCTGCGACGGCATGACCGCCGGACTCGGCATCAGCGGCGAGGCGGGAAGCGCGATCGTCTCCGGGGCGGCAGACCGTCCGCGTGAACCGCTATCGGCGGCCTGAATTGGCGGCGCGGCCGACAAAATGACGGTGATAATCCACGCGACCACATTCCTCATACTAAACCCAGTATTAACGAGAAATTGGGATTCGACAAGGGCCTTACTCCACGGCGCGCGGAGATGCGGCGAGCGCTACAGGCTCCGCAAGTTCTTAGGCCTAGCCGGCGACAATGTGTCAACCGCAGCCGGCGTCCTCGTCGACACTTCCACGCTATTGCCCGCGAGGTCGCGATTGAACTCGCTTTGGCCCGCTGTGTTGTAGGCCGTCAAACGAAAGAAATAGACGGTACTGGCGGACAGGCTGCTCACGATGTGGGTGGTTGCGGCGCTGGAGATATCCGTCTTGACCACAAAAGGGTTGACCATGGCTTGGGCCGTCGTCATGTTCAACAGGGAGCTGGTCGAGTGGAACAAACGATAGCCCCCCAGATCGAACCCGGTAATGGGATTCCAGCTCGCGGTCACCGTGGCGGCCCAAGACGGCCCCGCGGCGAGTGTCAGCGCCAGAGCGGCCATAAGCGCCACCTTGCCGCCCAGGAAGGACCGAATCACCCGCATGGTTTTCATTGATTGCCTCGGTAAACCTCGTTGATTATAGCAGGGCGTCTGAAGAATCCCTTGGGCCAAGCGGTCCTTATTTACGCAGTCTTTATACCCACCGGTGGTGGGGCCTTAGACCTAAGCCGAGCGCGGATCGGCGTGTTATCATCTCAATTGATGCGTCCAATGCACGCCGCGATTTTGGTCTTTTTGCCTATGCTCGCAGTCTCCAGAGGCATGGCCAATCCTCCCGCGCCGGACACGCAACAGGTTGGCGCGATCCATATGGTCTGGGATATAATTCCGCCTGAAAATGCGCATAGGCTTCCGCCCCCAAGAAAGATGTCTTGGAATCCAGGGGGTGGCGGCTCAATTACGCGTGGTTATCATATTTTCATCGGAACCGAACCCCTGACCGCGGAAAAAAATAATTACGTCTATCAAATCAACATGTCCACATGGCAGGACGCCAGCATCGCTGATTTATTAAAAAAAGACGTCATATATTTCGTGAACGTTGACGCCTACAATGAAGCCGGCTCGAGCCCTTTTGCTTCAATCACCGTTCCGACCGCTCCCCGGGATTTAACGGTTTTAACGCTCGACTCAAATCGTGTCGATTTATCCATGGAGCCGTCTCGAGATCATGTTGCCATCGCCGCCTACCTCATTTATCGAGAGGGAATTTTGATCGGACACTCATCAAGCACGTTTTTTTCCGACACGGAGGTCGTGCCCGGAGCGGAATATTTGTACACGGCATGCGCCGCAAATCGGACGGGGAGCAAGTCGGCTATCGCAGACCCCATCATAGTCCGAATTCCCATACCGGGGGGAGATCCGCCGCCGGCCCAACGTATCGTTCTCCAGGATCCGCCTCCGGATAAACGCGTCGTTGCCTCAACGAATTCTAAGCCTCGATTTCGGGCCAAGCCGAGACCGAGCGCGAGGTCCTTCGATATTTCGGTGCCAGAACCGCCGGTCTTATTTCCCATGTTTGATCTGGAAGGGATAGGAGTCGGCGATGTGGAACGGGTGGTTAAAGAAGGTTTTAGAACGCTTTCTGGGGGCGATAAATATTTCCGTATTCCCGCGCAGGTGCGAGCCCATCAGATGAAGCTGCAAGCAGTCGCGGAAGCGATCAGATCAAAATTCACCAAGATGGACCGAAGGGTATACGAAGCTGGAAAAGAGGAGTTGGCCGCGCACGCGGAAGATTTAGCGGGTCGGCCGGGCTCAGACATCGTGCGCGATGCCCCCCCGTATTTAGTTTCGAGCATCCCCCCCGAGAAGACGTTGAACACGGAACAAAAGAAGCGACTACCGCTCAAGATAGACCCTTCATTGCCGCTCGAGCCCAGCATGGCGGAACTCCCCGCGATCGAAGCAACCCGTGAAATCCCAATTCCGGACGTTTGGAAAAATGAGGGCTCTTCAAATGCAGCGCTTGAAGAAAATCATGCTCCCGATACGAATGCGTCGGCTTTATCCCCGCGCAATCTCCCGGATGTCATCCCTCAATTCACTGACAAAACATCCTTCCCTTTGGCCGAAGACATAGTGTTTAAGGCCAAGATCCTAACGCGAAAGGCGCTATCCAACGCGGTCGTTGATACGCTAACCCGGCGCTTTTCCGAGGGTCCGTCTCCCGCTTCCGACTCGCAGAGCGAACCTCAGAACTCGGGGATAGCAAAGAACCTCTATATTTCCGCCAGCCTCTTGGCGCTTGGAGTTTTGCTGCGCAGATCAGGCAGGCTGTAACGGCTTCTATTCCTTGGCTTTGAGCTGGGCGTCGTTGTCGGCGATGAAGGCTCGGATCGCGTCGGCCATGTCTAGGATCTTCATCCACTGCTCTTTGTAAAGGGTGACGGGGAAGCGGCCCATGCCGTATAGGGACAGCGCGCCTTTTTGGCTGACCTTCAACGAAATCCCGCGCGCGCTGGATTTCTTGAGTGCGCTGTTTTCCGCCTTCAGCTTTTCCAGTTCCGCCATCAAAGCTTCCTGACTCATGTTTTCTCCTATCGCAAATGGCCGCGGACGACGACAATCAGCAGGGGCAGCAACGCCCAACCCCACCACCGCGGCACAGACATCGGAATGGGCGAGGACGGCGAAAGCGGGAGCGCAGCCTTCTGCCCGGAGACCGCGCGCGCGGATCGAATCGCGGCGTGAGCGCCGGCGCCGGCATAGGCCTCGGCGACGGATACCGCCTCAAAGAGGCTCCCGCGCTCAAGCCAAACCGTCGGCGACATGGGCACGGACGGATGCGGCGCGGCCCCCACGCCTGGAGCGGAAGCGCCCGGCATCGACGGCCCCCCAATCATGCCCGACGCGGGAACATCCAAAAGCGGAGGGCGCGACGCGGCGCCGAACACGCCGCCTCTGGTTGGAACGCCGATCTCAGCGGCGGCCCCAACGGGGACTTGAGCGGAGGCTACGGCGCCGGGTCCGGCGGTCTTCAGGGGCGGTGCCAGCACAGCAGCGGGCGCAATCGACGCCGGAGCCGCGCCCAAGGGCATGGCCGCGACGGCGTCGCGAAGCGTCTCCCCGGCCGGCGCACGAAAGCCCGCGGCTTGCGACGCGAGGGCTGAGGGACGAGCGGAGGTGCGATCGGAAACCCGACCGGAGGCTCCGTCAGGCCGCGCGCCGGCCTCTGCCGCGGACCCGGCGAGCGGGCGCTGGGAGCGGCTTGAGGGCTCGCGCGGAACGTCTTGAGAGCGGGCGCGATCTTGGTCGAAGAGGCGCCGCCCCCCGTTGGAGGCCTGCTCCGGCTGAGAATCAGCGCGTTGCGTTTCTTCCGAGCGCCTGACCGGGGTAACGGCCGCGCCGGCGGACGCGCGAGGGCCGGAGTTCAGATCAAGGCGGTTTCCGCCTGCAGTCGTCTTTGGCGGCACGATCGGCCGAGCAGACGACGCCGGCCGCACCGCCGCGGAACGGGAAAGCCCGCTTGGGGTGGGCGCGGCCGATTCCGGCTGTTGAGTCGGAAAATGGATGGTATTTCGCCCGACGAGACCGAAGACCGGGGTCGGCAGCACCGGCATGCTGCCGCGCAAATCCGAGGCATTGCCCGGCAATCGGATCGACGTGGCCCCATCATTGGACCGGGCATGCGGGATCGGCGTCATATGGCCGGTCGGGGCGCCGAGTCCGGCAGGCGCGACGACGCTCGCCATGGATGGCGAAGGCAGGAAACACAGCGTCAGTAAAACGCCTGTGATCACGGCGAAAGTCTAGCAAATACCAAAGTCTTTTCAACCTTGGCTTTATCGCTTAGTTTTACCTGTTTTATCTTTAGTCGAGTTCCCCGTTCCGGAAGCTTTGGCCGGCCGCAGACTGTCGCGTATGCGCGCGAAGTAGGGCGCGTAGCGCGCAACGGAGTCCTTGCGGCACCGCAGAAGAAGCTCGATAAACTTCTTGGGGCCGATATTGACGATATAATGCACTTCGGCGATCGTCCCGCCCTCCGCGTCGTCGTAGCCCACCTCGAGAGTGCGCATCCCGTAGCGGGTCTTCTCCATGGGCTTGCCCCACGGCTTGCGGCGTCCGTCGAGAGCGATCGGATCGCGGCCGACCACGTGCTGGAGGCGGATGATGTCCGTCCACGCGTCGTCGAGCGTCAAATCCTGGCCCACAGCGGAACTCCCATCGGGCGGCTTGGGCACGTCGCGCAGGCGCGCGTTTCCCCCCTTGGGAAGCGACACGACAAAGGATGTGTCCGCGAACGGGCGCGCCGTCCAAAGCTCCGAGCCGAACACTTCGACCGATGTCTGGGAAAAGGCGGGGGCAGCGGCACAGAGCAGCAACCCGAACACGCGGAGGATATTCACGTTCCAATTATGAAAATCAAACTCGCAGAAATCAAGGCTCAGCCGCTCCAGGAATTTATCTTACACCGCGCTGAGCGTGTCGCGACGGCGCAGCCAGACGGACAATCCCAACGCGGCCATGGCGCCGGCGAACATGGCGAGGATGATAATCCAGGCCCAGCCCACGGGGTTGGAGCTCGGAGTGCGCGGATCGATCGGGTTTCCTCCGGGATTGCGGCGCGCCTCGTCGAGCAGGCGCAGGTAGCGATCGACGAACGCGATGCGGGCGCGCAGAGTCGCGATCTCTTCCTTGAGCTCGTCGATGCGCCGTTCGAGCTCGATCTGCGTGCCGATGCGCTGGGCCAGACGGCCGTACCGGGCGCTCAGGTCGGCCAGCTCGCCGCGCGCCGCCATCTCCACGCCCAAGGCCTCCCGCGACGCGCCCTCGGCGGCCGCCTGGGCGGCTTCCAGGCCGGCGCGCTTGGCCTCGACCTCCGTGCCGCTCTTGGCCACACCCGCCGCGTACCCATCGAACGCGGCGGCCTGGCGCGCGTAGGCGGAAGCGCCCGGGAGGATGCGCACGCGCCGCTCGGCGCGCTCCACGAAAAGGCTGTCGGGCGTCGCGGACGTCACCACGTCCCCGGGGCGGCCGTCGGGCCCGAGCCCATCGGAGGCCGGATCGGAAGCGATCACGGCATCCTCCAAGCGCTTGGCGACTTTGTCGGCGCCGAACTCGCCGCGCAAGTTGGATTCCTGATAGAAGCCGGCGCGGCCGCGGCGGGTCTCGAGCGTCAGCTCTTCGACGCCGCCTTGGAAACGCGCCAAGGTGCGCCGGTTGGCCGACGCGAAATCTTGAGAGGCGTACGTCGCCTCGCGCGCCATGAATTGCGCGCCGAGCATGACATCGGAATCGACGTTCTTGATATCGGCGCGCAGGCTCTTGTCCCACAGGCCCGTGCCGGGGCGCACCGCCGAGTCCGTGCGCACTACGCTTGGCAGCTGGCTGGGATCGAAGAAACGCTCGACTTTATCGGGCAGGAGATTGAGGACGTCGACTGCGCCGGCGACCGAGCGCAGGACGCCTTGATGCTCGACGGAGCCGCCCTCGGTCTTGTACATGTAGACGCGGCCCAAGTAGTTGTGCTGGCGCGGGTCGCGGCCGGCGAGCTCGGCGGGGATGGACGTAATGCCCCGGACCAGCTCAAGCGGGATGTTGATTAAATTGAGAGGGCTGACGGCCCAATTCTTGGCCTTGCTCAGCGCCGACTGCGCGCCCTCGGCGCGCTCGCGCAGGTACGAGGCGCCCAGGAGCACGGGCAGGTTGCGCGCCTGCGCGCCCTCGCCCAAGGTCTCCTCGTAATGGCTGAAGCGAACTTTCGGCATCGCCTCGGTGTCGTCGGAGCTCTTGACGTCGGCGCCGACTTGATAGGAGCGCTGGACCCAGCGCGTAAAGGCCGCATCCACCTCGGCCTGGCCGGCGTAGGCGCGGCGCAGGCGTCCGTCGGCGTCGACGACCGCGGCCTTCAGCGCGGACACCGTGTGCATCACGGGGCCGCCGTCGCCGACGGCGTCGCTGAGGTTTTTGGTCTTCTGCGGGCCGTAGACGCCGGGGGCGTCGACTTTCACGACGCGGTCGTTGGAGTCTAAGCCCAGCACGAGGTCCTCGGTGCGATGCAGCGACCACGTCGTGGAGCGGGCCAGAGTCAGATTCGCGTTCTCGACGGCCTTGAGGGCGTTGATGTGATTGGCCTCAGCGAGCTTGAGCTTGTCCGAGGCTTCGGCATAGGCCTTGGCCGATTCGCTTCTGCTCTTGAAGATCTTTTGGTAGGCCTCATGAAGGTCCGCAATCTCGCGCGACAAGACGACGTCGTCGACCTTGGGCAGGCGGCTGAAGTTGGGCTGGGCCGTGCGCTTGTCCAATTCCAACTTGAAGGCCGGCCCGTCGTCCTTGAGTCCGGCGTCGAGCATCGCCCGGCGCAAAGCCTCGCGCAGGCGCGACTGCGCGGCCAGATAGTCGGCGTTGAGACCGTCGTCTTTGACCTTGAGCGCTGCGGCGGCTTTGGTCAGCTCCGTTTTCTCGACCTCGGCCGCGCGCTCGGCGCGCGTCGCGGACTCGAGATCGACGCGGGCGTCGTCGAAGGCCTTCTCCTGCTTGGAGAACTCCTCCGCCGTATTATAGAGCTGGGCGACTTGGCCCTGCTCATCGCGCGCGAAGCCAAAGCTGTTGAGCTTCACCTCGATCCAGCCGCGCCGGCGCTCGACGGTTTCCAGGCGCCGCGCGTTCTCGATGAGCGAAGCGGCTCCTTTGGGGGAGATCGTCAGGGCCGCGAAATCCGCGGCCTGCGCGGAATTCTCGATGCTCTTGAGCGTCGGGAAATGGCCGCGGCTGAGCGCAGTCCCGCCCAATTGGACCATCATGACGTACTTGTCGGGAGACCGCGCCATCGCCTTCGCCGGCAGCAGGGCCTTGCCGTCGGGGCCCGACTCAAAGAAGTGCACTCGGCCCTGCCCGTATAGCCCCTCAGGACCGAAGACGTCCGCGAACTTCCAGCCGCGGGCTTCCTTGCCGAGAGCGCCCAGCGCCACGAAGTCGAAGTCCTTCATCTTCGCCTGCAGGTCCGCCTGCGCGCGGTTGTCGCGATAGCCCCGCCTCGCCGCGTCGCGGGCCGCGTCGGCGGCGTCGGCGCCGCCGATCACCTCGTAGCGGCCTGGGTCCTTGGGATCGAGGGCCTTATCGACGAACAAGCCCGTGCCGCGCTTGATGATGGCTCCCGGCGACCCTGGATTGTTTTCGCCGTCGACCTTCATGCGCGCGACGTCCGCGGCGGTGATCCACTTCTTGACCTCCCACGTGCGCCGGCCCTGAGCATCGAGGAGCGTCACCGCGTACAGCGGCTCGAGGTCGGTCTTGCCGGCGGCCCAGCGCTCGCGCGTCTCCTTGAGTTGGCCCAGCGACTCGGCGATCGGGTCGATGCGCGAGGGAACCTGACGAGTCCAGCGCGCGGCGCGCAGGCGCGAGTCCTCGAGCATGATCAGCGCGTCGAGCGCGGCCATGCCGTGCCCGTGCCGCGCGCGCGCCACCGAGCGCTCGAGCACGGCGCGCAAGTCGTAAAGTCCCTGCAGCGCGCGCACCACGTTGGGCTCCGGCGAGTTCTCGAGGATCGTGGCGATCTCGGCGTCGAAGTTCTTCTGAGCATTCAAATAGGCGTCGAGCATGAGATCATTGACCACGAAGCGCTTGACCTCTCCCCTCTCGTCTTTGAGGTAGCTGGTCATCAACTCGTCGCGCGCGTCCTCGAGCTTGGCGTTGAGATCGTCGAGCCGCGCGAAGGCCGCGGCCTGAGCGGGCGTGGGCGCGTGGGCGCTCCAGTACGTCCGGCTGAGCTCGCGGTCGAGGCTTACCTTATCTCTCCGATCGAGATTGAAGGCCTTCGAGGCCGCGTCGATATCGGCGCGCATGAACTCCAAGAACTGGGCGCCAAGCGGGTTCTCATCGGTGAGCAGTCCCACGCCGCGCAGAACACCCGCCAGCTCCGAGCGCAGGACCAGGCGCCGGCCCTCAAGGTCGATGTGCGTCAAGCGGTCCAAGCGCTCGGCGGCGGTGAAGGGGGCGCTGCGCACGGAGTCCGCATCGAGGGAAGCCGCGCGATAGACGGCCGCCGCCTGGCGCACGCGGGCGCGCTGCTCAGCCGTGACGGCCGTCCCCATGCGCGCTAGAAGCTCGTCTTGGGCGCTTTCAAAGGACGCGTCGGCCAAGCGGTTGGTCCAATAGTCCAAGAGCTTGGTCTTGGTTGCCTCGCGGGAAGCGCGCGGTTCGGGCCGGTCGGGCATGGCTAAGGGCTTGAGGCCGCCGGTCTCGCCTTCGCCAAGGGCCTCAAGCTCCGTGACCAAGGTGATGAAGTCGGCCTTGGTGGCGGTCATGGTCTTGGCGAAATCGTCCCAGGCGCCGGTCAAGGCGGACTGCGCGGCGAGATATTCCATCGTGCCTTTGCCCGACGTCTCGGCGCGCGCGCGCAGGCTCGTCTCCGCGGACTCGATGAGCCGGCGCCGCGCTTCCAGGCTCTTGGCCCCGTCCTCGACGCGCAGCATCAGAGAGTGCAGGCGCGCGGTCAATTCCTGCAGGCGCCCGCTGGACTTGAGTTCCTTACGCAGGACGTCGGACATCACCCTCTCCAAGCCGTTCTCGATCTCGCGCGGGTCCGGCGCCTCGAGGAAGGCGGCGCCGATGCCCCGCCCGCGGAACAGACCGAAGGCCGCCACCGGGGTAAAGCCCTTGTAGCTCATGCGCTCGGCGATGGTGTCGGCCTTGATCTGTCCCATGAGGCCGTCCTCGTTGCCCCAGCTCGCCGGCGTTCCGTCGGCAAACAACGTGCGCCGGATCGAATCGACCTGACGGGCTCGGATCTCCGAGATCAGGCGCGCGGCCAGGTCGCGGGGGCTTTCCGCGGCAACGGCGTCCTCATTGACCAGTGCCAGCAGGGCCGAGAGCTCGGTCGTCGTCGGCAGCCCCAGGCGCGCCACCATGAGATGGCGTCCCTCGGTCAGGCGCTTCATCAGCGACATCCGCACGGAGTCGAGCTCCGCGGGCGCCTGCGCGGCGGAGCGCTCGCGGATGGCGCGGTCGAGCCAATTGAGCATGCGCGCGTCGCCCTCGAACTGCGCGGCCGCGATGTCGGCGCGCGAGGCCGCGCCCACCATGGCGTCGCGATAGATGCGGTCGGACTTGTCCATGCTCAGCTTGGCCAGCTTCAGCAGGGCCTCCGACGACACGCTCGGGTCCGTCAGCCTCAACTCGATCCAGCCTTCGCCGTGGTGCTCATAAATCCCGTGATGGCCGAGAGACTGGTTGGCGTAATAGTAACGTCCGAATGCCGCCGCCCGGTTCTTGAGGACGTCGGACGGGATTAAGTCGAGGTTTTTCTCCGGCGCGATCGCGGTCCGGGACTGCTCGGATTTGGCCAGGCGGCGCACCAGGTCCGCCCAGCTCTTGGGCATGTCCGACGGCGCCGCCGAGGACTCGCGCGCGGCCTCGGGATTCTCGTCTAAGGCCATGAGGCCGGCCTTCAGCGAGAACGCCGTCGCCGTCAGTCGCGCCCTCTCCGACGCCGACTCCGCGCCGGCCGAGCCGGAGAGAGCGCGCAGCGCGTCGTTGGCTGCGTTTAGCTGCAGGCGCAGCCGCGCCGCGTCGGCCGCGCGGCGCCCCTCGTAGGTGTCGCGCTGGCGCTCCTCGGTCAAGGTCTGGAAGCGCGCGGCGGCGGCGTGCTCGGGGTTGTAGGACGGGCTGTCCGAGAGCGCGCCCATCACGCGTCCGAGCGCGCGCACGACCATGCTCATCGGCTCAAGCTGGAGCATCTCGATGCGTTGGTCCTTGTCGATGACCTCTTCGACGGCCTTGGCCGTGGACACGCGCGCCTGGAGAATGCGGCGCTGGGAGCCGACCGGGTCCTTGGCGGCCAAGAGCCGCGCCAGCGACGCCAGGGCCGCGCCCTCGTCGAAGTCGACGGTGATCTCCGCGTCCGCCGGGCGTCCGAGCAGGAAGTTGATGGACTGCCGCGCCTTGGCCAAATCCATGGGCGACTGCGCGGCGCGAAGAGCCACCATGTTCTGATACAGCTGCACGGCCAGGCCCGCCTCGACGCTGAGCTTGAGCGCCTTGTAGTATTCCGACTGCTGCGCGTGCTCGCGTACCGAGAGTTCGCGCATCTCCTCGGACTTGAACTCAAAGCCGAACACGGGTGTCACCGGTATGCCGGTCACGCCCAGGGAGGGAAGCCAGCCCACGCCGCCGGCCGTCATCCCCGCGCCCGAGTTGAGATCGAGCCAGGCCTTTTGAATGCGATGGTCGACTGCGCGCGCCATCTGCTCGGCGGCCTTTTGGCGCTCGGCGATCTCGGCCAAGTTGTGCGAATTGGCCGACGCCGCTTGAAAAGCGTCGTCGATGGAGGTCAGGCGCAGGGGCGCGCGGCCCTTCGGCGTGGGCCGCGTAAACGGAGCGTCCATGCTCGCCTGGGCCTTGAGCAGCGCCGCGCGCGAAAACGCCGACACCGTCGCCGACATGGCGTCGTTCCAACCGTCGAAGGCCTGGCGCAGCTTCTCCGGCCCGATCAAGCCGTTGCGGTACTGGCTGATCACTCCGGACAAGCGGTCGGCCGCCTCGGCCAGGCGCGGCTGCGCGGCGTGCGCGCTCGCCTCCCAAATCTTGGCCTGCTCGGCGGCGGCCGCGCCGCTGTGGGTGCGCTCGTCGTGGGCCTGGGCGATCTCCTCTCTGGCGGCCCGGCTCTCCAGGACGTAGGCCCCGTCTCTTTCCTTCGAGGCCGGGTCATAGATGGGCAGCCGCAGCGAGGCTCCCAAAGTCAGCGCCTGCGTGGCCATCATGTCTTGGAACTGCACGCCGATGCCCGCGCTCAGGCGCTCCACCCAAGGCAGCCAATCCAGCAGGTTGAAAGGGTCCTCGCCCACGACCGCCTGCAGCTCGTTCTCATCGAGACTCTTGAGCATCGTCGTCAAGCGATCGGGCTTGGCGATGAGGCGGCCGACGTTGGCGAGCATCTGCTGCAGGTCCTCGGAATCGATATCGTTGAACGGGGCCGGCGACTGCAGGTCGCGGCCGGTGAGCGTGTTGAAGCGAAGGACCGCCTGGTGCAGCCGCGCCTCGGCGTCGGCCACGCGCACCCTTGCCGAGCCCCCAGAGACGGGCGAGGGGGCGTTCTTGGCCTCGAAGAGGGCCATCTTCAGCGCCCACTGCGCCTCGGCGATTTCCACGACCGCGGCCTGCCAATCCTTGGTCAAGGCCAGCAGGCGGTCCTGCAAGCGCAGGCTCTCTCTAAATAGAGTCTCGGCCTTGGCTTCGATGAGAGCCTTCTGCGTCTTGCTTAAGCTCATCTCGCTGTAGGTGCCGGCCACGGGACCGCCGCCGACTGCGCGCTCATGCAAGTCCTCGGACACCGGCCGGGTGACGAAGCCGACCATGCCGCGCACGCGGGTGTTGCCCAGGACGGCGCCGGCCTTGCGCAGCGTCTCGATCTCGCGCGAGAGCAGGCCGATATCCTGGGTGATGAGCTTGCGCGCCACGTCCCCTTCAAAGACCCGCTGCAGCTCGGCGACCGTGCGCGAACCATCTTTCCCTTTATAGAACTCATCGAGATGGCCGTTGAACTGATCCAGCGCTTTGCCGCCCCGCAGGTTTTCCTTAGCGTTGTCCGCCGTCCGGCGCCAAAGGTCCTCGACGCTAAACGACGTATTCATGCTCAAGGTGAGGCGGTTGTTCAAGCCCACATAGGGCGAGCCGTAGCTGAGCATCGCCGTGGTGCGGTCGCCGAACTTCTTGGAGACCGAGGCCAGATAGCTGCCGGCGCCGCCGATGACGCGGCCCTCGGCGCTGACCACCAAGCCGTAGTCGGGCAAGGATACCGAGAGGCGGTCGCCGATCTCATTCATTTTCACGCCTTTTTCGGCGTTGAAGCGGTTGTCGATCTGCATCCAGGTATGGCCCTGGTTGTTTTTGATCGAGAAGCCTTTGAGAATGGTGATGCCGGCCGACTGCTGGTTAATGTCCTCGGTCCCGGAGGTCTTGGCGTAATACATGTCGAGGGTGAAGCTGTCGCCGCCGCCGTCGGGGTTCATCAGCCGGTTAAGGTCGAAATGGGGCCCAAGCTGGGTGCGCGAGTAATTCATGTTCTTGCCCGAGGCCTCGATGCGGATCTTTTGATAATCCGCGTCGTAGCCCGTGAAATTGAGGTCGACGTCTTGGACGAACTTGCGCGGGTCCTTGACGAACAGCTCGCGCTGCTCGGCGTCAAGCCTCATGACCTCGGTGAGCTTCACGGAGGTTTTCGCGTTGCCTCCGTAAAAGAAGGGCTTATTGGCCGTGTCGTTGAGCGCGCCGTCGGCAAATCCCGCCAGGCCGACGTAGAGGCGGTCGCCCATGAGCATGACCGCAAAGTCGTCCATGATCATCAGCCGGTTCTGCTCGAGGCCGGAGGCGATGGACCCGGTCTTGGGGATGTCCAAGGCGAATCGGTGCAGATCGGCGTTGATGTAGTTGACCCAGTTGCGCCCGCCCAGGCTGTCGACCTGAATGTCGACGCCTTTGCCGCCGTACGGCGCGTTCTCGCCGTCCTTGCTGGGCGGGCTCACGAACTGGTAGCCGGAGAGGCTCACGTTGCTGCCGAACACGCGGCCGATGTTGCCGAGTGTCACCCACGAGCCGGTCTCCAAGCCGTGCGGCACGCCCAGGTTGGACTGGTAGACCATGTAGTAGCCGTCAGCGGTGTCGCCGAAGTCGAGGATTTGCGAGTTCGGGATCAAAGATTGCAGGCCCATGGGATTTTTGAGCAGGTCGGCCTTGATCGCGGCCAAGTCCTGGGTCGCGGCCTTAGTCCCCTGTGTGACCATCTCAAGGGTGGTGTCGATAAAGGCGCTGAGGTTGGATTTGCGGATGACTAAAGACGCGGATTCGGCTCCCCCAGTGCCCCAGCCGCCGCGGCTTAAGCGCAGGGATTCGATATCGCGCACGACCGACGGCGCCAGCTGGCCCTGCACCCTCGGATCGGCCAGCAATTCGGCGAGCCTGACCTGCTTGTCGTCGACCTGGGAGAGCTTCGACTGCAGGATCGTGCGCGAGCGGGCGAGCTGGTCCTTGAGGTCGTGCCAGTTGATGTTGGCTTCGAGGACGGCGCGCGTCTTCTCCATGATCTTGGAGAGGTCCTCGCTGACGTTGCTGAGGGCGCTTTTCTCGCGCGGGTTGAGCTGCTTAAGGAAGGAGGTCACCTTGGCGCGCTTTTCGATCAGGTCGTTCTTAGTCTTGAGAAGCGAGCTCTCGATGGTGTCGACTGCCGTGGTCTCTTTGGCGTTGGCCTTCAGGCCGCCGACATGGATGTCGTGCAAGGCGTCGTAATAGCTTTGCACGCGATCGAGGGTGCCGAACTTGGCGCGGTTCCATCCCTGCTTGACGTTGAAGAACTCCAGGCCCTCCTGGAGGACTACGTTGAGGTCGTGGTAGACCTTGACCTTGCGGTTGTACACGGCATCGGCGTCTCCGCCGTTGCGGGCGTAGGCCTCGTCGTTGGGGATGTCGGCTAAGGTGTCGTTTAAGACCTTGGAGATGCGGGAGATGAAGGCCTTGGCCTTGGGAACTTGCCCGGAGTCGGGACGGCCGGGCCGCACGCGCAGGCCGTCTTCGGCGGCCTGGACTACGGCATCCGAGTAGAGGAAGCGCGCCACGGCGTAGGCCGCGGGCGCGCTTTCCATCTCGGAGAAGCGTCTGTTGGGATCGGGCAGGGAGTTGCTGGCGGGGACCAGGCGCTTGGCCGTCTCGAGGGCCAGAAGCCGGAGCGTCTGGTTGGTCGGGATCGAGCCGGGCCCGATCGGTTTCTGCACGCCGGTAGGGACCGTGTTCTCCTCGCCGCCGATGGAGATGCTCGTCGAGCCGCTCGCGTTCTCGTCGCCGATGGCCAAGAGCTTGTCGCCGAGATCGGGGATGATCCGGGCATCCTTGATCGCCTCGATACGAGCGACCCCCGCCGCGTCGGCGGTCACGCCCACGGGCAGGCGATAGCGGGACAGGTCATAGTTGCGCCCGCCTTTGGACATGGTCTCGATGTCGCCCAGGATCTTGTTGATCTGGGCGTTTTGGGTGTTGATCTCGGCTACGCGCTTGCGGAACTCTTCGCCATACTGGGCGATCTTCTTGGGGAGGCTGAACGGCTGGAGCTCGCCGTACAGGAGTTCGGTGCCGTCGAAATTCGGATCCTCGCGATTCTTGATCTCGACGACGTATTCGTCGACGCCCTTATGATGGCGGCCTTGGGCGTCGACGTAGCCGGTGATGTTGCGCGCGATGCGGTTGCGCCACTTATCGATGTTGGCCATCGCCTCCGCCAGGTTGCCCTCCTCGGCGCCGAAGGTGGCCAGGCTGCGGGCCACGGTGGTGGCGCGCACTTTCGTCGCCTCGGTGATCAAAGTCTTCTTGGCGTCGTAGAGCTTGAAGAAGTCGTTGTCGGGGCCGCTGACATCGTTGATGGACTTCTGCTGGTAGTTGAACAGCGTGCCGGGCGTGTTCACGTCGCCCAGCATCGCGCGCCCGCTTTGCAAGGAAGGCAGGATCGCATCGCGCAGCAAAGCGGTTTTGCGGTCGATAAGCGCTTGACGCTGAGCCGCGCCGGCTTTTCCGCCGGGCGGCATATTGTTGATGTAGGCTTCATCGAGGCTCACGTCGGCCACGATGACGTCGAACATGCGCTTGAGGTCCTGCAGGCCCTTCAAAGCATTCGGAAGCACCGTCGTCAGCGGCTCGTTGATGGCGGTAATGGTCCCATCCGCCTCGGACCAGCGGATGATGGCATCCGCCGCGTAGGGCACGAGCTTGGCCTCGGCGATCAAGTCCATCTGAGCGATGGTGGTCGCCAAGCTGTCGTCGTCCTTGAACTTGACGGCCTTGAGCTTGTCGCCGTAGGTCTTGATCTCGTCCTGTAGCTGCTTGAGCGGCATGCTCGATAAATTCGTAGGTATGTTCGCCGATAAAGCGGTTTGGTTGATGTTGCGGGCGAACCCGTCGAGCTGGCCGAGGAGCTTGCGCGCTTCGGCCTGGGAGGCGTCGTTGTCTTTCTGGGCTTTAGCCAAGCGCGCGGGCAGCGACTTGGAGTGGCTGTCGCCGAACTCGTCGAGGCTATTGCCCGGGAGATTGCCCTTGGTGTCGGGTCGTCCCAACCGGTGCAGAACCGAGTCCAGGGAATCGACGAAATCGGCACGCCGATTCTGCCAATGGATGCGCCGATCCTGGAGCAGCTGCTTGATCTGCTCCGGCGTGGGATCGGTGACCGGGTGGTCGGGCCCGGGAACCAGCGCGATCAAAACGCCCGCGAACTCATTAGGCGATTTTTTGATCTCCACGAGCCCGTCCTGCGCCTTCTTGAGGCCGTCGTTGACCTCGACGAGATAGTCGTTGAGCTTTTTCATCGACAGGGCGTTCGGGTCGTTGGGAGTGCCGCCGTTGGTCCGCCACTCCGCCATCTGCTTGACCACATCGAGACGGCGGTTGTATTCGGTGAGCGCGTCGGAACTGCCGCCGCGATCCCGCGCATTGATCAGGTTGATTAAGGCCAGCGAGTCCTTTTGGAAGCTCCCGATGCGGTCCTCGGCCATGCCCGTCTTCTTGTGAGCCTCGACGATGTCATTGATGGTGGAATTGTCGGAAGCGATATCCTTGTCCACGTCGGCGCGCCAGCCGGCGATATCGGCGACGCGCTGGTCGGCGATGGCCTGGTTCTGCTTATTGAGGGCGACGGAGGCGGCGATCCTCGCGCGCTTGGCCGCGTTCATGTCGATCAAGTTCTGCACGCCGGCCACGCCCGCATCGAGCTCGCGCAGTGCTAAGGTCATCTCCACGACCACGGAAAGCTTGGACATGTCCCGAAGGAAGGGCTTCATCACCGTGGGATTGCGCTCGGCCAAGGCTCGGTTGCGGACCTTGTTGATGACCGCGAGCATAGAGGCGGCGGCGTCGCGCTGGGTGACCTCGCCCTTGACCTCGGCGCGCAGGTTCTTGATCTCGGCGATCAAGGCCGAGATCTCGTCGCTGGTCGGCTTATCGAGAGTCGAGACGGGTCCCAGAGGCATCGGAGCCTCTTTGCCTTCGACGTAAGTCTTCAGCGTGTCGGCCAAGGCCTTCATCGACGCGTCGCGCGCGGCCAGATCATCCCAATAGGCGCCGCGGTCCGGCGGCGGAGGCGGCAGCAGGCCCTCATACTGCTTCTGCAGCGCCTCCAGGCGGGCCAAGGCCTCCTTATCGCTTGGAGGATTCATCAAGTCGCGCATCTGGGCCAACTTGGACCGCACGCCCACTTCGTCGGACTTGGCGGTCAACTGCGCCAGCAGGCTGTCGTGCTCGGCGATCTCCTCGGGGGTGACGGGATTGCTGAGCTTCTCAAGCCGGGCGAGCTGGGCGGTCCGGTCGCCGAGCTCGGCTAAGATCTTGTCGCCGTGCTCTTTGGCCAGGGCCATCTCGGCGTCAAGCCCGCCGGCCATCCCGGCCAATTCCTTGATCCGGGCCATGACCTCGTTCATGGGCCGCTGCCACAAGTCGGCGTCGAAGGGCAGGCCCTTGTCCTTGCGCTCACCCGACGCCGCGACCAAGGCCTGAGCCGAGTTCGCGGCGATAGACGAGTCGACAGCACTTTCCCGGGCGACCATGGACTTCATCACCAAGGTGCCGCGCATGATCGCATCCGACAGGTTGAAGCCGATGAACTCCTGGAACTTGTAGACGAGCACGTTGCCCCAGGTGATCGCGCCGCCGAAGGGGATAGGGCTTTCGCCCTCGGGCAGCTCCACAGCGCCGCCGATGGCGTGGAACATACCGACCTTGCGGCCCAGCACCGCCTCAAAGCCCGGATCGATGGCCGCGTCGATCTGGCTGGCGTAGGTCATGACACCCTTGATCTCGGCGCCGATGACGGCCATGCCAAAGAAGGTCTTAAGATTCGCGCGCCAGAACGACCAGGACAGTCCCGCGTCGATGATGGACCAGACGATTTCATGCGCCGACAACGGCGAGAGCGGGTGCTGGTCTTTGGCCCGGGCCAGGCGCTCGCGCACCGCGGCCGGGAAAGTCATCAAGGTCGAGAGGATCCAGGTGTTGAGCAGCGGCCCCAGCACGAGATCTTGGAGGAACGCCAAGACCGCGGCGGAGACGACGGGAGCCAGGAAGTTCCCGATAAAGGGCACCGAGGCCACGAGGACGGGAAGGGTGTTGAGCGCGGCGACCAAAGTCGGCCCCAGGATCGGGATCGCGGTCAGCGCGAAGGACAGCGGCAGCGTCGGCGCGAAGGCGCCGAGCATGCCCATGGCGACAGCGCTCATGATCGCCAGACTGATGCGGCGCGTGATGAAGACGAACAAAGGTGCCAGCATCGGGCGCACCAGCCAGCGCTCGGTTTGCCGGAACCAGGTCTTGGTACGCAGGTCTCCGAGATAACCGGAGCCTTTGGAGTACTGCTCGCGCATCCCGGCCTCGAGCCATTTCTTGGCCAGCCCTTCTTTCTTGGAGAGCGCGAAGAAGTCCTCGTTGTCGTGGAAGAACTCGAAGGCAATCGCCTGGCGGAAGTAGCCGAAGATGAACATGTCGAAGAGGTGATACGGGAAGCGCACGAACGCTCCGACCAAATGCTTCTGCAGTTCGACCATGCGCTCGAGCTGTCCCCGCCAGCCGGGCGCGTAGTCGCGGTTGGCCAGTTCCCGGTAGTTCGCCTTCTCGCCGTTGAAATAATCGCCCAGGCGCTTGATCAGCGCCGAGGGCATGAAGAAGTCTAGAACCTCGGAGAAGCGCGTGGTCAGCCCGCGCCACCCCTCAGGATAGACGCGCGGGGTCTCATCCTCGTCCAACGGCCCTTCGTATTTGTGCGAGTCATAGCGCTTGGCCATCGCGACGTTGTGCGACTTCAGCCAGTCGTAGAGAAAAAGCCATTCCTTGCGCGGGCTCGCCTCGCGAAGGCGGAATTTGGCCCCGAGCTCCAGAACTTCCTTGCGCGGGATCCCGAACTCGCCGGAGATCTGGTCGATGATGCGGGAGGAGTCCGCGTCGCTGGGCAGGCTGCCGAGTCCGGGCTCATGAACGACGCCGTGCACGGTGCGATAGCCGAGCCAGCCGAAGAAGCGGCGCAAGAAACCGGGGCCGACGTTGCCCTCTTCGTGGATGTACTTGATCTTCGCCTTCTCGGCCGCGGGCACAGGCGCGGCGGCGGGCGCGGCCGGAGCTTGCGGCGCGACGCTGGGCGCCGGCGTCGCGACCTGGGCCGGCGCGGCGGCGACAACCGGCTCCGCGGCGGAGACATTCGCGTCAGCCTCGCCGGTGAGGCGGCGGAACTCGGAATCGGCATGAGACTTGGCCACAACGCCGTCGACCTGAACGGGCAGGCCCGGCTCGACGGCGCCCGGCATCCGAGTCTTGGCCGTACGCTCGGCGGCCCATCGCTTGACCGCCGCGGCAACGGCGGGCATCACGGCCGGCCTTGCCGTCGGCATCGGCACAAGTACGGGAACGGACACTGGAACTTGTCCGGCAATGGCCGGCGTCAACGACAGCGCCGTCGAGGGTGACAGCTGGGCCGACGGAGCCGGCAAGCGCAGAATGGAGGCGGAGCCGCCGACGGGCGCTTTGGCGCCCGAGATGCGGGTCGCCTGCGCGAAGGCGACGGCTCCGGGACCTGAGCTGGAAAGGACGACGGAAGCGGCGAGTGCCGCCGCTATCAGCTTACGTCCCATGGTGATCCACGAGCGAGGAGCCATTACCTCTATAGGATATACGCGGATCGGCCCCTTGTCCTCAGTCTGAAGACCCCCCCCGGGCCCAATAAAGGACCCAGGGTTTCTTAGGCCTAAGGGCCCTTGGGTGCCAGACTTTAAGTAGTTAAGAAAATGCCAATTCGCAGGAGGCGTTTAGGCTATTTTCGCGCTTGCAGACGTCGTTTCTCTCGCTTGACGACGGGTCAGCCACCAGCTGGCGCCGGAGACGAGAAGGTAAACAATATTGAGTCCCACGTTGATGAGCCATTTGGCGCGATCGGCAGAGCCCGCCTCGGCGATCCACGCGAGATGGCCGCCCCACATCAAGAAGCCCAAAGACCCGAGCATAAACAACAGAGAGAAGCCGGGCGTAAATCCGTCAGGAGCTTTTCCGCGCACGATGGAAAGGATATCGGGCGCGAAAACCAGGATGTACCCCGCACCCGCGGCGGCCTGAACGTATACCAAGAGATTGGCGACTCCGACCGCGCCGAGCCAGGCCGTCAAGGCTCCCGGCACCAACGCCGCGGCCGCGAAATACAGCGCAGCCCCTATGGCCAAGGAGACGGCGGCGGTCGCGACCGTCCCCCACAAAGCCCGCGTCCGGCTGGTGCCGGGAATCATACGGCTCCAACGCGCGGCCGGCCAGATCAGCACCATGGCCGCCGCCACCACTGTATTCTGCAGTCCCCAAAGCCATATGCCGGCCACGGCTGCGTTGACCATGCCCAGGGCCAGATTGGCGGCGATCAGCACGCCCGTGCGCCAAACCGGCGTCTTCACGCGTCCGGCCTTAATCGCCTTGAAAATCTCCGGCACCGGAAGCGCGAACGCCAGCCCGTTGCCGATCCACGAGCCGGCCTCGCCCAAGAAAGCGAACAGCGACGAAGCGGATGGCAGCGAGGAAACACCGTCGGCGGCCTGCGGAACCGCCGGCGCCAAAGCCACGCCGCCGGCGACAAGCGCGGCGGCCGCAAGTCCGGCGCTCCGCTTCCAGTTGGAAGTCTTCGCCGACGCGGCCGGCGCCGCGGAGGGTTCCGCAACCACGCCCGAAGTCCGCGCGTCTTCTTCCGCGCCGAGGCGACGGAACGCCTCGTCGGCATAAGATTTCGCATCGGCGTCGGAAGCCTCGACAGGCAGCGCCGCCGCGTCCGCGATCCGCTTGCCCGAACGCCGCGTCAGCGTGCCGGCTGTATTCCCGGCGTCGCGCCGCACGCCCGCCGCGGCGACCGGCTCGGCGAGTTTTGTCTGAGCCGTCAGCGCCGAGGCGGCAGACAGCGAAGAGACCGGCGACATCAGCGGCGCGATCTCCGACGGATTTTGGACCGACGGCGCCAGAAGTCCGTGGGCCATCGAAGACGAAAGCGGGGTGTGCAGCGCCGTCAAACGCAAGGCGCCGGCTTGCGCGCCGAGCGCCTGAATGCCGGCGCCGGAAGGGGCCGCGTTGATGACCGACTGCGCGAAGGCGACGCTCGAGGGGCCCGAACCGGACAGGATGAGCGCGGCGGAGAGTGCCGCGGCCGTTATCTTACGCCCCACTATTAAATACACGCGTGTGGACATTTCCCGGGTAGGATATATTGCGCGCGGCGCTTTGTCGCCTACCCTAAGGCCCTAAAAGACCCCACTAAAAGACCCACGTCGGTTTAGGTCTTAAGGACCCTGCGCGATTTTTGCAGAAAATAAAAAAATAGTTTTTATTTTTAGATATTTTTTACATCATGAGTTCAATTTCGAAGTGCAACACTCGCCAGGTGGGCTATTATGAGGCGAGATGTAAAAAATACTTATAAAACAACGGCTATTTTTTAATTTTCTGCAGGACAAACGTATCGACTATCAATTCATCGACGGATTGTCGGATTCCAGCGCGCGGATCAATTGACTGATGGCACTGGGAGTGCGGCGGAACAAACGCGCCACCTCGGAGACTCCCATGCGAGTCTCTTTCCACACGCGGCCAACCGCCTCACGGCGCACGGCGGTGACTTCGCGCCATTGCACGCGGCCGAGGATTTTCTCCTCGCTCAGCCCGTGACGCGCGGCCACATCGGCGATGATTTTGCGCGCGGCCTCCACGGGAACGACGCGCGGCGAAGGAGGGGCGCCCTGATGCGCGGCCAATTTTTTCATGAAGGCCTCTCCGCCGATGGCCACTCCGTCGACGATGGGCAGGATTTGGTCGCCGGCGACTTTCATCCGATCCTTGATGTACTTCAGGTAGCGCACCGATTGCGCCAGACGGCCGCTGCCGAACTTGCGCAGAACGACGTCCGAGTCGACCAAGGGCTCCTTGTGCTGGGCCTCGACGTACGCGGTGCAGGAGGACCACTGGTAGCGCCAAGGCTTTTCATTGAGGCCGCGCGGACGCGCCAGATGCACGTAACTGGTCATTTCCGCCAAGTGAGTTTCTTTATCGACATGGTAAGCCCGGTAACGACCTTGAAAGACATGTCCGACCGCGTTGTGCACGCCGTTGAAGTACTTGGTGTATTGGGTATTGAAGCCCTGCATCACGGCCGACAGATTGGGCGCGGGAGTCTCGATGAGCAGGTTGACCGAGTTGTCGAGCAGGCTGTAGGCGTAGACCTTAAGGCCGTGGCGCTCCTTGTGCCGCTTGAGCATGGCCAGGAATTGGCGGCGGTCCTGGTTGGACGCGAACAAATCCTGGCGATTGTTGCCCGATAAACTAACGAGATAACAGGCGCCGGCGTATTGGATTCTTTTGGGACGTCCCATGAGAGGTTATTTTACTCAATTCTCGACGGGAGTGCCAGGCTTTTAATGGTTAGGATTATGCGGTCACCCGTTGGCGCAAACCGCCCAATGCTTCCGTTTCACCAAGAATGACGAGGCGATCGCCGGCGCGAACCGGCCGCTCGGCGGACGGATTGATCTCATACTGGTCCGAGCCGGCCGCGACCACGGCCACGATCAGCGGCACGCCGCCCTGCGAGCCCTTGATCTCGCCGACGGGCTTGCCCACCAGCGCGGAGTTCGAGGGAACGGCGATCTCGTCGAATCGGAAATGCGAGTCTTTATTGCGCAGCATCGAGTCGAGAAAGCCGACGGTCACGGGACGTATCATCTCCGAGGCCAGGCGCAGGCCGCCGATGAACTCCGGGTCGACGACGCCGTCGGCGCCGCTGCGCAGGAGCTTCTCGCGCACGCCCAGAGACTTCTGGCAGGCCAGAACCCTGGCCTTCGGGTTGAGGCCCTTGGCGCTGAGCACGACGAAGGCGTTGTCCTGGTCGGTGGCAAGCACCGCGAAGACCCCGGCCGCGCGCTCGACTCCCGCGCGAGTGAGCGTCGCGTCGTCGGTGCCGTCGCCCACGATGTGCAGCGGCTCGGAACCCAGACGCTCGGCCAGCAGAGCGATGGTCGCGGGGTCGCGGTCGACGAGAACGAAGTCCCTCCCTGTTTTCTTAAGCTCCGCGCAGATCACCGCTCCGGTATGTCCGGCGCCGCAAATCACGAAATGGCCGTTTAACGCCGCGATTTTCTTGTCCATGAGTCTCCTCTGAAAAGCCTCCGAAAGCTCGCCCTCGACAACGATCGAGGTCAACGTCGAGAAAGCGTAGGTCATCACGCCGATGCCGCCCATGATAAGGAAGATGGTGAACAGCCTTCCGGGGTTGGACAGCGCGTGCGTCTCGCCAAAGCCCACGGTGGCCAGCGTGATCACCGTCATATACAGCGAGTCGAACAGCGGCCAGCCCTCGATGAAGCGATAGCCCAGCGTTCCCGCCACCAGGCTTCCCAACATCAGCGCGGCCAAAAACAGAAGACGGTCGCGGATGACGGCCAGCTGGCTCATGCTTTTTTCCAGTCGGGCATTGTCCGAAGCATGAAGGCCTCAAAGAGCGGCACGGTGAACGCCGTATCGCCATGGGCGGGACTATAGATCATTCCTTTACGGATCAATCCCGACCGCAATGGTGCGCTGGACTGAACCTTGATTCCGAGCCGGTCGGCAACATCTCCTGATCGATGCGCCCCCGGCCCCAAGTCCGCCAATGCACGAATGTAATCTTTCTCGCGCGGAGTCAGGCGATCAAATCGAACTCGGAAAAAACTTTGGTCCAATTTCTTGATTGCGGCGGTCGTAGCGTTAACTACCACAGATTTATCTATCGGAGACTTCTTGGCCAGATTCCATGCTTGATATCCCCATTCCTGAAGAAAATATGGGTAACCTTGAGTTAAGCTCACGATCTCTTTAAGCGCGTCTTCCGCGAAAGCCACACCTTCTATTTTCACGGGATCGCACAAAGCCGACATCGCATCGGCTTTAAGCAATGGGCCGACCACAGGATACTGGAAAAGACGTTCCGCATAGGACTTGGATCGTCCAGCGAGACCAACAAGCTGGGGAAGACCCGCACCTACGAGAATGAGCGGCAATTGTCGCTGAGACACCCGATGTATCGCCATAATGAGCGCGCTCATCTCAGTTTCGCTTAGATATTGTATTTCATCGACAATAACGGCGACGGCGGTCCTACGATCCTGCGCGGCTTCGCCTAAGGCAACAAATAATTCGGCAAGATCCGTTTCTAAGTCGCCGGAATCAGCTGTTCCTTTTTGTGGATCGATATCGAGTCCAAGTTCGATCTCGTTCACCTTAACCTTCAACGCTCCCACAAAGCTGCGTAAAACACGCAGACCCATTTTGACCTTACTACTCACTTTCTCCATCATGTCGAGCTTGATGAGAACCTGACGAAGTGCAGGAATGAGGAGCTCCGGCAGGGAGCGGCTCTCCGTTGCTTCCACCATCATGACGCTATAGTCTTGAGCTTCCGCAAGCTCTCGGACGCGATTGAGCAGGACTGTTTTACCGACGCCACGCAAGCCGACAAGCATAAGGCTTTGCTCATAACGTCCATTTTTGATTCTGCCAAGCGTAATTCGCGCTTGTTCGAGGAGTTCGTCGCGGCCGGACAATTCGGGAGGAGGATTGCCAGCTCCCGGAGAAAAGGGGTTTTTGAGTGGATCCATGTATACTAAATTTATCTAATTATCTACGGTTTATCAATTCACATAGTAAACTACTTAAACTTAATCCCGACCCGGGCCAGGTCGGCGGGAAGGCGGCGCACGATCGTGCGCTCGTAGCCGGACATCGTCGGCGGCGTCGGCGTCGCCGTGCGGCGGCTCAGTTCCTCGAGTTCCGCGCGCTCCTCGTCGCGGCGCCCGAGCGCGCGCAGGACGAGAACATGGTCGACGCGCGCGGAGATGAACCCGGGCTCGAGTTCCAAAGTCCGGCGCAGCAAAGGCTCCGCCGCGGCCGCCGGCGACAGACGCGCCGAGCGCCAGGGATAGATCGCGTTGAACGGGGCCAGGCCCGAGGCCGCGCTCCACTGCTGCAACGCTTCCGGCCCGCGGCCGGCTTCTTCGAGGGTTTGGGCCAAATCCTCGCGCCGATAAGCGTCCGTGGGGAATATCCGGACCGCGCGGCCGGCGCGGATCAGCCGCTCGTCTAGATCCGCTCCCGCCGCGGCGGGCGCGGCCAACAAACCTGGCGCGGCCGCGGCCAGCGCGAAAGCGGCCAAGGCCAAAGCCGGGGCGCGCGTCCAGCTGATGCCGCGCGCCGAAGAGGGAGGACGGCTCACCGCCAGCAAGGACGCGCAGAAAAACGCCAAGCCGGGAACTTGCAGCATATTGTCCATCAGAAGCTGCGGCAAAACCGCGATCAAAGCGGCGCGGGCCGCGACTTGCGCCGCGTCGCGGTCCGCGCGGGCGCCAAAGGCCTCGAACAACGTCGCGCCAAATCCCAACAGCCATAAGGCCAGCCCGACGAGCCCCGTCTCGGCCGCGGCCTGCAAAGGTTCCGAGTGCGCGTAAGGCGTCCAAAGGCCCCAGTTGGCCGCCCCGCCCGTGGAACGCACGGGCTGGCGGAGAAAGCCCACGGAAAAATTCCCGGGGCCCTCGCCGAACCAGGGCGAGCCCGTCGCCAAATCGCCAGCCGCGAGCCAGAGCTTAGGCCGGGCCTCTGCGAAGGAGCGCGTGCGCTTGAAAGCCGCGTCTTTCCACGCCGCGGGCGCCAGCGCGGCCGCGACGACGACCGCCGCGATCACCACGAGAAGGACCTTCATCCCTCCCCGCCGCCACGTCAGCCATCCCGCCGCGGCGCTCAAACCGATAAGCCCGCCGCGAGACCGCGCCAGAAGAAGACAGACAATCAGGCCGATGACCAACGTCCACAGCGCCGTCCGACCAAGTCCCTTCGGCGGTTCCGCACTCAGCGCCCAGGACGCCGCCGCCGCCGCGGCCGCCGCCAAAACGAAGGCGGTGTAATTATAATAGGGAGGCAAAAGCCCGGTCATCGTGGACCCGAAGCCCACGCCGGCGCCGGTGGCCACGGCCGCCGCCGCGAGGACGGCCCCGAGCGCGCAGGTTCCAGCCAGCCACAGGCGCCTGGCGCGTTCATCCCATTTTGCCGCAAGCGCTAGAAAAATGGCGAAGGCCGACCAGCGCGCGATCACCGGCAGCCCCGCCCAAGGCTGGGCGGACTCGAAGCACGAGAATCCGGCCCAGCCGATCCAAGGCAGCCACCAAATCGCCGGACCCAGGGCCAACGGCGCCTCATACGCGGCCAGCCCGGCCGCCGCCGCCGCGCCCAGCGCGCCGAGCAGCGGATGACGCAGGCCGCCGGCGAGGATCGAGGCGGACAGCAAGCCAAGCGACGCCCGACCCTTCATTTGCCGCTGAGTCCGAGCAAAGTCAGCACGTCCAGGCGCAATTCGCGTATTCCGGTTCCCTCTTGGGAACTGACCCAGGCCATGGCCTCGGGTGCTACACCCGCGGCCTGGGCGACCTCGCGGCGACGGATCAACGCGCGCGAGGCTTTGACCTGATCGGTTTTCGTCGCCACCACGCGCCAAGGCAGGCCTTCGCCCTGAAGCCAATTCAACATTTCTATATCCAACTTCGTGGGACCGAGCTTCGCGTCGACGAGTACGAAAATCGCGCGCAACGATTTGCTGCCGAGTAAATAGCCCTCGATCATCGCGCCCCAACCGGCGCGCGACTCCGCCGGACCTGAGGCAAAGCCATAGCCGGGAAGATCGACGATCCGTTTGTCCTGACCGAGGGCAAAAACGTTGATCGTGCGCGTGCGGCCCGGAGTGCTCGAGGTGCGCGCCATGTCTTTACGGCACAGGGCGTTGATCATGGTGCTTTTGCCCGAGTTGGAGCGCCCCACGAAGGCCACCTCGCCGGCGCTGGCACCGAGCTTTCCTGGGTCGGTCTCGCTCATGAGAAAGCGGATGTCGTCAAAGCCGGCCATCAATCGTCTCCCCGAATGCGACCGCGCCGGCTTTTGACGGCCGAACGATGCCGCTTGTTCTCGAGCATGCGGGCCTTGGAGTTCTTCGAGCGCCCGCGCTTGCGCCGCCGCGCCAGCTCCATCTCGTGACGGGCGCGCGCCGCGCGCTCGCGGGCGGCGGACTCAAGCCTATCGGCCAGCCGCGCCCGCGCGATCAGGCGGTTGAGGCCCTGGGAGCGCTCGTCCTGGCAACGCACCGAGATGCCCGTCGGGCGATGCACGAGCAGCACCGCGGTCTCGACTTTGTTGACGTTCTGGCCGCCGCTGCCGCCGGAGCGCAGGAAGGTTTCGTCCAGATCTCCGGCTCGCACGCCGAGCTTGGCTAAACGCGCTTCGACTTCAGGCCAAGAGGGCATGACGGATTCTAGCCAATTTCCTCCACTTCGATCAGACACCCTTCCGCCTAACGGAGCTTTTCCAGGGCGGGCAACTTGCCGACCGTCGTGGGCGCGTCGGTCAGGACGCTGGAGGTGCGCAGGTTGTTGGCCTCGACCTCGAGCTGGCGGTTCTTAAGGCTCTCGCGCACGCTCACGCTGTAGTCGTTGAGCAGCTGACGACCCTCGCCGCTGCCGTCGCGGGCGCGTGATTCGATGTAGTCGTGCATGGTGGCCCAATCCATCTTGCCGCTGTGGCTGGCGGCGTAGGTTTGGAAAAGCGGGTCCTTGCGCAGGGAGATGAAGAAGGCGCTTTCCTCGAACATCGTGCGGAAAGCCGTCTCCGGCGCGGCCGACTTGATGTCCATGAGCAAGGTAAAATCGCGCGGCGCGCCGGCCAAGGTGCGGCCCGTGTCGATGCGGCCCATGATCTGAAGCAGCTGAATCTCCGACATCTTCTGGGGATCGACGACGTACATGTCGTGCTTGGTGTAGCCGCGGAAGGCGTTGGGTGCGGTCGACTGGCGGTCGCCCTTGAAGTTCAAGTCGAGGCCGCGTCCGGCGACGCGCGAGTCGAGCAGCAGATAGCGGACCTTGCCGCTGTCGAGCCCCTCGATGTTCATCTGCTTGAGCACGTTGGCCTGGGGCACGTTGAGGCGCAGGTGCTCGCTGTCGGCGAAGACCTTGGCGATCTCCTCCCGCTTGACCCCTTGTTTGAGCAGGTAATGCTCGACCTTGCGCAGCACGCGCATGTCCGGGACGCTGATCGGGATTAAGCCCGTGTTCGCGGGCTGGGTCTCCCGGATGCCGTTGAGCCACGCCTGAGCCGGCGCGCTCTTGACCTCGCTGATCTGCACCGTCACGGGGTCTTTGAACTTGGGAACTTTCGCCGCCAAATACTCTGTGATCGCCGCCTTGGCGTCGGCGGGCACGTCTGCCATGTCCGTGGGCCGCAGCACGACCTGGTCGCGCGTGACGCGGCCCAAGATCGCCTCGGCGTTCCCCAAACGGACCCGGATATCGTTCTCGGTGTGGACCGTCTGAGTGACCACGTTCGTCGGCATCCCCGAGCCTTCTCCCACCATGGCGATATTGTTGTCTTTCATGTGCTTCTCGAATTTCTCGCCGGCCGTGCCCGATAAGGAGATGAAATAGCCCCTCTTGTTGGTGGTCACGTCTTTGATAGTGCTCAGGGCGTTATGCGTATAAGGGAGGGTCAGCCGGTCGGCGCCGTATTCCAGCTCCCACCAGCGGCGACTGGCGTTGTCCATGGACTCAAACCACTGCCCGTTATGCACCACGTTAAAGCGCCCGGTGCGGTGATCCATGCGCACGCCCGCCGGATCGTCTTTGAAGCCTTGGACCATGCTGAGAATCTCGCTGCGCACGTAGGAAGAGCCCTTCTCCGGATTTCCGATGCCCTTGGGAAACAACAGCGAGTTCACATACGACATCAACAGGTTGTCGCGCTGGTTGACGGGCCTCAAGGGGTCCTTGCCCAGGGCCTGGATCATCTTGGCGGCGTGGTAGCGGGTCAGGCCCATGCCCTCGCTCATCGTGATGGGCTTGTCGCGGAACACTTCCCAGACCAGCTTGGGCAGCTTGGGCAGGAAAGAGACAAACGAGTCGCCGTTGACGGCCTTCATCGCCTGCTCCTCGAAATGGAAGGCGTCGGCTCGGATGAGATCGCGCTCAAGCACGCGCGAGCGGTCGAACATCGCGTTGGATTCCTGCGACGCGGGCTTGCCCTGATGGGGCAGCAGCTCAGTGCGCAAGGACGTCAGCTGCGACTCGATGGACGCGCCTTTGGCGTCCTTAGCGCCTATGTTATGCGCACGCTCTATTAGGAAGTCCAGGCGCTTGAGCGACGCCGCCGGATTCATCCCCTCCCCGCCTGGGATCTCATAAGGCTTCTCCAGGATGCGGCTGTCCGTGCCGATGGGCCGCGCGCTTTCCTTCATCTCGCGGTAGGCGGTATACAGCGAGCCCTCGTCTCCGGCGAAAGCCTGCTGCATCGCTCGGCGGCTTTCGATCAAGGTCTTGACCGAGGCCTCCCACCCCGGCTCGCCCTTGTTCGTGAGCCTTATGATCTCCTTGCCCGTGCTCTCGAAGTGCTGAAGCATCTCGGCGCGAGCCGCGCGGTTAAGCGACGCCTCCTCCGCGCGCACGGCGGCCAACTGAGACTGAAGCGGCCCCGCGCGCTCGCCGCGCGCGTTGGCCAACGTCGCCAGCTTCTCCAGGCGCGCGCCCTGGGCCGAGAGCAACTCAAGACGGCGCATCATCCCGCCCAAGTCGCCGGCGGCCGGCGAAGCGCTGAGCTCGAATTCCATCGACTTCAACTGTGCGCGCACGGTGGCGCGCTCCGACTCAAGCCGCGCGCGGCCCGCAACGTCGGCCCCCTCCATCTGTTTGCTCAACTCATAGGCCCTGTCGAGCTGGGCGCGGTACTCCCCATGCGCGGCCTGACGCTCCGGGGTCATGCCCGCCTTGATCGACTCCGCCTCGCGCACGAGCGCGTCGATCCGGGGCGTGGTCTTGACCTCTCCGAATCGGGTTTCAAAAGCGCGTATCTCCTGTTGAGACGCTCCCCGTTTTATGGCCTCGCGCAAGGCGCTCGAATCCGTGACTCCCAAATCCTTGACCAGGGCGTCCAACCGCCCGTCGACGATCTTGCGCCGCTCGGCGGCGCGGGGAGTGCCCGCGTTCTCAAGGGCCACCGACTCGCGCATGAGTTTGACCAGCTTTCCGTCGACCGCCAAAGTATCGGTCGGGGCCCGGCCGCCGCGTATGGCCGCGATCTTCTCGTCGAGCTTGATGAGACGGGCCGACACGTCGACGCCGTCGAAGCCTTGGATCAGCTTCTTCTCCACGCCCATAAGCTCGATGCGCTCGCCCAAAATCCTCGCCTCCTCGGGCTTGCCCGCGGCCTCGGCCTTGGCCTTGGCCGCCTGCAGGCGCTGGATCTCGTTGTCCAGGACTACGCGCGTGTTGCGGGCGATGCGCGGCAGCCGGGTCAGTCCCTCGGTTCCGGGGCTGATATTGAGCAGGCGCTTTTGAACGAGGAAGGCCTCCTCCATCTGGGCGGCGAGCTGCGCGCGCACGGCGGGGTCTGAGGCGGGAGGCGCGGCCAACGCCGTCTTCATGCGGCCCAGCGCGGCCGTTATCTCGGCGGCCGATTCCGCCTCGGCCCCCAGCGCGCCTCTCTGAATATAGCCGCGCAGGCGGGTGGAGGCGGTCTCGATGGCCGTCTCGGCCAAGCCGATATCGACGGCTCCTTTCGCCTGCTTGAGCTTGGCCACCGCCGCCAAAATGTCGTCGGCCGCCCCCACGACGTTCTTGAGACCTTCGGCCTCCACGTGCGTGACCGAAAGGCCCTTGGTCAACGCCTTGATCCGCTGCGCCTGCACCTCCGCGCCCTCATTGCGGATCGTGTTGAGCCGCTCCAGGCTCCACTTCAGCGTCGCGTTGCTGTCGTTGATGGCGACCGTCTGGCCATTTAAGCGCGTGACGTAGCCGGTGACCATGCCGATGGTCAGCGCGGGCTGCTGGCCGGCCGCGTCCATCTCGTCGTTGATCATGAGGTAGTCGGAGACGATATCGCGGCCTTTGCTCTTGCCCTCGGCGATCTTGGTCTTCAAGCCCTCGTAGGTGTTGAACTCGACCTCGGAGCCGATTTTGTTGAACGCCATGAAATCGAACTCGCCCTGCGCCTGCAGCTTGGTATTGAAAGTGAGATAGATGACCTTGCGCTTGCTGGCGGCCGCCTGGGCCTCGAGATAGGGAAGCAGCCCCTCGTCGGCCAGCAAGGTCTTGCCCACGCCCGTAGGCGCCTTGACATACAGCTGCACGTTGCCGCCTTCGCGTCCCGACCTCAGGATGCCGCCCTCTATCGGCTTGCCCTCGCCGGGCTTGGGCGGAGGGGTCGTGCCTTCTCCCAGGAAGGACTGCATCAGGCGCACGTACTGCTTGTCGCGCCAGCCCGGGATGATCCCGCCCTTGACGTCTCGTACGACCCAGGCCGAGTTCCTGACGTCCGTCAGCGACTGGACGAGAATCTCGCGCTGCTTGAGTCCCAATTCACCGGGCCCCGACATGATGCGCCTGTTCAAGGTCTGAATAAGGTCATTGAGGGTCCCTTGCGGGCCTTTGACATCGGTCGGCTGCCCTTGGCGATTCTCAGCCCATTTCGCGACCTCACGCTCCAAGCCGTTGATTTCCCTCACCATGTTCGTATTGTTGGCGTGCTCGATGCGCAGCGACTCGAAGATCACCTTGGCTCGAGAGTTGACGACTTCGGTGCGGTTGAAATAGTTGAAGCGCTGGTGGCCGGTCAGGATATAGTCGTAGAAGTCCATGAGGGCCTGCCCCTCGGGCGCCGACAGCTTTTGCTGGGCGGTCATGGCCTTGGCCGTCTCGCGGAAGGATTGCGTCAACTCGACGTAGCTTTTGCCCGCCATCGGGCCTTCATTGCGCTCCCAGGCCAAGACCGCGTCGACGACGCGCTTCTGCTCCGCGTCGAGCTTGGGCAGGTCGGCCTTAAGCGCCACAACCGAGGCTTGAAGCTTCACGCCCGCCTTGCCGATGGGCTGGTTGGCCGCGAGATAATCGCCGAGGATATGCGTCATCTTGGCGTCCACGTCGGGCGGCACGGCCCGCCCCAGCTGCACCTTGGCCCGGTACAGGGCCTTGGCGATCTCGATCTGCCCGTCGGGCGTGATGCGACCCCAACCCGGAACGATCTCGCCGGGCTTGATCGTCAACGCTTTGAGCGTGTTCGCACGCTGAGCGATCAAGGCGTCGGAGCCGATGTCGTAGGCGATCTTCTGCACCTCTTCGGTGACGTGCAAGGTGCGGAACTTCTCACCGCTCTTGAGCGACCGCACGCCGAACATCTCGAGCGGATTGATGCTTGAGACGCCGCCGCCCTCCTGCGCCAGGCGGGTCATCTCCTTGCGTATGCCCGCCTCCTTGACCTGCTGGGTGACGACCCACTCCGAGGGCGGCGGATCGGCGAAGAAACGCCACTGGAACAGGCGCTGGGACAGCGGCATCTTGACGGCCCTCAACGGCAGGCGGGTGTCGATGGCGGCATTGGCGTACTCGCCGGTGCGGCCCTCCTTGTCGTACTGCTTCATGCCCTCGGCGGTGAGCATGTACGGGGCCGCGTCGCGCGCGGCGTGCCGGGCATAGGTCGGGATCAGCATCCAGGCAGGGGACGCCAGCCATTTCTGGCTGATCTGGTTGCTGAGCTTGATGCGGCGCTCCACATCCTCCTGAGGATCGAAAAAGTAGGGACTCGCGGAGGGATTAGTGCGCACATGCCAGCCGTAGGCGTGTCCGAGGCCGCCCACGGCGTGGCTAAACAAGGTGTACTTGGCCACGTTGTCGACCATGCTGAGAGTAAAGGCCGCGGCCGGCCCTCCGGTTTTCCAACTGGCCTCGGACAGTTTGGCCAAGAAGCCCGGCGAAGCCGTGGCCGAGGCCTCGGCCGCCTCAACGACCGCGGTGCCGTGCCGCCACATCTTAAAGCTCCTGATGCTCGTGCCGACCACGCCGCGCGAGCCGATCATCTCCGCCGCCGCGGCCAGGCGCGTGTTCATGAACACGGTCGAGGGCATGCCCACGAAGCCGAGCACAGCGGTGGGCAACTTGAACCACCCGAAATCGATGGACTCATTGGCCCACCAGGCGCCGCCCTTGGCTCCCATGGCGGCGGCCTTGCCCAATCCCGCCAAATCCTCGGAGAACATGCTGTGGCCGCGGCGCATGATCTCCTTTCCGCCGATGGTGAGGCTGGACACGTCCCACAGATGCGTGCCGGCCGTGAAGACGCTGGAGATGCCAGTCGACATGACCGTGAAGGTGGCCTGCTGCGCGGCCACGTTGAGCGCGCGCGCGCCGCTGGCAATGACATAAGACTTTAGGGCCGAGGAGCCGGCCTTTTCCGCGAGCCAGGCCCGGCCGGGCTCCAAGCTCTCGAGTCCGGCGGCCGTATGCTTGGCGATCTCGCCTACGGCGATCATGGTGCGCCCGGTGCCCCACATGATGGCGCCTCTAATGCCGGGCACCGCAGCACTTGCCTGCGTGAGCGCCAGGCCTTTGGGGCTGAGATTACCGACGAACTCCAGGCCAAAGCGCATGGGCGTCGCCATGAGGGCCACGCTCGCCGTCCAGCTCAAGTAGGTCGATATCGCGTCGAGAGTCTTGTTGGTCTCGGTGACCACGGCCAAGTGGTCATGCGCGTTCTTGAGCACGGAGTTGATGCGCAGGGCGTCGGTGATCTTGGGCGCCTCGCCGTTGAGCGCGCCGGTCATCGCGTATTTGGCGGCATTCGGATTGACGGCGATGACCATGTCGCGCGCCTTGATCTTGCTGTCCCTGTCTCCGGCGGATAAGACGACGGCGATATCGGTGAACTTCGAGGCCATGCTCGGCGTTTCTGAGCGTCCGGTCAGCGCGCCGAGCATCTGGCCGCCGGCCTCCTTCAAGCTTCCCTTGCCCAGCAGTCCCGCGATAGTCGACATCCGCGTCGACAGGCCCGGCCCCTTGCCGTCGATTAAGTCCATGCTGGCGGTGTACTTGCCCGGTATCAACTTCCTGAGGCCGCGCACGATATGCGGGATGGGATTGTAGCCGTGATAGGTCTGAGCCTTGGCCAGCCACGGCAGCGACAGGGCCTCGATATACAGGGCGTAATCGCTGGACAGGTCCGAGAGCTCCTTCTGTGTGGAGCTCAGCCGGGCCGAGGTCAAATCCAGGCTCTGGGCGTAGTCGGCTTCATGGAGCTGGGCGCGCTCCTGATTGAGGATGTTCCGGAGCTCGTCGAGACGGGCCTTCATCTCCCGGCACTGCGCCTTGTAGGCGGTTTTCTGCTCGGCGGTCATGCCCGACTCATCGAGAATCTTCAGGAGCATCTGGGCGTCGGGCGAGGTGGGATCGACGCGCTCGATCATGTTCTTGACGCCGAACATCTGCGTCTCCAGGACGGTCAGGTTCAGCCAACGCATGCTGTTCTGCTCATTGAGCGCCATGGTCGCCCACTGCGAGTCGGCGATACGGGCACCCGACTTGAAGTTCTTCATCTCCGCCTCGAAATGCTCGATGGCCTTGCGCGAACCCTCGATGTAGACGCGGCGCTGGGCCAGCCTATTCTCGACGATGTCGAAGAGGTTGTAATCCTGGCCCTTGTGATTGCTGTAGGTCTTGGCCTTGGCGTCACGGATCAAGTCGGCCTCGAGGGTGGGGTCGTTGTACCACAGGTCGCCCGGGTAGTTGCGGCCCAACAGCTCGGCCAGCGCGATCATGCGCTCGATCTTCGCCGCGCGGCTGTATTCTTTCTCCTGGGTCTTCAGACGCGAGTAGGTGTACTGGAGCATCTCGTAGTTGTACTGGCCGTTCTGGGGTATGAACGGCACGTCCGGGGGCCGGTTGGTGTTCATCGCGAGCTGGACTTTCTGGACGTCGCGCCGGTAGTCGACCTCCTGATTCTTGTTCATCGTGTAGGCGAGGTTGTGCTCGTTCCTGTCGGGGTCCCAGCCGTAGAACTCGTAGCCGTCCTTGGTATCGCGCTGCATGTGGGAGCTGGGCCGGGGTGCGTCCGGGATGGCGGCGCCGTTGATTAAGGCCTCGGCCAAGGCGCCGTAGTTGAAGGACTCTTGGACGCTGCCGGCCGGCGCGCCGTCGAAGGCCCCGTACTTCTGCGTGTAGTTCTCGAACGTGCGCTCGACGTTGTCGGCGCGAGCCTCGTTGTAGGGCCCGTTCTTGCGCAGGCGGTCGAAGAGGGGCTGCATCGCCGCTGCCTGTTCGGAAGGCTTGTAGCGCTTCTCCATCGACAGGTACAGCGTGCGGCCGATCGGGGTGAGCCGGGTGTCGCTGCCGAGGTAGGACGCAAGGAGGTCGTCGTCGCCCTTGATTACGCCATTGTCGCGGAAGAACTTCATCGCCTGAGCGGGCGGCACGGGATCGGGGATCGTGGGGCCTTTCGTCCTCACTTCCGCCCACGCGGACGCGGGCCATTGGGCCGCGAGCAAAGCGGCGGCCAAGACCACGGCGACGGAACGGCGCGCGAGGGGTTTCATGAGACGCGAGGACCCGCAAAGGCCCTAGGGCTCAGTGTAACAGAGGAAGGCGTTCCTGTCAGGGCCTAAAGGCCTACTCAATATTCAGGTCCTGGGCCTAGTTCATCCGGGTCTTAGGCCCCATATCACTTCAGAAATTTCTTAACATCATCGTGCGTTCCCACGAGGACGAACCGCAGGCTGCCATCCGACAACAAATAGATTATTCGAATCCGAAGTCCGGCTCGAGCTTCCCAAATGTCCTTGCGCAGACTCAGAGGGATTTAAGAAAGGTCTTCGCAGCCTTGCCGGTCTTGAATTTCCTGCCACCTCTCGCTTTCCCGAGGTGCTCAACTTTGTCCAAATCAGCGGCGGAATAGTCGGCTTTCTCGATCGAAACCGGAGCGAGTTCGATATGATCTCCGTCGCTGTAAAATCCGACGAGGTTGCGCGTTGCGTCGATCTTAAATATCTTGCGAATCTGAGCCGGAACGACGGTTTGCCCGTTTTTTCCAACCGGGGACACGGCAATCAGCTTAAACATATAACCTCCTAATGTCCTATTTTAGGATACCAGGAGAAGACGCCGCTGTCAAGGGCATTCCCAATTACCATGCCTCCACCTTCAAGCCCGGCACGCACTTGAATTTGCGGACATTGCGCGTGATAAGCACTTTATTGTAAATTAGTAAATAACAATCTATAATACAAATATGGTTCATCCCAGGATAGCCCGGGCCAGGCTTGAATCCCTCTTAAGGCAGTTCCCCATTGTCACCCTCTTGGGTCTGCGCCAAGTGGGCAAATCCACCTTCGCGCGCTGGGCTCTTCCGGAATTTGAGACCTTCGACCTGGAAGATCCCGCCGCCCTCCTGCGCCTGGAAACCGACGGGCAGCTCATTTTGGGGCAATCCAAGAAAATCGTCATCGATGAAGCTCAGCGCTTGCCGGCCCTTTTTCCCCTCTTGCGAAGCCACATCGACCGACATCCAAGCCACAAGATCGTTCTCTTGGGCTCGGCTTCGCCAAAGCTCGTCAAGAAGATCTCGGAGTCCCTGGCGGGCCGAACCGGATTTCTGGAGTTGGGCGGCATCTCGATGCTCGAAGCCGGCCAGGAGCCGCTTTGGATCAAGGGCGCTTTCCCTCGACTCCACTGGAGCCGGCCGCTGGCCTCCCCCGAGGACTGGTTTCCCGCCTTTCTGCGCACTTACCTGGAGCAGGACATCCCTCAGCTTGGGTTTAGGGTTTCCGCGCAGAAGATGACGAGGCTGCTCTCAATGGTGGCCCATTCCCAGGGTTCCGTGTGCAACTTAAGCGAGCTCGGCGGCTCCCTGGGAATCGACTACCATTCGGTCTCTCATATCCTGGACATCTTCGAGGGGACCTTTCTAGCCAGGAGGCTTTCGCCTTATTTCGCCAATCTGGGCAAGCGGCTGGTCAAGAGCCCCAAGCTCTATATTCGCGACACGGGAATCCTCCATCATCTGCTCGGCATTCCCTTCAACAAGAAGGCGCTGCTCTCCCATCCCAAGGCGGGAGCGAGCTTTGAGACTTTCTGCATCGAGCAGATCATCAACCTCGCTCAGCTCGAAGACCCCGCCGCGGAAGTTTATTTCTTCCGAACTCAAACCGGCGTTGAGGTGGACCTGCTGCTCAGGTTCCGCGGAAAGTTGATTCCCATCGAGATTAAGCTCAGCCTGGCCGCTCAGAGCATCCAGCGTCTTGAGCTCGGGATGAAATACTTAGGGCTCAAAGGCGGCTACATCGTCCACATGGCCGACGGGCTTGCCGAGATCCGGCCGGGAATTTGGGCCGGTTCGCTTGCCCGCGTCATATCCCGCCTCTTTCGAACAGGCAAGCCGGCTTAGAACCCATCCGCTTCGCAGATCTTTTGGGCCTCATCGCGACCGCCCTCTATGCCCCACCACAAGACGGGACCAGCACAGTTGGCGCGCTTGTCGCTGACGTTCTCGCCGCTGACGTTCCTGTTCTGCGTGATGACCAGGACCCCGCGGGTATCGTCGGAGCCGGGGACGAAGCTCCAGCCCGCCGACGTATGCTCCTTGAGCACCGCCCCGACGGCTTGTAATCCCGCCATCTCGAGTTCAGCCGGTTTGGGACGGCCGTCTTTTCCGGTGCTGTAAATCTCGAAATGAGTGCGAAGGATTTTGAACGAATCGTCGGTCTTCGCTTTGTACTTGAGCATCAAGTAATGCTTCTCCTCATTATTGTCGGACTTCTTGGTGGGCACGCTGTGATACAAAGCGATGTCAGCCTGTTTGTCGACGAGGGTCGCCTCACGGGTGCCGTCGACTAGGAATTTTTCGGGAAACTCCGCGTCCGGAGCCCCGGTGAAGCCGTTGGCCGTACCGTCGGGCCCGCGCGCGTAGAGGTCCTTGTCGGACGTAGCCACGACATCTCTCGGCAGCACCTCATAGCGGACGCCGTCGACTTCCACCACGATGTAGATTCTTTCGGGGTTGACGGTGGCCTCGATCGCGTAGGGCTTTGCGCCCACGCGCGCCTTGACGCGCGGGAGGACGCGCTCACGCAGCTTATCAGCCACGTTCGCGGGCATATTGGTGTGGATCTCGATCGCGTCGATGAGAAGATCCGCGTCTGAGAAGCCTCTGGCCGAGAAGCCGGAGCCTTTCTCGTTCATGGTCACTGTGCCCGCATCCGCCAAGCCGTTGGGACCCGCCTTGAGCAGGTCCTTGTAGTTAGTCGCCTTCTTGTATGCGAAAACCACGTAGTGCCTATATAACCAGCCCCGGTTAAAATCGGCCAAACCCGCATACTCGTACTGGCCGTTGGGGCGAACTGATTGCGGCACGAGGACGAAAAGCGTCTTCGTGCCCTTGCCGCAGGTCACAACGCCGTACTTCCCCTTGAGATTATCGTCCAAATCTTCGGTGTCGGACTTCTCCTTAGGTGAGCAGTTGGCGCCCTTTGCGTCTCTCAGGGTTTTCTCGACAGCCTCGATACCTGGATCCGCCTTGTTACCGCCACCGTCCCCCTTATGATGTTTGTCCCCTTTGCCGTCTTCATTTTCGGGAGCTTCCTCGATCTTGGGCTTGTCGCCTTCGCCGTCTTTTATCTCCCAAAGCTTGGCCTTTTCGTTGTAGGCAAGGTGGTAATCATCACCGTTGACCCTGCCGAGCATGGCGCCTTTTTCATACTTAATGTTGACCGCGTTGCCTTCGGGGCCGCGCTGAACGATCTCGGCAAAGAGCTGCGGGCGCAAAGAAGCGCGGGCGGTATCGATGCTGCGATTGTCGACCGCGGCTTTGGGCAGCATCACCAGCGCGCCCTTGGCGCCGCCCTGGGGAACCACGTAGAAATCCTCACCGCCCACGGTCACGACGCTTCCAAGCGCCTGAGCCTGATCGGCGCGCTTCAACAACAATTTTTCAATCGACGTCGTCAGCTGTCCCGGTTTCTCCTCTTTTCCAAGCTCGCTCGGTTCTTCACCGCGTCGGACGAAGTCGATCTGGCTGCGCCCTTCCTTGTCGGTCCTCACATGCAGCGAATATTCGTAGTTGCCGGGGGCGCCCAGCGTGACATCGATCTTGCCCGAGGTGGTGAAAGGATACCGATGGCCGAAGATATTATTGGGATCGGTGATGTCGAAAATACCGATCTCATTGGTAAGAGTGCCGTCTTTCTCGCGTTTCGTGTAAATCTTCGTGGAGATCCGGCGCCAACCCTTGTCGCTGTCCTTGAAGACTTCCCTGACCACGGCTCCCTGGACGAACATGTCATCCAAGGAGTACGACGCCTTGCCCCCGCTGATGCCCGACGGATTTAAAACCTTGCTGTGAGACATGCGAGGCATGGGGTTGAGGTTCTTATAGCCGCGCCGTTCTCTACTCGCGTCCGCGTCCTCCTTGGTTTTGCAAGTCGTGAATATGTCCTTATTGGGCGCCGTCGCGTCCTTCTCGTCTCCTTGAACCACGGTCAGCGCTTTATTGAGGAACGAGGTTATCTGCGTCTTCTCCGACGAGGCTGTGATCTGGGAAGAGTTCGGGTCCGTGAAAGCGGCAAGATTCTCCCGAAGGCAGCCCTTCCACATCATGTCCGAAGTAAATGTATTTTGCAGGGACTTGCTTATTTCGACCCATTTCGGCCTGACCTTCCCCGGGCCCATGGCGAAATAAAGCGTCGCCAGGCTGCCGGGCTCATTCTTCTCTTTCTTCACGACCCAATCCTTGACGGTTGCAGCGAGGGCCGCGTGATCCACGTCCGCGCCCACGAAACTTTTTCCGTCCGCGTCTTTCTCGTTCATGAAATCAAGGAGGCGCCCCATGACATCAAGTCTTGCACCATCACCTTTTTGGTCGTCCTTGAGGGCGGCCTCGATTTCATTGATCGGAATCGTGTTGTCGACATCCGCGACCGGCTTAGGGGTCGGTACGTCGACCGTCGGCATATCAACCGTCGGAGCGCCATTCGAAGCGCTGTTCAGGGAAAAATCGGCGTGGGCCGACTGGGTCACGGCTGCCGCGCACACAGCCAAAAAAACGACCATGATGGGATGAGGGGGTCTCATGGAATCTCCGGTCCGTCTAATCTACGGCTATGTAATTTATAGCACCCTTCGCCATTTCCCGCCTGGGCCTAAAGACCTAGCTCACTGGCCTTGCGCGACCGAAGAGCCGGAAGGCTGCTTCGACTCGAGGGACATGATGATTTTCTGCAAGTAGGAAGACTCGGAGTCCCGAGCCTTGCCCACGGCTTCGGCCGCAGCGGCTTGGAGCTGGGCATCCTTCTGAGGATCGGCCGCGGGCGTACCTTCGCCGGCAGGCTCCTCCGGCTTGGAACAGGCGTTCTCGCCGACGCCGCAGGCCTCATTGAGAGCTTCGCGGGCTTTCGTGATGGCGACGCTGACGTCTTGGGGATGGACGGCGGAAACCCCTTGAGCCGGTTTAACTTCCAACTTTATTTTCTTTTTTTCATTCAGCTTGACTATGTCGCTGTTGACTTCGAGTAGCTGAAAGGCCAAGGCGTCTTGACCAACCGCCGCAGCTTCAAGATCTGTCTTGGCATCGTTTAATTCCCTCTGGCGGTTTTCTTGTGCGGCTTGCAAGTCCTTCAATTTTTCCTTCAACGCGTTGGCCTCATCCATCAGCTTCGGCATTCTGCCGTCGCCTCTGTGCATGTTCTGCACGCTGAAACGCTGAATGCCGGCCAAGGTTTGCTTGCTATCATCTAACATGGATTTGACGTCACGGAGAAGATTACCGGCCGCGTTGATGCTATCCGCTGCGGACTGCACGCTTTTCTTCCCCTCTTGATTAGCCTGCTTATCCACGGCCCTCAGCAGCGCCGCCGCAGCGCCTGGAGAATCTCCCTCGGTTTCTTTGGTCAGCAAATCCTTAATCTTGCCTTGATGTCCCGCCACAGTGCCCGTCATCCGCGGCTTACCACAACTCTCGGAATTTCCGCCGGCAAGCGTATTGCGTACAGTGAGAAGCTTATCAGCCTGCTCCCACATTTCCTTGTAATGATTTTCGGTGTCGGCGTCTCTGTCCATTTTGGTTCCATCTTGGCTTTCGGTCGTGCCTTTTTGGATGCCCCGGATGCTATCGCAGAGCTTATCCACGCTGCCCAACATCTGGGGAGTGATGCCTATCCCAGCCGGCATCTCGCCAATACTGGTCTCCGGGCTCTTCGCTGGATTTGGATTGCCATCGTCGTCAAAAACATCGCATGGAATAACTTGGTCCCTTTCAAAGACATACGAATAACTTTTACCATCCTCGCCAACCCGCCAGCATCTAGTGCCATTTGCGGCATCTTTGCAAGGCCTCGCCGCGGACACAGGAGTCTTCGGCGGAGCCGGTGACTTACATACGATGTAAGAACCATCCTTAACCGTCAACTTTTTTAAACTGCCGACCACAAACTCGGCAAAGTACTTAGATAGCTCGGTACCCATAGTCTTAACGGCATCGTTACGAATACCGTACAGAAGCAGGTCCGCGTCCTTGAGCTTTCTCTTTTCGAAAGCCAGCTGCAAATCCTGCATCATGCGTTCCTTCGCCTGGATAAACGCCAGCGATTCGCCGATGCTCTTGCTGCCGCCGGGCCCGTTGCCGCCGAACCCCTTATCGTTGGGGCCGAAACCACCCTGCCCATGCCCGCCGTAGCTGCTGCCGCCGGTCGGAATCGTCTCCTTGGCCGCCTCGTTGAGATTGCTCAAAGCGCTGCCGCCGCGCGAGAACGCGTCGCCGGCGTTTTGCCCCGCACGCCGCGTCGCATCAAGCCCCGTCGGATTGCCGCCGCCGCGCGCGCCGGCCGCCCCCTTGTAATTCGGCGCCGACCGGATCAGATTGAGTCCCCCGCCTCCCGTGCCGCCAGCTCCCCCCGCACCACCGGCGGCGGAGATAGGACCCAACGGCCCGGAGGAGGAGGAACTGCCCCCGCCGGCCACGCCCAAACCGCGCAAGCCCGAGTTGCCCAACGAGGCCTTCGGAATCGGCAGCGGCGCCCGGCCCGAAGCCGATGAGCCCCCCCGCGAAGCCGCGCCCGCCAAAGCGTCTTTCATATCCGCGTCGCTGCGCGTCGGCGGCGCAGGCGGCGCAATCGAGCCCGCCGGAGGCTGCTGTGCGGCACCCGGTCCCAACACCAGCGAAGAGGGGTCGCGCACGTTAAGAGGCGTGATGATGTCGCCGCCCCCGCCGATCGCCCCGCCCTGCGCGATGCCGTTGTTGCCGGTCTCGTAAGGCGAGCCGCCCCCGCCGAAAATATTCGAGCCCGTGCCCTTGCCCCAGCCCTGCTGCAGTTGTCCGTCCCCGCTCTCGGGCGTCATCATGAAATGCTCGGCCAAAGGGGCCATAAACAGCGTGCCCAAGCCGGCGAGAATGAAGGCCAGGTCTTTTTTCTTGAACTGCTTCAGCCGCTCGACGAGGGTCAAGCCCACTCCCAAACCCCTGATTTTCAATTGGGGCTTTTGAGAGTCTTTGAGAGTCGGGATTTTGGGCGTATCCATAGGGGTTATCTCCTCGTCCGGGATAGTGTAAGGGGGGGTTGTGTTCGTGTCAAGAGAAGCCTAATTTTTTATCGAATTTTTACCATACGGCGAAAAGAAGCCCTTTTCCCTCCGGAAGCGAGTCCCGGACCCTTCCCGCGGGATCTATAACGGCGGAAATCCCGTTAGGGATGCACCGAACCAGATATTTTCGGCTTTCCACCGCCCGCAGCCGCGAACGGATCATGTGAAGGTCCGGATGAATCGTGCCCTTAAAGAGGCCGTCATTGGCCATGGAGAGCATCACGTCCACCCCCGCCCGCGAGAACAGCCGCGTCGGTCGCGAGCTGACATCGTCAAAACAAGGCAGAAGACCCACCTGGCCCAACCCCGGGATCGCGATGGGGCGGGCCTGCGTGCCGGCGACCACCATCGACCTGCCGATCGGAGAGGGATGCAGCGCGGCCTGCGTGCCGACCATTTTTCCTTCCGGCGAAAAAACCAGCCCCGTCACCCGCGACTCTTTACCGTAAGCCAGCGGCACCACGGGCGTGTAAGTCCCCAAAACGATATGCGCCTTGGCCTTGCGCGCGATCTGCGCCCAACGGCCCGGATCGCGCTCGATATCTCCGGGAATGTGGTATTGAGGAAACAAAACCACCTCCGCGCCGCGGCCGGCGGCCTCAAGCGCCATGTCTTCATAGGTCTTGAATATCTCGTCTTGGTGAGCGGCCCGCCAAGCCCACGGAAAAGGCAGGTCGTGCTGAGCGCACGCCAAGCGGAAGGACTTTACGACCGGCGCCGAGTCTAAAGACTTGATCTGCAAAGCGCCCCAGCCCCAGCCGACGGCCAGCAGCGTCAATGCCGGCACCAGACACACGCGACGCCCCTCGATGACGGCCTGGCACACGAGAGCATTGAACAGAACCAGCAAGAAGACCAAGCCGCTCTCACCGAACGGACGCGCCAACTGAAGCAAAGGCAACGGCAACGGAGAGTGTAACCCTGTCAGAAAAACGACCGATCCGAAAAACGGATGGAACGGATTGTCGGCTATCAGCGCGGGCAAGATCCAGACCAACGCCACGGCCGCAGAACGAGCCCAGAACGGCAAACGGCGGGCATGCCAAACGGCCGCGCTCACATAAGCCCCGTACGCCGCTCCAGCCAAACACGCTCCGACGTAAACGATGAACGGCAAAAGAAGCATCCAACGAAACAGCAAAGCGTAATACACCAAACCAAAAGTCATACCCACGACGGCTGCGGCCTTCCAGGAGGACGCGCGGCTGCTACCCAGCAGAAGAGGAATCCAGGCGATGAGAAGCAGGACGCCCAACCCCCATGGAGGTGCGGCGGCGGCCAGAAGAACGGCTGAGAGAAGCCCCATCACTCGCCAGGACGGCTCAGCCGCACGAAGGCTCTTGGCATCTCAACTGGCTAACCGGCCGAGGTCCGCACTTGGGGACTGAGCTGATCATGCACAGGATGCCGCTGAAGAAATCACCGCCGTTGCCGCAGCTGGTGTTTGGAAGGGCTGTGCACATTTGCTCACCGGCGCCGGCGACCGCCACGTAGTTCGGAGCCGCGACCCCAAGCCCAGCGCAATAAGAAGGAAGAGAGCACGGCTGCTTGATCTGCGCGATCACCGGCGGCAGCTGACTGCCGCAGATGGTTTTAATCTGGTTCATGAGGTTATTGCAGGGATCGCAATTGCAGGGATCGCCGCAGGCTCCGCCCAATTGCCCATATAGACCGGTGAGGGTCGTTGAGATGCGGGCCAGGCTCCTGTTGGCCGGTATTTTATCTTCCTCGCACTTCTTGACCTTTTCCGCGCACTCAGCCGTCCTCTCGGCCTCGCTGATGAGACCGTCGGCCACGCCCGAGTCCGGGATGTTGGGAGAGCTCTCGCCGTCGACCTGGGGCGCGCTCAAGAGATCAGTGCCTTTGCCCACGATGTTGTTGCCGTCGTAGATCGCGCCCGAATTGTTGGTCGCGAACTCGCCCGGGCAGCCGTTGGCGGCCGAGCACAGGGGCGGAGTCGCCGTTACGTTCAGTCCGCGGCCGATGGCCAGCTGGGTATAGGCCTTGTCGCCTTGAATCGGACGCGCGTTGGCCAGGCCCTTGGACGTGCGCGCCTTGATATCCGCCGCCTTGGAATCCGACAGCCGGCCCTTGGTTCCGCCCGCGGCGACCACGCCTTTGGCCGTCGTGGCTCCGGGCAAGCCGGAAAGCCCCGCATTGACCTGCGCGCCGACTGAGCCGCTGACAGCGCCTCCTCCGCCCCCCGCCGCGCCGCCGCCCGTGCCGAAAAACCCCGCCGCGGCAAACGCGCCTCCGGACAATTCCGCGCCCGGCGCTGCGCCGTTCATAAACCCGCCCGCGAAAGCGGTGCGCACCAAGCCCTCGCGCTCGCCGGTCAAATCCCCGCGGCCCAGGGCCACGGTTTCGTTCTCGCCGCGTCTTTTGGCCTCATCGGGATCGATCACGCCGGCCACGGTGCCCGGCTTGGCGTTTTTGCCGTCGGCGCCGGCCGTCTCCAAATCCTTGCGGCTGCCTTTGACAAGTCCCAACGATCCCTGGCCCGCGGCGGCCTCGCCACCCTTGGTGTTGGCGCGCATAAACGCCGCCCACCCGGCTTTGCCGCCGCTTTCCTTGGCCGCGCGGAAGGCCGCTAGAAGATCGCTGAAGTCGCGCTTGCCCCCCTCCAATCCCCACTGCGAGGTGTCCACGCCGAGCTTGCCCGCCACCCACGCGACGGCGGCAGCCACGCGCGTGCCGCCCGGAAAACGGATCACGTAAGAAGACGGTGTGATAAATAAGAACGACGCCAACGCCACCACCAGAAACAAAGCGGTCACGGTCTTTCGACCCCTTAAAAAGAGGAGGAGAAGAGCGAGAAGACTTTTTTTCTTGTTGTTCTCGAGAAACGTCGACATATCATCTCACGACGAACGACTCACGGAGCGATCGGAGTTCCGTTGGCGTCATCGACTTGTCCATCGACGCGGACCATCTCCCTGTGCTTGGCGACCTCCGGGTTGGTGGCGGCGTCGAACTTACTGCCCTGCGTTACGCTGTCGGGAGGATTGCAATTGTTCGTGCTGCTGCCGTCGCTGTAAGCCTTGTTGATGCAGTATTCGTTGATGGCGTTCTGATTGATGTTGCCGGTGCGCGCGGCCGTAGCCTGGCTCATGCTGTCGGCCATGTTCTTCATCGAGCCGCTCATCTGGATCATCGCCAGGGCCATGCCCACCAGGATGAGGCCGATGGGCATCAGGAACATCGTGGCCGTCATCGCCAAGCCGATCATCAGCAGCATCATGCCCTGCTTCTTCATCTTTCCGGCCTGCTGGGCCAGCGCGCCGATGGCCGCAAGCCCCGCGGCCACGTTGGGATCCATGACAGCGTTGCCAGTCGGGGCCCCGACATTGGGCGCGGTCATGTCGGGAGCTCCGGTGCCAAGAGCGTTGGGCGACGTCCCCATATCGGGCGAGCTCATGCCCGGGGCCATGCCGTTGACGTTGCCGGCGCCGGCTTGGCCGTCGAAAGCGGCACCCGCCGTGCTGCGGGCTCCTTCGGATACGGTGGCACCAGCGCCCATCACCGACAAGCCCTTGGCCACCTTCAATTGGCCGAAAGCGTTCTTAGCCCTGGCGTGCGAGGCGGTGCCCCCTTGGCTTACGCGTCCTGTTCTGCCGTTGCGCATTGAACCCAGTTTGCCGCCCTGTCCGCCGGGGATGTTGATCTTGCCGATGGAGTTGTTGAGTTTGGGCGTGGGGTTGCCGCTGCCGCCCGCGAAGATGTTCTTTCCGCCGAAGGACTCGCCCAAGCCAGACGTGAGCTTCGATCCGCTCAGATTGTGGGCCAGCCCGGCCTGCCGCCAGTCGGGCAAAGGCTGGGAGGTGTCTTCTTTTACCGCCGCGGCCTCGCCTTGAGCGGCCTCCTTCCCCGGCTCCGTTTCGATCTTGGCAGACGCCGCGGGATCATCAAAGGCGATCTCGCCTTTGCTCGCCATGTAACCGGTGCGGTCGCCGCCTCCGCCGCGGATCTTAAGCGACGAAGCCAGCGCGCCTAAATTCCCATCGCCCGCGCCGGCCGCCACACCGGAGCCGCTTGCGCGGCCGAACATCATGTAGCCCGCGGCCGCACCGCCGATGAGCAGCGCGCCCGCGCCCGCCGCGATGGCGGTCGTAGATAGGCCGAACAGTCCGCCGACGGCGCCTATAGCCGCGGCTTGGCCGGAGATTCCGACAGCACTGGCCGCCGAACGCGCCACGGTGCCGCCGGCTGCACCCGAGAAAGCTCCGCCGGGCTTGGCGCCGCTGGTCCAAGCCACGCCGGCCTTCTTGCGCTCCTTCTCCTTTTTCTTGAGGTTGGGGATGTCCGCCGCGGGAACGCCCTCGTTAGCCTCGTCGAAATCCTCGTTGTTTGCCATAAATTTAGTCCATCGCCGCCGCGGCCACTTTCTTTCTGGTCGCCTGGGCCCCGATCATGCCGGCGATATTTCCAATAAGAGCCGACGCCGCCATACTCACGACTTGGGTTCCCGCCCCGAACAACTCCGGCGCAATAAAGCCCATCGCGAGCGTGAAGGCGCCGACAGCCACGACGATTCCGCCCGCCACCATGTCGCCCATGGCAACGATCGCGGCGCCGATGCCCATGAGAAGTCCGCCGATCACCATCATGGCTATACTAATGGCCTGGCCGACCCAAGGCACCTTACTTAAAACCAGAGCCAAAGCGGCAAGAACCGACATGACCGCCATCAACGCCATCGCCACGTTCAGCAGGCTTTGATACGGCGTCGCGTTCTTCGACCCGGGGATCGAAGCGCCCACGCACGCGCCGGTGTTCGGGTCGGGATATTGAGTTCCGCTGCAGGTCGGCGTTTGGGCGATGGGGCCGCCGTCGTTGCTCGCGGCGGCATTGGGCGTGATCGCGGCTCCCTTACTTCCACCATTCATGCCCGCGCCCGTGATCGCGGTACCGGCGCCGGTGTTGTTGTCGAACGCGGCGGCCGCGTCATAGGCCGCCGTCTCGCTTTTGCCCGCCGCAGCGCCGGCGCGAGAGAGCGTGTTGGCGTTCATCAGCTGCTGTCTGGCAAATCCCTTGACCTTGCTCGACGCCGTGGCCGCGCGCGCGCCGGCATAAGACGCCTTCGACCCGGATCTCGACGCCGAGAGCGTGCCCGCGTTCGGCTTATTGAGCGACGTGGTCGCAAACGAACGGCCCACGCCGCCGGAGAGTCCCGTGCCGCCCATCAGCGCAGAACCGCTGCCAGTGCCCGAGTTCAGCTGGCCGAACTTCTTGGCCAAAGCGCCGCCCTGCTTGCCGTCGGCCTGAGCCGAAGCCAGGAGAGTCGCCGGATCAGCTTGGCCGCCGTTGTCCTTGCTTNNCCGTTGTCCTTGCTCGCGTTGGCCTCCTCGGCCCTCTTGGCTTCTTCGTCGGCTTTGCGCTGAGCCTCGGCGGCCTCGGCGGCCTTCTTGGCCCGCTCCTCGGGTGTTAAGCCGTCGATGCTGCCGGTGACGTAGCCCATCGAGTTGGGAATCGAGTTCGGCGTGGCCGGAAGATTGGAGATATCGCCTTCGTACTTGTTGGCGTTCCTGTCCTGAGCGAAAAGTTTGGGCTTTTCGGCGGCGGCGACGGAAGTCCCGACATCGCCCGACGCGCTGATTTTGCCGGCATAGATCGAAGCCGAACCGATTCCGCTGGTCAGCAAAACCGCGAGCAAGGTCTTGGACATGGTCATGCCCAGAACGTTGACCCCGGCGCCCGTCGAGCCCCCCACGCCGCTCCACACGCCGCGCGCGCCGCCGCTGCCGCGTGCCCAAGCCAAAGCTCCGCCGCGGCGCTTGCGGTCATTGCCGACGCGAGCCACCCTGAAGGTCGGAACTTCGTAGGCGGCCTGATTTGTGTCCATACTCAACTCCGTTTTCTCGTCTTAGGCAGTGTAGCCCCGCCCCTACCTATTGTCAATTAAATCTCGGTTTTTTTACTGATTTTTTACCTTCAAACCCAGTAATCCTGCGCTGGTGCGATTTGGTGATAACCCACGTCCGGCCCCCGCTGCCCCTCTTCGACTTCAACCGGCTTAGGTTTAGGCATAAACATAAGACTGATCGCCGCGACTGCGGCAGCTCCGCCGCCTATGAGAACCATTGGATTGGCCAAAGCGCCGGCGCCGCTGAGAGTGTTCGTGGCGATTGGAGCAGGCGGTCCCTGAAAACCCTGTGGAACTTCTTTTAGGCTAGCCTGAGGACTCAACATTACCCCGACACCTGTGGCGATGACCCCGATCGCGGCCGCCGCGACCACCATGCCTTGAAGCGGTTGACCGTGCGCACCGCCCATGATTTGACCGGCGAGAACGCCGATATAGACGCCGATCATGGAGATCACTCCTCCAAGCGCCATGATAATAGGTCTCGTGTAGGGCCCGTCTGGAATCATAGTGGCCGCAAAGGCAAGCGCCAAGGCAACCATCATCAGCATCTGCGCCCGCGCAACGGCCTTCTCCCAAGGAACCACCACGTGCTTGGCCTTGGGAGTGGGCGGCGTCTGCTCGTTGGCGTTGGGAGAGGTGTTCTTGGACAGGCTCTTGGGCTGGGCCTCGCCGCCGGAGCCCGATCCGTCCATGCCGATGGCCGTGCCGTTGGGGCCGATGGCCGAGCCACCCTTGGCGGCGCCGTCATAAGTAACGCCGGCGGCCTGGCTTGAGGGGGCGCCGCGCTGATCACCTTTGACCATGCCGAGCTGACTGTGGGCGTTATTGTTGCCGTTGAGGCGGCTGGCAATTCCCCGTCCAAAATTCGATGAGATCCGCGCTCCGCCCATGGCCTTGGAGGTGCCCAATGAGCCCGGTTGGCCGGCGGCGATCGGAGCGGCGCTGGCACTGACGGAAGTCGCCCCGCCGCTCGATCCGCCTTTCGAGAGCTCACCCATTTTTTTGGCGTTCGCCAAAGCTTTTCCCATCGAACCCAAAGAGCCTTTACCGGAGCCCGAATTGATCGATCCCGAAGCGCCCGTCGAACCCGAGTCCCCCGAAGAGTCGGAGCCGCCTGCAGCCGAGGATGAATCGCTCCCCGCAGCGGCCGCGTCGGCGGCCTTCTCCTTGGCCACGGCCTGGGCCATGAAATCGAGCGAGGCCGAAGAGCCGTCCTTGCTAGCGGGCGCCACCGCATTGGGATCGCTTTGCTGAACATCCTTGGATTTAGGCGCGAACAGCGACATGTTGCCGCCGACATGATCCGATTCTCCGGGGCCGAAAACTTTATAGCCGACCATACCCACGCTGCCCGCCACCGCCGAGCCGATAACGAGAAGACCGATCATGCCCGCCTTGGTGGCCAGCATGCCGCCGCCTCCGGCGGCCGCGCCCCCGCCCAGACCGGCTAGACCTCCGGCGCTGCTTCCTGCGCCGCCGAATAAAGTGGCCAAAAGCCCCGCCGACTTTTTCTTGCCGTCGTCGAGCTTGTTGACGTCCGATTTGATGTCGGGCATCTTGCCTTTCGAGTCCATACTTCCTCCTACTGCGTTCTCGGCATCGCGCCCATTTGCCGAGCTTGAGCGTCCAGATAGTGCTTTTGCTGCATGTCGCTGATCTTCTGCATCTGAGCTTCCTGCCGCTGCAAAGTCTGCATCACCACCGAAGTGACCATGGCTCCGCCCGCGCCCGGCAAAAGGCCTCCGAGGAAGGCGCCGGCCATGGTCATGGCCATCTGTCTTCCGAGCTGGGCGTCATCCATTCTGCCGCTGGGCGGAGCGGGAGCCGCGGCCGGAGGCGCCTTCTTTTTTTTGTCATTGAGCTTGGGATCGTCGAGCTTGAGATTAACGGGCGCGCTGTCGAGCTTTTCAGTCAGTCCGGCGACCGCGCCCCCGCCCGGGCCGCCGATTTGGCCCTGGCTTTTGGCGCCGTCGAAGATCTTGTTCAGAGAACCCGACGCCGCGTCGCTGTTGATCGTTCCGGCCGCGAGCTTGGCCGAGGCCGCAGCACCCTGCAAAGCGGCCACGCCCTTGGAGGC
>CXWL01011639.1_pt1 | contig 106271 bp, 102 predicted proteins | sample 590931 | NCBI WGS metagenome assembly CXWL01 (sample SAMEA3498368, study PRJEB10139) | groundwater metagenome | biome: water well; material: biofilm material | place: Germany | collected 2015-04-27 | reverse complement strand
CGACCGCTTCATCCTGCATTTCAAGTATGACGTCACACCGAAGCACACAGGGAAACGCATGGCCTTAGATGAAACGGGTCTCTATACCGTTCACAATGGAAAAATCGTCAAGGAGGAGTTCTTCTACTCCATGTCAAAACCTGAGGGCGGGCAATGTTGACCTGAGTTGGAGAACGTGCTTGACTACACATCCTACGGCTTACCGAAGGAGGCCTTCCATGAAATGGCTCATCACTCTTTCTCTCATCCTGTGCGCTCTTGCGGTGCCACTCCAACGGGGACAGGCGGACACCTCGACCGCTCCCGATTTTGGCGCGATGGCCTCACTCGTAGGCGAATGGCAAGGCAAGGACCCGGAAGGGAAACCGATGGCTGTGTCCTATCAGTGGACCGGCGGCGGCACGAGTCTGGTGGAAACAATGATGAAGGCTCAGACGCCGGTCATGATGACGATGTATCACGCGGATAAGGGCGGCCTGATGCTGACTCATTACTGTAAGCTCGGCAACCAGCCGCGTATGCGAGCCGATCTGCCCGGAAGCGACGCCAAGACGCTGGCCTTTCACTTCGTCGACATCACGAATCTCGCCAACCCGACGGATGCACACATGCACAAAGTCTCGTTTAATTTTCAGGATCAGGATCATTTCACCCAGGAATGGATGCTCAGCAAGGATGGGAAAGAACTCCCGCATCGGTTTGAATTTACCCGTGTGAAGTAGAGACAGCATCGTTCACCCCAACCAAAAAGGAGGAGGAGATCATGGCAATTAAACAATATAAGCAACTGGGATGTCTGGATGTTGACGCCAGCGCCGGCTGCGGATTTCAAGTAAGGGCGGAGACGGAATCAGAGTTATTCCAGCTAGTAGCCATGCACGCGAAACAGTGTCATAAGCTTGACTCACTGCCTCCGGAGATGGCTGCCAAGGCGAAGGCAGCGGTCAAAACCGTACCCGTCACGGTCTAAGAGAAATCTTGACGGAGGGACGCTGTCCCCTGCGCGAGGAGCACAGGGGACAGCGCCCCTCCTTGACTGTCCGGCCAGAAACGAGCGCACCTTGATCACCATGCTCCATCAGCACGTTTCCTTCGCCGCGTCGCCGAATGCATTCTTCATCTATCTATCTCGACAAGGTGCTCACGAATCAGGGAGGTCCCCATGCAACGTGTGATTGGACTGTTCGCTCTGTCAATGCTGCTGGTCGGACTCTCCGGCTGCAGCTATTTGTTCTATCCTCATGCCAAGGATTTCGCGGAACAAGCGAAAGACGCCAACCATGTCCAGACGTTAATCAATTTGACAAACATGATGGAAGCCAGCGCGAAGGCAGCCAAAGGCGGCAAGGGCTACGATCAGGCGCTGAACGACTTGCACAATCAGTTCCATGCCTTCGACGACCGTTTGTGCTGCGTGGAGAAGGTGACGCGCGAGCAACCGGCCTATGCGCTGGCTGTTACGCACAATAAAGAGTTGTGGGCGATCTTCAAACGCCTCTGGAAATTCAAAGAGGATCAGCCTCAACGGGATCAGCACTTGGAGTTGTTTGCGACAGAGGTGCGGGAGCTCCGCGAGACGCTGCATATGCTCAAGTAGCGTAGCGCAAGAGGCTCCCTGGTCACTGTAGCAATAGCTCACGCCGAGGCACTCCTGCGAGCCGGCGTGTCGCGTAAGATGTGCGCCAAGAGGAAAAACATGATGGGACAGACACCGGAACAAGTCATCGACAGCCAACGACAGGATTGGAACCGGGTCGCCGGAGGCTGGGAGAAGTGGGATCGATTCTTCGACGAACAAATGGCGTTCTTGAATCACCGTCTCGTGGCCGATGCCCGGCTGCGGGCTGGCATGCAGGCGCTCGACCTGGGATCAGGAACCGGCTATCCCGCGCTCCTTGGGGCTCGAACCGTCGGGCCGAGCGGAAGCATGATTGGAATGGACCTTGCCGAACAGATGCTCGCCGTTGCTCGACGCAAGGCCACGGCTCTCAAACTCGCCAACGTGACGTTTCGCACGGGCGACGTGACCGCGCTTCCGTTTGAGACTGCCTCGTTCGACGCCGTCACGAGCCGCTTCTGCTTGATGTTTCTTCCGGATATTCTGAAAGCCGCCACTGCGATCGCGCGCGTGCTGAAGCCCGGTGGCTGGGTCGCGACGGCTGTCTGGTCTGCGCCAGACAAGAACCCTTCGATCGGTCTTTCGATGGAGGCGATTAGAAAAGTGGTCGAACTACCCCAACCGGACCCCACTGCGCCCGGCATCTTCCGCCTGGCTCAGCCTGGCGATCTGGCCGGCATGCTGCAGCAGGCAGGATTGGTCGATGTGACAGACCAGGAATTTTTCGCGGAATGGTCGTATGCCTCAGCCGAGGAGTACTACATGAGTCTGATGGAAATCGCGGCACCGATACAGAATCTCATGGCAAAACTCGCGGCGCCGCAAGTACAAGAGGTACGGCGGCTCATCACACAGGCTGCCACCAGATACCAGCGTGGCAACCGCATCACCTTTCCCCTTGCCGTCAGAATGGTAGCGGCGCGTAAACCGCACTGATGCGCCCATGGCGGCCACTCCCGACAGTTTCAAGGACTACGTGCTGGATCAACTGGCCGATCTGCACGGCGTGACCTGCCGCGCGATGTTCGGCGGGTACGGACTTTACCGGCGCGGAATCTTCTTCGGCATCATTCATAAGGGCCGGCTCTACTTCAAAGTAACCGAGACAACGGTCGGTTGCTACAAGGCACAGGGCATGAAGCCGTTTCGACCGAACGCCAAGCAGACGCTCAAATCTTTCTATGAAGTGCCCGTGGACATCAGTGAGGATCCTGAGTATCTAACAGAATGGGCAACAAAGGCCGCCTCCGCGCAATCTTCGCTTTGAGCAATCGCCTCTCCTTTCCGTCTGGTTTTTCAATAAATGCAGGCCTATAGTGGGGTCTGTATCGTTGACGGGCAAGCGCAAGCCTTTTATCGCGCCTTCGCACGAAATAAATTCGACCAACTCTCTCGTGGGATCTTTCATCGTGAATCTTGGATGCATCGCTTACGAACCCATGTGCCCATGGATGGTGCGATGTTACTGAGCAGAACTTGTCCCGCCTGTAGGACCGGTGGAGCGCAGCTAAGAAAGAATCGCTACTCACATGGTGATTGGGTTCTCAAGGAATGCCTGACGTGCGGCTTTGTTTTTCTGGAAAATCCTCCCGATTACGCTACCCTGCAGGTTCAGTTCTCCTGGGAGAACACCTCCGGACTTCAGAATGAAGCACGACGGAAGTCCTACACTCGCGGCGAGTATGCCGTTCGGTCTGCAATAAAAAGCGTACGGAGTCTCACAAACTCCCTCATACGACGGGATAAACACGTTTCGCTTGGCTATCGCTATTTTCGCCAAGGCTGGATCGTTGACCTTGGCTGTGGCTTAGGAAACTTTGGCCCGCTACCGCCTTCGTGTAAGCTGTTGGGCATTGAAATCTCAAACCGCATTGCAGCCGACGCCCGCCCGATCTTCGAAAGTCGCGGCGGGCGCATTATCCATGCCGACGTGCTATCGGGCCTCCAATCACTGGAGGCTGGGTCCTGCGATGGAGCCTTGGTCGAGAGCTACCTTGAGCACGAAGTGCAGCCGGCAGAGGTGTTGCGAGAACTGTCGCGTGTCTTGCGGGCCGGGAGCGCAATTATCCTCAAGCTGCCGAACTATGCTTGCTGGAATCGACTGGTGCGAGGAAAGAAGTGGTGTGGATTCCGGCTTCCCGACCATGTGAATTACTTTACGCCGAGTACCTTGCGAGCCCTGCTCGAACAGCAGGGATTCGAGATTGTCAGATTTACACTTCTTGACCGGCTGTGGACCAGTGACAACATGTGGTGTGTGGCTCGAAAGAAGGAATATAGCGCCTCATAGATGTATTCACTCGTCGATCGTCTGAACTGTTTCTGCGTAGGTTGTACCCTCCACTTCTAATCCCTCTTGTAGGATTCTCCTTCTAAATCATCTGTCAGCCATTTTTGTCAGCCTCAGAATCGCTTGATACTGTAGAAGATCGGGCCCCTTTTCCTGATAGATGCCACCCCATGGGAAGGCATCGACCTTGCTCTCTCCAGGATTGCCATAGACCGGAGGGAGAGGGAGGGGTACATGGGACCGATTGCGCCAATTCCACAGTCATCAGCATATGGTGCAGGACACCGCCTTTCTTTCGTTCGTTCAGGCACGATCGCCATCGGTTTTTGCCTCTCCGCATTCGGAACCGCCTCAATCGCGATGTCTACATCGACGCCATCCCAGATATCGCTCTTCGCGGAAGCTCCAAATGCGCCTCCCGCTTTCGCCCAGGCGCTGCCGGCACCCCAGAGACTTAAACGATGGGCGCGGCAACAGCGCACCATGACCATCAACCTCGCTGCGCTGGAAGTCATGAATCGCCCTCGTGCCGAGGCTCAAACCGACGTGACGTTGAACCTGTTCGATGTCGAGCCTCGAACGCTGGACCTTGACCAGCCCCGTGAGCATCCCAAACAGACGAAGGTCTGGCGCGGACGGCTGCGAGGAGAAACGGAAAGCGACGTGACCTTAGTGACTCACGGCACAACCATGGTCGGCACGATTCTGTCGAATCAACGTCTATACAAAATCGAGGCAACCGGCGGAAATCTTCACCGCCTCATTGAAATAGACGAAGCGGCCCTACCGCCGGATCACCATCCGATCATCGTAGCCGACGATGATCCTATTGCAGCCCCTCCCACGGGAGGAACCTCGCAGCAGACCGATGCGACCGCCGCGGCAGCGGGCGACTCCATCGTCGACCTGTTGGTCGTCTACACATCGACGGCAAGAACCCAGGAGGGCGGCCAGGCTGCGATAGAAGCCTTGATCGCCTTGGGCGTCGATTCGGCCAATCAAGCCTACAGTAACAGCCAGATCGCGATGCAGCTCCGGCTCGTCCATACAGCCGAGGTGGCCTATACGGAATCCGGCGCGATCGACACTGACCTCACCCGCTTGCGCAGTACCACCGACGGGATACTGGATCAGGTTCATCAATTACGAGACCAGCACAAGGCCGATCTTGTCGCATTGATCGTGGATAATGGCGGCAACTCTTGTGGCATCGCCTATGTCATGACAAACGGCCCGCGTGCCAGCTTTGCCAGTGCCGCCTTCAGCGTGACCGCTCGCGATTGTATCGTGAACGATACGCTCGCCCACGAATTGGGGCATAACATGGGCAACGCACACGACCGGGCCACAGGTGGAACGGGAGCCTTTGCCTACTCGTTCGGCTATCGCGATGAGGTCGGACGGTTCCGGACTGTCATGGCCTATGCCTGCCCGACGGCGTCCTGTCCTCGCGTGAAGTATTTCTCCAATCCACGACTCCTCTACAACGGACGCCCTCTCGGTATCGATCACACCGTCAATCCGGCAAACTCCGCGGACAACGCGCGTTCCATGAACGAGGTGCGTCACATCATCGCGGCATGGCGCACAGGGACCGCGGACATCACACCTCCTGTGGCTCCGACCAACTTGCGGATTCTTTCCCCTTGACCGGAGGGGCTCAGGGACGATCGGCTCCGCTCCATGATTTCATGATCGCGCAGAGCCGGCCCCCTCTATATAATGGAGCGAACCGACATTGATCCATTTTCAAGGGGGCGGCTCTGTGGTTCAGCGATTCTGCTACATGCTCCTCGCCACGGTGCTAAGCGGTGTCTTCGGCCAGATCGCATGCGCCGATGAACGCCCGACACCGAAGATCCTGTGGCAGACCGTCGTGACTCCTTCTGCCACAGATCAGCCGCCAACCCCGCGAAGGCCTTGGGTGCTCCGAGATCGGGAAATCGCTCTCGATCTTCCGCTGCTTCAAGTCTTGAAAGATGCCGGAGCCAGACCCCATCCCAGGATCGCCATTGAGCTCTTCGATGGGGCCAGCCACGAATTAGATATCATGTCGACGATCTCCCGTAACAACGATACCGCCGTCATCCGCGGCATACTCAAACCGCCATCGAAGGGAGATTTTACCTTCGTCGTCAACGGCAATGTGCTTGTAGGGACCATGCAGGTGGCCGATCGTCTGTATAAAACCGAGCACATCGCCAACGGCCGGCTGCGGCTGCTCGAAATCGACCCGGAAAAATTGCCGCCGGATTGATCCCCTCCTAATCTTGGCGATTCCCTGTTCGCTGTGCCACACTCATCTATGCCTCAACAACCGACTCTCTGGACCATCGGCCATTCGACCAGACCGATTGATGAGTTCATCGATTTCTTGCGCGCGCATGAGATCCGTTTGCTCGTGGATGTCCGGACGATTCCACGCTCAGGGCACAATCCGCAATTCAACGCAGACAGCTTGGCCGAGAGCCTGAAGCAAGCTGATCTTCGTTCTGTTCACATGCCCACACTTGGGGGTCTTCGAAAGGCTCGGAAGGATTCGATCAACGACGGATGGCGCAATGCCAGTTTTCGCGGGTACGCCGACTATATGCAGACGGAAGAATTTCGCAAAGCCATTGACGCGCTGATGGCCTTCGGTCGCCAAGAAAAGACTACAGTTATGTGTGCGGAAGCAGTGCCGTGGCGCTGCCATCGTTCGCTGATCGCCGATGCGCTGGTGAGCCGTGGCTGGGACGTTCGGCATATCATGTCTCCCGAGAAAGCCACCCAACACGCCCTCACGTCATTTGCCCATTTCGAGAAGGACACGCTGACCTATCCGAAACCGACCGACCCCCCGTCGTTGTTCTAACCGAGTGTGCTGATGTACCTATTCCTGGCCGATTTAGTTCTCATTGTTCATCTCGCGTTCGTGGTCTTCGTCCTGTGCGGCGGGCTCCTCGTGCTGAGGTGGCGGTGGATTGCGTGGCTGCACCTGCCGGCGGCTACCTGGGGCGCGGTCGTCGAATTCACCGGCTGGATCTGCCCCCTTACGCCGCTGGAGAATTGGTTGCGCGAGCAGGGTGGTGAGACATCGTATCGCTCCGACTTCATTGCGCAATATCTGCTGCCGATGCTCTATCCTGAGGATCTGACTGGAAATCTTCAATTGCTGCTGGGCTCAGGAGTGGTCGTTCTGAATGCCGCTGTGTATGTGTGGCTTTGGCGAAGGCACGCGCGTGGGTGAGACTGCCCCCTTCTTTGCCCCAGAACATCCCTGTTGACAAATATCGAGAGCCCAAATAAACTGCCCTCCGTGTTGGCCCTTTGAGTATTCTCAGAGAGTCAAAGAGGTTCTGATGCAAATCCAAAACTTCCCCGCTCGGTGAGTGAGAGTGAACCCACGACACATCCTGGCTTTTTGGAGAAGGACGCAGTGGGTAATAGGAGTGCGACAAACGTTGAAGCCCTTGCAAGCCGGAAAACCTGCAGTCTACGGTACAGGAGAGACAACCTGAGCTAGTTCGGCCTTGAACCTCGAGGGAGGTTTAACTCTGAGCTGGTTCGGATTCAGTCTCCTCTTTCCGTTCTTGTTCACGACCACCCTCTGACATCGTTATGCAAGCATCCGTGGGGGTGGAAGTCTGTTCGAGTCATACTTGCATATTGACGCTCGTCTCGGCTGCCGTCTTTCCTCGCGGTTCTACGCAAAGGGTAATTCCTTTTGCATACCCGCTGAAGGAGGAGTACGTTGATGTTTAACAAAGCCGTCGCAGGAATCGCCAGTCACCTTGCCACAAAAAAACCTGCCTCGTCTCACGGCATCCCACCCGATGTCGCTAAGATTGTGCCCGATGTGGCCGATCGTTGTTGCGCAAGCCGCTCTGAGATTGACCCACTCGGAATGCGGCCAAGACGATCAACGGCCCCTCGCTGCACAGCTGAAAGCCCAACGGTTTCTGTATGAACGGAATGGCCCAACATACTGACAGCTCCACTATGGGCAGCCCCTGGAAACGTCCTTCTCAGTACTGGGACTGGGACGCCATCCCATTTCTGGCTATTCATCTGATGTGCTTCTTGGCCGTTCAGACCGGGATTCGCTGGGAATGGATCATGCTGGCTATTGGCAGCTATTATCTGAGAATGGTTGCCGTCACGGCAGGATATCACCGCTATTTTTCCCATCGCTCGTATAAGACCAGCAGAGTGTTCCAATTTATGCTGGCATTCCTTGCGATGACATCCGCACAGAAAGGCGTGTTGTGGTGGGCTGCGCACCATCGGCATCACCATAAATACTCAGACCAGGAAGAAGATATTCATTCCCCGCTGCAACGGGGATTTTGGTTTTCCCATGTCGGATGGATCCTGTCGGCACATTCTATGCCGACCGACATGAGTCTCGTGAAGGACTTTCGGCAATATCCTGAAATCTGTTTCCTGAACCGATTCTACTTCATCCCGCCACTCGTCTATGCGCTGCTGATCTATAGCCTATGGGGCTTTCCCGGTCTCATTTGGGGCTTCTTTATTTCGACGACCGCGCTGTACCATTGCACATTCTTCATCAATTCCCTTACGCACATGATCGGCCGAGTCAGGTACAAGTCCAACGACGGGAGCAAGAACAGCTTCCTTCTTGCCATCCTCTGCTGTGGAGAAGGCTGGCACAACAATCACCATTACTATCAGTTGGCCGCGAGGCAGGGATGGTTTTGGTGGGAAGTGGACCTGTCCTATTACATCTTATCGTTTCTGTCTTGGTTCGGGATCGTGTGGGATCTCAGAGTACCTCCCGCTCACGTCAAAGCCAGAACGATCGCCGTCGAACGCGCGTCTCGTATGGGACACACACCGCCAACTCACAGTTCTGAACCGTCGTAAGACTCCCACAGCACAAACCCGCTTGAGATCGATAAGGATGCGCACGCGATGAGTCACAAACAGAGCATTCAGCAATTGCTCGACAAGGCCCAGATCACAATCAATGGGACTCAGCCTGGAGATATCCAGGTCCATAATGAACAGCTCTATGGTCGTGTCCTGGCCGAGGGGTCGTTAGGACTTGGCGAGTCATACATGGATGGCTGGTGGGATTCCATCCAGCTGGACGAGTTCTTTGCAAAGGTCCATACCGTCCAGCTCGACAAAGACATCGTCGACAAGCGCCTCATCGTCAATGCCGTCAAAGCGCGCGTCTTCAATATGCAGAATAAACGACTCTCCAAGAGAGTGGCGCAAGAACACTACAATTTGGACAATGACTTTTACGAAAAGATGCTGGACCCGCACATGCAATACACCTGTGCCTATTGGAAGGGGGTACATACTCTCGAAGAGGCGCAAGAACAGAAGCTGGAGTTGATTTGCCGGAAGCTGCAGCTTCGCAAGGGAGACCGTATCCTCGAACTCGGGTGTGGGTGGGGAGGCTTCGCGCAATATGCAGCCAGCAAGTACGGCTGTTCGGTGGTGGCCCATAATATTTCCTCGGAGCAAGTTGCCTTTGCGCGCCGATGGTGTAAGGGCCTTCCCGTTGAAGTGATTCAGGGAGATTACCGGGAAGCGACCGGCGAATTCGACAAGGTCGCGGCCATCGGTCTGACGGAACACGTCGGCTATAAGAATTACCGGACGTTGATGGAAACGGCCCATAGCCGGTTGAAACCGCACGGCCTCTTCTTGCTTCACACCATCGGGAACAATGCCTCAGTCACCACCTCCGATCCGTGGTTCGACAAATATATTTTCCCGGGCGGCATGCTGCCTTCTGTGGCCCAGCTCAGCGCCGCCATGGACGGACTGCTGGTGATGGAGGATTGGCACAATTTCGGACCCGATTATGACAAAACGCTCGTAGCCTGGCAGAACAATGTGGACAAGCATTGGGGGGAATTTAAGGCAAAGTTCGACGAACGGTTCCATCGAATGTGGCGATATTACTTGCTGTCGCTCGCGGGAGCGTTCCGCGCCAGAAAAATTCACCTCTGGCAAATTGTGATGTCCAAGCAGGGTGTACTGGGTGGATATGAATCGGTGCGGTAACTGGCATGATCTCGCAGCAGGAATACGCCGGCAAACGAGCGCGCGCGGTGACAGCCCTTCGCTCGATGAACGTGGCCGATCCGCTCGCGCTTGAAAAAACCACCTCCAATCTATTCCGGCAGCGCGCGCAGGCGCGCGTGCATCGGCTCGACCTGCGAGATTTCAACCATGTGATCCACGTGGATGAACAGGCGCAGCTTGCCGAGGTCGAGGGCTTGACGACCTATGAAGAGCTGGTGCGAGAAACACTCCCATTCCAGCTGATGCCCACCGTCGTGCCCCAGCTCAAATCGATCACTATTGGAGGAGCCATCGCCGGCATCGGGATCGAATCGTCTTCATTCAAGTATGGCTTTGTGCACGAAACCGTGCAGGAACTCGAAATTCTTCTTTCCGATGGACGAGTGGTTGTGGCCACGAACGCAAATGAGTATAGCGACTTGTTTTTCGGTTTTCCCAATTCCTATGGCACGCTGGGATATGTGCTGAAGCTGAAAGTGAAGCTCGTCCCCATCAAGCCATATGTCAAACTGACCCATCGCCGATACTCAGACTGGGAACAGTATTTCCGTGAGATCGCGCGATTGTGCAGCGAGCGGTCTGTGGATTTCATCGACGGGGCGATGTTTCATGACAAGGAACTCTATATCACGACGGGCGAATTCATCGACCACGCCGAATGGGTCAGCGACTACACCTACCGGCAAATGTACTATCAATCGATCCAGCACAAAAAAATGGACTATCTCACCGCGCATGACTATCTCTGGCGGTGGGACACTGATTGGTTCTGGTGCTCCAAACAATTTTTCCTGCAGTACTCCGTGATGCGGTGGCTCTGGGGAAAAGACCGTCTTAATTCCACGGCGTATTGGAAGGTCTTGAAGTGGTTCCGTCACTCACGCGCTGCGCAATGGGTTGCCGGGGCAATGCGGGGGCGGCAAGAAGCCGTTATCCAGGATGTCGAAGTTCCGATCGAACATGCGCCTGAGTTCGCGCGGTTCTTCCACGAGGAGATCGGGATCAAGCCGGTCTGGGTCTGTCCTGTGACTGCCTACAATCCGTCGGCCTCCTATTCGTTGTATTCCATGGCCCCCCATAAACTCTATGTCAATTTTGGATTCTGGGACGCGGTCAAGACCGAGCACGAAGAGGGGTATTTCAATAAAGCCATCGAAGCCAAGGTGCGACAGCTTCATGGCCAAAAGTCTCTCTATTCAACCTCATTCTATTCCAGAGAAGAATTTGGAGAGTTGTACAACGAAAGAGGCTACCGTCAACTCAAGACTCGATACGATTCCACAGGCAAACTCAACAACCTGTATGAAAAGTGCGTGCTGAAGAAATAGCACGTTCTCATCGCTCATCCTCTCTTTCGATCTGAGGCTCAGAAGAGTCTATCTGCACGCCGTTTACGTAAATAAATTTGACTGTAAGAACACGGGCTCTCACACGACCTATCACTGGGCTTGCCCATACTCCTGCACGAATACGAAAAAGCCGGAGTTGACGTACCAGGCAAGGAGTTGATACATGGATAAACTCGATATGCTCATTTGCCTGAGAGGTATCTATGCCTATAGATGAGATTACTCAAAAGGTCAGTGATCGTTATGCTCGTGCTGCCTCGACGGGCGAGCAGATGTGTTGTCCGACTAGTTATGACATGACTGACCTCCAGTCCTTTATCCCGGAAGAAGTTCTCAAAATCTCCTACGGCTGCGGGACACCGGCAGGGCTCAAGACTGTCTCCCCCGGGGACACTGTGCTGGATATCGGCTCAGGCGGCGGCATCGATTGTTTCGAAGCCTCCCGGCTCGTCGGGCCCACTGGTCATGTCATCGGGATCGACATGACTGATACGATGCTAGCCATCGCTCGAAAGAACGCCCCCCTCGTCGCCGCCAATCTAGGCTATGCCTCTTCCAACGTCGAGTTTCGCAAAGGGATGGCAGACGCGATGCCGGTGATCGACGGTTCCGTCGATCTGATCATCTCCAATTGTGTGATCAACCTGGCGCCAGATAAACGGAAAGTCTTCAGGGAAATGTTTCGCGTCGTCAAACCTGGTGGACGATTTACGATCTCAGACATCGTGGCCGACCAGCCTGTTCCACAATACTTGGTGCATGACACTGAAAAGTGGGGCGACTGCCTCTCCGGAGCGCTGACACTCACTGACTATATTGCGGGGATGGTGGGGGCCGGATTCCTGGGCATTCATCTGATCAAGGCCTCACCCTGGCAAGCGATCGACGGTATTCATTTCTTCTCCGTCACCTTAACAGGATATAAACTTCCCCCGATTGCCCCGGTGTCCGACGTTCGTTATGCCACACTCCGAGGACCGTTCAGCCGAGTGGTCGATGAACTGGGCACGGCGTATTTCCGAGGAATTCCCCAACCGGTCACGCCGGACGTTGTCTGTTTGTTGAGCCAAGCTCCGTTGGCATCACACTTTATCCTGTCCTCTAGCCCGTTCTGGTTGGATCGAGCCGACGACCGATGGGCGGCGATCTATCCGGCAAACACTCCGTGCACCTGGCAAGGACATTTCGCCCTGTTCGCCGGACCCTTCGTTGAAGCCGCTGATGACGATCACCATGTGTATCGCCGAGGCGAGCCGGTGGAAATCTGTTCCAAAACTCTCACGGTATTGGAAACAGACGGCTACGCTTCTCATTTTGCGATCATCAACCGCGCAGGCCAGAACGTCAGCGGTGACGCCGTGACCTGCTCTCCTACCGGAAACTGCTGCTGACGTTCGGTCAGCCTGAGTTCGCAGACGACATTGGTGATGGTTCCCGAAACCGACCGCTACAGAGCGAACAAGAATCCTATGGCGTTGACCCTGCTTGGACAACAGAGCCCCCTCGCCTCCTCAGCAGAGCAATTAAAGATGCTCGAGAGGGTTACGAGCTGCCCCCCCTTTGAGAGACAACTCGAACGCATCGATCTGCTCCCGCTCCGCGCCACCGGAATCACCGTCTTTCAAATCAATGTCGGCAAGCTGTGCAATCAGACCTGTCAGCACTGCCATGTCGATGCGGGACCTGACAGGACTGAACGCATGTCCAGAGAAACGGCAGAGCAGTGCATGCGCGTGCTTGCTCAGACCGATATTCCGACGGTCGACATTACAGGCGGAGCACCGGAACTGAATCCCAACTTTCGCTGGCTCGTTGAACAGAGCCGAGCACTGGGTCGCCACGTGATGGATCGAAGTAACTTGTCTGTCTTGCTCCTCCCTTCCCAAGCGGACTTGGCGGAGTTCCTTGCCGAACATCGTGTGGAAATCGTCGCCTCGTTGCCGTATTACCGCGCAAGCCAGACCGATGCACAGCGAGGCGAGGGTGTGTTTGAAAAATCGATCCAGGCGCTTCGCCTCCTCAATCGACTCGGGTATGGCCGTCCCGGTAGCGGCCTCGCCTTAAACCTCGTCTGCAATCCAGTCGGAGCCTTTCTCCCTCCCAAACAAGACGCCATCGAGGCGCAGTTTCGAAAAGAGCTGTTGGTTCGCCATGGTGTCGAGTTCAACCATCTCTATACGATCACCAACATGCCAATCAGCCGATTTCTTGAGTTTCTCCTGGAGAGCGGCAACTACGAGCAGTATATGGAACGATTGGCCAACGCCTTCAATCCCGCTGCCGCGGCAGGTGTCATGTGCCGCTACACCATCTCCGTAAGCTGGAACGGCACGCTCTACGACTGCGACTTCAACCAGATGCTCGATCTGCCGGTGGATCACGGTGCCCCCGCTCATATCCGCGACTTCGATCCGGTGCAACTCAATCAGCGCCAAATCACAACGCGCAACCATTGCTACGGCTGCACGGCAGGGGCTGGTTCGTCCTGCGGTGGGACGGTCACCTCCTAAGAACTACGATGGAAATCTCTCTGCTCGCCTTCGCACTCGCATTCGCTCTTGCCTTTGCCAATGGAACCAACGATGTCTCCAAAGCGATCGCGACCTTAGTTGGCAGCGGAATTACCAACTATCGATCGGCTATCGCCTGGGGAACCCTCTGGACTGTGATCGGCGCAGGGGTGGCGGCCTTTATCGCGAGCGCGATGATCAATACGTTTGCTCATGGCCTCGTCCAGAACGGCACGGTCATAGGACCGACCGTCACATTGGCCGTCTTGATCGGGGCAATGGCGTGGATACTCTTCGCCTCACGAGCTGGCCTCCCTGTCTCAACGACTCATGCGCTCACCGGGGCCATCGTCGGGACCGGCTTGGTCGCTTTTGTCGGAGACGGATTGATCTGGAGCGCAATTGGAAAAAAGATCGCCCTTCCCTTGTTACTCAGTCCCTTCCTCGCCTTGACTCTCTCCCTACTCATCCATCCGGCAGTTCGGGCACTTGCGAAAATGTGGGATGGGACCTGCCTGTGCGTAATGCCGGCCTCCCGTGCATTAGTGGCCATCGACTCGCATGGCGGCACCAGGACGCTGTTTCAAACCGCGAGCTTCAGCCAGCCGATCATGGCGGTACCGTCGCAATGCGACCGCGCCGGTTTGCAGGGGCTGGTCATGGGACTCGATACGATTCACTGGATCTCCAGTGGCCTTGCGTCATTTGCGCGAGGCACGAACGATGCGCCCAAGATCGTTGCCATCCTTTTAATCGGCAGCTCGGCCACCGCGTGGCCTGACTCCTCGTCACAACTTGCTGTTTTTGGTGGGATCGCCATCGCGATGGGGCTCGGCAGTTATTTGGGCGGCCTCCGCGTGGCGGAAGTTCTCGCTGAAAAAGTGACGAAGATGAATCACGCGGAGGGGCTGTCTGCAAACCTGACGACATCGATCCTGGTCCTCGCCTCCGGTTCTCTCGGATTGCCGGTCTCGACCACCCATATCAGCAGCTCCGCTATTATCGGCATCGGCCTCCTCAAAGGACGGCAGGGCGTGCGATGGAAGACCGTACGCGACATGGTCCTGGCTTGGGTCGTGACGCTACCTGCATCGGCTCTCCTCGCTTGTATCGCTTACCTCATCCTCATCAAAATGCTCTAGCCTGTCTTGTCGATTTGGTTCATCTGGTTGGTGTCGTTCAACCAAATAACCAGACAAACTAGATCAGCCAGATAAACCAACCGGAGATTATGGTGATTGCGCCGCATCCAGCCTGTCTGCTATGGTGACGCAGCATAGATCTTTCGCAATTAACTTCGGTTGAATATTTCGTATGGTGTGGGACCCCAAAGATCCTTGGAGCAGGAAGAGCGATCCGCTTGAAGAGGCCCTCCGGCAGGCTCAATCGCAATTCAAGAATCTCGCGCCCTCATTCAAGAATCTGATGCCCTCAAGCGGCTTCAGAAACGTCGCCTTGGCGGGACTGCTCGTGTTTGTCGCGTGGCAGAGTGTCTTTATCGTTGCCCCGGATGAGGAGGGCGTTGTCAAGCGATTCGGCACCCCTGTCAGAACAGTGGGTCCTGGCCCACACGGGAAAATCCCCATCATCGAAACCGTCCTACAACCGAAAGTCCAAAAACTCCATCGCGTCGAGGTTGGCTTCCGCACCGATCGGCAAGGCCGCCAGCAAATGTTGGCGCAAGAAGCTCTGATGCTCACCGGTGATATGAACATCCTGGCTATCCAATTCATCGTACAATACAAGATTAAAGAATCTGCAAACTACCTCTTTAACGTCGCACAAATCGAAGAAACAATTGGTAAAGCTGCCGAGGCCTCCATGCGGGAAGTGGTCGGCAAGGGCAAGATCGATGAGGCCTTGACGACCGGCAAAGCTCAGATCCAGCAGGATGCCCAGGTTCTCCTGCAATCCCTCCTCGACCAGTATCAAGGCGGCATCCAAGTTGCCGCGATCCAACTCCAAGACGTCAGTCCTCCCGAGGCCGTCGCGGCTGCGTTCAAGGACGTGACGAATGCGAAGGAAGATCGAGAGAAACTGATCAACCAGTCTCAAAGCTATCGCAACGATATTCTCCCCAAAGCCAAAGGCGAAGCCGCGCAGATGGTGAACCAGGCCAAGGGAAATGCCCAGGCGCGACTGAATCGCGCCCAAGGTGAGGCTAACCGTTTCTCGGCAACCCTGAAAGAATACAATCAAGCCAAAGACATCATCAGCAAGCGGATCTATATCGAAACCATGGAAGAAATCCTGCCCAACGTCGAGAAGATCATCATCGATGGCAAGGCAGCCGATCGTATGCTTACGTACCTTCCGCTCGACCGTCTCAAACCCAGAACCAGCACAATCGCTGAGGACCAGAAACAATGACCAAGCAGGGATTCATCATTGCCGGCGTGATAGTCGTCATGGGGCTGTTTTTTCTGGGGGCCTCACCACTCTTCGTCGTAGACATCACTCAGAGCGCGATTGTGGTCCAGCTCGGAAAGCCTGTTCGCAATATCACTGAGCCGGGGCTTTATGTGAAAGTGCCGTTTATTCAAGAAGTCACCTATTTCGATAATCGCCTCCTGGACTATGACTCACAAGCACAAGATGTGATCACACAAGACAAGAAGACCCTCCTTCTTGACAACTTCGCCAAATGGCGGATTATCGATCCGCTCAAGGTCTATCAGAACTTTCAAACCCAACGGGGCGCGTTGCAACGGCTCAACGACATTATCTATTCTGAGCTCCGTGTCGAACTCGGGCGCCATGATCTTCTGGAGATCGTCGCAGATCACCGCGCCGAACTCATGAAAATCGTGACCCAGCGGTCGCATGAGAAAGCCTCTGCCTATGGAATCGAGATTCAGGATGTGAGAATTAAGCGCGCCGACCTTCCTGAACAAAACGAAAAGGCCGTATTTGCTCGAATGCAAGCTGAGCGAGAACGGCAGGCAAAGCAATACCGTGCAGAGGGAGCTGAGGAAGCACAGAAAATCCGTTCGGAGGCGGAAAAGGATCGCGAAATCATTCTGGCAGAAGCGTACAAGGAATCAGAAGAGCTTCGTGGCGCTGGGGATGCAAAGGCTTTTAAAGTCTATGCCGACGCCTACCGGCAGGATGCTCATTTTTTTGAATTTACCCGTTCGATGGAAGCCTACAAGAAAACCTTCAAAGACAAATCCACCCTGGTAATGAGTCCAGATTCAGAATTCTTGCGTTTTCTGAAGCAGCGTTAGCCGTCAGGACAACCCTACGATCTCACCCGTGCCTGGGTCGATTCCAATACGTTCCCCTGCAGGTTTCTTCGGCAACCCGGGCATGAGTTGAATGCCTGAGCAGACCGCTGTCAGAAACCCAGCCCCTGCGAGTATTCTCACCTCCTTGATCGGCAGCGTAAACCCTGATGGGCGCCCTTTCAACGCCGGATCGTGTGACAGCGATAACGGCGTCTTGGCCATGCAGATAGGTAATTGGTCAAGTCCGATCTGCTGCGCAACCTCAATATCTCGTTCAGCTTGTGCGTCGAACGACACAGCCGAAGCCCCGTATATCTGTGTCGCAATGGTCTGAATTTTTCTTTTTATCGGCCACGCGACATCATATAAATGCCTGAACATCGAAGGCGTCTCTGTGGCTCTGATGACGGCCCTCGCCAACTCTTCGGCCCCTTTGCCGCCATCGGCCCAATGGGTCGAGACTGCGGCATCCACCGCACCAACCTCTTTGGCCCGCTCTCGAACCCACTCCAATTCAGTGATCGAGTCATCGATGAACGCATTGACCGCCACTACTACAGGCACACCATGCGCTTTCACATTTGCAATGTGTTGCTCCAAGTTCGCAAAACCCTTTACCAATGCTTCCTGATTCGGCCCGATAAGTCCTGCAGGAAGTGGGGTTCCAACCTTAACCGCTCCTCCGCCACCGTGCAGCTTGAGCGCTCGTAGTGTAGCCACCACCACAGCCACAGCCGGTTTGAATCCTGAGAGGCGGCACTTGATATTAAAAAACTTCTCTGCGCCGAGATCACTCCCAAACCCAGCTTCTGTGACGACATAGTCTGCACACCGCAATGCGACGGCATCGGAAAGAATTGAACAATTTCCGTGGGCAATATTGCCAAATGGTCCCGCATGCACAAAAGCCGGCGTCCCCTCCAGCGTCTGAACCAGATTCGGCAACAGCGCTTCCCTGAGCAACACTGCCATGGACCCAGCACACCCAAACTCTTCCGCCCGCACTGGCTTGCCCCCTGTTGTAAACCCGACGATGATCCGCCCGAGCCTCTCTCTCAAGTCGGCTTGACTCGATGCCAACGCGAACACGGCCATAACTTCTGAGGCTTCAGTAATCACAAACTGGCCATTACGACTCGCCGCCCCCTCTCCCAACGAGACCTGCCGTAATGCCCGATCGCTGACTCCCACTGTCCGTGGCCAGATGATCCGACTCGGATCTACCTGAAGTCCATTCCCATGAAACAGGTGGTTATCGACAAACGCGGACAAGAGGTTGTGACTGGCTGATACAGCATGGGAATCGCCGGTTAAATGAAGGTTAATGTCTTCCATCGGAAGAACCTGAGCCCTTCCTCCTCCGGTTCCTCCCCCTTTGATCCCAAATACTGGTCCCAGCGAAGGCTGCCGAAGAGTAACTGCCGTTCGATGGCCAAGGCGGGAAAGACCCATGGCAAGCCCGATAGACGTTGTCGTCTTGCCTTCCCCCAATGGGGTTGGATTGATAGCCGTCACGAGTATATACCTGCCAAGAGGTGCAGCATGAAGCCGCTCAAGCACGTCCAGCGAAACTTTCGCCTTCAACTTTCCGTAGGGAAGTAGTTCGCTGGTTTGAATGCCAAGCTGATTAGCGACATCCTGAATTGGACGCGCTTGCACCGATCGGTTGATCTCAATATCTGTCATAGATTGAGCAGCAGTATGATCTCTACAGCCACAATGGCGCGTCAGTATAGCACAGGAGTAGGGTCGATTCGGTGGGTACCGTTCTATGGGAGAGGTGAGCGCCGTACAGTCTTGTCGTACGCACTGGTTTGGCTGATGACAGGTTAGCCTAGATACAAGGCTTAGAGAGTTTAATCGAGGATGTACTTTACGGGATCCAGCGCTTGCCCATTCACCTTGACCATGTAGTGCAAGTGAGGCCCCGTGGCAAGTCCACTACTGCCGACTAAGGCAATGACCTCTCCACGTTTGACGCGCTGCCCCTCTTTGACTAATGACTTAGCTAGGTGGCCATAGACGGTTTCGATCCCAAACCCATGGTCTACTTTCACGAGAACTCCCAGCTTAGGGTCAAAGCCGACTGCCGTGACTCGTCCTTGAGCCGGAGCCTGAATCGGCGCATTGGCAGCAGCTCCAATATCCAATCCGTCATGCCAGGCAGGTTTTTCTGTAAATGGGGAAACCCTTGGTCCAAACCCAGAGGTCACCCATCCCTTCACCGGCCAAATGGATGGGGTTGCGGCCCAGCGAGAAGATTTCTTTTCTGCAGCCAAAGACAACTCTTGAAGTGATTGTTCCTGGATTACGGCTTCTTTCGATAGCCAGTCTATGTCATTCTTGATTGAAGCGATCCTCTCTTCTTCAGTCAGACCGCTTGAACCAGAAGAGAGGGCCGTCTGTCCAGCCGAAACGCTCTGGCCGGACTCTGCTGCACTAGGATACTGGCCCTCAGCATCACTCTTGAGGTTCTTCTCAGAAGTAGGAAGAGTATTGCCCTCGGGAAGGGGGGCATCCTCACCACCTCGGCCATTAGCCGCATCCCCTGCTTTCGGGCTCTCAATTCCTAACATGACGCGAAGCCGCTGATTGACTTCCTTCATGCTCGTTAAACGCTTCTTCAAATCGTCAACGGCACTAGAAAAGGCCCCTGTCTGTTCCCGTGCAGTCATGGCCTCGTCCCGGAATGCCGAGAGCTCCCTGACCTCGCTGGTTCTAATGATGTAGTGCGCTATTACAAAAACGTCGACCAGGGCAAAAATGGCTCCAGCAATCAATAACTTACTGACAAGTTTGCGAGCAAAGCTGAACCGCAGTGGTTTGGCTGTTGAGCCACGAAAAATCACGATGGTATAGGCATCGCTGTCTTCTACGCCGTTCATTTGTCCCATGACCATTCACCCCCTACGGATGAGCTACCCAGACCCTTACTCTTCTTTGGCGAGTGTATCGATCCAAAACAGCTCAGTCAACCCCTCACTTTGGGAGTTTTCTCCGACCTAGCCTAAACTAGCTGTGGGTCTCTCTACCGACCCATCTAATGTATTGATTAAAGCCTTCTTTTACAGGCAATGCAATAATTTCTGGAATTTCATAGGTATGCATTGTCTTGATCGCTTTTTCGAGTGCACGATACCTTGGTTTGACAGTTTTCAAGATAAGGAGAACTTCTTCTTCCTGGATAACTTTTCCATTCCAACGATAAATTGATTGAATCCCTGGGATGACATTCGCACAGGCGGCCAGTTTTGCATTTACCATTTCTTTGCCAATCCTTACTGCCTCTTCCTGATTGACCGTTGTCACCAAGATAACAAGGACCTGGCCTGCCGATTTCTTCATAATGGACGAGGCCATTTTCCTCTTAAGACATCCTTTCCGCTCCAGGTATCCATATCATTCTCTCGTGACCGTATGATGGTAGAGCAATTTCTAAGCCTACTACGTATTCAGTAGCACGATTATTACAACTTATCAATATCTTATGATGTTTTGCATGATCCTTGTTACTGAGCGAATCAGTACCAGACCTCAACGAATCTAAACCAAGTGGCTATAAAACCACTTCATGACGAGAATAGACAAAAATGTACGTTTTTTGTTTCCCCTCTTTTTTCAAGAAAAAATGATGGAGCCATTTCAGTCTCCTATGCTCTCAGAAAACCAGACCGAGCACACCGCCAAGTTCATTGACAAGCTTTTCTCTCCTCACATATTATACCGTCGTAAATAGGAGAATCTTTGATGGGCTTTGTCATTTCACCGAAAGAATTAAAAGCGCGCCTTGATAACGGCGACAAATTGGTACTGGTTGACGTGAGGGAGGAGTGGGAGTATTCCCTTGCAAAACTGGAAGGCTCAACCCTAATTCCCCTTGGGACACTCCCTCAATCGCTCGCTCGATTAAGCCATGATTCAGAGATTATTGCCATCTGCCACCATGGCATGAGAAGCGCCGACGCAACAAATTTCTTGCTCCAACAAGGATTCACGAAGGTAAAAAACTTGGTGGGGGGAATCGACGCCTGGTCGATTCAGGTAGATGGGACCGTCCCACGATATTAACCCACTCCTTGCCAAGACCCTCAGTACACCCGTTCTCTCCTAACCTGGACAACACGGTCGGTTCTAGCCCATGCGCTCACGGAAATAGTCGATGGTCCGCTTGAGCCCTTCATTCAGTTCGGTTCTTGGCTCCCAGGACAATTCTTGACGAATCTTGCTAGAGTCAATCACACTTCGTACCTGTTCCCCATGTTTGGCTGGCCCGTGAAGCTCCTTGCATGTCGAATTCGTGTGGCCCACTAAAATCCTGAGCACATCGTTGATTGATGTTTCTTCCCCTGTTCCGACATTATATGTCCCTTGCGTTTCTTGACCCATCACGGCAAGGTTTGCCTCAACGACATCTTCGACATAGATAAAGTCTCGCGTTTGCCGCCCATTTCCATAGACGATCGCCTGCTCGTTATTCAACAGCTTCTGGATAAAGATCGCCACGACCCCGGCCTCTCCATCAGGATCCTGGCGGGGACCGTACACGTTGGCATAGCGCAAGTTCACCATTTGAAGTCCGCTCACCCGTTGATAATAGGAGAGATACTGTTCCCCACACAGCTTGCTGATGCCATACGGCGATAACGGCCGCGTGACATGGGACTCGGGGGCAGGATAGATTTCCTGCTCGCCATAGATGGCTCCACCTGAAGAAGAGAAGACCACCTTCCGCACACCGTGTCTGACTGCTTGTTGCAGCACGTTCAACGTCCCCAGGACATTCACTTGGGCATCGAAGACCGGATCTTCCACAGATTTACGGACGTCCATCTGCGCAGCAAGATGCATGACGACATTGGGCCGTTCATTGCGAAATACCCGTTCAAGTCGCCAACTCTGAATATCGATCTTGAAGAAACGAGCGGCGCGATTGAGGTTCCGCCGCTTCCCCGTGGACAGATTGTCCACCACAACGACCTCATGCCCCTCCTGGATAAGGCGATCGACCAAATGCGACCCGATAAAACCGGCGCCTCCGGTCACGAGTACTTTCATACATGCCTCCATCGCCTATGAATCTGTACCATCATGCGTCTACCTTCTCCCCGATCAGGCTGTAGTCTCACGTGCAAAGCCAACAAGGATCTCCCTATTCCCTTTTCGCCCAATCACGGGAGAATCGAGCACACCTTTGAGCCGAAACCCCAGCTGAATGGCACAGGCTATAACTTTCTCAGTTACGGCTTCGCGCTGTGCATCATCTCGCACGATCCCTCCTCGTCCCACCTGCCCTTTTCCGACTTCGAACTGTGGCTTCACTAACGCCACGACCTCTGCGGAACGATTGAGTAGGGGGACGACGGCGGGCAATACCAGTGTCAAAGAAATAAAAGACACATCGATCACGGCCAGATCGATCGGCTCAGGAACCGCCGCACGGTCAACATAGCGAATGTTAGTCCGTTCGAGCAAGACAACGCGCGAATCTTGCCTGAGCCTCCATTCAAACTGTCCGTACCCCACGTCGACGGCATAAATACGCGTCGCCCCTCGCTGCAACAAACAGTCAGTGAACCCGCCAGTCGAACATCCAACGTCCAAACCGACTGCTCCTGCCGGGTCAATGTCAAAAGCATCAAGAGCCGCAGCCAATTTGTCCCCAGATCGACTGACAAAAGGCGGAGGCTGGGCGATTTCGATCCGCGCATCCGGCAACACCAATTTCGCAGGTTTATCCACCATGATCCCATCAACCGATACTCCCCCTGCCAAGACGGCTCTTGCTGCAGCCTCACGACTAGGCACCAAACCCTGAGCTGCAAGAACACGATCCAACCGTTCTTTGTGAACACCTGGAAGGGAAGCCATATCGACTAGGGAACCCACTCATCGAGGCATGGATGGAAATAGAAACCTGTACTAGGAACGCTAGGAGGACGGTTCATCGGCCGCGTCGTCTAGAGAGTAGGCGTGGATGCGTTTCTTGCCGTTCTTGTCTTGCACGAGCACTTCTACTTTATGCTCGGCCTCTTCTAAAATCTTGAGACAATTCTTCGAGAGGCGAATGCCCTCTTCAAAGATCTTGAGCGATTCGTCAAGAGGGAGGTCGCTTTTTTCCAACTCACCAACAATGGCTTCCAACCGCGCCATTGCCTGTTCAAATTTCACTGCTGCCACAGTACGCCTCGCTATAAATAATGAATCGACAGGAGCCCATTATACTCGGCCACACCGCGATTTCAAACTGAGGAATCGTCAAACACGCGCGTGACCGTACAACTCAACCGTCCGCTTGCCAATTGGGCTTCCAACTCCTGTCCAACCTCCACATCGCCTGCTCGATGGAGAATCTGACGGTCCGGGACCGTTTGAAGAATACTGTAACCACGTTCAAGTACTGCCAGGGGGCTCAGAGTATTGAGCTGCCCCAGTATCGCGTGGATTCGGTGGCGATGCTGCGCCAATATCACCCTCATCTGCCCTTCAAGGCGTTTCGAGAATTGCGGGACTATCGCCAGACCTTCCTTGATCGTGAGCATAGGGTTGAGATCGGATAGATCGCGCTGCGCCTCGTGAACCCGTTCTCGCCAGGACGCAAGCATGCGTTGGAGCAACTCGCGTAACCGATCCACCATGTCATCTGTCCGTTGCGACGCCTCCTGGAGACGAAAACGCACGTCCGTCAGCCCTCGGATTCCGGCATCGAGCCGCTGCCGCTCGAAAGCACAATGCCGAAACATCATCTGCCCTATGCGAGTCGTCAGCTCCCGTAATCGTTCCACGATCTCGGCCAACACCGGAACCACAGCCTCGGCAGCCGCAGATGGTGTCGGCGCTCGGAGATCGGCAGCAAAGTCAGCGAGCGTCACATCGACTTCATGACCAACCGCCGACACCACTGGCACATGTGATGCGGCAATCGCGCGCACCACGATCTCCTCGTTGAAACTCCAGAGATCTTCTAATGATCCTCCACCTCGCCCGACAATAATGACATCCACGAAGCTCAACTCGTTTAAGGCATTTAGTGCATCGGCAATTTGCTGCCCGGCACTCTCCCCCTGGACCTGAACCGAAGCAATAACAATATGGAGTGTCGGCCAGCGTCGTCGAAGAACGACAAGGATATCTCGAATGGCTGCACCAGTTAGTGACGTCACCACACCCACCGTCCGTGGAAATGTCGGGATCGATTTCTTTCTGTCCTGATCGAACAGTCCCTCCTCCGTCAATCGTTCCTTTAACTGCTCAAATGCGATCTGTAACGCACCGATTCCTTTCGGCTCCACCGTATCCAGTACAATCTGATATTCTCCGCGCGGTTCATAGACCGTGAGCCGTCCCCGTACGATCACCTGCATCCCTTCTTGTAAGGTAAAGCGAAGCCGTATGGCGCTGGACCGGAACAGCACAGCGCGAATTTGGCTCGTCTTGTCCTTGAGCGTGCAATAGACGTGTCCAGATCCTGGAGCACGGAGATTGGAAATCTCACCCTCCAGCCAGATGTTGGAGAATTGTTCTTCGATTGAGGCGCGGAGCAGCCCTGTCAATTCCGAAACCGTTAACATTCGTTTCGGGAGTTCAGCGGGGGAGAAGAGGTCGGGGAAACCGGAAAGGCTCGTGGTAAGGCTCCTTTAATCGATGAGACGAATTCGTTCGATCGAGAGCGCTTTGCCGATACGCGCATCAAGCTCAACCAGCACCGCGCAAAAAACAGAAGGGCCCGATGCCACCTCAAATCGCTTCGGCATTCCGGTCAGAAACTTCTCAATCGCCAACTCTTTCTTCACCCCAATGACGGAATGGAGCGGACCGGTCATCCCAATATCCGTTAAATATGCGGTTCCTTTTGGAAGAATCTGGTCATCAGCTGTTTGCACGTGCGTATGCGTTCCGACGACAGCGATAACCTCTCCGTCCAGATAATGTCCCATTGCCATCTTCTCTGATGTGGCCTCAGCGTGCATATCGACGATCACGGCAGCCGTTCGCTTTTTCAGCGCGGCCAATTCTTTTTTCACCACTTGGAACGGACAGTCCAAGGTCGGCATATAGGCTCGTCCCATGAGCTGGAGAACACCGAGTTGCTCCCCACCTGCCGACTCGACCACCACACTTCCGTAGCCCGGCACGCCGCTTGGATAATTGGCTGGACGAAGGAGCCGTGGCTCCCGAGGAAAGTAGTCGAGAATTTCTTTTTTATCCCAGGCATGATTCCCTGTTGTGATCACCGCGAGGCCCAGATCGAACAACTCTTCTGCCAACTCCGGCGTAATGCCGAACCCGCCCGCGACATTCTCTCCATTCCCGATCACGATGTCGATTTGTCGCTGGGCCACCAATTTGGGAACAGCCCGAGCTACCGCACGACGCCCAGGCTCTCCAAAGATATCGCCGATGAAGAGAACCTTCATTTGGCATACTCCACATACCGACTCTCACGAATCACGGTCACTCGAATCGTGCCGGGATAGGTCAGCTCCTGTTCAATCTTCTTTGCCAGATCACGAGACAATTGGAACGACTCGGCATCGGTAATGTCTTCCTGCCGAACGATAACGCGAATTTCTCGGCCCGCCTGAATAGCATAGGCCTTCTGCACTCCTTTGATCGTCGTGGCGAGCGACTCCAGTTTCTCCAGCCGCTTGACATAGGTCTCCAGGGCCTCCCGGCGAGCCCCTGGTCTGGCTGCGGACAACGCTTCAGCCGCGGCGACCAACACCGACTCTGGACAGATCGGCTCGACTTGTTCGTGATGCCCTGCAATGGCGTTCACAATCTTTTCGCTCTCGCCGTACTTCTTGGCAATCTCAGCGCCTAACATGGCATGAGGGCCTTCCTCTTCATGACTCACGGCCTTCCCGATGTCGTGCAAGAGCGCCCCCCGTCTCGCCAACTTCACATCGAGTCCGAGCTCCGAAGCCATGATCCCGCAAATGTATGCGGCCTCACGCGAATGATACAGATTGTTTTGTCCGTAGCTCGTCCGATACTTGAGCCGTCCGAGCACCTTGATCAACTCGGGGTGAAAGTCCGAGAGCCCCAATTCAAAAATGATTTTCTCGGCCTCTTCATACATGAGCTTATCGATATCGACTTTCACTTTCTCGACGATTTCCTCGATCCGCGTCGGATGGATACGCCCGTCTTGCATCAACCGTTCGAGCGAGACTTTGGCGATCTCACGACGTAACGGATCGAAGCCCGACACGATAACCGCCTCAGGCGTCTCATCGATAATCAGGTCGATCCCTGTTGCAGCCTCAATAGCGCGAATGTTCCGACCTTCCCGTCCAATGATCCGCCCCTTCATGGCGTCGTTCGGGATCGGCACGACAGATATCGTAGACTCGGAAACATAATCACGCACCACCCGTTGAATCGAATTGGTAATAATCTCACGCGCTTCCCGATCCGCATTTTCCCGCGCTTCTTCTAACGTCCTCTTGGTATGTCCAACCGCCTCGAGCCGCGCCTGACTTTCCATTTCTTGAATGAGCAGTTTCTTCGCCTCATCAGCTGTGATCCCCGCAATGCGCTCTAACGCTTCACGATGCTCCTTCTCTACTCGAGCACAAGCTGCTTCCTTCGCCAGCAACTTTTCTTCTCGTTTTGATAACTCCAGGTCGCGCTTCTGAGCTTCGCTATCCCGTTTGTCTATGACACTGATCCGTTTCTCAATAGCCTCATCTCGTTGGAGCAAGCGTTTTTCGACGATCGCGAACTCGACCATCTTGGCCTTCTGCTCCTTCTCACTCTCCTCTTTCGATCGCAGGAGAAGATCTTTTGCTTCCAGTTTCGCTTCTTTGACGATATTTTCTGCCTCCCGCTGAGCATTCAGTATCGCCTGACGGGCCTGCTCCTCTTCTTGCGCCTTCTTTGTAGCGCTCGACGACCGGCGGATCAGCTCAAAGAGGCCGATTCCAAGCAGCCCTCCAATGAGTCCTGTCAACAGATAGGCAATGATTGAAGTTGACATGTAGACCCCCCCCTTACTGTCGCGAGACGAAAAGCATCCTGCTCCCAGCCTCGTGTGAGATAACATTATCCAGCAGTCTTAGATGTAAAGGGGCGCAGTGAAACGATGAAGGGCTAGAAAAGGGTGTCCGGAAACGCGGTTTACAAATCTACTCCGAGTACGGACCCGATGGGAATGGATGGCTTGCTGGATTGAAACGAGGGATACGTCTTGCTCGGGATATGTCCCAGGAGATCGATCGACATCGGTACGGTCTTATCCGAGTGAGAGGATTCAGTACGCGAACCGGAAGCAACCGTTGACCGTTTCCGAAAACCGCACTCCCCGACGGCAACATAAACTCCATGACCTTCCCCAGCATCTCCAAGAAGTTATACATGAGGTGAACAACCCCTTGCGTACATTCTCACTGCCTCAGTTTCGCCAGCATCAAAAACCCACTTCTCATTCCACTGTAACCGCGTCGTATCTCGAAACCGCTAATCCGGTTCAACGTGACCTAATCATATCCCTATCGTAAATCTACGGCGTCCCAACACACGTTTCTACGATAACAAAGGGGTGCGACCTTTGCAAGTTGATTCTAGCGAAACAGCGAGGTCGGCACCTGCTCCTCGATCGACTCCATGAGCGATTTCATACGGCGTTCGACGTCTGCCTCGCCTTGCGCACGTTTTCGTTCCAGTTCAAACAACTGATGGGCCAAATTAAGAGCGGTCAGTACGGCGAGCTTGGACGGAGTCGTTGTATTCATCCCTTCCGCAAGATGGCGCATCTGGCCATCGACAAAGCTCGCGAGGCGCCGGATATCACCTTCGTCCGCCTCACCACGAATCGCGTATCGTTGACCATAAATTTCCACATCAATGGTCTTAGTCAAGGGCCACCTCCTTGCGTTCTTCAAGACACTCCAATAGTTCGACATCGCCGAGAACTTTTTCTATCCGAGACTTGATATCCACACGCTCTTGTTCCCACCGTCGATTCATATCGTCCCTCTCCGCTAATCGTTGCCGGACAATCTTTAATTCTTCTTCGGTTCCGGCATTCTTTTTTTTCAACTCTTGGATGAGCTTCACCAGATCTCTAATACGACTTTCGAGCGCATCTAAACGATCGAGTGCCATTTCCTACCCTCTTCCTAAGACGCCCCTACAGGTTGTGGTGCACTATAGAAACTTGTCTAGATCTTGTCAAGAAATAGCCGTCAGGAGGCCTTGTCGAGACGCATATATTCTCGATAGCTCCGCAACACGCGTTTGACATACTGTCGTGTCTCTTGATACGGAATCAGCTCGATGAACTCATCCTGACTTCGTCCAGGATGCAGGGCGGCCCAACTTCCAACGACCACTGGCCCAGCATTGTATGAGGCGACGGTAAGGGCGACATTCCCGGAAAACTGTTCGAGTAACTGCTCGACGTAGTGAACGCCGATTTGGATATTGGTCTCTTGATCGAAGAGGTCGTCCCGTCCGACTGGAGGAATCCCAAGTCGCCGAGCCACATTACTTGCGGTCCCAGGCATTACCTGCATCAGACCGATCGCGCCGACCCGAGACACAGCCTGCCGATCATATTGACTTTCCTCTCGAATGATTGCTGCAATCAAATAGGGATCGACCCCGTTGACCCCTTGGCCCTTGATCGTAGGAAGGAGCCCTATCGGATAGGCCACCTTCCACAGCGATGGATCGACGATGCCACCAGTCCGCTCCAATTGATCGCGAAACCTAGCCCTCGCGAGTCGGAGCGCATGGTGATGGGCGCCTACTTCGTTCAACATTGTCGCGAGGACCATGAGAACGTCGGGTTCTCGACTATAACGATCAGTCAATCCCGCCAACTCCCGCGCAGCATCCGAGTCCAACCCCAACATCTTGAGCTCAATGGCTCGACGATACGCTGATTGCTGCGCAATTTCCTCTCTAACCGACGACGAACGGATCACCTCGCCGTTTGCAAGCGTATCGCCATTTATCCGGGTGGCAGCCGAAATCGGTTCGAGCGCAAGAGGCTCCGGCACCCTGACATCGACCCGTTCGCGAGCGAGCTGACAATAATAGGTATAGACGTATCGTTGGCAGAGTTGCGCGTACGCATCACGAGCATGGGGTTGCTGGCTCAATTCAGCCGCGCGCCCCATCCAATAGAGGGCCTGCGGCTCAAGCTCGTAATCGTGTTGATCGGCGAGCGCACGAAGTTCGTCTACCACCTCACGATAGCGTGCCATACGGTAGTACACCCACCCGACACGCCAGCGTGCCTCGGCGCGCTGGGACATCGGTTCCCCAACCTGTACCACCTGCCGATACTTCACAATCGCGTCGTCAAAGCGGCCCTGATCCTCCAACCACATTCCGGCAAACAAGGTAATCTGGCCCTTTTGCTCCGCAGAGAGTGGAGATGCTCCCAATGTACGGGCGAGATCTAACAATTTGTCTCCCTGTCCCTGTCGAAGATAGACGCGAGCCAGCCAGACCGACGCTTCATGGGATTCCGCTCCCCCGTCTTTGGCCAATGCACGAAACGTCTCTCGGGCTTCGTCATACTGTTTCAACCGTACCTGCGCAATTCCGATCTTCAACTTTACCTCGGCCCGCCGAGGCGACTTCGGATCAGCCGCAAGAAACTTTCGAAATTCCTCGATCGCCTCGGCATGGAAGGATTGTCCAAGATACGCCTGAGCCCGGGCAAGTCGCTCTTTTGGCTGAACGACCCATGGCTCGCCGCCAAGATTCGAAGCCAGCAGCGCTTCCGCCTCTTTCGCTTCCGCGCTGTAGGCAAATCGAATCCAGAGTTGCATCAATGTCTCTCGGCCTTCCCGTATGTCGTTGTTTCGCAGTTGGCAGGCGCTTCGCCGAAGAAACGCCAGCGGAGCACCTGGTTCTTTATCATTCAGTTCGATCGCTTTCACGAACCACGCCGTCGCTTCTGGACAACTTGACGCTTGAAACCACGCTTCCCCTGCTCGATACGCCGCCCTCGTCAGCAGAAAAGAGTCAGGTACCACCTGCCGAATGCTTTCAAACATGTCCGCCGCCTGTTTAGCATCTCCAAGGTTCAGTAAGGCTTCCCCCATCCAGAATCGGATATAGTCATCCAGGATTGGAAAGTCTCGTTGTGCCGTGCGAAGTAACTGAAGCGCCACGGCAGGGTCTCGATCGAGGAACAACACTCCGGACAACAATCCTGCGCGTTTAGCCCAGAGTGTGGCGGGAAACCGCTCGATCAACCGTTGCAGCCGACCGAGCTTCAGCAACAAGACCTGCTCTTTATTGAGGGTCTTGCCAAGCCGTTCTTTCGGCAATGCTGCAGCCTGAAAGCAATCTTCCGCTTTCTCACACACGTCGCTGCCGCTCGACATCGACGGAGAGGAGTACTCGGCGAACACCTGGTCGAAGGACAGGGCAACCCCACAGAGGCCAATAGACGTGGCGAGAAACACATTTCGCATGGCCCGTTGATGAAGAGAGTCACGCACCTGTCATTCCCCTTTCGATCTGTAACATATATAACAGTGTGCCTCCTCTGTTGCCAGCAGCACCACATGACTCCCCTACCTTGTTCCACTTTTTGACGCTATGGTAGGCTGCCCCATGCGGAGCAAACAAGACGCCCTCCCATCATCCATAGAGCCCACGAACCTCTTAGCCCTGACTGAAGAAGCGCTGAGCCGACTCGTGCAGCAATTCGGATGGCCCCGCTACCGAACCGGTCAGATTTTGCGCTGGCTCTATCAACGTCGTGCCAAAGTCATCAACCAGATGACGGACCTCGGCCAATCGGAGCGAACAGCGCTGGCTTCACAAGCCACGATCCAACGCGCCGCCGGCTGCGTGGTGTTTCGTTCGATCGATCACACGAGAAAACTCGTACTCACCCTCAGCGACGGGCTCACCGTTGAAACGGTGCTCATTCCCGATGAAGACCGCTTAACCCTCTGTGTCTCCACACAAGTCGGCTGCACCTTGGATTGTGGATTCTGTCTGACCGGCACCATGGGACTGAAACGCAACTTGAAAGCACATGAAATCATCGAGCAGGTGCTGACCTCCCACGACCACTTGGACCCTAGCGAACGGATTACCAACCTCGTGTTTATGGGAATGGGTGAGCCTCTGGCGAACATGGAGGCCTTGTCAGAGGCGATCCGGCGACTCACCAACAAATCGTGGGGGCTCGGCTGGTCGCCGAGGCGTATTACAGTCTCGACTGCGGGCCTGGCGGCGCGGTTGAAAGATATCGCGCCACTCGGCGTCAACTTGGCCATCTCATTGAATGCCACGACAGATGACCAACGCGCCAGCCTGATGCCGGCCGTCAATGGTATCGCCTCACTCAAAACCTTGCTCGCCGCCTGCCGCCGTTATCCTTTGCGGCCAACCCGACGACTCACCTTCGAGTACGTGCTGCTGGCCGGAGTGAATGATCACGCCGACGATGCGCGCCGCCTTACCAAACTCGTCCGTGGGATCGCGTGTAAAATCAATTTGATTCCGTTCAATGAATTTCCCGGGAACCCCTTCCGCCGTCCATCGGAACATGACATTTCTGCCTTTCAAACCATCGTGAGGCAAGCAGGCCTCGATGTGTTCGTCCGTAAAAGCCGTGGGCTCGATGTCCTCGGCGCCTGCGGACAATTGGGTAACCTCGCACCTCAGTATACAGAGCGCGGCTTGACACAAATTGAACCCCATTGCTAGCATATACCGTGCGCACCGCCCAACCATGACTTGGCTCTACTCTCAATACATCTTGCGAATAGCATGGTTGGCTGCAGCGACCGGTCTCACCTTCGCCTTCCTATCCCCCAGCTTCGCAATGGAGACTCGTGAGTTCACGCTCTCCAATGGAATGAAAGTCCTGCTAGTCGAAGTTCCCAAAGCGCCGGTTGCAACCGTCCAAGTCTGGTACAAAGTCGGCTCGCGTAACGAAGTCATGGGCCGCGCGGGCCTGTCCCATATGCTGGAACATATGATGTTCAAGGGCACCGCCAAATACCCCAAAGGCGCCTTTTCCCGCCTCATTCGTAAAAGCGGCGGAACAGATAACGCCTTTACAAGCCAAGACTTCACCGCGTACTTTGAGAATCTCGCAGCAGACCGTGTCGAGCTGGCGCTGGAGCTCGAAGCCGACCGCATGCAAGGGCTCGTGCTCGACATGCAAGAATTGACAACGGAGAGAGAGGTTGTAAAGGAAGAACGGCGCCTTCGCACGGAGGATGACCCTCAAGGCGCGCTCGTCGAAGCGCTCTTCGCCCAAGCCTATCTCAGCCACCCCTACCATTGGCCGGTGATCGGCTGGTTCGGCGACCTGGATGCAATGACGCTCGATGACCTGCAACGGCATTACGACACCTATTACTCACCCAACAACGCGACCCTCGTCGTGGTAGGCGACATCAAAGCCGACAGTCTCCTCCCCGCGATCAAACAGCTCTTCGAGCCGATCCCGCGAGGACCGGAACCCAAGCCGATCGCCTCCATGGAGCCTGATCAAAAAGGTGAGCGCCGTTTCCTCCTCAAGCGGGATGCACAAGTCCCGTTCGTCATGATTGGCTATCGCGTGCCGAATTTCACAAGCGAAGATTCATACGCCCTCGACATTCTGGATTCGATACTGTCGCATGGGAAAAGCTCGCGCTTGTACCAGAGCCTCGTATACGAGCAAAAGTCCGCGCTGGCAGTTGGAGCGGAATACAGCCTGCTGCAGACCGATCCTGGCCTATTCTACTTCTATGCCCTCGTAAGCCCAGGCCAGAAACCGGAGTCGGTCGAGGACGCCCTGCATCAAGAGATCAAGCGCCTCCAGATGGACCCGCCGACAGAGCAAGAACTCCAACGGGCAAAGAATCAGGTCGAAGCCACTCATATGTTCGAACAGGATTCCAACTTCCGACATGCCATGTTGCTCGGACAGGCCGAATCCGTCGGCGCTGGATGGCGAAAAATCGACCAGTTTGTTGAACAGATCCGGGCGGTGACACCCAAAGATATTCAACGTGTCGCCCGTCAATATTTGACGGAGGACAATCGGACCGTCGGCACATTGATTCCCGTGCCTCCTAAACAACCAGACGCGCCCTCCACTGCCGCGCAACAGGGAAAACCCTAATGATGGCGACGACGAAACCACGATCCGTCGCCCCAAGACGACAGGTGGCTCTCACTCTCGTCTTGGCGCTGAGTGCCTTGCTCGTGGCAAGCGGTCTCAGTGCAGCAGCAGACATCACGCCGACGAAATTTGTCACGGCAAACGGCATCACGGTGCTCGTGCTTGAACAACATTTCCTCCCCATCGTTGAAATCCACGCGCTGATCAAGACCGGTTCGGCGCAAGACCCCCCGGACAAAGCAGGACTCGCGAGCCTCGTCGCCAGCCTTCTGGACGAAGGGACGACCACCCGTTCGTCAAAACAGCAGGCAGAGCAAATCGATTTCGTCGGTGGAGCCTTGGAAGCCAGCGCCTCAGAGGATTTCACCACGGCCTCCGCCCGCGTACTCAAGAAGGACATCGACCTCGGCTTTACCCTGCTCGCGGATATGCTGCAACACCCCGCGTTTCATAAGCAGGAATTTGAACGGATTCGCACCCAACTCCTGGGCGAGATGGCCAGTGACAATGACGATCCTGGCCATATCGCCATGAAAGCGTTCAATCAGCTTGTCTTCCATGGACATCCCTACCGTTGGCCTGTCAATGGTACGGAAGAGACGCTCAACAAGATCACCCTGGCCGACGTGCAAGCCTTCTACGGGCGGGAGTACTCCCCTTCCCAGGTCATCCTGGCCATCGTCGGCGATATCACACTTGAACAAGCCACTGCGCTTGTGCAGTCCAACTTAGGGGCCTGGAAGAAAGGGGCCGCGATCGCGCGAAGTACGAAAAAGCCCTCGCCGGTCGAACGCAAAACGGTCCAACTCATCGAGAAAGATCTCACTCAATCCACCATTGTGCTCGGACATGGAGGCATTCCGCGCACTCACCCGGATTATTATTCCGTGACGGTGATGAATTACATCCTCGGGGCCGGTGGATTTTCCTCCCGTTTGATGGATTCGATTCGTGACAGGCAGGGATTGGCCTATGGGATCATGAGCCACTTTGACGCCCGATTGATGCCTGGATCATTCTGGGTCAACCTCCAAACCAAAACTGAGTCGACGAACCAAGCCATTACCGGTGTCCTGTCAGAAATCAAGTCCATTCGCGACACTCCGGTGTCCGATCAGGAACTGGCTGAAGCCAAATCTTTCTTAATGGGCAGCTTCCCGCTACGGTTCGATTCCACCGCAAAACTCGCGCACGTGCTCGCTCAAGTGGAATTCTATGGCCTGGGATTCGAATACTTTTCGGAGTACCCGAAATGGATAGACCGAGTCACAAAGGAAGAAGTCCAGCGCGTCGCCAAACAATACCTGGACCCGAAACGATATGCGTTAGTCGTGGTCGGCAATATCGCCAAAGCGAAGGTCAAACACTAGCAGTGTGCCGCTCGAAGGGCAGAAATATTCATGATGACCGATTCTCTCCAAGGTAAGCTCACGACCCTCCGCAAGGTGATCTCGGACATGCAGTCTGTCCTGGTCGCCTTCTCCGGCGGGATCGACAGCACTGTTGTCCTCAAGGTCGCTCACGAACAGCTCGGCGCACAGGCGCTGGCCGTGACCGCTGTCTCACCGACGTTTCCTATGAGTGAACTCGATGGCGCAAAGCAGGTGGCTTTGGAGATCGGCGCGCGGCATGAACTGGTCCATACCGATCAGCTCGATATTCCGGCCTTCGTAGAGAACGACGCGACCCGTTGCTTCCACTGCAAGACCGATCTCTATCAATTACTGAGTGGGTTGCGGGAACCTCGCGCGAGCCAGTGGATTGCAGACGGGACGAATCTCGACGATCTCGGGGATGATCGACCAGGAATCAAGGCCGCGCGCGAGTGGGGAGTTCGAAGCCCTCTCGTCGAAGCGTCCCTCTCGAAATCCGACGTGCGGGCGCTCGCCCAATCCCTGAGCCTCTCAAATTGGGATAAGCCGGCAGCGGCCTGTCTCTCTTCAAGAATTCCTCGTGGAGTCCCGATCACGATCGACAAACTCCGCCGCGTGGAGGAGGCCGAAGACATTCTACAGGCTGAAGGATTTCGCCATGTGCGTGTGCGAGAGCACGGAGAGATCGCCAGAATCGAGGTCAGCGTAGATGAGTTTTCACGGCTGAATCAGCCGGCCCTACGCGCACGCATCAGCGCCAGTCTCCGTCAGGCCGGCTTTCGCTTCATCTGTGTGGATTTGGAAGGATACAGACCGGGCGGGATCAGCCTCAGCTGATCCCGCCTGATCCGAGAATCACCGCTGGTAGGATTTGGAGAGCGCCTCGAGCGCCTCGTCTGCAAATTTTCTGTGATCTCCCTCATTCAGAGTTCGCTGCACGACTTTCTCCGCGACCATCAAAGCCAATTCAGTCGTTTGGGCGCGAATATCCTGAATCGCCTTGCGCCGCTCATGATCGATTTCACGCGTCGCATCGCCTTTGATCCGCTCGGCTTCGACCGTCATCCTCTGCTCATTTTCTTCCATGAGGCGCTGCGCCCGTTCCTTGGCGGCAGCCAGAATTCCATCTGCCTCTTTCGCAGCCATGTTCAGCTTGGCCTCGTACTCTTTGAGCTTTCGCTCTGCCTCTGACCGGTGACGCTCGGCTTCATCGAGGCTGCCCTTAATTTTCTTTTCCCGCTCTTCCAACACACTCAAGATGCCGGGAAAGGCAAACTTGTAGAGCACGAAGAGGAGAATCGCGAATGACACGACTTCCCAAAAAATGAGAGAAGAGAAAAATTGAGATTCAAACTGCGGCATTGTTCACATCAGAAAGGTCGGGATTAGGCTAAGGGTGCAATGCGTCCCTCGGCCTTGACCTAGACCTAAGCCTGCTCCTATAACCTACCCCTTGCGGAGTCCCATAATGATGAACACCACGACCAACCCATACAGCGCGATGGCTTCCACCAGCGCGAATCCGATCCACATATATTTTGTGACACGAGCTTCCGCTTCCGGCTGTCGCGCCACCACTTCAATCACTTTCCCAAAAATGTAGCCGATCCCTACACCGGCTCCGGCAAACCCAGCTGCGGCACAGCCCATGCCTATCAACCCTGCTGCTCCTAAATCCATTGTTTGTCTATCCTCCTTTAATGAAAACTCATTTTATGCCCGAACAGACTGCTCAACATCTCTCCCTGCAAGGCCGCAAGAAGCGGATACCTTGAAGCAGATGAGAGAGTATGTCCACGAGCAGACGTCGGCCGAGAACGCTCTCGGAAGGCCTTTCAGCTGCCTTGTCAGTGCGCATGCTCATCATGGCCATGTAAATGATAGGCATCCCCAATGTAGACGCAGGTCAAAATGGTAAATATGTAGGCCTGAATGAACGCGATACCGACTTCCAATCCATATATCGCAACCGTAAAGGCAAAGGGCAACCATCCAATCAACAATCCGCCGCTGATCGCCATGCCGAATAGGACTCCGAGAATCACGTGACCAGCCGTCATATTCGCAAATAACCGAACGGCCAGTGAAATGGGCCGGGCCAACTGACTCATCAACTCGATCGGTATCATTAACGGCAGCAGCCATCCGGGCGTACCGGGAGGGACGAGAATGCCCAAGAACTTGACTCCATGGATCAGAAATCCCATGACCAGACTAATCCCGTACACCACGCAGGAGAAGACGGCCGTCACGATAATCTGACTCGTCACGGTATAGCTGCCGGGGATCAACCCGAGAAGATTACAGAAGAGAATAAAGAGAAAGAGGGTGGCAATGAGCGGGAAAAATCGCATTCCCTCTTTGCCCATCGTATCGAGGATCATGCTGCGAATAAAGTCTACCATGAGCTCTGCTATGCTCTGTAACTTGCCAGGCACCAGTTTGCGCGCCGATCCTGCGACCACCATGAACACCGCCGCCAGGGAGACGACCACCCACATCATAACCACGGCCTTGTTGATGGAAATATCGAATTCGCCGAGCGAGATCGGGATCCACTCGTGAAGTTCGAAGGGATGAAGCGGGCTTTCTTCCATGGCGCTCTATCTGTATCCTCTCGTGAAGATCGTTATGTCTTCGGCCACCGCTGCACCGACCGGTACGCATTCTTCATCCCGGCCACGCCTCCCAACATGAGGCCGACGACCATTCCCCAGGGGGAAGAATCAAAAAGGTATGTGTCGCACGCCCACCCCAACCCTCCTCCGACAATCAGCGCAGCGACCAGATCTGTTGCGATCCTGACCGCTTGGCCAAGCCCGGCGTACAAAGGATCTTGTGAAGGGGGCATGTCGTACCCACGGAGGAGAGCGCAATGACTCTGCCGGTTGCGGGCGAGCAATTCAAACAGAATCACTGTGACGTTGTCAAGCCGACGATGCCTGTGACACAGGCAAACCGGTGGGGTATAGTGAACACCGCCCACACCAAGCAGGGCAGTACGATTGAACTATGGCTCATTGCCCTCAACTATCGTTCCTGGCTGGTCCTCCACAGCCCCTGATCCTCACACTGGATAGCCGAGGAAGGACACCGTTCGAGCTGTATCGCTTGATCGCATCTCCCACTCAGCCATCGTTCCTACTGGATAGCGGAAAGGGTACCGGCAGCGGGAACAATTATTCATTTCTTGGGAGTAGCCCCTACTCCGTGCTGACAGGGCGACAAGGACAGACCTCTCTTCGTACCTCTGAAGAAAACGAATATCCGTCGAACGATCCCTTTGAAAGTCTTTGCCGCTTATTTGCCAATTCCCAGATTAAGCCTCCTCCAGGCCTGCCTCCTTTCTTTGGTGGAGCAGTCGGCTACCTCAGCTACGACCTCGTGCGTGAATTTGAAACGCTCCCCTCTATGGCTAAAGACGATCTGCAATTGCCTTATCTGCAATTCGGTCTGTACGACATTGTCACCGCCGTCGATCATCGAACCGATCGTCTGCAGATCATTTTTTGTCCGCCCATGGAACGGTTTCTTGGAGAGCCTCGAGAGAAGCTCTATCGCGAGGGTGCAACCCGACTCGCAGAGTGGGAAGCCAGATTGAACGCCCCCCCCGCTCCTCTCATCGATATACCGTCTCTCGATCAGATGGTCTTTCATCCAGACCAACCTCGGGACACCTATCTAGACCGGGTCCGACGTTGCCAGGAATATATTACGGCGGGTGACATCTACCAAGCCAACCTGTCGCATCGATTCACCCTGCACCCCCCCAACACCTACAACGACAGCACAGACCGACAGCCCTATGAGCAGGAGCTCTATCGACGCCTCCAAGCCGTGAACCCCTCCCCATTTTCAGGGCTCATGCACTTCGACGACGTCACGCTGATCAGTTCTTCGCCCGAACGGCTCGTTCGCTTACAAGACCGCCAGGTAGACACGCGCCCTATTGCCGGAACCAGACCGCGCGGGGTGAACGCTCCAGACGATCAACGACTCATTGCCGAATTACTCGCGAATGAAAAAGAGCGCTCGGAACATCTGATGCTCGTCGATCTTGAGCGAAACGACCTGGGCCGTGTCTGTCAATTCGGCAGCGTGCATGTTGATGAATTCATGGCCATTGAGCAGTACTCTCACGTCAACCATATCGTCTCGAACATCAGCGGCGCCTTGAGGCCTGAGGCCACACCTTTCAATCTGATTCAGGCATTATTTCCCGGAGGCACCATCACAGGTGTGCCGAAAATCCGCTGCATGGAGATCATTGAGGAACTGGAGCCAGTGCGCCGCGGCCCCTATACCGGATCGTTCGGGTACATCGGCTGGAACGGCAACCTCGATCTCAATATCGTGATTCGAACGTTGGCATGGTGCGCGGGGAAGGGATATCTACAGGTCGGAGCCGGGATTGTAGCCGACTCCGATCCGGCTAAGGAATACGACGAAACGCTTCAGAAAGCCCAGGCATTCTTCAGCGCCCTGAGAGAGAGACCATGATGTGGATTTACCTCAACGATCGGTTCGTAAGAGAAGAAGAGGCCGTCATCTCCGTCTTCGACCATGGATTCCTCTACGGCGATGGCGTCTACGAAACGATTCGCTCCTACGGGAGCCGGATCTTCATGCGGGACCAACATCTTGCCCGACTTCGCCGATCTGCGGACGCGATAGGTCTGACCATCCCGATTCCCGAAGAAAAGTGGCCGGCGCTTTTACACGAAGCGATGACGCGGAATGACGTTGGGGACAACCGCACCGACGCATACCTTCGCATCACCATCTCCCGAGGAGCCGGCGGCATCGGGCTCGACCCAGCCTTGTGCCCAACCCCCACTGTGGTCATTATGGCCAAACCTCTCTCCTCCCCTGCTCCCGAACAATATCGTACCGGCGTGAGCCTGATCGTCGCCAGAACGAGACGGAACCTGCCCAGCGCGCTTTCGCCCCAGATCAAGGCCACAAACTTTTTGAATAATATCCTGGCCAAACGGGAAGCGATCGCGGCCGGCGCCTTCGACAGCATCCTACTCAATTGGGAATCGCATCTGACGGAATGCACCGTCAGCAATCTTTTTTTCGTCCAAGCAGGGAAGCTCTGCACCCCAGCGATTGAATGCGGCTTGCTGGATGGCATCACGCGTGACATTGTGCTCACCCTCGCCAGAAAATTGCAGATCCCCGTCGATGAAGGATATTTCGGAGTCGAGGCGATTCATCAAGCCGATGAATGCTTTCTTACCAATACAAGCATGGAAGTGATGCCGGTCACTATGGTGGACGGGAACCCCGTGGGGAAGGGGACGCCAGGACGTTTGACTCAACAGCTCCACAGACTATTTATTGCCAACCGCGCGCGCTTTATAGAACCCTAAGCGCCCTCACATTCTCCGTAAACCCCTTTGATTTCACGCACTATTTCTGGTTGGCCATCGGGCATAAGACCTGCATTTTCTTGACACACAGTGACAGACTGATATCGTTGCAACCATGCACAACACATTTTCTCAATTAATGACACCCCTTAAACGGCATGCAGCCGTCGGACTCGCCGTAGCGGTAATCGCGGGGGTCAGCCCACTGGCCTTCTCTGTGTCAACAACTGCGGCTGAAATTTATCAGTTTATCGGACGTGACGGTTCGATCTCTCTCACGAACGTTCCTTCAGATTCGCGCTACCAAAAGGTTGAGATTGAATCCAGCCGATTCCACTCAACCTTGTCTGAGCGGGAACTTGAGCCAGTGATTCGTCGACATTCTTCACGGCATCAACTCCACCCTGCGCTGATCCGAGCTGTCATTAAAGCTGAGTCTGATTTCGACCCACGGGCGGTTTCACGCTCCGGTGCCATCGGCCTCATGCAACTGATGCCGCAAACTGCCATGCGTCTGGATGTGCGGGATATGTACGATCCGGATGATAATGTGGGCGGAGGAACCAAGTATTTACGCCAGCTGCTCGACCGCTTCCATGGAAATTTGCCGCTGGCCCTGGCAGCGTACAATGCCGGAGAGAATGCCGTCGACCGCTATCAAGCGCTTCCCCCTTACGATGAAACCAGGCAATACGTCAGGAAGGTGCTCCGATATTACCGCACGTTCCTCGTCCGCGACGGTGTGATCATGGAGCGTCCTGTCAACCGATACGCCCCCGAGGAAACAACAGCAACCCCCGCGATTTCTTCTGAGCTTTCTCCTCGCTGACCACTTCCCCGCTTGACAGGCGGCTATGTTGTTGCCAGCCCACCCGCTTGGTCTCGGGGAAATCAGACCGGTAATGGGCTCCGACGCTGTTCTCTCTCCACAACGCGGCTTCCGCAACGCATTGTGCCACCTGCACCATATTTTTCACTTCCAGCGCTGCACGACTTGCGAACGGCTGGGTCACGAGTTGGGCCCATCGCGATAGCTGCGCGCAAGCGCGAATGAGCGATTCACCAGAACGAATGACCCCTACCTGTCCCCACATCGTTCGTCTGAGAGAGCTTCGCAATTTTTCTGCATCGTCCAGTGCGCCGAATTGACCTGCTCGAAGCGTGGCCTCCTGAGACGACAATGTAGGAGGCTCCTGCCGATCGGCAAACGCAACGGCTGCCGATGCCGCTCGCGCACCGAATACCAACCCTTCGAGTAGAGAGTTACTCGCGAGACGATTCGCCCCATGCACACCGCTACAAGCCACCTCCCCGGCGGCAAAGAGCCCTGGAACCGTCGTCGCACCGTTCAGATCGGTCCAGACCCCGCCCATCATATAATGTGCGCTGGGAGATACAGGGATCCATTCCTCCGTAATATCGATATCATAGCGGAGGCAGGTTGCATAAATAGTTGGAAAGCGCCGCTTTACAAATTCTGCACCTAAGTGGGTGACATCAAGATAAACATGACGCGCTTTCGTCGCCGCCATCTCCGCCAAGATGGCCCGCGACACGATATCTCTCGGCGCTAATGCTCCCATCGGGTGGTATCGCTGCATGAAGAGGGCCCCCTTACTATTGCGCAACTGCGCGCCCTCTCCGCGCATCGCTTCCGAAAGCAAGAATGGCGGGCTCGACGGCAAATATAGCGCAGTGGGATGGAATTGCACAAACTCCATATCTTGAAGCACCGCCCCCGCACGTAGAGCCATGGCCATCCCATCACCCGTAGCATTTGGAGGATTGGTCGTCCGCGCATACACCTGCCCCGCACCACCGGTCGTTAACACGACCGCGCGAGCCGGCAACACAAACTGGCGACCAGACCCTTCATTCAGCACGATGGCCCCACAACAACGTCCATCGTGCACAACGAGGTCCACGGTAAAGTGATGATCCAATCGTTGAATGCGCTCCTGACGATTCACCTCGGCGATCAACACTCGTACCATTTCATTCCCTGTCGCATCCCCCCGAGCGCGCAGGATACGGCTTCGGCTATGGGCCGCTTCCCGAGCGAATGCAAACTTGCCGCCGATTTTGTCGAACTTGGCCCCCCATTTGATCAATTCTTGAATCCGATCAGGTCCTTCTTCCACGAGAACCCGCACGGCTTCCTTCCGGCAAAGTCCATGACCCGCTTTGAGCGTGTCGGTTAAATGGATGGCCACATCGTCTTCTTCACTCATGGCCACCGCGACCCCGCCCTGGGCATGGATCGAACTGCTCTGAAGCGGATGCCCTTTCGTCAATACCATGACGCGTCCGGCACGGCTCAACTCCAATGCTGCGCGAAGACCGGCAACCCCGCTCCCGATGACTAAGAAATCAGCCTGTAGCGGATCGCGGGATCGACGAGATCGCATGAGTTATTTTTTCTTGGGAAGGAGCGCAGGCTCGACAGTGGCCTGCCGAGATTTTATCCCGAAGGGAACATCGCCTTGAATCCCACGCAACAGAATCGACTGTGTGCCGACCCACTGCAACTTCGTATGGCCCCGCTGGCGGAGCCCCAGATCGTCTGCATCTTTTTTCCACAGCCCCTGCCAATGCACAAAGACATCGATGTTGTCCCCATCGATCATCACGCGCTCAATCGCAAAGTCCACCGTGATGGCGCCAAACGTCTCGAAATCGCTGCGAGCCTCTTCCCGCAACCGCTCAAGCTGGTCAGCCGGCATCATGAGCGAGGCCAGCTCTGACGAGTCTTTCCTCACATACGCTTGACGAAGCGATTCGACGACCCGATCGATACGGAGATACCGTTCGTGATCTTCGGGATATTGAACCTTCTTGCCTCCACAGCCGATGCCAACCAAAAATAGCAAACCGAGCAGGAGCAAAATTGGAAACCGTGGAAGCGTGCATAGAGACATCTTAAAGCCAGTATATAGGAACGAGTATGAGGCAGGTCAAGCAGAGCTGTGATCCAATGCGCACCGCATCACCGGCCCATGAGACGTTCGGCCCCAGTCCAATCACGATCAATTTATTCCATCGATGAGCTTGCAATTTCCCGTGAAAACTTCTACACTCCGCCTCTTGCAGGAGAGATAACGCATGTCCAGTGTGCTCAAAAAACGCCGTAAAAAGATGCGCAAGCACAAGTACAAGAAGCTGCGCCGGCGTCAAAAGTTCGAACGCCGTAAAAGCTAAGCTTCACCCGAGATGGGGGAGGAGAGGTCCATGCCAGAAGGCAAAAAGGTTCGCATCCGCGTCCGGACTGTGAACTGTGTCTACGTTGGCGACTTCCTCATTCCTCCTATGCGGAGCCGTGTATCTGATGCGATCAACGAAGAGCAGCGGCTCTTTATCAGCCTCACCGACGTAGTGATCGATGAGAATAATCGCTCGGACTACGTGGCGATCAACAAAAACCTGATCGAATCCATCGCGCAACTGTAGTTGTCAATAACATCTCTGGCTTCAGTCCCCCTCCACTGTTCTCCCTTGGTTTTCCATAGTCACCTCCTCTAAGATCGATTTCACCATGTCCACCTTCTCACGATTTCTCCCGTTTCTGAAGCCCTACTTCTCCCGCATGATAGTGGCAGGCTTGATGGTCATGGTGGTTGCCGCCATCAATCTGGGCCTCCTGAAGTTAGCCGGCTCCCTGTGGGACATCATTACCATACAACACGACCAGTCAAAAATGACGGACATGATCGCTGTCTTTCTCGCGCTCGTCGTCCTGCAGGGTCTGTGCTCAATGGGCCATAGCTATCTGACCGCATGGATTTCGCAACATATCATCGCCGACTTTCGCCGACACCTCTTTGGACATCTGCACACCTTATCGGTGAGCTTCTTCGCTCGCCGACGAACCGGCGAGCTTCTTTCAAGACTCATGAACGACGTAACAGTCATCCAATCGGTCGTCACTGAAACACCGATCGACAGTGCAAAGCAGCTCGTGACCTTCGTCGGTGGAATTACATTCTTGCTGACGATGAATTGGCGGCTCTGCCTCTTGATCCTGATTCTCCTCCCGTTGCTCGTGCTTGTGGCCAAGGGATTCGGCCGCAAGCTGAAATCCCTCTCGACCGCGATTCAGGATCATACCGCAGCGATGAGTACCCTCATCGAGGAAGTGATCTCCGGCATCCGCATCGTGAAGTCTTTCGTCCAAACACAGCGCGAAGAGACTAGGTTTGCGACTCAAGTCGAACAGACTCTAGCATTGACCATGCGAAAGGCCGGCGTCATGGCGGTATTTATTCCTGTCATCACCCTCCTAACCTTCTCCGCAGCGGCGGCAGTGGTGTGGTATGGGGGACAACAGGTCATCGACGGGAGCGTGTCACCGGGCGATCTCTTTGCCTTCGTCCTCTTTGCAGGAATTCTTGTCGGCCCCTTCAGTTCCGCTGCCCGCGTATTCGCACAGATCAGAGAAGCGCAGGGCGCCACCCAACGGGTGTTCGAAATTCTCGATACTCGCTCCGAGGTAAGCGACTCCCCCACCGCCACGACATTGCCTACCGTCTCAGGACACATCAGGGCTGAACATGTCCACTTTGCCTACGACCCACGCCAACCGGTCCTGACGGACGTGTCGTTCGAAGCAAAGCCCGGCGAGCTCGTCGCCATCGTCGGTCCCACCGGGGCCGGAAAAACGACTGTGATGAACTTGCTTCACCGTTTCTACGATCCGACTGAAGGACGGATTACCATCGACGGGCACGATCTCCGTGACGTCACCATGGACAGCTGGTATCGGCAGATCGCGCTGGTTCCGCAAGAGACGATCCTGTTCGGCGGAACGATTCTCGACAATATCCGCTACGGGAATGAGAGGGCCACTCAGGAAGAGGTGGTAGCGGCGAGCCGTGCGGCACATGCGCACGATTTCATCTTGAACTTTCCGGATCAGTATCAAACCATTGTGGGAGAAAAGGGGATCAATGTGTCGGGCGGGCAGCGGCAACGCATCGCCATTGCCAGGGCCATCGTAAAAAACCCGCGGATCCTGTTGTTGGATGAAGCCACCTCTGCCCTCGACAGTGAGTCAGAACGACTTGTGCAGGAAGCGTTGGAACAGCTGATGAAAGGTCGAACGACCTTTGTGATCGCCCACCGATTGACGACCATTCAGCGAGCCGATCGTATCCTCGTCCTCAACAAAGGGCGCCTCGTGGAAACCGGCACCCATGCGGAGCTGATGGAATGTAAGGGGCTCTACCAGTATCTCTACACGCTCCGACTCATCGAACTCCCCTCTTAGCAGGATGCTGAAAAAGCCTGCCAGCTTCGTTCTCACCTCGAAAGCATCCTCAACGTAGCCCAGAGGCTACGCCTCCGGTGCTTTCATTGGCTGCGGCCTTGCTGGACAGCCTTTTGAGCATCCTGCTTGGCATTTTCATATTGCCACCATTTTTCGCAGCCCGACCTAGCATCCACCCAAAGTGCCTCAGAACTTTTCGCTCTACATCCCTATCGTTTCAATCACCTGCACATCTTCGACGGTGAGGGTGAATTGTTCTGCCTGGAGGTCCTCTTTCATATGTTGTGGATTCGTGGTGCCAGTCAGCGGGAGCATCCCGATCTGCATCGCAAATCGAAAGACGACTTGCGCAAGACCAGCCCCTACCCGTTGGGCGATGGCCTGAATAGCCGGCTCTGCGAAGATTCCTTGATTCGCGGTCAACAGCGAAAAACCCTGATAGATGATGTTGTGCGCTCGGCAGACCTCCCTCACCTCCTCATCCCATCCGAGTGCGGCATAACAACGGTTTTGCACCATCATGGGTTTCACGACTGCCTGAGAACAGAGCTGGGTGAGTTGCTCGGCTGTGACATTGCTGATACCGATCATTTTTGTTTTCCCTGACCGATAGAGTCCTTCGATGGCGGCCCATACCTCCTGGTCCGCCTCTCCTAACCCGCGACGCTGATAAGGACCGTGTAAGACATAGGAATCGAGGTAGTCGGTATGCAGGTGAGCCAGCGAGCTGTCGAAGGACTGCGTCACTTGGGTAGTGAGATTCGCCGACACATCGTAAGGGGTGCGATGGTCCTGGCCATTCGTCGGTGTGAACTTGGTTTGAAGAAAGATCCGGTCGCGCGTGACCCCTTGCTGCGCGAGAGCTAGCAACGCCTCCCCCACCAACGCTTCTTGGTAATGAATCAGTTGATTGGCTGTATCGATTGCCGTGAAGCCCGCCGCTACGGCTTGCTGCACGAGTTGCGTCGTGGCCTCTTTCTTCCACGCCGTGCCATACATGAACGAAGGGACCGACACATTATTGTAAGTGGTCAAGGCCATACTGCGTTCTCCGAGGTAAGCGAACCGTTGATGTCTGCAAAGGGCCGTGACGACGGAACGCGATAAGGCGAGGCCACACGTTGCCGCACAGCCTTGCGCTGTTTCCCCAAAAGCGATGTTATTTACGGACAGCGATCCCGTGGGGGTCCGCTGTTTCTTTTCCGTCCTTCATATTCGTCACGATCGCCTGGCCCTTATAGTGACCGACCTTCCCTCCGCCATCCACATGAATGACACCGACGCCGGGAATCGTCCCTTTGGCATTGTGGTGGGTCTTGTCATTCCCTGTCAGCGGATTAGGGCCTCGTAAACCGACAAACACATACTGATCGTCAGGCGCGTTCTCCAAGAGATCGGGAGCTGGGTCCTTGTTTCCATCCGTCACCAGATCGATCGAACTCACGCTCAGGTTTGAGAGAGTATCGATGATTTCGATATTGTTCCCTGCTCGATCGGCGCTCCAGACATACCGCCCGACTGCGGCCATCCCGTGTGAATCGGCAAATTGGTCATCCCGCTGAGACACCAGCTTGGCTGAAACAGACTTCGGAAGGGTGGACAGGTCGAGGGCATACACGTCATAGGAAAGAGGCGCCACCGGCCAGCCGCCACCGGAATTGACATACATCGTCTCACCGACCTGAATGCCGCCACAGCCGGCAGGATGAATTTCATTATTGTTGAGTGTGGCCACAAGGCTCATCGGCGTGGTCGTCACATCGAACACCAACAGCCCACCTCCCCGCAGCGTCACAAACGCATAGCGACTGGACGATTCCGTGATCGGGCAAATCGGCGAGGTGTCCGGACGCTCGCCTCCTTCCAGCAAGGCGAGATTCACCACATCCTTTTCGGGGTCGAACTTGTATGTATGCGCCGCATAGTCGGTCCAAATACGGACGAATTTCTTTTCGATGATATTCGCCGCAATCGCCATCTTCTGGTTGGGCGTCGGCCAAGCCGCATGGACATTCTTCCCCATCGATAAGCAGGCCTCGGGTTTCCGTGTTTTAGCATCCATGAACAAGACATGGCCGCTCAGGAATGAGAGGATCGCATGATCCTGGTCCTTGTTGAAGAACAGCATATGCGGACGCCGAACCGGCTTCTTGGTTGCCTCTTCGCAAAATGTGTTGATCTCACCGGAGAGATCGATCGTGAGAGCCGGCTTTGCAGAAGCAGGACTCGCTGCGAGCGACGCGCCATCATAGATATAGAGAAAGCCGCCGCGTTCATTCCCCGTATCGGACTGATCCGTCAGCCACACTTCATAGGCAAAGGCCGGAGCGATGCCCCAAGCTCCCACTCCCGCCCCAATCAGAACGATCGCCGTGAGCGCGAGAATAAAACGAGAAACAGTTCTTTTCGCCAAACTGTACAGTGCCGTCATGGAGCCTCCTTCAAACAGACATGCAATCACCTGCGAATCGATCGCGACGACCACCCCTATAGAACCGGAGAACCGGCTATAGGGTAAGAGGATTCCCGCGAGAGATCAATGGCCTATCTAGGAGCCTGTCCGACATTGACCGTTCTACTGCGGCGAACGATCCACGGCCATCTGCATCGTGCTCGACCCGAAAAAATCCTCAACGTATTCCCGCGAATACGCCTCCGGTTTTTCCGGGCCTGTGGCCTTGCGTCTGGCCGCGCCTCATTCGCCTCGTCACGAAGGCAATGTCGGACAGGCTCCTAGAGTATGGAACAAGCCGGCATCGTTCATGCGGGCTACACCATGTGAAGCGTAGATCGGTATGGCGTGAGACGTGATGCGGAAGAGAGGGACTGCTGCGGTCGAGAAATCGCGGGTTACATAGCCCGTTTCTCTATGTTGTCTTTCGAGATCACATCGGTGCTTCGAGTCAGACCCCGCGGAGTTCGACTGCGACGTTCCGCTTCTTCGCTCGCCTGGCGTGTTTTCATATAGATGATTCTCGCCCCCGGCTTGAATGTCAGGTAGTACCAGATCCATTCCGACATCACCCGCACCCGACTGCGGAACTCAATGAGTAAAAAGACATGCACCACGCACCAGAGCAGCCAGGCGGACAGACCGGAGAGGCGCAAGAGACCGATTTGGGCCACAGCTTGCGCGCGCCCGATCGTCGCCAGCATGCCTCGATCCGTATAGTCAAACGGACGACGCTGGCCCGGGTCGGCCCCCTCACGAATAAGCCTCGCGACATAACGGCCTTGCTGCACAGCGACTGGAGCGATTCCCGGCAGAGGGTTCCCGCGCGAATCGGCACAATGTGCGGCATCGCCGATCACAAAAACCCAGGGGTCTTCTGGAATCGTCAGATCCGGTTGAACCTTGATTCGGCCGGACCCATCCTGGGGAAGTCCAAGCGAAGCCAGAAGCGGCGACGCCCTATTGCCTGCCGCCCAGATGATATGTGTGGACCGAATGAATTCGCCTCCGATCATCAAGCCATCGGCGTGGATCTCGCTTACCAGGCTATTGAGCTTGATTGTGACGCCTTTGCGCTCGAGCGCAGCCGCCGCTTTCGCCGATAGATCGGGGCTGAACCCCGGTAGAACACGAGCACCGCCTTCCACGAGCAAAATGTTGAGGTCGTCGAGGCGTAAATTCGGAAAATCCGGCCCCATGGCCTTCCGCCCGATCTCAGCCAGCGAGCCGGCCAACTCCACGCCGGTCGGCCCTCCCCCCACGATCACGAAGGTGAGTCGCTCTCCTGTGCCGGTGGCCATGCGTCGGCGTTCGGCTTCCTCAAATGCCAACAGCATTTTCTCGCGAAGATAGACGGCATCGGCAAGGGTCTTCAGTCCCGGCGCAGACTCCTCCCACGCATCATGCCCAAAATACGAATGCCGCGATCCAGGCGCCACGATAAGAACATCGAATGCGATCGGCCTGCTGCCCCGCAGCCGTACGTGCCGCGCCTCACGATCGATGGACAACACTTCATCCATCACGACCCGAACATGCGGGTGCCGACGAAAGATCGTGCGCAACGGCCACGCGATATCGCCAGGAGCCAGCGCTGAAGTGGCCACCTGATAGAGCAACGGCTGAAATAGATGGTGATTCGTCCGGTCGATGAGCACCACATTCGCGCCGCGTAGCGATTGCGCAGCCGTCAGGCCTCCAAAACCTCCTCCGATGATGACGACTTGCTTGTGAGGCATAAAAGGGACTCAGCCCCGCAGACTCACGAATATTCGAGAATCGTGCAGGCTACACAGGCTCCGTTGTGGAAAGGACGGCGCCCCCTGACTCTATCCGAACCTGTAAAAATACGCCCGCAAAATCTATCCTCATGGCCGGCGTCTTTGAGCTCCCTTGAGCTGGGAAATTATACATCATGCGTTAGTTCCATACTTATCGGCGTAAGCATCCAAATACTGGAACTCCATGGGGAAAGGTGCAAAGATCGCGTTGCGCCACACCTGCGAGAACCCTTTGGCATCGAGAACAATGAATAGGGCAAACCGAACATGAGGAAGAGTGAACCCTACGCGCAGTAATCCGCAGCATGGGCTGGCTTGGACCATCTTTCTCCTGCTTCTTTGGGGAAGTGTCGGCGTGGCGCTGGCGGAATCTCCAAGTCCGACAGTCCATTGGGGCGGACTTGCCTATCCAGATGCCTATTCAAAACTTGAACTCGGCTATACAGGAAATCGCTTCACTGAACTCAACCGAGAAGGAGATCGATACAACCCGATTCGTGAGACGATGGGACTCAACTCTGGGACAGCGAGTTGGACGGAACATTGGAAGCGCTTCGAAGGCTGGAGCACAAACCTCACAATCGGAGCAGGGCCGACCGGAGAACAACCGACTCGCTACCTTCAGAACGAATTCATCCATGACAAGATCTACGGGATTCCCAAGGTCCCAACCAACCAGACGCGCGATGAATTCGACTTTATGGTCGATGGCTCGGTCACACGTTGGCTTCCGCTTCTGAGTCAGCCCAAAAAAGTCTTTGTGGGAATCGGTGGCTCAACCGGTTCTTTGTATCAAGAGCTCTTCGCCCGAACGGGAATCCGTGGCGCCGAGCTCGGCTCTTCAGTCCTATCGCTGCTCGGTTGGGGCGAGGCGAACCATCTTGCGGCTGATTTCGTTCGTGGTATTCGATGGTCAGCCATGGGCCGGATCGCACAGACCTACTCCGGAGCAGCCTTTCGACAAGTCGCTCCGCAGAATTATCTCTTCCAAACGTCATTGAGTTGGGGCATCTATGATGAGCGCCCTCTCCCAAAGTTCGAGATTGAGGCCGGGGTCAGTGTGGACTCGGGACTCTTTGTCGACTTCCAGGGCCACACCCTCGAAGAACGATTTGCCTCCCTTCTGACGATTCGCGTCAGAAACGTGGCCCTCGAAACATGGAACGACATGGTCAACCGAAAAGACTATGGACCGACCTATGGCTTCCGTCTCACGCTCGATGTGTACCCATGGCTTGCGGCTCTATGCTCTTAACCGAGACGGGGGCGTGGGCACGTGCAGCCTAAGACCGGAAATGCGCCGGAAACAGTTCGCATGAACTGGAGCATGGCCTCCTCTTAGCGTTAAGACATCATCTCGCCAGAACGGTTCGAGGCACTATCCGATCAGTCGTGCAGAGGAGCCGTGCGAAGCAACTTCCGCATCTCCCAGAACGATGGATGAGGCTCGTTCAATTGAGGGTTCTTCAAATCGATTTCAACATTGTAGAGCGGAGCGTCCCCGGTTTGGGTCGCCTGATACCAGCAATCGTATTTTTGTCCCCAGCAATCCAGGTAGCGCAACCGGACGTAGCCATTGTTCATGAGTTTTACGCGGATGGGCGCATCAGGGCCTAATACGATGGATGCCACATGCTTCTGATACCGTGGGCCGCGAGGATAGACCTTCTTAACCGCAAAGCTCCCTTCCCATCCACCCATATGCAAAAGGCAGTCGAACGCAACACCCCCGCCCACGTTCTCGAATTCCGGGAAAACAGTGAGAACATTCCCCGAACTCATCGCAGACACGTTGGTGATCCGAAGATCCGGCTGCTCTGCGCTGAACTCCTTCCGCATTCGAGCCACAAACGCATACGCATAAAACGCAGCAATAGCCCCGATCACGAGGAGAGTACCCAATCCAAGCAACCACAACCAATCCATAATCGACCGTTTCCCCGGCTAAATAATCTCGCGCGAAAGCTCAAACGCAGAGAGGCTACGTTCTAGAGTGGCAAGTGTCAACCAGAAGAAGCAGGAAATGGCGGCATATTAAGAGAGAGGACATCGCGCACGTCGAACGAGCACATTCTTATCGTGCGCGTTCCGCGAGCAGAAGGGAGACCGGCCCACCCTCTCATACCTCTCAGGAGGTGGTTTGGGCCTATCCCTTGCCTGGACATCGACTACATACCGTCCACACTCCCCCAACCTCTCTATTTGGCCACCAAACAGGCCTCTCTCTCATCTTCTGGCTAGCCTGATCCGTCCGTCTGTGCTATAGACCGCGCATCGCGTCGCACTCAACGATCTCGAAAGCCCAACGCACATGCCCGCTTCTATCGATGTCATCTTCATCGTCTTCTCCACCCTCATCATTCTGAGCATCTTAACGATCAAGCTCTCGAATCGCTTTGGCATCCCCTCCTTGGTCTTGTTCCTCGCCATCGGCATGATCGCGGGATCCGACGGTCTCGGCGGCATCACGTTCGATAATCCGTCTCTGGTCCGATCGCTGGGTATTACTGCGCTTGCCTTAATTCTATTCTCCGGCGGGTTGGATACGGAGTGGTCGGCGGTGCGCCCCATCGTGTGGCAGGGACTGTCGCTCTCAACGATCGCGGTGCTGATCACGGCGCTGTTCATCGGGGTCTTTGTCGCCTGGGTCCAGGGGTTCTCATTCCTGGAGGGCCTCTTGCTCGGCGCCATTGTCTCGTCCACCGATGCTGCGGCTGTCTTCATGGTGCTCCGAGCGCGGAAAACCAAGATTCCCCCACGATTGATTCAATTGCTCGAATTTGAATCGGGCAGCAACGATCCGATGGCCGTCGTGCTGACCATCGCCCTGATTCGACTGTTGATGGAACCCTCGACCTCTTTTGTAGAGCTTGTCCTATTCTTTGTAATGCAAATGGGTGTGGGGACTGTGATCGGTATTGCGATGGGCGAGATCATGCGGCGATCGTTCAATGCGCTCGACTTAGAGTTGGAAGGTATTTATCCGGTGCTGTCGGTGGCGCTGGCGTTGCTGACCTACGGCCTGACCGACTACCTGGAAGGGAGCGGCTTTCTTGCCGTATACCTGGCGGGGCTGGTTATGGGGCGAAAACCGTTTACGCACCAACAGAGTGTCTTGCGTTTTCACGATGGGCTGGCCTGGCTGATGCAGGTCACTATGTTTTTGGCGTTGGGACTACAAGTATTTCCATCAAGGCTCATGCCAATCGCTGGAGCCGGTATCCTGATTTCCCTTTTTCTGATCTTCGTCGCCCGTCCTGCGAGCGTCCATGCGGCGCTGGCTTTTTCAACGATATCGTTTCGAGAACAGACTCTGATCGCCTGGGCCGGGCTCCGTGGAGCTGTGCCGATCATCTTGGCCACATTTCCCTTAGTGGCCGGGATCGAAAAGGCTGATACGATCTTCCATCTGGTCTTCTTTATTGCGCTCACGTCAGTCGTCATGCAGGGAACGGCGATTCCATGGCTTACACGCCTGTTGAAGATCAGCGACCCGCCACCGAATGAAATTCGTCCTGGCCCTCAGAGCCATCCACAATCGCCGCCGAGACCGATGCCCTAGCCAGCCCTTGGCTTAGCCATGGGAGGAGCGAACCATGGAGGGCGGGAAACCTCCGTGCAAAGGATCGGGCGGTCCAGAAATATGCAAAGCAGTATGACGGATGAACCGGTGAAACAGTTTGAGAAACCCGACGCGCCAGGGCCTCTTTCACAAAAGGCCCTGGCGGTCGTAACGATGGCTGGTCTTACTGGACGTCGACAGTGACACTATGACTGGCCGTAACAGGATCGTGGTCCTTTGTGGCGCCGGTCACGGTGATCTTATGCGTCCCCTTGCTCAGGCCTTTCAGCTCCCCCTTAAAACCCTTCTGATACACATCGTCCACATAGGCATGGACATGCGTGCCCTGGGAACCCTTAATCAATTCATACTGCACTTCAAATGTGTCGCTGACCTTGTCCCCGTCCTTGGGAGACGTAATCGTCAATTTCGACCCATCCTCGACTGGAGCCGCCGCCGGCTTATCCCCTGCCAAGACTGGCGCCACGCTGAGACAGCCCGCCAGCACGATTCCTAATCCCATAAACCCACTACGTCCCATCTTCCGCATTGCGACCTCCTTATTTAAACCAACCGAATGAAGACTGCGCCGGCCACGCTCTGTTCAATAACAGGCCACATTTTACGTTTCAGAATGGGTCCAGTCAATCCGCACAATGGCCCCACTCTCCCCCCATACTCTGCAATATGATACGGTGGAGGAATCAAGGGGCGAGACGATGGCCGTCCAGGCACAATTTCCAAACGAACAGAACGTTGAAGGCGCATTCATCAGGCAGCCGGATGCCTTTCAGGGCTGGGTGACCGCGAATGGTCACTCCGGCTACCAAGCGGCAAGCGGCCGCTACCATCTCTATGTCTCCTGGGCCTGCCCTTGGGCACACCGGACGATCGTTGTGCGGAAGCTCAAGAAGCTTGAAGGCGTCATCGGCATGACGGTTGTGGATCCGATCCGCGACGAGCGGGGCTGGGCCTTCCGTGAAGGGCCGGGCCATTCGCTCGATCCCATCAACGGCTTCCAATTCCTCAGTCAGGCCTACAAAGCCACCGATCCGAACTATCGAGGACGGTTCACCGTTCCTGTGTTGTGGGATACAGCGACGAAACGCATCGTCTCGAATTCCGACGACGATCTCATGCGCATGTTGAACAGCGAGTTCAATCGTTTCACCGAAAGCAGGATCGATCTCTATCAGGATGGCATCAGGAAGGAGATCGACGAACTCAATAGCTTCATCTACGAGAATGTGAACGACGGGGTCTATCGCGCAGGATTCGCCACATCACAGCAAGCCTATGAACGAGCCGTGTTACGTCTATTCGACGCACTCGATCGACTCGAAACCAGGCTGGCGCGCCAACGCTACCTGTTCGGCTCACAATTCGTCGAAACCGATTGGCGCTTGTTCGTCACCCTCGTGCGCTTCGACGCCGTGTATCACGGCCATTTCAAGTGCAACATCCGGCGGATCGCCGACTATCCCAACCTCTTCGGCTATCTCAAAGATCTCTATCAGACCGACGGCATCGCCGATACCGTGAACTTCGACCATATCAAACGGCATTACTACATCACCCACGACGATATCAATCCCACCCGGATCGTCCCCCTCGGTCCCGACCAAGATTTGACCACTCCTCACGACCGAGAACATCTGCGGTAACGAGCAGACCGGTTCTTTTGGTTTGTTTGGTTCATCTGGTTTATCCGGTGAGTCCGGTTCAACCATGTACACGAGGCAACCCAAAAAAGTTAGAGCAACCAGCTTCGAAACATTCCTTGCGTGGCTGATACGTTCGTGGTACGGTGCAACGTGATCGCGTAAGACCTTCCGTGCTCGGAGGCTGCAGTCCTCCTGGAAACACGAAGTCTAACGCGATCTTTTTTGTCCGCACGCAGCCGTTCTGCATCTGCCGAGCACTCCGCCTAAGGCGTACCCATCCATCGCTCGCATTGCTAGCCCGACATCGCCGTGGGGTCGTCTTTTCTTACTTAAAGAGGTGTATCCTTGTTTCAAGAAATATGGTCAACAGTCAGAGCCTTCTTCCGCGACACCGCAGGGAGTCTCTATCACATTGTCGTCGTCGCCCTGAGTGCGGGCATTGCGCTCTTGCTCCCGGCAGGCGCCAAACAGTTTTTGTCGTTCTGGTCTCGAGTCGAACAGGACAGGCTCTCGCTCATCGCCGTGGAAATGACGGTGGCGGTCCTCCTGATCGTCTGCCTCAACTACTTCCATCGCAGCATTCGGGACCGGGCTCTCGCCAGCGTGGCGGCCGGCGCCGGCCTCGTCTCGTTCTTCCCGCGCCGCACGCGGGGAGCACAACGGCGCATTAAGCAACTCAAGGAAGAGCAGAGTACCGGACGCACTATCTCGGTCATCGGGTCAAGCGGCCACAGCACCTTTGTCGATCAAGTGGGGGGTCTGTCGTCGGTCCTCGACAAGTGCCTGGGGGCCAGAATCATGCTGGTGAACCCCTATAGCCAGGAGGTGAGCGCGCGCATACAGGCAATTAGCCATCCGGAGTTCACGCTGGAAAAATTTCGGAAAGAAGTTCAGCAGAGCATCCAGCTCCTCAAACGGCTGAAGGCTATGGGGAAGGCCGTGAAGCTCAAGCTTTACTCGGATTCCCCGTTGATCAAATTGGTGATTCTCGGAGATTACCTCTGGCTCCAGCATTACCATGCCGACCTGGATGTCCAGACCATGCCGGAGTATGTCCTCCGGCACAACCGCAAGGACCACGGCCTCTTTACCCTCTATGCACACTATTTCGTGCAGCGATGGGAGAGCGCCGAGATTCCGGAATATGATCTCGACACGGATGAGCTAGTGTACCGAAGTAAAACCGGCACCGAGATCCGGAGAGAGCGGTTTGAGATCGAGACGGCGTTCGAAGAAGTCGGAGCCCTGCTGGAACCGCTTGAGCTCACCGCCGAACCGGCCCAAGTCGGCTGAGCCAATCGGCCCAACACAAGACCAGCAACGTGCGAGGGAACGCCTCCCCTAACCTAGGAGGATGCGAAAAGACTATTCTGTCCCGCCAGACTGGCGGGACAGGCGAGACGAGGTGAAAATCCAATCTGCCCACGTGGCGCCTTTCTCGCGAGTCACGCGCTTCACGCGCCACGCCTTGTGGTCCTGGCGGCCTTTTCAGCATCCTGATAAAGTACAGTTCATTTTATTGGAAAGTCTTTCCCCCCATGTCCATCCAGTGGTTTCCCGGTCACATGAATACGGCGCGCAAAGAAGCGGCCAAGACGATGGAGGTCATCGATGTCGTCGTCGAAGTGCTCGATGCGCGCATACCGAACGCCAGCCGCAATCCGCTGATCGAAGAGCTTCGCCTGGTACGTCAGCGTCCGAGCCTGAAGATTTTGAACAAGGCCGATCTTGCCGATCCGGCAATCACACAGGCTTGGCTCGACCTCTATAACCGGCAACCCAGCATCAGCGCTGTGGCCCTTTCTTGTCATCGTACGGGCGACGCTGCCAAGATCCCCCAGTTGTGTCAATCGCTCGCCCCTCATCGCAACAGCAGCGCGAAGCCGCTGCGCATGCTGATCATGGGAGTCCCCAATGTCGGAAAATCGACCTTGATGAACATGCTGCTCAAGCGCCGCGTGGCTCGCGTAGGCGACGAGCCGGCCGTGACCAAAGTCCAACAACGTCACAAATTGAACGACCGCATGGCCATCACCGACTCGCCCGGACTATTGTGGGGGACCATTGAGGACCCTCACGTGGGCCTCCTGCTCGCGACGATTAACGCGGTGGGCCATTCGGTCGTCGATGATGAAGCGGTCGCCGAATTTCTCGCCGACATTCTGCTCTCGCGCTATCCAGCCCGTCTCACAGCCCGATACGGCTTTGCCGTGGAAGGACTGACGAAGACAAGCGTGATCGATGCGATCGCCAGAACGCGCGGCTGCCTGCTGACCAGAAGCGGCGGAGGGTTGGACCGGGACAAGGCGGCGAGAATTCTCTTATCGGACTACCGCAACGGCACACTCGGCCGTACCAGCTTGGAGATGCCGGATAGGCAGACAGAAGAGCATGCGCACATAGCGCATGCATAAGGCTAGTGGATAGCCCCACGAGATGCATGGTTCCGATTGCGTTCTCGGTTTGTACCAGTTATATGATAGGGCGCTAGGCATCGCCCATCCCTGAGGAGAACCGATACAGCATTTCGATACCTGCTTGAACCTATGCGCAATAATCCAGCCATCAACATTCTTCGATGGGCCATCGCGGTTCCGGCCGGTATCATGCTGTGGTTCGCGGCGAACCATTCTATCGGCATCGCATTCGGCATCCTCCATGGGTTTGACCGTGTCGAGGAATTTTGGGAAGCGCCGGATATGGACGGGGTTCTCATCATCGGCACATACATCATCTTTATCACAAGAACGATTGCGGCCGCCTCGCTTGTGGGAGTAATCATCTACCTCGTGCCGAACTATCACAAACAGGTTGCAATCGTCTCCGCCGCGCTGGTATCCAGCATCGCGGTAGGCTTCTTGGGCTTCATCTTGTTTCAGGACGCAACGGCAGATCCAGGCCTCTCTCCGGATGGCTGGTATAAACATATTCTGGACATGCTGAGCATTATTTTTGGCGCCATAGTCGGCGCGTGGCTGGCATATGGAAATCAGAAACGCCGGGCTCGATCCGCCCGGATACTGCACCATTCCACCGGCGCCGGAAACCCTGGCGCGTAGCGCGCAAGAACCGGCTGGAATGCTCCGTGCTTACGTCTTCCTCATCCGCCCGTTTCCCATCGTTCCTACCATAACGACGACGCGCGGGTGAGGAGGAAACGCCTGCTCAATGTGCGAGTGCCCAATGGTTGTGAGAATGATAATTCCGTTGTGACTCTCTATGCGCTGGAGAAGATGAGCGGTCTCCTGATTCGCGAATCGGTCATGGGCCTCATTGACTGTACCGCGCGTCCCGAATAGGGCATCGGCCTCATCGAAGTAGAGAATCGCGCCGCTGGCTTCTGCTTTGGCGAATACGTCGTTGAGATTTTTCTCCGTCTCACCGATGTATTGGCTCACCACCGCCGACAAATCCACCCTGAACAACTCTACCTGCAGGGAGTCCGCTAAGGTCTCGGCGGACTTCCTTCGGCGGAGCGCCGTGGAGCCGGACAGAATCAACACCACTGCGGATGTTGCCGTGGGCTTCTTCCTTCGACGCGCCGACATGGTCTTCTTTTGTTCTGCTGATCGGATTCGTTGCCCTGTAGTGACGCGTTTCGCCATGTCTATCCTTACGCTCCTCCCGATATCTCAATACTCATCAGAATACTGAACGGAACATTTCCGGCTATGGGGACACAGGTTGCGGATTCTATCTCTAATCGACCACAATGGCCAGTGACCAGCCCTCACATATTCAGACATCAGAAGGCCCTCGCCGGACGAAGCCTTCCCTCTTCCCCTCCGCCAGGCAGCTGAACGCCCCGATCACTCATCAGCATACAGATCCCTTCACGACAGACCCCTCGTTGACGCACGCCTCATCATCGCACATCTCGCCGGTATCCCATCAGACACCACGCCCTGATAACGATGAACAGGCTGATTGATCAATGACTCGGCGGGGCGACAGTCGTAGACGGACGAGCAACAGCGGTTCGTTCTTCGATCCACTGGTAGAGCACCGGCAGGACGATAAGCGTCAGGAGCGTCGAACTGACGAGTCCTCCGATCACGACGACGGCCAGAGGCTTCTGAACTTCCGACCCGATCCCATTGGAGAGGGCGAGCGGCACCAATCCCAGTAGCGCGACGAGGGCCGTCATTAAGACGGGCCGGAGACGCATGACGCATCCGGACAGCACCGCCTGCCTCACATCCATACCCTCCTGCAGGCGAAGCGAATTCATGTACGATACCAACACGATGCCATTCAGCACCGCCACGCCGAACAGATTGATGAAGCCGACCGAAGCCGGCACGCTCACATATTCCCCCGTCACCCATAAGGCGACAACGCCTCCGATGAGCGCAAACGGCAGATTGCAAATGATCAACGCCGCCTGCTTGAGCGAGGAAAACGACGAGAACAGGAGCAAGAAGATCACGCCAATGGTGAGCGGAACAATAATGTTGATGCGGGCCATCGCCCGTTGCATATTTTCGAAGGATCCGCCCCAGACGAGCGTATACCCCTCCGGAAGCCGGACTTCCCGTGAGATCCGCTGCTGCGCCTCGGTCACAATACTCTCGATGTCCCGTCCGTGAGTATTAAAACTGACCGGCAGGTACCGCTGGAGGCTTTCGCGGTTGATACGCCCAGGCCCCTCGTGCATCCGAATGGTGCCGAGATCGCTGAGAGGAATGTAGTAGGCCCCACCGTGTGCGGTCAATCGAATGTTCCCGATGGTCTCGATACTGTTCCGATACTGTTCCGGAAACCGCACGACCAAACCGAACCGTCGATGCTCTTCGTACACCCGGGTTGCGGTTTCCCCTCCGATCGCGGTGACGATGACTTCTCGCACATCCGAGACATTGATGCCGTGCCGGGCGATCTTACCCCGATCGATATCGATCGTGATGTACGGCTGACCGAAGAGTTGCTCGACTTTGAGATCTTTGACGCCTCGAATCGTACCGAGGATGCCGGCGATCTCATCCCCCGTGCGGCGCAACTCGTCCAAGTTGGATCCGAATATTTTGACGGTCGCCTCCGCGCGCACCCCTGAAATCAATTCGTCCACCCGTTGCTGGATCGGCTGGCTGATCAAAAAGTTCGCGCCAGGCACCCGTGCCAGCCGCTCGCGGACTTTCTCTTTGAACTCCGCCATGGTGGAAGCCGTCGTCCACTCATCGATTGGGCGCAAGACCGCCACCGCATCGCTTTCGTTGGGCTCTTGCGGATCGTTCCCCAATTCCGTGCGTCCGATTTTTGACACGATCATTTTGACTTCGGGAAACTCCAGCACCGCCCGCTCCACCTCGCTTTCGATCTTGATCGATTGCTCCAACGAAATGCTCGGCAAGCGGATCGTGAGCGGAGACATGGTGCCTTCATTCAGAATAGGAACAAATTCCCCTCCCAAAAATGGAAAGAGCGCGATGCTGCCGGCCAGCAGAAGTCCGGTGGATGTCAGAACCACCGTCCGATGTCCTAACGCCCATCGCAGCATAGGAAGATAGACGCGTTTCGCCCATCGGAGCACCAAGGGATCGGTTTCGCCATGTCCTGCCTTCATTGTCAGTAGACACAGAACCGGCGACAGGGTGACCGACAGAATGAGCGACACCATCAAGGCGATCATAATGGTATAGGCCATCGGCTTGAACATCTTGCCTTCCATGCCTTGGAAAGAAAGGATGGGCATAAACACGATGATGATGATGATGATGCCGAAGACCACGGGACGGGCGACTTCCCGAGCGGCATTGAGAATGACGGACAGCCGGGGAAGACCCTGATGACGGGAATCCGACAGGTGACGGTGGATATTTTCCACCAGCACCACGGACGCGTCTACCATCATGCCGATGGCGATCGCCAAGCCGCCCAACGACATCAGATTGGCCGTGAGATCAAATTGATCCATCACGAAGAATGTCACGAGCGGCGTCAGTGAGAGAGTCGCCACCACGATCAAGGCGCTCCTGGTGTCCCCCAGAAACACGAACAGCACGATTACCACCAGGAGGATCCCCTCGCCCAGCGCCTTATAGACGGTCTTCAACGCGGCGGAGATCAATTCGATGCGATCGTAAAAGGGAACGATCTTCCATCCATCCGGCAGCAGGCCCTTTTCCTGTATCTCGGCGATCTTGGCCTTGAGACCTTCTACAACATCGCGGGCGTTTCCACCGCGCAGCATGAGCACGATCCCTGCCACCACCTCACGCTCACCGTTCAGAACGACCGCGCCATGGCGAATAGCATGGCCGATCTGAACCCGGGCGACGTCGCGGACGTGCACGGGAGTCCCGCCCGATTCTTTGACGACGATGTCTTCGATGTCGCTTAACTTCTGAATCAGCCCCGCGCCGCGAATGATGTACTTTTCGGCATGCTTCTCCAGGATGTTGCCTGAGGCGTTCGCATTGTTGTTGGCCACGGAAGCAAACACCTCGTCCAACGAAAGATCGTACTTGCGCAAGAGTTCCGGTTCGACGAGCACCTGGTATTGTTTCACATACCCGCCCTGCGAGTTGACGTCGATCACTTCGGGGACGGCCTTGAGCAACGGCCTGATGATCCAGTCCTGCACCGTGCGCTGTTCGATCAATTCACGTTCCATTCCATCAGCGTCCAAACCGGCACGCGAAGGACCTTCCAGATAATACTGATACACCTCTCCCAGACCGGTGCTGTTCGGCGCCATCATCGGTTCAGATCCGGGCGGTAAGTTTTCCCGCACTTCGATCAATCGTTCGAGCACGAGTTGGCGGGCCAGATTGATATCCATCTGATCGTCGAACACCACCGTAATCAACGACAGTCCGACTTTGGTGAGCGAGCGGAGTTCCGTCAGATGCGGAACTCCGGTCACTTGTTGTTCGATAGGAAAGGTCACCAGTCGTTCGACTTCTTCGGGAGACAAACCGGGCGCTTTCGTGATGACTTGCACGAGCACGCTCGTCACATCGGGAAACGCGTCGATCGGAATCGTGCGGAAGGAATAGAGACCCAGAAGAGTCAGAAGGCCGGCAAATGTCAGAATCAGTAGGGGTCGGCGCAGCGAAAACTCAATGAGTTTGTCGACCATGTTCAGTCTTTGGGCTTCAGCAGTTCAGATTTCAAGGTAAAGGCTCCTTCTTTCACGACCATTTCCCCTTCTCGCAGTCCTTCGAGGACTTCGGCGAAAGTCCCGTTTTTTTCCCCCACTTTGATCGTCCGTGGCTCAAAGACGCCTGGCTCTTGCTGCACAAATATGAAGCTACGAACATGATCCTGCTGAATGGCTGTTTCGGGAACCACCAGGATATCCGCGGCCGGTTCGGACGAGACACGGATTGTCGCGAACATTTCCGGCTTCAGACGTCCGCTGGAATTCTCCAGGACAAGGCGTACCTGCATGGTCCGCGTCGTCGTGTCTAGCACGTCGCCGACATATGCGACAGTCCCCTTAAACATGTCGTCGGGATACGCAGCAACATAGATCTCGACCGGCTGATTCGGAACGATGGTCGCGCGCTGTACATAGGACACATCTTTTTCCGATACATTCGCCACGACCCAAACCGTCGAGAGATCGGCCACCGCAAACAATTTATGAGTCGTTTCGACCAACTCGCCTTTGGTGAGGTCGCGCGCGATCACCCGGCCGGCAAAGGGAGCCACAATGGGGACCTGCGAACGGATCGTTTGCGTCCGCTCCAAGGATTTGATTTCTTTGTCGTCCATGCCCAGCAGCCGGAGCCCTTCGAGCGCCTCCTGAGCCTCGGCGCGGATGCTGATCATTTCCCCTTCGCGGCGCTGCTCCTCCGCCTGACCGATGACTTTTTCTTTGAAGAGAAACTGCGCCCGCTGGTAGGCCTGCTCCGCCACATGTCGCCGTGCACGGGCTTTCAGGTAGGCAGACTGTGCGAGTCCGAGGTCACCGCTATGGAGCACCGCCAATACCTGCTTGGCTTTGACCATCTGCCCCAAATCGGCATGGACCTCGGCTACCCGCCCGCGCACGAGGGTTGTAATGTTCGCCAACGCATTTTCGTTCGGCCGTACGACGCCAGGAAAGGTACGATAGGTACGAAATGCTGTCCGGACGGCCGGCTCCAGCGTGATACCGGATCGGGCGACTTCATCCAGCGGGAACCGAACAAGACGGACCTCCTCCGCCGAACGCTTAGATACGTTCTCTACCGCCTGGGGCGTGGCCGGGGCACGGTCACAGCCCGTGAAGGAGGTCAACGACAGCATGCCGAACAAGACCATGCACGTCATACCTAAAGGGCTTCGCGGAGGCGCGCCATCCTTGCGTTGAGTGATAGAGGAGCCTGAAGAAATGACCATGCTGCTCATCTGTCCTTTGTACAGTTAGAGTGGACCGCCCACCGCGCGCTCGAATCGCGTGAGCGCCAGGGAGAGTTCGAAGCGCGCCTGATTGTAATCCACGGTGATCTGGCGTTGGACCCGTTGGGCATCGAGGACATCCAGAAGACTAGATGCGCCTTGGCGGAAGCTCAGTTGGGCGATGCGGAGCGCCTCCTGCGCCTGCTTTAGCAGCCCTTCCTCATACACGAGAATCTGATCTTGGGCTGTTTCCGCTTCACGCGCATGTTGGTTGATAGCGCGGGCGAGATCGTTTCTGGATCGAATCAGCTCGGCCTCCTCTTTCCGTTGCGTGCCGAGGGCCGCCGCGATATGCCCCTGCTGCCGATACCATAACGGCGTCGGCAGGCTCACACCCCCCACCACTCCCTCACGGCCTGTATCTCTGGCGTACGCGCCAAAAAAAGTGATATTGGGCACACGGCTCTGCCGCTCCTTGGTGACAGTCGATTCAGCCTGTTCTACCACTTTCCCCTGACGTTTAAGAACGGGATGTTGAGACAGGTCTCTCGCCGCCATCTGCTCCGGGTCCAACCGATCCCGCAACGATCGGAAATCTCCTTGCACCTTATACCGAGGTCCCAGGGCTCCCGCCGTCAAGGTGTCCAATGCCACGAATTTTACACGCACAACGTTTTTGGCTTTCGTCATCTCTTGCTTGGCTTTGAGCACCTCCACATCCGCCTTCACCGCCTCGAATTGAGGACCTTCACCGGATCGGACACGGGCCTTGACAATACGCGCCACCTCTTGAACGATCTCCAAGTTCTGCTGAAGCAGATCGACCGTCCGTTCTGCCAACAGCAGTTCATAAAACATTCCCTTCACTTCCGCAATGAGGTTGAGCTTGGCTTCGTCGAGGCCGACCGTTGCGCCGGCTAGACCCGCTTCAGCCGCATCCTGGCGAGCGGCCCGCATACCAGGCCATTCCACCGTCTGATGCAACGTCATGCCATACTCGGTCACACGTGGCCCGGTGCTGGGGTCGCGAAGCGTGCCGCTTCCTGTCTGGCCTCCAATCGTGGGGTTGGGGTAGGCGCCGGCTTGTGTCCGAAAGCCCTCGTTCTGTTCGATCACGCTTTTCGCGGTTAAAATAGCCGGGTTCCGTTCCAGCGCCAACTCGATAATACGGTCGAGGTCGAATGTGCGCGTCTCATCTTTTGCCTGAGCGAAGGACGGCATCAACGCCCCACTCGTCGCCACTGCCACCATCGCCGTGATCACCAACACGGAATTCCAAAGACGAGCCGGCATCTGCTGCCTCCTTCAGACTGACGATGAACTTCTTGATCGAGGTCGAAAACGAAACAGGCCGTCGAAGCGACGCTAACTGTGCGCGGTCGGAGGATGTACCAGTCGAGAGATGAGCAGGGTAGACGGAGGAGTCTCTGCCATTAAGGCAAGGAAACAGCTTGACTCACGATCGAATACGCTCACGCGAGAAATGACACCGCCGTCCGTCGCCCCTTGCGGCGAATCGTCCTCGAAATCGGTTTCTTCCCACGCATCACTGAAATCGCAAGCGTGCCCACTCCCGGTATCACCGGTCGAGTCGCACATGATATCGGAGGACCACCCAATCTGCGCAGCCGGAAAAACGGTGCATAGCAGAAGCAGCGCGAGGACGAAAATAGAGAAACATGAACGGATCGTTACCACAACACCTTATAAATACGAGGATGACAAGATTGTCAATAAGTTCGCTGAAATATTGAGGCGGCTCCCCCTGGCGGTTGTGACCATCTCAGATCTTCGAGACCATAGTACCTTTCTCTACCCCTCGGTTACAAGAACAGTTGTACATACCCATTATTCATTCATAGTGGCTCGTTGCGAAGTCGCCTGAGTGAGCAGGCACAGAAATCATGGATCGGCGATTGCGCGGATTTCAAAGCGAGAGATACTCCGAAGGCTGAAGCGATAAGGATAGCCGGTCGATTCCAGTAGAACGACCACGAGAAGGCCACCGTAAATTTTTATGCTATTCTTGTCGGTAGCAGGGAGATTTGAAGCGATCAACCTCTTCCGGGAGTGATGCTGATGATCAGAAATACTGTCCTGGCTTTGGGGATCTGGCTGCTCTCAGGCTTCGGACTGACTGTCGGCGCCGGAGCGAACGATGCCGGCCTTGAACGCGCAGGATTGGCGCTCACCACACTGGACGGGTTAGGGAACATCGGCCAGTACACCTCCGTGACCGTCGGGGCTGACGGCTTGGGCCTCATCAGCTATCACGACGTGACAAACCGCAGCCTCAAGGTGGCCCACTGTTCCAACCAAGCCTGCACGTCCGCAACCCTTACCACTCTGGACAACACAGGCGAGGTCGGTCAATCCACGTCGGTGACCATTGGAACAGACGGGTTAGGCCTTATTAGTTACTACGACGTGACCAACCGCAACCTCAAGGTGGCCCACTGTTCCAACCAGGCCTGCACGTCCGCGACCCTTGCCACCCTGGACGACACAGGCGATGTCGGTCAGGACACCGCCGTGACCATTGGGGCCGACGGCTTGGGTCTCATCAGTTACCACGACGTGACCAATGGCAACCTCAAGGTCGCGCACTGTTCCAACCAAGCCTGCACGTCCGCAACCCTTACCGCCCTGGACGACACAGGCGAGGTCGGTCAAGACACCTCTGTGACCATAGGAGCGGATCGTCTGGGTCTTATCAGTTACTACGACGCAACCAACGGCAACCTCAAGGTGGCCCACTGCGCCAACCGTGCCTGCACCGCTGCCACCCTCACCACACTAGATAGCGCCGGCGATGTCGGCCAGTACACCTCCGTGACCATTGGGACCGACGGTTTGGGCCTCATCAGCTACCACGATGCAACCAACCACAATCTCAAGATAGCCCACTGTTCCAACCAAGCCTGCACGTCCGCGACTCTTACCACCCTGGACAATACAGGCAAGGTCGGTCAGGACACTTCCGTCACCATCGGGGCCGACGGCTTAGGCCTCATCAGCTACCACGACGTGGCCAACCGCAATCTCAAGGTAGCCCACTGTTCCAACCAAGCCTGCACGTCCGCGACTCTTGCCACTCTGGACAACACAGGCGAGGTCGGTCAGGACACTTCTGTGACCATCGGAGCCGACGGCTTAGGCCTCATCAGCTACCACGACATGGCCAACGGCGCCCTCAAGATCGCTCATTGCTCTGACCTCTCCTGTGTTCCTGCTGCCACAGAACGGTTGAGCATGACGGGATCCCACCGTGCAAAGAAACCTGTAACAGGATGGCTATCCGTCAAAAAGAAAAAGAACAGTGCAACCGCGGAAAGGGAACCTCTGCGGAACGGAAATTTCTAAATGAAGCTCCCCGTAGCTTGCTGCGGGGCATTCGGCGAAGAAGAATACCTATCGATCCAGCCTGCCATGGCGGCAAGTGAGAGGCAGATCCGATCACACTATTCCAGCTTTCACATCAACCCCCTTCCTAAACGCTATGGCCCAAAGAGGGCGCTGTTCATCAACAGATGAACGGCGATACTGGCGGCATAGCCCAGGGCAATCGCCCAGATCCATTTCAGGTGGGCCGAGAAGGTATAGAACCCCCGCGCCTGCCCCATGAGGGCCACGCCCGCTGCCGACCCGATGGACAACAGCGATCCGCCGACACCGGTCGTTAAGGTCACCAACAACCATTGGCCGAGGCTCATCTCCGGGTTCATGCTCAACACCGCAAACATGACGGGGATGTTGTCGACGACCGCTGAAAGGATCCCGATCAGGATATTCGCGGTCGTGGCGCCCAAGCCCTTATAGAGAAAATCAGAGAGCGTAGCCAGATACCCCAATGCGCCGAGTCCGCCGACGCAGAGCATAATGCCGTAAAAGAACATCAGCGTGTCCCATTCCACACGCTTCATGCTGATGAACACGTCGAACGGCTTGATGGCAGGCTTAAGCGCTATGTTGAGGCTCACGTTGCCATCAAAGGCGGGAGCTTCCTTCCACTCGTCCAACTCTTTGCGTCGAAGAACATACCCATAGGATTTGAGGACTCCCAGTCCCGTCATCATGCCGAGAAACGGAGGCATCTCGAGATAATGATGCATGAGCACCGTTCCGGCTATGGTGATGAAAAACAGGGCCACAATGACATAGCCGCCATACTTGACCTGTACGGCTTCCATCGTGGCTGACGGCTTCTCGCGTGAGATCGTCATGGAGATCAGCGCCGCCGGAACAAGCCAGTTGACAAGAGAAGGAACGAACAGCGCGAAAAAATCGCCGAAATGCACGACGCCTTTTTGCCAGACCATGAGGGTCGTGATGTCGCCAAAGGGGCTAAACGCACCGCCCGCGTTGGCAGCGACCACCACATTGATGCAGGCCGCGGCGATGAATCGTCCATTGCCTGCTCCCATCGCCATGACCACGGCCCCCATCACCAGCGCCGTCGTCAAGTTGTCCGCGACAGGGGAGATGAAGAATGCCAGCAGGCCGGTCAGCCAGAACACCGAACGAAGGGACAATCCCAATGAAACCAGGCGCGTCCGCAATGATTCAAAGATGTTGCGTTCACTCATCGTATTGATGAAGGTCATGGCGGAAAGGAGAAACAGCAGCAGTTCGGCATATTCAAGCAGGTTATGGCGCAGGATCTCAGCGGCGGCGTGGGATTGGTTTTGAGAGGCGTACGCGATCGCCGTCAGGATCCAGATCGCACCTGCCGCCACCATGACGGGTTTTGACTTCCGCAGATGAAGACTTTCTTCGACAATCACCAACGCATAGGCAGCCAGAAACATCGCGACTGCCACGTAGCCTATCCAATGTTCCGTAAAGCTCAACATCCCTGCATTTTCCATTCAGCCTTTCCTCTGTTCCGACGGCTTTACTAGCATAGTCCTCAGTACTGTCCCAACAGTATTCGAACAGAGCCACTAATCTCGATGAGGCATATCGGGCCGCCCGGACAAATCGCCCCGCGGAAAAGAGTTCCGGTGGGAGACACTGCTATTGCGGCGCGTTATTCCCGGCAAGAAGTCTGAGTTTAGAGAACAGGAGGAGGGTGAAATAGCGTAGAGGCGAGAAACGGCGTATGGACGGATGGTGATGTGTCAGCCACAGATACTATGTCGACCGAAGGCGTTAGGTGAGGAAGCACAGATGGAACCGAGAACCCTTCTGATATCGATTCGGCGAGTGAGTCAGCTGCAGCTCCAGGATTCAGCAGAGTTACAGGCACACCGAGCATTTGCATCATGATACAGAAGCAGAGCAGCATGACTGTAGCCACGCAGATCTTGCCGAGGCGGCTTACCATGAAACGATTGTGACGTAGAAGAAGCATCCATCTTCTTTGTACTCCTCTCCTAGCCTTGTTACAAGAACAACCGCACGGAACTCCCCCACAGTGCTCGTTCGGTCATCGAACGACGAGCACGGCGCAATTCGCGTGCTGTACCACCCGCGTCGACACGCTCCCGATGAGAAACCGGGCGACGGCGCCGAGTCCTTTGGCCCCCATCACGATCAAATCGGCTTTCTGTCGGGAGGCGGTCTTCATGATCTCTTCCGCGGGATTTCCAAGGTAACAGAGCGGCTCGGCCGTAAATCCGGCCTCAATCAGTTTCTGCACGCTCTGTTCGAGCATTTTCTTGCTTGCCTCCTTCAACCCGGGATACATGACCAACGGCAGTATATGGAGCACGCTCACGTGAATCGGCGCTCGCTCACCCTTGCCGGTCGAACGGTCCGGCTGGAGCTTGGTCAGCACAAACTTCAAGGCTTTGGCCGATGCCCCCGATCCATCGGTCGCCAAGATCATCCGACGCACCGGCGCCGCCTCGCCCTTGACGACAAGCACCGGACACGTCGCATGATGAATGAGATTCGTCGAGACACTGCCGAGCATGAAACGGTCGAGCGCATCGAGCCCCTGGCTACCTACCACCAAAAGTCCATCCCGTTTTGGCGCCCGCTTCAAGATCGTGGGGGCGACCGCTCCTTGCTCCTTGCGGGCCGTACCTGCCAGGTTCAACGATGCCAGCTGTTGTTCGGCCTCTTGGAGCGCTTTGGCCGAACGCGCTTCCATGCGCTGTATGTCTTCCTGAATGTACCGTTCAGTGCCGGCCATCACCGGCTGCGAGAGAAACGGAGCACGGAGCGCGGCGACATCGAGCACATGCAACGCGGTCACACGTGGTCGCTCGACAAGCGGCAACGTCGCGGCCCAGTTCAGTGCCCATCCTCCATACTTCGATCCATCCGTCGCGACAAGTACATTCATGGTGCCCATCCTTTCAGTAACGCTCTCTTCAGGTTCGAATCGACAGGCGATACCGGCTGTGCCATGCATTCGGCGGCACGCCGTGCGTTCCCCCTGTCATCGAACGACAAGCACCGCACAGTGCGCGTGCTGCACCACCCGTGTCGACACGCTCCCGAGGAGAAACCGGTCAATGGCGCCCAGCCCCTTGGCCCCCATCACAATCAGATCGGCATGCTGTTGTGAGGCCACCTGCATGATCCGTTCAGCAGGATTCCCCTGTCGATGCAGAGGCTCGGCCGCAAATCCCGCATCGATCAGCTCCTGCGCGCTCCGCTCGACTAACTTCTGGCCTGTCTCCTTTTCCTTCAACTTCCGCTGCTTGATCCACGGTATCGTGATTCCAACTTCAAAGGGGGCCAATGGGCGGCGCGCCGTGACATGGATGACGCTCACATGAATCGGCGCGCGTCTGCCCTTGCCAGTCGACCGATCCGGCTGAAACGTGCTCAGCACAAACTCCAGGGCTTTGGCCGATGCGGGCGACCCATCGGTCGCCAACGTAATTCGCCGCAATGGGACCGCCTCGCCCTTCACGACGAGCACTGGACAGGGCGCATGCTCTATGAGTTTTGTGGACACGCTGCCGAGCAGGAACCGGTCGAGAGCGTTGAGACCTTTCGTGCCCACCACCAGGAGTCCGTTCCGATCCGGCGCACGTTTCAGGATTGTCGGAGCAACCGCCCCCTGTTCCTCGCGGGCCGTGCCCGTGAGTTTCAGCGACGCCAACTGTTGTGTGGCCTTCTTGAGGGTTCTTGCCGCGCGCGCCTCTTCGCGCTGAGCCTCTAACTTCGTCCGAAACGGCAACAACTGAAGCGACGCGCTATCGAGCACGTGCAGCGCCGTCACATTCGGCGGCGAGATCAACGGCAGCTTGGCCACCCAATTCAGCGCCCAATGCCCATACTTCGATCCATCCATCGCCACAAGCACTTTCATGGCTTGATTCCTTTCATACGAACGCCCAAGTCCTTCTTTTATACGATAGAACTGAACCGTTCTCTGAATGCATCCCCAGACAACCCTACAACCGAGGCGCACCGCCCTACCGTCTGCGCATCTACCATATCCTCCGGAGCCAGGCGGATCATGTAACGCCGTGCGATCTGATACGACTCAGAGGCGACATCCACCAATCGAACCTTCGCCCGGCCTGTAGCGGGATCCAACATCTGCTTGAACGGAATCGGCGTGAACCGCCCCTGCTGGATTGAGACCATAGCGGCATTGCCTCCGTCCAGGAGGAACTGCGCCGCACAATAGCCGAGATCGCGTGTGTACTCCATATCGAACGGGATCGGATCGGCACAGCGCAACTCATATCCAACGTTCTTGGACACAATCGTCGTAGTAAGACCGAACCCCCCCAGCACCCTGCTGACTTCACGCTTGAGCACGTCCCCAATTTCGATCTCAGAGAGTCTGATATGGCCATGTTCATCTCGTTCGACATGATCAAGTCCGCCCAAGTCTTGAGGGTCCAGCACCTCGACTAACCCCTCGGCCAACACGGCGACACCGTCGAATCGTCCCTCGCTCGCCCGTTTAATGATGGCCGCTGCCAATGTATCGACCAACGTCGCCAGCTTTACCGGTCGCTGGCGGAATTCTTCTGGAATGAGCGTCAAGGTCGCGCCAGCCGCCTTTCCAATTCCCAACGCCAGATGGCCGGCTTTCCGCCCCATCGTCACGACGAAGTACCAGCGAGAAGTCGTATGCGCGTCCACCATCAAGTTTTTCACAATCTCTACTCCGACATGTCGTGCGGTCTGAAATCCGAACGTCGGAATGCCGTGCGGAAGATCCAGATCGTTATCGATCGTCTTCGGCACGTGCACGACGTGAAGACGACCCGCCGCCTTTTCTTCTAACTTGAGCGCGGAATAAGCCGTGTCGTCACCGCCGATCGTAATCAGCCTGGTAACGCCCAACCGAACCAAGGTCGACAGAACATGTTCGAGCGATTCCTGTTTTTTCGTGGGATTCGCCCGCGACGTGCCGAGCGACGAGCCGCCTCGGAAATGGATGCGACTCACTTCCTCGGTCGAGAGAGGTTTTACGTGACTCTGGCTCCCTTCCATCAACCACTTGAATCCGTCGAGGATGCCGATCACATCGCAACCGCCCACTATACTCCGGATCGTGGCGGCACTGATGACACTGTTGATCCCAGGCGCCGGTCCGCCCCCGACCACAATTCCGACGGTTGTGCGCGAAGCATTCATGGTATGAGAACTCCTGCAAAGCTAATCCGAGTTTCTCAAATACACCGACCAATATACCAGGGCCACGAGGATTGTCCCCCCAAGAATGTTACCGATCGTCACCAGCGCAAGATTACTGAAAGCTCCGAGTACCGAAAGCGGGGCAGGGCCACCGACTGCGAGCGCCACGCCGATCGGGAGAAAATACATGTTGGCGACGGAATGTTCAAACCCGCAGGCGACAAACCCGGTGATCGGGAAGACGATGGCGAGAATCTTATCGGTCACACTTCGCGCGCCCATGCACAACCAAACTGCCAAGCAGACTAGCACGTTGCAAAGAACCCCGCGTGCAATGGCTGAGACCGGGTCGAGCGAAATCTTGCTGCGCGCGATCTGGACCATCGTCTCTCCGACTGCCCCGTCGCCCATGCTCTGTATACCGGCCATCCATACTAAGGCCGCTGTTCCGACTGCTCCAACCAGGTTCCCGAGATAGACCCACCCCCAGTTCCTCATGATTTGTTGTGTCGTTACCCGACCGGAAGCCCAGGCCATGGCGATGAGGTTATTGCCGGTAAAGAGTTCTGCTCCGCCCACCACCACTAGAATGAGCCCCAAACTGAACGTGATCCCGCCTGCCAAACGCATAAGTCCAAAGGCCGACGGCTGACCGATGGCTCCCGTCGTCATCGTAATCGTAAAGAATACCGCGCCCAGCGCAATGAAGGCCCCCGCCAAGACGGCCAGGGCGAACATGGTCAGGACCGGCATGGCGGCCTTTGCGACGCCGACTTCTCGCACCCGCATGGCAATCTGCGCGGGAGCGTATGCATCGAGCAGGGAACTCTGTGTGGAGGGTGTCGTATCCATCGAGTAATTAAGCGATCAGCTTTCAGCCATCAGCGGTCAGCTCGAACTATCTTTCAGATCCGTCCACTGAAAGCTGACTGCTGATTGCTGACAGCTATAATTATGTAATCAATTGGCGGCGCATATGCCGCAGTTCCGCTTCATCTTCCGGATCGAGTTCGTCCCGTTCGACTGTCTCCACACGCACGGCAGATACCTTGTACTCCGGGCACTTGGAGCTTTCGTCTGCACTCGACGAGAGCAATGCATTCACCGTTGAAGCAGGGAAATGAAAGCTGGTGAAGAGATGCCCCGGCAGGACTCGTTCGCTCCCCACGACAGGGAGCAGGGCATCGCCACGGGTACTCACCACACGAACGATCTCACCGTCACGCAGATGCAGCTCCTCCATATCGGCCGGATGCATCTCCAGCACATCGGTATCGACCAACTCCAGAATGTCCGTCCGACGTGTTTGGGCTCCACAGTTATAATGTTGGAGAATGCGGCCCGTGGTCAGCACGAACGGATACTCAACTGAGGCAGCCTCACCAGGCGGCAGATACTCGACGGCGACGAAGCGCGCCCTTCCTTTTGGAAAGGTCTCCTGGTGCATCAATGCTGTCCCTTCGTGCGTGGCGGTCGGCACCGGCCATTGCAATCCGGCATGCTGGTCGAGCCGGTCGTAGGATAGACCGGCGAACATCGGCGTGAGCTTCACAATCTCGTCCATGATCTCCGAGGGATGCCGATAGGGCATGGGATAGCCCATCCGGGTTGAGACTTCGCAGACCACGCGCCAATCCGGAAGAATCCCGTGAGGCGGTTCTACGACTTTCCTGATCCGCTGAATACGCCGTTCAAGATTGGTAAAGGTGCCGTCCTTTTCGAGGAACGAAACCCCGGGCAGCACCAGGTGTGCAAACTTCGTGGTCTCGCTGAGAAACAGATCTTGCACCACAAGAAACTCCACCTGCTTCAACGCCTCGTGCACTTTCTTCAAATTCGGGTCGGTCTGCGCCACGTCATACCCGATGATCCAAAGCCCCTTGAGCCGGCCCGCAATCGCCGCATCCCACATGTCGGGCGTTTTCATTCCGCGCTTCGTGGGCAACGGACGTCCGGTGATCGTCTGGTGCAGCGCTGCCAGCTTCGGGTCATCTAAACTCTGGTAGCCGGCGAAGTAGGTTGGGAGGCAGCCCATATCCGAGGCCCCCTGCACATTGTTTTGTCCACGCAAAGGATTGATGCCGGTGCCGGGCTTTCCGATATTGCCGGTCGCCAGGGCCAGGTTACAGAGCGCGATGACCCCATGACTGCCCCAGCGGTGTTCCGTGACACCGAGACCATGGCAGCAGAACGAGGCGCCGCTGCTCCCGTAGAGTCGAGCCGCCTGAGCAATGAGATGGGCCGGCACGCCGGTGATAGCTTCAGCCGCATCCGGCGTACAATCCGAGACTATTTTCATCCAATCATCGATGCCCTCGGTCCTTGCCGCGATGAAGGCCTGATCGAGGAGCCCATCTTTCACCAAGACGTGGCCCATCGCATTGAGCAAGGCGACGTTGCTGCCTGGCCGCAATTGCAGGTGCAAATCGGCCAGGCGCGCCAGTTCCGTGCGCCTCGGATCGATGACGATCACAGGCACCCCCTGCCGATGCGCCTGCTTGATCCTGGCCCCGACGACGGGATGGGACTCGGTCGGGTTCGCTCCCACCACCATTATAAGGTGAGCCCGATCAAGGTCCTGAATGGAATTGGTCGCCGCAGATGCCCCCAATGTTTCCATCATGCCTGTGACTGTCGCGCTGTGGCAGACGCGGGCGCAATTGTCGATATGGTTGGTCCCAATCACACAACGCATGAATTTGCCGAAGAGATAATTTTCTTCGTTCGTGCCCCGGCTGGATGAAATGGTTGCGAGAGCATCAGGACCATGCGCGCCCTTGATGCGAGTAAACTCCTGCGCGACCCGATCCAAGGCCGAATCCCAGGAAATCTCTTCCCAATCATTGCCGCGCCGCAGCAGCGGGACTCGCAGCCGATCGGGCGCATCGTTGTAGGTCCAGCCGAATCGTCCCTTCATACAGGCATGTCCCTGATTCGAAGGCCCATCGTCTGCGGGAACCATCTGAACCACTCGCCCATCCCGCACACCGGCATCGAACGCACAGCCTACGCCACAATAGGCGCAGGTCGTGCGCACCGTGCGAGTAGGGCTACCCTGTTCAAGCACAGTTTTCTCCACGAGGGCGCCGGTCGGACATTCCTTCACGCAGGCGCCACAGGAAACACAGTTAGATGTGGCAAACGATGCAGTCTCGCCCATGAGGAGTCCGGCGCCTGCCACCGGCCTCGCAGCAAAGCCACGTCCGAACATCGTCAAGGCATGCGTGCCCTGAATTTCATCGCAGGCCCGCACGCAGCGGGCGCAGGAGATGCAGGCGGCATTGTCGAAGGTGAAGAATGGATTCGAGTCGTCGCGCACGGGGATGCGTTTTTGATGTGCGCCGTCGGGATATCGGACTCTGTTGACGCCGCATGCGAGCGCCAGTTCGCGCAATGGTCCCGACAACTCGCTGCCCTCAGGCTGTTCGGACATATACAGTTCGACAATATTGTGGCGATGCCGCCTGAGCCGATCGCTCTCGGTTCGGACGACCATATCCGGTCTGACCGGCGTCGTGCAGGAGGCGGGAGTCCCGGACTGCCCATCGATTTCGCAGATACAGAGTCGGCAGGAACCGAAGGGAGCAAGCTGATGCGAGACGCAAAGACTGGGGATCGAAATCCCGGCCTTCCGCGCAGCCATATAGATGGTATCGCCGGCTTCGGCCGTGACCGTCCGGCCATTAATTTGCAGATTCACCGGATCACCCTTGCCCACGCACGCAGAACTCATCGGGAAAATGTTCCATCGCCGTCAACACCGGGTAGGGAGCACGCCCTCCTAGTGCGCAGAGGCTGGTGGCTTTCATCGTCTCTCCAAGATCTCTCAGGAGATTCAACGATTCAGCAGTTCCTTCTCCCGCTTGCACACGATCAAGAATTTCGCGCCCGCGCACTGATCCAATCCGGCAGGGCGTACATTTCCCACAAGATTCATCCGCCGTGAACGCCATGAAATGCCGCGCCAGTTCGACCATATTTGTCTCATCATCGTAGACGACAATCCCACCATGCCCAAGAATGGCTCCGGCCTTGGCAAATGCGTCATAGCAAACAGGGATATCGAGTTTCGATTCAGGAAACAGGCTCCCCAATGGCCCCCCGACCTGCACGGCTTTGAACCGCGAACCAGGCGCCATCCCGCCGCCGAATCGATCTAAGACATCACGGAGCGTCAAGCCAAAGGGAATTTCTACCAACCCCGGTTGCTTCACCCGGCCACCGAGCTGCAGCGCCATCGTTCCGCGCGAGTCTTCGGTGCCGAGAGAGGCATGCCACGCACCGCCTCTTGCCAGGATGTTGGGAATCGTCGCGAACGTCAGGACGTTGCTGACGATCGTCGGTTTGCCATACAGTCCTGATTCAGCTGGATAGGGCGGCTTCGCCAGCACGACGCCACGGCGGCCTTCCAGCGATTCCAGCAAAGCAGTTTCTTCGCCGCAAACATACGAGCCTGCTCCGATCACCACATCAAGATCGAACGGATAGTCGTCGCAGCCCAACAGGTCCGCCTCCCGCGCCTTCTGAATCGCGAACTTCAAAGCTTTCGCAGCCGCCGGATATTCGTACCGGCAATAGATATAGCCGCGGGTCGCCCCGATCGCCCTGGCACAGATGAACATCCCTTCGATCAATCGAAAGGGATCGCCCTCCATAATCATCCGATCGCAATAGGTGCCGGCGTCCCCTTCGTCGGCATTCGCGACCACATACTTCTGCTCCGACTTGGTTTGCTGTGCGACTTGCCACTTTTTCCACACAGGAAACGCCGCACCTCCGCGACCGCGCAATCGCGAGATGCGCAACTCTTCGACAATCGCCTCAGGCGAAAGGCTCCGTGCCGCCGCCAACCCCTTGAGTCCGCCCCGCGATTGATACTCATCGAGTGCGAGCGGCTCGGTCATGCCGAAGTTGGCAAAGGTGAACCGGGTTTGTTGTTGCAAGAACGGAATCTCTGCCACCGGGGTTCCACCCACGCCGCCCACGATACGAGGCAAATCATCCGGCGCCACGTTGAACCAGGCTTGACGCCCGTTGGGCGCATCTCGCTCCACCATCGGCTCGAGAAAGAACGCACCGCGCGAGGACGTACGAATCAGTTGAATCTCAGGACGTCCGCTCCAAGCTTCGGCGAGTCGTTCAGCGCCGGCCGCACGAGAGGAAGTATCGTTGGCAAGATAACAGCGTATCGTTTTCATTTATCGTAACTGCTCAGGTAAATAGGCTGAAGGCTATTAGGGGAAGTTACCCTCTACCTATAGCGCTCCAGAAGCGGCGGCACATCGGACGGCGTCACTCGTCCACAGAGATCCGCATCGATCATCACAGTCGGCGATACCGCACAGTTCCCCGCACAGGACATCTGTTCTAGAGTAAACCGCTCTGCCTGCGCGCGGTCTCCGATTACATTGCGGACGTAATCTTGAATTGCGCGAAGGACCAGCCCGCCATGGTTAGCTGTGCAGGATTCGCCCCGACAAACTCGGATGAGATGCCGGCTAGGCAGCTGAGTCCGAAGGTCTGAATAGTAGGACAAGACCCCCGCAACCTGAGCATCCGTCACACCTAGCACCTTCGCAATTTGCGGAATGGCACTTGTCGGCACATGGCCCAGAGCAGACTGGACAGCCAGAAGCGTCTTGAGGATATTCGGTTTGTCTGGCGGCACAGGGCGGCAAGTTTCGAGTGTCTCGGCAAGCCTCGTCCCGTGCTGAGTCGTCATCAAATCACCTCACAGCTGCAACACTATTCAAGATGCTCAATAAGTCCATATTTCTCACCCGCCCAACCCTGGCGCCCAAGACGCACCTTCTCCAAGCAAGGCCGCAGCGAGCTATCACTTTATAAGGGGTGGGTGGGATGATCCCAACTGCGCGCGTCCAACGAGGGCCTTCTGAGGCCGCGCGTTGCGCGAGCATGGGGATCGTCCCAGCCATCCCATCCCCCCCTTTTTCAGCATCCTGTTAGTCGAGTCCCACATGGGCTCTCAGCTTGTTATAGTCGAACGATGCCAAGCCCACGCGCCTCACACCGGGATCGTATCGCTCCATGTCGGCAATCAAGGCAGCAACCTGCTCGCGGCCGGCTGCTGACGTTGCGACGTGGCGCGGCATGTGATCCCCGAGCGACGGGCAAGCCCGTTCCGCCCACTCTAAGTAGAGAGTTTCCAAGAAACTGTTTACGAACGCTCGGTCTTCTTCGGCCGTAATCGTCAAGGTCAGAGGCTCTTCGGTAGCCAAGTCTGACTCCTCGATGTGTCGAGGCGGTGGCGTGCAGGTCTCGCCCCGGAAATGAAGAGAGAATCCGAACGTCGCCGCCAGCTTGTGCTTGACGGCATCGAGCCGTTCTCGCGAATCGCACTCCACCCACAATTGAGTCGCCGTGAGGATCAGTCTTGCGACCACTGCGGACTCTAGGGCGCCGACCGCCTCTCGCTGCACAAAGTGCTGCGCGTCCTTCGAGATTGCGGTTACATTGAGTGAGGAGATCGCCGCTTCACGCTCGAATCCTTCAAGGCCTGCGAGCATGTCATTCATGTATCCGTACTCGGCATGATCGTAGAGGGCCAAGGCATAGAGATAGGGCTGCCCCCCTTCTGCCACATAGTGAATACTGTTCACGGCATCGACGAGCGCGGCAAACCGCATGCGCGCGAAAGTCCATAGCAACACATGCCCATAGCGCTTGGCGAATTCCGGCCAATCGCCGAGTTCGAAAGACCCGGCAGAAATTTCGACCTGCCGGCGATAATCGAGCACGGCGTTCAGCAGAGCCTTTCCATCTTCGTTGGACAATACGATTGCGGCGCCCGCGATCACCGCCCGCTCCCACTCCACATCGCCCAGCTCGCGGATCAGCCGCGTGAGAAGCACTTGCCCAAGCCGCAGTTCCTTGCGGAATGCTCCATCCGGCACGCGATAGACCCGCGCATCTCCGAGCGATCGGAAAATCAACCGCTGGCCCTGCTCGTCCATCGACAGAAATTCTGCCAGATCGAGATAGGAATGTTTCAGCGGATCCAGCCACTCACGCTCTTCTTGTGGAATATGCTCTGTGATAATGTCGCGCAACTGTTCGATCAACGTCAGTTGCCCGTCCTGCGGATAAAAATCAGCATAGAGTAACAGGTTGGCTAATTCTGTTTCCTGCGGCAGCGGAGACAACAATGCCCCCGTCCGACCCTCAAGATAGGGCTGGAGGGCAAGACGCAGTGCGATCTGCCGCTGGGGAGCCACCCTGGGCTCCGACGAAAGGGAGTCCAGCCGAGCGAGCAGCGCATCGAGCGAAGAGACAAGAGGTACCCAGAGGCCCGCTGTCGTTTCACTCGCGAGCTTCATGAATTTCTTCCATCACGATGGCCTCGGCATCGAGCCAGTCTTCAAGATCGTGTCCGTCCCGATAGCCTCGCTCTTCCCACAATTCGAACGCCTTCCTCGAAATCCGTTCCCTCATGCCGTCTGGTAATTCGATGGCTTGTGGCGATGCTCCCAAAGGGTTTCGTGTCGAAAGTTTGATTTTCTTTATGGGCTTCGTTGCGCTTGTCATCGCCGACTCCTTGGTTAAGGATGATTCGTGGGAGACATGTCTGCCGGAACCGTCTGCTGATGACTTGGTCCAAACTTATGACTACGCACCGCGACGACGGGACAGCGGGCTTTTCGCAAGACCGCTTCCGCCACGCTGCCGGAGATGGTGTGTGAAATCCCACGGCGCCCGTGCGTGCCCATGACGATGAGGTCGCAGGGCAGAGTCTGAGCAGAGTCTAAGATTGAATCCGCCGGAAAGCCGCCCCGCAGCCGATATTCTATCGGTATATTGAAATGCCGGTGGGAGGACGCTAGCTCTTCCAGTCGTTTCGTCCAGCTCGCGCGCACATCTTCACGGCTCCTGAAATGGCCGAGGTCAAAGTCCAAACCATACGACACCGGCTCCAGCACATGCAGTAGCATCACAGCCGCCTTCGCCTGCTGCGCCATCACAGCGGCATACTCCAAGGCATCGAGGGAACAATCGGAAAAATCGACCGGCACGAGGATGCGATCCAGTGTGACAGGTCTCGACAGAGCGCCCTCCTCTTCATTGTCTTCCGGTTCCGTCTTCACCGCCAGCACGGGGCAGGGAGCTCCTCGAATCACCCGCTCGGCAGTACTGCCTAACAACACGTGCGCAAGGCCCGTCTTGCCTCTGGTCCCTACAACGATGAGGTCTGAATCTTCAGCCCGCGCCGCGGCAATCACCTCTTCGCTTGGAATTCCCGTAGCCACCCTGGTCGTGACCGCAATCCCGCGCCGCTCCGCACGGCCTTTGAGGTCGACGAGCTTCGACGATGCGTTCTTGAGCAGGTCCGCCAAGTATTGCTGATTGACGGGGTAATCGCGATTGAGCCCCGGCATAAATTCCGCGACACACAGTACTGTCAGGCTCGCCTTCCACGAAGAGGCCAGTGCGCAGGCATAGTCCTCCGCCCGCCGAGCCCACCGTGAAAAATCCGTAGCCAACAAAATTCGCTTAATCACGAGTGTCCTCTCCTCCCCTTCCAACTCATAACCTCTGGCAGACAGCAGAAGAACTATTCCAGCAGGGCAAAACTTTGAAGGCGCGCAGGCTGCTCAAAAAGGCGACCTTCTCACCCGCCCAACCCCGGCGCACCAAGACGCGCCGTTCCGCGGGCAAGGCCGCAGCGAGCGACTAAAATAGCTCTTTCAAGCTTCCTTGTTCTCTCTCTAGGGATGGGGGCTGATTGATCTTCCACTGCGCGCGTCCAACGAGGGCCTTCTGAGGCCGCGCGTTGCGCGAGCACTGAAGATCATCAGGCTCCATCCCCTCCCATTTTTCAGCAGCCCGCATATTGCTTACACCGCCTCTGCGCTAAGTAACAGCAACTCTCCCGTCATATTCGGATGAATTGAGCACCGGAACTCATGCCGACCGGGCCTGGACATGTTGAACCGAATGGCCGCATCCCGCTTGGGATCGATAAACACTCCACCCAACCCTCGACCATACACAATCACCCCATCCTTCTCGATCTGAGTCGGAAGGCCTTCGAACATGGTCGAGCCAAAATCGTGCCGTTCGACATCTTCGTTCTTGACCTTAATCACCGTGGGAAACCCGAGGCGGAGCACTCCCTGCTTCGTGACGAACTTGAAATCCTTGATCGTCACCTCGACGACCTGCTCCGGCTGAGCGAAAATCGGCTCTGTCGCTTCCCACCAGAACCCGCACGTGACAGCAAGCACAAGCACCCATCCCCACTGCAACTTCTGACTGCGCATGTATTCCTCCTTCTCAGAACCATAAAAGGTAAGACGCGAAACGTGAAATGTAGGGCTGCCGAATGCTCTTCCTCCGAAACGTTTCACTTTTCACGCTCGACTCGGCTTAGGCGGCAGCGGAACAGTCAACACCGGACAACCTGCTGTCCGCACCACCCGTTCTGCCGTACTGCCGAAGAATATTTTGTCGACACTGTCCGATCGCCCCCCATAACTGCCCAATACCACGAGGTTGACTTTTTCCACCCGGACTATTTTTGCAATCTCCACAAAAGGCACTCCTTCCACCAGCACCCTGGTGATTTTCACGCCCTTGGTCGTTTCCGAATCGAGCAACCGCCTCGTATTCAGACGGGCGTGATGCCTTAGGCGCCGCTTCTGGGCTTGTGCGTCGGAGGGCACAGCCAGCAACCCAAGGCGGTTGAAAGCCGCCAGAGCGCTTGTGTCGATCACGTGCAGCAACAGCAATTCAGCCTGAAAGGTCCGGGCAAGGGTCAAGGCGACGCGAAAGGCTTCTTCCGAACAAGAAGAAAAATCCACCGGTACAAGCATTCTGGTACAGAACGGTTCCGCCATGCGATCTCCCAAAGGAATGACTCATTCCCGCTATCAGCAAGGCCAGTGCCACCCGATCTAGACTGAAGGCTGAAGGCTGATAGCTTAGCGGAAACATAGACTTTGTCTTTTTTTTAGACTCTACGCCATCTACTATCAGCTCTCGGCATCCTGCAAGGGGGGTGTCTTGCTACAGCAGAGAAAGTCGAGCTGTAGCAGAACGCAACAGACGGCATCGAACCTTGGGACTTGCCGCGTGAGGAGCGGGAAAAGAAACGAGGCCGAATGCCTTTCACTCCTCACCCCTTACGCTTCACCCCTACCCCTCACACAGTCGTTAAGACAACGGCATTGGACTTGCTGAGACGTTGCGATGAGAAAGGTCGTGCCGGCACATGACACGGAATCGATGGCTACTCTTGGGGGCAGTGCTGTTGGGGCTCGCGGTCGGACTCTATATCGTGTTCTTTTGTCCAACCGACTGTCAGTAGCCCGGTGCATTCTCATGTCGTGCGGATAGGAGCGCCAAAGAGGTGTGCGATGCCATGCCACAGATGTCACGGGCTGATGATCGTGGATTCCTATATCGATATGGGCAGCAGCGGAGACTCGCTCTGGTTACGAGCGTGGCGTTGCGTGAATTGCGGCGAGGTCACTGAGCCAGGGATCGTGATGAACCGAACGGTCCATCGCAACTGGCTGCGACGCACGGAAAACCGATTACACGGCACGCCTCTTCGCCGTGACGAGCGGATGCTGCTGACGGTATAGGAACCAGCGCCCATGGCCACCGCAGCGGATCTGATGACCGCGGCTGTACCGCAGGCCCACCCGAATGCCGGGGTCGCGGAGACGGTGGCAGCATTGCGGAGCCGATCGTGGGACGAAGCCGGTCATATCTATTTGCTCGACGCGCAATCCCAGCTCGTCGGCCAGGTTCCCATTGAGCGGCTGCTCGTGGCTCCTCTGGACATACGGCTGGATGTGTTACGCGGCGATCCGCCATTGATCGTCCGATCCGGCGACAATGCGGAAACTGTGGCCCTGCTCGCCGTCGAGCGACACGATGCGGACGTCGCGGTACTCGACGAGTCCAGCCGATTCATGGGAGCCATCCCTATCGGGCGTTTGTTGGCGCTGCTGCATGAAGAACACGTGGACGACATTCTACGCATGGGAGGTCTTGCCGCCTTTCACCCTGCCCCGCCGGAGGTGGGTGGCATTGCCCAGATCGTTCGGGCGCGTGTGCCCTGGCTTTTGATCGGATTGGCGGGAGGATTCTTGGCCGGTGGAATTGCATCGTTCTTCGAAGCTCCGCTGAAAGACAACATTGCCTTGGCCTTCTTTCTTCCGCTCGTCGTGTATATGGCCGACGCCGTCGGAACTCAAACCGAAACGGTCCTTGTCCGGGCGCTGGCCTACGGGAAGATGTCGCTTGGCAGTCAACTCCTGCGGGAAGGCACGGTCGGTCTCTTCATCGGTGGGATCGTAGGACTGTCAGCCGGAGCCTGTTTGCTGGCCTGGGGTGGGACGAAATCGGTCGCCTTGACGCTGGCGCTCACGCTTGCCCTGACCGCCATGATTGCGACCCTTGTCGCCAGCCTGTTGCCGATAGGACTGAGCAGAGTCGGCATCGATCCCGCGCTTGCAAGCGGTCCGATGGCCACCGTGGTGCAAGATATTCTCAGTGTGGCAGTGTATTTGGGAATCGCCACACTCATACTCTGAATGTAGAACAAGCAGGTTCGAGAAAGCGAAGATGGCGTCATCGACCGAAATGTATGCGCCACAAGAAGTGACGATCCGATCTGGCCACGTCAGACTGGAAGGCCATCTGGGGATTCCCTTGTCGCCGCTCGGGATGGTGGTCTTTGCCCACGGGAGCGGCAGCGGGCGATTCAGTCCTCGCAACAATTTCGTCGCCCGTTATCTTCAGCACGGAAGGGTCGCCACACTCCTGATCGACCTCCTGACACCGGATGAAGCCGAAGACCGCCGCAAGGTCTTCGACATCGACCTGCTGGCAGATCGTGTGCTATTAGCCAAAGCCTGGCTCGAACAGGATGCCAGGACGAAGGGCCTGGGCATCGGCTATTTCGGCGCCAGCACCGGAGCAGGCGCGGCACTGCAGGCCGCAGCCCGTGATCCCTCATCGATTCAGGCTGTCGTGTCACGGGGCGGCAGACCGGACTTGGCCGAAACCTATCTGCCCTCGGTGACCGCCCCGACACTGCTGATCGTCGGGGGAGACGATGAGTCGGTCATCGAGATGAATCGAGCAGCCTACCGGCTGCTCTCCTGCCCGAAGCGTCTGGTGATCGTGCCGGGAGCCTCACATCTATTTGAAGAGCCAGGCACACTTGAACAGGTTGCGGAGCATGCTCTCGCCTGGTTTCAAGAATACCTTCATTCTGCCGGCTACGAACGCGCCACAGCGCACACAAAGGAGCGTCTTCGATGAACATATTACTTGCGGTCGACGGATCGGATAATTCCTATGAGGCCGTTCACGTCATGAAATACATAGCCCGGGCGGAGCGGCTTACCCTGCTTCATGCGTTGAATGTCCCCAGACCGGCGTACGCTGAAATGATGCCGGAAGCAGCAGAGGAACTCTACAAGTCCCTTGAGCAAAGCATGCGAGAAGATGGCGAGCGGCTGCTCAAACGGGTTCAGTCCCTCCTCCCGCTGCATGCAGGTTCCACGGTGAAACACCTTGAAATCGGATCTCCTACCGAAGTGATCCTGTCGATGGCTGAGGCGCAGAAAGCCGATCTCATCGTGATGGGAGCGCGGGGCCTTGGTCCTGTCAAAGAACGGGTGCTCGGCAGTGTGTCGCACCACATCCTGACCCTGGCCCCTTGCGCCACGTTGATCGTGAACGGCCCGGTCAAAGCCATGAAACAGATACTCCTGCCGCTCGAAGGTCCACCAGACGCGGAAGCCGCATTTCGTTTTCTGCAACTCAAGCCGTTTCACGAAGCAGTCGAGTTGACGTTGATGACGGTCTTCCCTTGGACAGAGCCGCCATGGACGATCGGCGCAGCAGAAGCTGCCGCTGCCGCCGCCACCGAGATGCTGGAGAAACAAACCGAGTACATTGAGGGTGTGGCGGAACGTCTACGCGCCATCGGTTATCAGGCGCATGGAGTCGCCGTGGTCGGGATACCCTCTACCATGATCCTGCAACAAGCGGCCACGCTGCGATCGGATTTGATTCTGATGGGCACAAGGGGCCGGAAGGGAATCACCCGCTTCGTGCTCGGCAGCACGTCCCATGCTGTCTTGCACAAGACTCCCTGTCCGGTGCTGGCGTTTCATGTATGAAGCAGGCGGGAAGGCGAGAAGCGGGACGAGCGGGTTAATCCGATCCATTGCGCCTGTATGATTCAGACAGACAACGAGGCAGGCCCGCTATACAAAAAAACCAGTCGCTCTCGCGCCATGGCCTGCGGTGCGAGCGGCTGACTCAGTATCCGGCCAGAGGCTCGTTCGCTGTTGCCTTGAACGCTGCTGCGTGGAGTTCACTTCCCAGCACATGATCGAGGGCACTCAACTGCGCTCTCACCAGATTCAGCCGCTCGACCTGTCTCACGATGCTCTGGAGGGAAGCTTGTGTTCGATTGTCCTCTGTCTTTTCCAAGAGCGACTCGGCATGTCCGAGGATCACATTGAGCGGTGTACCCATCTCTTGGGCCAAATCTGATTGCTTCGTCAGCCATGTCGTCAGGAGATTCACGACCGTCCGATGCTCGGTCAGGCGCTGCCTCTCATCGAGCGCCTGTTTGCTCAGCGAGAGGTCCAATGCCCTCCTCATCTCGTTCACGTCCTGCATGGCTGCCTTTGCCAGCTCATCGCGCTGTGTGAGGGATTCGCGCATCGCCAGATCAAGGTCGCGGAAGACCACTTTCAACAAGGCGGTCCAAACCCTGTGGTGCAAGCGCGGGTTTGCTCCAAAGGCATCGAATACCAGCGGCTGAATGGAGGTCAGGAAATGGACGCTGGTACGAAGGTTCCAGCCTGCGCCGAGACCGAAGTGATCACGATAGTCTGCCACCTCTCCGCGCTCTCTGCCGACAGATCCCTTCTTCTCCCCATTCGACAAGAAGAGTAATTGTTCCTGCTGCTCCGGTGTCACGCGGACGGACGAAAGGTCTTCCGCCCGCAGCGAGGCCCCGTCTTGGTCGCTCCTGCTATCACGGGGCAACATTTCAAAGATGAGGTCTCGATGGCGGGCGAAAAGGGGCTCCAACAGAACGAGCGATTCTTCCTCTTCCCGCGTAAGCACCGAGCAGTTCTCCTGCCGGCTATCTCGTCCTTCCATCACGACCTCCTGTTCTCTAGCTTCTTTGCTACTCAAGCCCTCAGAGGCGATAGCGAATCAAGGACTCGCCCTCATCGGCAAACGCCTGCTCTTTGTTCACCCCATGCCCGATATAACGATCGCCTGCGAGCACATGCAGGACCGCTTGAGGCAGTTCTGCATGGAGGGAAGTTCTTTTGAGAAGATAGCCGCGGGCCCCCGATTCGAAAGCCAAGGCCACATAGGCTGACTCATAATGGCCCGTTAGAATGATGACCTTGCTCTGCGGGACAGTGTGCTGCAGGGCACGAGTGGCCTCGATGCCGTTTAGCTTTGGCATCGAGATATCCGTAAAAATAATGTCCGGCTCAAGCCATTCTGCCGCCTCCACGAGTGCCTGACCGTCCGTCACTTCGCCTACCACCTTACCCACTCCGTTTTCTAATAAACCACATAACGCCCTCAGTATTACTGGGTGGTCGTCTGCCACGAGTATCCGTGGTTTCTTCATGTGTTGTCGTCTCCTCTCTGGAAAGGCAACAGTTTTGGAAACATAGCCCTCTTGGAGAGTGGAAGGAACTAGGAAGAACCCTGGTGTTGAGGAGCAATCTTACTAGAGGCCTGTGATGAGTGGAGGAGTAGGGGGTCTTCGGTGAGGCGCGAGGGGTGAATGGGGAAACGTAATTCGTTTCCGACCTAGAACGGTTGACGGTGGACGAGGGAAGAAGAGATTGGCAACAACGTATAATGTTGCATTGGAAATCGTCAGAGGAAAAACAGGACAAGCAGGATGCTCAAAAAGGCCAGACTTCTCACCCGCCCAACCCTGGCAGACATTTTTCACCCGCCTCACCCTCCGATTGCTTCGCAATCGTTTTCCCGGGACGTGCCATTTGCCCGGGCGAGGGCCTTCCAATGCTCTTTAGATCTCTTCAAGGGAGTGGCCAAGGCTGCCCTTTACTGCGCGCATCGAACGAGCACCATTTCACCGTGCGCGTTCTGCGAGCAAGAAGGGCACCTGGCCGCTCCCTTCCCATCCTTCGGAGGCCGCGCGTTGCGCGAGCAAAGGGATCGTCCCAGCTTCCCCGTTCCCTTTTTCAGCATCCTGCGGTTAGAGGCCGGTGATGCCGTGCGTGATCGCATACTTGGTCAAGTCGGCGGTGGTATGGATGTCCAGCAGCTGCATAATGCGGAACTTATGAAATTCCACTGTTTTTACCGACACGTTGAGGATCGTGGCAATCGCCTTCGTGCCGCGGCCTTCGGCGATAAGCTGCAAGACTTCGCGCTGACGCGCGGTGAGAGCTGTGGCCACCGCCTTGCCTCGCTCGCCGGTGGATGGTTTGAGGACCGATTCCAGCACATCTTTCGTGAGCGACGGCGTGAGATAGTGTTGGCCTTGGAGGACGGACTGGATCGCCAGGCTGAGTTCCGAAGCCGCGGAACGCTTGAGGAGATACCCGCAGGCCCCGGCCTGGAAGGCCTCGGTCGCATAGGTCGGGCTGGCATGCATGGTGAGGAAGATGAGTTTGCTGTCCGGCGCCAGGGCGCGGAGTTGCCTGGCCGCTTCGAGACCGTTCAAAAGCGGCATCGAGATGTCCAGGAGAATCAGGTCCGGCCGCAGCTTCTGTGCCGCCTGCACCAGCGCCCGCCCGTCTTCCACCGTGCCCACCACCTCGCATTCACTCTCGATCAGCCTCCTCAGGCCGGCGAGGATCAGCGAGTGGTCATCGGCCATGAGGATGCGCGGTTTCTTCATGCGCGCTCCTGAGGATGAGGAATCCAGGCACAGACCTTGGTGCCGGCCCTTGGCAAGGAATGGATCCGAAGAAACCCTCCCTGCCCACGCACACGCTCCTGCATGCTCACCAAGCCGAGTCCTTTCAGGCGAGCGTTCATATTCTCAAGGTCGAACCCCTTGCCGTTATCGCGCACCGATACGCCGACCCCTTTGGAGGAGCCGCTCAACTTGACGGTGACCTCGGTCGCCTGGGCATGCTTGGACACATTCTGCAGACTCTCCTGCATCACGCGAAACAGATTGGTGGCCACTTCCGACGAGAGTGTCTTGGGCGCCTCACGAGCGGTAAACGTCGCGGGCAGCCCGGTCCGCTTCGCGAACTCAGCGACGTGGTCTCGTACAGCGACCTCCAAGCCAACGTGCTCAAGCAAGGACGGATGCAGCTTGTACGCCAGATCGTGCAGGTCGTCGGAAAGTTGCACGACCTGAGAGCGGACCTCAGCGAGTTGTCGAGCCGGCAGCCCGGCTGGGGTGGGGGTGGCTCGTTCCATGCTCTCTAGTTCGACCGAGAGAGCTGCCAATCGTTGATTGAAGTCGTCGTGCAGGTCGCGCGCGATGCGCTTGCGTTCCTCTTCTTGGCCCACAATCAGCTTCCCTGCGAGATATTCCATCTCTGTCTGCTTTTCCTTGAGCAGACACACATGCTCCTCCAACGCCAGCCCCACCTGGATCTGCCCCGAGATATCCGTATGAGCAATAACGACGCCTTTCGTGTCTTTCAACGGAGTCACACGCATCAGAAACCAGCGCTTCTCCTGCGGCGAATGACAGGCGTATTCCTGCGTAAAATACGGTTCACTGCCCGCCAGCACGGCTTCGACACCCTTGAGGATAATCTGTGCTGTCGATTGCCCGCCGGCGATCGCGTGCCTGCACACGTCCAGGTAATTCTGTCCGACTCCGAGACTGGAGACCCCACGATTCGCATTGCAACGGGCGAACTCATTCCAGGCATCGTTCGTCTTCAGAATGACCCCGTTCCTATCCAGCACGCAAATATGCGCGGAGAGCGAGTTGAGGACATCGCGGATGAACATTTTGCTGGATAGCATTGCCGTTTCCGCCTGCCTCCGCTCGGTGATATCGCGCAGAATGACAGTCAATAGACTCTTCTTGCCGACTTGGATTTGAGAGATGGAGGCATCGATGGGGAATTCCTCTCCATTGGCTCGCAGGCCGAATAACCCACCATGTTGTCCCATCGAACGGGATGTCGTTTGCGTCTGGGAGAAGATGCTCATATGACCGTGGTGCGCCTGCCTGAACCGTTCAGGAATGAACCGGTCGAAGGGTTGTCCCATCGCGTCGGCGATTGGGCAGAGAAACATGGATTCTGCCGCTCGGTTGAAGACCACCACGCGCTCGTCCTCATCCACGGTGATGATGGCATCCATCGCCGATGAGATGATCCCCTCGAGCTGCGCCTGTTGGCTCGTCAGCTTCTGCTCCCCCTGTTTGCGCTCGCTGATGTCGAGCATTGCCGTCCGCCAGTGGGTGAGGGGCCCCGACTCCTCCTGCAACGCGAGGCTCTCGAGATAGATGCAACAGGAGGCGCCGGACGTTTCATGGAGATGCAGTTCACAGACTTGTCGCGTGCCCGTCTTCATGACATCCTGACAATGCCGGCGAAAGCTATCCTGATCATCCGATGCTATGAGAAGCGCGAGTGGTTGCCCGATCAGCTTCTTCCGGTCGATGCCAAGCATTGTCCCGGCCCTCAGATTGGCCTCCACAACCTTGCCCTGGATATTCAGCGTGAGATGGCCGGCCGGGGAAAAGTCATAGAGGTCCCTGTAACGGTCACGGGCCGCTTCGAGCTCCAGCTGGGTCCGGCGCAGCTCCTCGTTCTGCATGTCCAACTCGATCTGGTGCACTTGCAGCTCGTGCACCAGCTGTTGCACATCCTTGGCCGGCATGGCCGCGACATCGCGGCGCGTGGCGCGCAGGGCCTCTTCCGCCTGCCGGCGAAGTGCCGCGACCTTCGTGGATTCGTCTGATTTCTTCGCCATGGTAGCTTTGTAATTGACCAACTTCGAGCGATCAGGTCTCAGCCTTCACTCGGCTGGTTCATCTCCGAGCGCACAGGTCGAATGAGAGCCCAGAAAGGGACAGGCGCACAGACTGTCCCGTGGGAACTCTGTCTGCACGTTGAGTGCTACGGTATGCCGTGATCCACCGGCCCGCTTCTCATGGGTCCGCAGGGGACAGTCCCCCTGCCCTGTGACATCATGATTGCCGTTCTTCTTCGAGAGATTCAGCACCAGACAAGTGCCCTGCTGAGGGTTCGAACGAACAGTCAAGGTCGCACCGAGGCTGACAGCGCGGGCCGCCATGTTGGCGAGCCCATATCCCTCTCCCGACACAGCGTCCCGGTCAAAACCTACACCGTTGTCTCGCACAACGAAATAGGCAGAGCCCTTCCGCAGAAGGAGCGAGACCTGTACCAGTGTTGCCTGGGCATGCCGTAAACTGTTACTCAGCGCCTCCTTGGCCAGTTTGAGCAGCTCCAGATTCTGCGCCTGCGACAGTCCGGCTGCGACGGCATCGTCGATGGACAGACGAACCTGCCAAGCATGGAGTCGGGTCAGAGTTCCGGCAAGAGCGCGAAGCGACGTCGACAGATCAAGACCCGGCAGAGCGTTGTTCGGCACCGTCCCTGACTCAAGTGTCCCAATGAAGATTCGCACCATTCGCATGACGGAGTTCAGCTCATCGATGCTCCGGGTCAGAAGAGCCTCGGTCTTGTCCGGTGCCGTCGAGAGATCCAGCTTGCCTGCTTCGAGGCCCAAGCCGATGGCGTAGAGGGACTGGAGAATCTCGTCATGGAGATCATGGCTGAGCCGTAGCCGTTCCTCCAGAATCAGTTGTCGTAACAGTTCCTGTTTGGATTCCAGAGCCAGAGCCTCTGCTCGTTTGTGCTCCGTGACATCCAACACAACGGCACGTACGCGTGGATGCTGCCCGGTCTCATCCGGAACGAGCAGGGATTCGAACCGGGCGGGGATGGAGGTGTTGTTCTGTGGTACGAGATCCACTTCGCAGGCTTGCCTCACTCCTGTGTTGAACATGTCGCGGATGTGGCGATGGCACGTCGCCTGATCCTTCGCCGCCACAAACTGCATGACAGGTTTCCCCAGCAGATTTTTCCGGTTGATCCCGAGTAACGTGCAGGCCGGCAGATTCGCTTCCAGGATCACCCCCTTGGAATCCAAGGTCAGGTAGCCAGCGGGCGCACCATCATAGAGGTCCATATAACGGTCACGGGCCGCTTCAAGCTCCAGCTGGGTCCGGCGCAGCTCCGCGTTCTGCATGTCCAGCTCGAGCTGGTGCACTTGCAGTTCGTGCACCAGCTGTTGCACATCCTTGGCTGGCATGGCCGCGACATCGCGCTTGGTCGCCTGGAGCAACTTTTCCGCTTTCCGGCGGATCTCCGCGACCTTCGTGGATCTGTCTGGCTTCTTGGCCATCACAAGTTCCCAGGCTAGGCTAAAGGGGGTAAAGCCGAAGTATTCGGAGCTCCGACCTTCAGCCTTACCCCCTTCAGCCTACTCCGCAGTCTTCCCCTCCTGTCCCGCCTTTATCTCTTCCATGGCTAACAGGATTCGGCCCGGCAGCGCCACTTCCTGCTCAAGTCGACGGCCGTTGAGCATCAATACCTTCCGTCCGACGTGGGGAAACGTCTTGTCCACAACGAAGTCCTGGAACAAAGTGCGCTTCGGCAGAATCTCTTCCAGCAAGGAACGTAAGTCGTGAATGTTCCAGACCCCGTTGCAGAGGTTGTAGAGGAGCTGCTGCTCGACCTCACTCGGCGTCACGTGAAAAGTCCGGTAGAAGGACTGGTTGGCCGAGACCACGCGGAGCTGGTCGTCCAGCACAAGCAATGGTTCACGCACCGTCTCCACAATGCTGGCGGCAAAGTTGCGCGCGGCTCCGACGATCTGCTCCGCTTTCTTCAACTTGGTGATATCCTGAAACGTCATCGCGAGCCCTTCGATGGTGTTCCTGGAGGTTCGATAGGGCAGGATACGCAGGAAGAACCAGCTCCCGTCGGTGGCCTGGACTTCCCGCTCCTTGATGACGAGCGTCTGGAGCACGTCTTGCGCATCCTCCAACAACCGGTCATAGGTCAGCTTCGAGACAATGTCCGACAGCGGGCGCCCGATATCGACGGCGATGAGGTTGCTGACCCGCTTCGCCTCTGCGGTGAACCGCTTAATGCGCAGATCGTTGTCCAGAAAGATCGTGGCGACCTCGGTGCTGTTCAAGAGATTCTGCAGATCGTCGTGCGCATCCGCGAGCGCATCGAGCTTGCCCTGGAGTTCGGCATTCACCGTAATGAGTTCCTCATTGAGGGATTGCAGTTCTTCCTTCGCCGTCTCCAGTTCCTCATTGGTGCTTTGCAGCTCTTCATTGGTGGATTGCAATTCCTCGTTGGTGGACTTCAGCTCCTCATTGGAGGTTTGCAGCTCCTCGATCGTCCGTTGCAACCGCTGCTTGGTAAACTCCAGTTCCCGCATGAGCCCGGACTCGCCTTTCTTCAACGGTGCAGCAACTCGCGCCGGCGCGCCCTTCCGTGCCGAGGTCTTGTCCGCGCCCACCGTTTCAAATGTCACCAGGAACAACCCTTGGAGAATTTCGGGATCGGCAATTTTCTTGACGGTCAGGTTGACCAGAATGACGTCGCCGTTGGCCTTCATCCGCACGTCGCGGTGCGCGACTTCGCCCTCCCGTCCAGCCGCCTGGTGGAGCGCCACGGCCAGATCGTGCCGCAATCCTTCCCGCGCCATCTCGATCAGATGGTGTGTCGGCGGGCCGGGCGCCGGTTCGAGATAGGCGCCCGTGTGCCCGTGAATGTAGACGACCTCACCCCGATCGTTGACGACGACCGATGCCGGCGCGTAACGAGCCACCAATAGCTGCTGGATCAGATCGGGAATCGAGGCAGGGCGCGTGTGGGAGAGAGGAACCTCGGACTCCGCGCTGGTGTCGGAGATCCCTTTCATCAATCCCCCCGGAAACTGCTCCAGGCGAGGAAACGTGCCGGGCTCAGCCGTCCGTCTGAAGAGCTTCCACTTCCGATCGATGACGGTGAAGAGACTTTCGAACCCGCCGATCGTTTCGGAGGAACCGAGAAACAGGATGCCGTTCGGCTTCAAGGCATAGTGGAACAGCGGCAGGAGTTTCTGTTGTGCCTTGGCTTCCAGGTAGATCAGGAGATTGCGGCAGGACAGGAGGTCCAGTTTCGTAAAGGGCGCATCGGTCAAGATGTTATGCGTCGCAAACACCACCAGATCCCGGATATCCTTCTTCACCCGGTAACTGCCGTCTTCCTTGGTAAAAAACCGCTGCAGGCGATCCGGGGCGATGTCACCGGCGATGCCGACCGGGTAGAGGCCGGCGCGCGCCGTCTCAATGGCCCGGCTGTCGAGATCTGATGCAAAAATCTGCACGGTGAAGCGGAGCTTCTTCTGAGTGAGATATTCACGGAGGAGGATAGCGAGCGAATAGGCCTCCTCTCCGGTGGAACAGCCGGCAACCCACACCCTCAAGATCGCGCCATCCGGTTTGCCCTCCATGAGAGACGGCAATCCCTTGTGAGCGAGGACCTCGAAGACCTGCGGGTCCCGAAAGAAACTGGTAACCCCGATAAGCAGCTCCTGGAACAGGGCATCGAGTTCGTGCGGATTCGCCAGCACGAACCGGAGGTACGACTTCAGATTTTCGATCTGATGAACGTTCATCCGGCGTTCGATGCGCCGGTGAATCGTGTTCTCTTTATAGAGCGCAAAATCGTTCCCGGTCCGATCGCGCAAGAGGATGAAAATCTTTTGGAGCGCCTGAGACGTATCGCGTTCAGGAAGAGACGGCGCCGGCCTCGTGAGACTTCGCGCGTACGCAAGCAACGGCTCCGACATCTGGCCGGCCGGTTTGACCACATCGACCACCCCGGCGGTCATGGCGCTGCGCGGCATGCCCTGATACTTGGCTGCTTGCGGCTCCTGCGCGATCGTCATGCCGGACTCGGCCTTGATCGCCCGCAACCCCAGGGTTCCGTCGGTGCCGGTCCCGGAGAGAATGATGCCGACGGCTCGTTGCTTCTGATCCTCCGCCAGCGAGCGGAAGAAATAATCGATGGGCAGCGGCACCCGCTCCTGCGAGGCCGGCTCCATGAGGTGCAGGGTGCCGTGCAGAATCGCCAGATTGGTTCCGCCCGGCGCCATATAGACGCGATTGGCCTCCACCTCTATCCCGTCCTTGACCTCCACCACCGGCATCGCCGTGCATTTACTGATCAGGCTCGGCAGGAGACTGACATGGCCTGCATGCTGGTGCGACACCACCACGAAGGCCATCCCGCTGCTGGGAGGCATGTGGCGGAAGAACTCCTCCATGGCTTCCAACCCGCCGGCGGAGGCGCCGATTCCGACGATCAGAAAACCGGGCGAGTCTGCAGGCAGCGCTGTCGCGGGAGAAGACATCGTCCGAGACGGCGTGGCACTGACAGGCCGCTCCGCACCCTTGCGCTTGGCACGAGCTGTTCTTCTCGGAGCCTTTCGCGCGGCAGCCACAGCCTGTTTCTTCCTCGTGATGACAGAGACCGCGGCACCAAGCAGTGGTGGCTCGCGGCTGAAGGACTGATTCCGGGCCAGAGTCTAGGCTTTTTTTACGATTCAGACAAGCCGGGAGATCGACAAAGTAGGCCGCTAGTAACATCTCTATTGAAGACTAGGGGGACCCCTAGTTTCCCTGAACCGGTCCTTGCCTTATACCATCGGCACACAGGGTCCATTGAACGAGAGCATTGCGCATAAGAGACTCACAGTTTTTATGTCCGCTTTTTCGTTGGAGGGGAGGACGACATGGCACAGGCATATGTAATTGAAACAGCCGTCCAGCAACAACTCGCTCGTGTCGGCACCTGCTCGCTGGATGAACTCGCCGCCCTGCTTCCTGGTTATTCATGGGCTCAAGTCTTTGCCGCCGTGGACCGGATGACGCGGGAAGGTACCGTCTCACTCAAACATCCGGCTCCGTTTCGCTACCTCCTCTCGCTCGTCCCTCGTCGATCCGCCGAGGGACGCGTCATGACGCCGGTCTAAACTGCGAGCGAGCACCTCACAGACACATTTTCATGGGCCAGTGAGACATCCATATGTTTATTGCATCATCGTCACCCCGTCCCACACCATCGAGTCTATTGTTTGAACCATGTCATCTTATCGAAGGAGTCATTGCTGTGAGTCAGGAACCTGAGGCGACCGGTCCCGGCATCGTGGTGCTGTCCTCTACTCTGCAAGTCTTGCATATGAACCGGCGAGCGCTGGTCTTGCTCAACCAGTTGGAACATGCCGGACAGAGTGTCGGAGTGGAGCGGACCGTCGCCGCTCCGCTGCACCAGCACTGTCGGGACATCATTGAGACATTGCAGACACGTCTGAACTCGTACAACTTGGAACAATTTCAACAATACAGCATGATCGGCGGCTCTACCAACAGGATCTTCCTCAAAGGGTTCGGTCTCCCTGACCAGAGGGGCCTGTCCTATTCTAGAATTGTGCTGCTGCTCTCTCCGCACAACCAAGCGCCGACGCCGGAAATGAGGCACGAGGTCCTGGAGAGGGCTGGAGCCGAGCAGAAGGCAGCCACCACTCATGACATGATTCCGCCACAGCCTCCCGTTCAAGGGCTGTCAATTTCTACTGCATGAGGCAATGAAGTGTTCGTCGCATCCGGAAGGCTCCTCCGCAAGCTATCGCCTCCATTTGTAAACGCTAGTAAGTTGTGCGAGCGGAACTGGGGAGTTCCCCAGTTCCGCAAACGGCTACGCGTTCTTATAAGTAAGCCTCATTGGTGGACTCGGCACATCGCTACATAACTGTTCCTTGTCTGGCGGACGAATGAAAGTGGTGACATATGTCTCTTGAAACACTGCCCCCTCAAAACACTCGTGAGACGCCCTTCGCTCGGATGAGAGAGACATTCATGGCACCGACACTGCTGCCCGTCTGTTGCGTCTGCGGACTCATTCGAGACGATAATAGCTTTCCCCCTGGCCTTGACTGTTGGCTGACGCAGCGGACCTATCGCGAGGCCCATGGCGTCGATCCGACCGGGATCGCGCTCACACACACCTACTGCCCTGACTGTTTCAGAAAGGCGCAGACTACAGTGCAACAGTACTTCAAGGAGATCAGAACGTCGCCATGACCCAGCTCGCCGGCTCTTCGTGCATCGACGCCTCCCATCAGGCAGCAGATCGAGAGATGCACGACCAGGAGCCGGCTCCGCCTGGTGGATGCTGTCTGCGCTGCGGCGGATTGCTGGTTCCCAGCTACACGGCGTCCCTGGAATTGGACATCACGGGCAAAGCCATGACGCTGTCGCGTTGTGTCAACTGCGGCGACTGCGTGGATCGCGACATCCTGGCCAACCGAGGGAAGGGCCCTGGGTCGGCACGAGTGCGCGCACGACCGCCGGCAGGACCCCAATACACCGGACGGTCGCGAGGAGCGGGACCATCCATGACTCGGTGAGTGATTCTTTGTAACAGTCAGAGAGGACAAGAATCGTGAGCCCACACAACACGTCGAATCAGCTATGGTCGATCATCCTGGCAGGCGGTGAAGGGAAGCGGCTATGCGCACTGGTGCATCGGTGGCTGGGCCGGCCCACACCGAAACAATACTGCACCTTCGTCGGTACCCGCTCCATGTTTCAGCACACGCTGGACCGGGCGAGTCGACTCACGCCGCCGGATCACACAGTCACGGTGGTCGCGCACAGCCACCGCCGCGACGCGCTGGCACAACTGAATAGCAGAAGCGGCAGCACGATTCTCTTTCAGCCTGCCAATCGCGACACGGCCGCCGGCGTATTCCTCCCTCTGACCTATATCCGTGCCAGGGCTCCGCAGGCCACCGTGGTGCTCTACCCGTCGGATCATTTCGTCTATCCAGAAACCCGGTTCATCGAAGTAGTCGGGCAGGCAGTTCGAATCGCCAAGTCACAACCCGATCGGATCGTGCTGCTGGGCGTCGCCCCTGATCGTCTCGAACTGGACTATGGATGGATCCAGCCAAGCCTGTCTATCGCCGACATGCCTGGGGAACCGGCGCGGGCGGTCCACTCGTTCCTGGAAAAGCCCGACGCAGCTCAGGCCGATGCAGCCTTACGGGCGGGAGCGCTCTGGAACACGCTGGTGTGTGCAGTTAACGTGGAGCTGCTCTGGACGCTGGGATTGCAATGCCTGCCGGACATGATGCCGTTTTTTGAGCAACTGAGTCAGGCCATCGGAGGACCGGAGGAGGGGCGGGTTCTCAAGACGATTTATCGTGAGATGCCTGCAAGAAATTTCTCATCCGACCTGCTGCAACGCGTTCCGGAATCGCTGGCGGTCGTCGAACTGAGCGGCGTGCTCTGGAACGACTGGGGCAAGCCGGAACGTATTACCGAAACCCTTCGGCGGATCGACCGGAAGCCAGCCTTCCCTTTGACCTGTCTCGATCATCCGTTCGTCCCCCTCCCGGTGACTGCTGCGAAGAGCGGACTGCCTATGACAGTGTAATTCAAGGAAGGAGAGAGCCATGACGTCGGTCAGCATTCATTCGAAAAAACCAGACCGAAAAACACCAGCTCCGCGGCAGCAACCCACAGGGCCGCCAGCGCAGAAACTTCACGCACTCCCCCTGTCGCCCTGTGAAGACCCTCACATCCTCATCGCCAAACGAGCCTATGAGCTCCACAGCGAGCGGGGCTATCGGCACGGGTTTGCGCTCGACGATTGGCTCGATGCGGAGCGGGAGATTCTCAGTCAGATCCCACCGGTCTGACAGGGTTGTCTACAGTTCTGATGGTTTCCATCGGACTCACGGCACAGTAAATTTGTGCCTTATTCATCCAACAAGGAGGTTGCATCATGGCAGAAGCAACGAAAGAAAGAGAAAACAAAGCCTTGACCACTCAAAGACCCGCTGAGATTATGCCGCGCACCCTTGAAATGGAGCGGTTGTTTGAACGAATGATTGATGACATCTGGCGACGGCCCTTCCCGACTCTCCTCCGACCGGAGCGCTGGTGGCCGACCGAGACAGACATGACGATGCGAATGCCCGCAGTAGATGTCTACGAAGAAAAGGACGACGTTGTCATCAAGGCGGAGATCCCGGGCCTCTCGAAGGAGGATATCAGTGTCCAAGTCACCGACTCGACCCTCATGATCAAGGGAGAGAAGAAACGGGAAGAAGAGGTCAAAGAGGGCGATTACTACCGGTGCGAGCGGTCCTTTGGTTCGTTCACCAGGGCTGTGGCTCTGCCCTCCGATGTGAAAGCCGATCAGGTGAGGGCGTCCTTTAAGAACGGGGTGCTGGAGGTCCGCATGCCCAAGACTGAAGAGGCCAAGAAGAAAGCCATCACGGTCAAGATCGATTAGGGTCGAGACAGTCAATTACTAATACGATGCGTTTCCGAACCAAGCTTCATGGAAACACTTGCCGGCGATCTGGCGAGCAAAGATGGGGATCTCATCCTGTCCTCCGCTCAAAGCTATGAGAAGGTTCGCCGTCACTTCAGCGGCTTGGTGCGGGCCGTCTATCGAATCGAAGTGGTCGGCGCTGATCGTATGCCTGCGAACGGGCCTGCGGTCGTCGCCCCAAATCATGAGTCGTTCCTCGACGCAATCATCCTCGGGGCGGCGATCCCGAGGGAACTGCGTTTCGTCGCGAAGGCGGAACTCTGGCGGTCACGGTTGCTCGCCTGGATGCTCGACGGGCTCGGCGCGATCCCGATTGAGCGTGGCCGCAGCGACTACCTCGCTGCGGCGCTGGTGCTGCAGGCGCTCAAAGCAGGAGAGGCGGTCGTGATCTTCCCGCAAGGCGCCGTCCGCGGCGACCGTGCGTGGAAGGAGGGTGCCACGCACACAGCGCTCGTGACGGGCGCGCCGCTTGTGCCGGTCCGCCTCGTCGGCACGGCACGAGCCCTCTCGCGGGGCAGAATCGGCTTCCCGAAGTTGCGCGTCATCGTCGGAAAGCCGATCGAAGTCGCGCGCGGCTCGAAAGACCCAGCCACGGCAACGAAGCTGACCGAGCGGTTACGCGTCGCCGTCGAAGCACTGGCCTAGCAGCTTCAAGCAGGACTATCTCGATCGAATGTGCCTTGACACGTTGGAAGACTCGGTAGGGCAAGACTGTTCTATCAGGAAATCCATAATCCGATTCTCCGCCCAGTAGGGATCTTCTCCGTTTCGGGCCAATTGGAAGAACCCGCAATGGCCTCCGTGACGAGGCGCGATCACCCGAATCTTCGAGTGATGCTGAATCAGCGGCACCGTAAACATGGAGTAGGGAATGAAGGGGTCGTCTTGTGACGTGATGATGAGGGTGGGGACGGCGATGGAATCGAGCACATGACATGCGCCTGAGCGATCGTAGTAGTCAGCGCCACTGGCGTACCCCCCGTCCGGAGCTGTGTAGCGGTCCTCGAATTCGCTGAGGATGCGAATGCGGTCAAGTCCGGTGAGATTCCATTTGCCAGGAAAAAGCACCGCTTTCCGTCGCATGCGCCGTTTGAGTTGGGTTAAGAAATGAAGGTGATAAACCCAGTTGCAGGGTTGTTCCAAGGCTTTGGCGCATTGCGCCGGATCGATGGTTGGGCAGACCGCAATCGCGCCGGCCAACGCGGCTTCAGACGAGCCAGCTTCTCCAGCTGCTTTTAGGACGAGATTCCCTCCCAATGAATAGCCGACAAGCCAAATGCGAGTGAGGCCATCTATGCGCGCCAACTCATGGACGACGGCTCGATAGTCCTGACTCAAGCCGTTGTTGTAGAGCGTCGGCGTGAGGTGCTCGGTCCCGCCACACGTACGCTGGTTCAACCGGACGACATTGAATCCTGCGCGATAGGCCTTCGCAGCAATGCCGCGCATATAGTGAGACTCGCTGGAGCCCTCAAGGCCATGCACGAGCACCACGGTCTGGCATGCTGTGCGGTGTAGCTGCCAGTGGCAGAAGCCGAGCAATTGGGTGTGCGCCTCGGTGGTAAAGAGCCGCGACTCGGTCGGGACTCCGGCAAGAAGCGCTCGGCGAGGCCAACGGCCCGGGAGCACGGTCATGAAATGTGGATTGCGGAGCAAGGCTCCTGGTGTAAACTCTCGCCGGTCAAGTGACATAGAGGTCATCATGCCCAAAAGTTCCGCAGGCTAGTATGCATTCGCAGAATAAATTCACAAGGCCCTCCGAGTCAACAGGGGCGAGACTCTCAGCTTTATGTACTGCACCGAGCAGGGCGAGAAAGGATTCTCAGGATGAGCGCGAGAGGTTCCGCACATCTGGAACAACGGGATGGCATCAGGCAGGATGCTCAAAATGGCGAACTTCTCACCCGCCCATCCACTGGCAAATATTTCCACCCACCCTACCCTCCGATTGCTTCGCAATCGATTTCCCGGGACGTGCCATTAGCCCGAGCGAGGGCCTTCCAATCCTCTTACATCTCTTCAAGGGAGTGGCCAAGGTCGCCCTTTACTGCGCGCATCGAACGAGCACCGTTTCACCGTGCGCGTTCTGCGAGCAAGAAGGGCACCTGGCCGCTCCTTCCCCTTTTTCAGCATCCTGCTAAAGGAATTTCGCTTTGACCAAGTCGCAGATCCGGCGTGCCGCGTCGCCTGATGAAGTGATAGTGCTGTCGATGCGGAGGTCCGGGGCAACCGGCGCTTCGTAGGGAGATTGGAGCCCAGGAACTGTAAGAGATTCGCCCAACTGACCCTTTCGATAGGTCCCTTTCCGGTCTCGTTCCATGCAAGTCGCGAGGGGACATTCTACGGACACTTCGATGAACCGTGGGATGACGGACCTTGCAAAGTCCCGATAGGCCCGGCGGCTTGCCGTCGCATCGAAGATCACGGTCACGCCATGCGCCACAAGCTTTTGTCCGGTGAATGCCAACGAACGGTAGAAGAGATCCCGCTCCGCTTCTGAGTAGGTCGGCGTCGGCGTGACGACCCGCCTGACCTCATCGGATTCCAACACCTCGACCGCTAACCCAAGCTCTTCGAGCAGAGGCTTCAGGGCAGAGACAATTGTACTCTTACCCGAAGCCGGCAGGCCGGTGATCCAGATGGCGAAGCTTCGGGGTTGATCCATGAATATTACCAAGCGATCAGCCTTCAGCTGTCAGCTTTCAGCTTTCAGCGAATAAAGAGAACCGTGCCTTCCCCTTCTGTCTAGATTCCACCTGAGAGCTGAAAGCTGATCGCTGACAGCTCATTCATTCCCGACAGTACTCGTTTACCCTCGACGGATCGAAGCGCGGCTCATCCAGCACCCGTTCGATAAATTGGAAGATGGTCCGACGCACCTCGATCGGCAGCTTGGGGTACCATACCGGACTCGCTATGACTAACCCTCGAAACGCAAAGAAGGGGGCAGCCGTCTCTGTGACCGCAGGATCGTGACTGGCCTCCACATAGCTGTCCCAAAAAAGTCGGAACATCACCTCCAACGGACCCTTCAAGGTGCCCCAGCGACAGAGTGAGAAAAACAGATAGTTGATCGTCATCGAGGTTACGTCGTCTGCCGGCTCCCCCCACTCCCCTCGTGACCGGTCGAGCACTGAAAAATCCGTTCCTTTCCGGAACAAGACATTCCAGGGATGGAAATCTCCATGCACTTGCGACAAACGCTGGCCCTCCCCGTGCAAGCGCCAGCGCCAACGGTTGCAGGCTTCCTCGATCCCGCGCAAGAGATCCGACGAAATGAACTCGTAGCGATCCGGGTAACTGTCGGTCAGCCCCATGATGCATTCGCCGTGTCCGATCAATTCCCTGAGCCGGCGTCGATAGAGGGCTGGATCGCACAATTTTCTCGCATGGATCCCTGCCAGGTAGCGCGCCAGAGCTTTCGTCCGCTCTCGATCCTGTTTCCGGAGCGTTCCCCCTTTAGCCAACCGTTCGAGATCGAGATGATAGCTGGTTCCCTCTGTCCATTGAGTCAGGACGAAAAACTCCTTTGCCTGCGCAACCGACATGAGTTCTTGGTCAGCCGTAAACGCACCGACGTCAAGCGCCTTCACATGGCGTGGCAATCGCCCATAGGAGTCATAGTCCCAGAGGATCGCCTGGGCTCGATCCGCTTGGTGCTCGTGGCCGAAGGGGCCAGGCTTCATGGTTTCAAGCACGGCCGACTGCGAGCAGCCACCAACGCGGAACGTCAACTTGACCGGGGTGCCATAACCATACTGTTTCTGTGCCCCCTTCGAACTGGCCTTGCCGATCACCTCGCAGGACAGCAACGTGACACCGGGACCGAAGCGAGCCCGGAGATACTGTTCAAGCGAATCCTTCCTCAGCGTCGGCATACAAGCTGAGTTAGGCAAGTCACGTTCCAACCAAATATCAGGCAAGGGGCACGAGGCCAGGGGCGAGCGGTAAGAGATTGACCTCAAATTCAGCCCCCCTTGCCTCTAGCCTCGTGCCCCTCGCCCATTTTTCACTGGCGCATTGAGCTTCACTGCTCAAAGTTCCACTGAGGAAAAATGCGCCACTTCAATTAGGCGAGGCGCGTGCGCAAGAGGCACGAGGTAAGATATATCAGTCTCCTAGCCTCCAGCCTCTCACCCAAGCCTCTTTTCGAGGACGGCACATCGCTTGCTGATACCAACCACAGCAGGCTGAGGTCGAGGTCACGGTTGAGCGAAGACATCACTTTCTTCATCTCAGCCTTGGCCTCAGCCTTAGCCTTTCAGAAATCTGGCGGACATTTTCAGCAGCCTGGTAGGTGGAGGAGAGACTTCATGCCCATGTACGACTACACATGTCTGGACTGCGGGAAGGAATCGTTGGTGGTCTTGACGCTGAAGGAACATGAATCCACCAAAGTGACATGCCCGAAATGCGGCAGCAGCAAGATGAAGCAGCTCTATAGTTCGTTTGTGGCCCACACGACCAAGAAAAGCTAGCAGGATGCTGAAACAGTCCGCCAGCGTCGTTCTCGCATCGTTCAGACCCTCAACGTACCCCAGAGGGTACGCCTCGGCCCTTCACTCGCTGCGGCCTTGCTGGACAGCCTGTTTGATCATCCTGCAGGATTATTTCTTATGGTCGATGGCAAGTAGACGTTTCAATGTTGGACATACTGCCATGGGTTTCCCGAAGCTGGCTAGGAGGCTGTCATGCGCCTGATCCATCGTGACCTGATACCGACCATCGTGCCAGTTCTCGTCGTCGCCGGATTGATGGGTCTGGCATTCCATTCGTTTGTCCACGCGCAAGACTATCCCGCCGATACTGCACACGGGAAAGCCGTGTATCAGCGCCATTGCGAAGCCTGCCACGGTGTCGGCGGGTGGGGGGATGGGCCGGACGGGCAAGCCCTCAAGGTGGCGCCGGCCAATTTCCATCGTGTCTCATCTTTTCTGAAGTCCGACGAAGAATTGCTGCGGACCATCGAGCACGGAGTCGTCTTCAGCCCCATGCATTCATGGCGAGGCCAGCTGACAGACGGAGAAATGCAAGATGTGGTGTCCTATGTACGTCTGTTATCCCAGCAGGGGCGGTAACAGGATAATGAAAACCCGTGAAACGTATCTCGTGAAGCGTCGTTCGATCCAGGATTTGGACGTTTCACGCTTCACATTTCACGAACGACGTACGTAGAGGACGGCCATTTTGAGCATCCTGCGGAAAGTCTTTCTTAAGGAGACACGAATGAACAGAACGTCTGCCGGCGCCTGTACCATACACAGTGTGTTGATCGCGGTGCTGATCATCAGCATACCGGCCATCATTCAGGCGGCAGAGCCGAGTCGGACAGGCAACCTGCTCACCCGCTGTGAGAGCCCGTACAAAAAGAAACCCGTGCCACCCAAGCAGCTGCAGGCGATTGTGGCATTGCATGGACAATGGCTCGAACAGCGTGAGAAACCGGAATACCAGCGAGCGGATCTATGTCAGGCAGACTTACGCCACGCGAAACTCGCCGGGGCCAATCTGGAACGGGCACGACTGGAAGGGACCCTCCTCCGCCAGGCAAATCTGTACCAAGGCAATTTGTCACAAGCGAGTCTCTCAGGAGCCGACCTCACGAGAGCCGTTTTGGAAGATAGCAACCTGGTCGGGGCCGATCTCCGGCGTGCTCGATTGTCGCACGCCAATTTGTCCCGTGCGATAGGCGATGAAGCGGCGCTCTACAACGCCGACCTGACCGGAGCACAACTGCTCGTATCCTCATTCGAGCGAGCCCATTTTGAGGGAGCGGACCTCGCCTCAGCCGATCTGACCTACGCCTCCTTGACCAACACCTACTTTTACGGCGCCAACCTTGCCGGGGCCACCCTGGTCAATACCGATCTCTCAGAGGCCGACCTCCGTCGAACCGTCCTTACCAAAGCCAACCTTCATTCGGCCAATCTGCAAGGGGCTCTCCTCGACGGTGCGTTGCTCGACGGAGCCCAGATGGATGAATCCTACTTAGAAGGCGCCTATCTCGACGACACAAGCTTAGTGGGGGCTAACCTGCGTGAGGCCATCATCCGCGGGGCAGACTTGCGATACGCGAACTTTCGTTCGGCCCGCTTGCAGCAGACCGATCTGGAAGGGGCCAACATGGAAGGAGCACAGTTGGTCAAGGCACAAGTCCAGTCATCTAACCTGCGAATGGCTATTCTCTACAAGGCTACCCTGGATCAGGCGGATTTCCGGGATGCCCGACTCCCTCGATCGGTGCTGATCGGTGCCAGGGGAACCGGCGCCATCTTTACCAAGGCGGACCTCAGCGAGATCCACGCGCCGAACGCCCAATTCCATCACGCACAATTCAATGAGGCGGCCATGGAATCGGCCAATCTTGTCGCAGCGGACCTGAAGGACTCGAACTTCACCCGTGCCAATCTCACCCATGCCAACCTCCAGGAGGCAAACCTCCGAGGCGCCACGTTATCCGGAGCCGATCTCACCGGCGCGCAACTCGACGCAGCAGATCTCCACCGCGCGACGTTGCATGGAGCCAACCTGACTTCAGTCTCAGGCCTGACACAGGCCCAGATCGATACAGCCTGCGTAGACGAGCAGACGAAATTACCAACAGGGCTCAGCCGCCCGGCTCCATGTGTGGCGGCAAAGACCAAGCGCTAACAGGATGCTGAAAAAGTCCGCCAGCTTCGTTCTCGGCTCATCGAAATCCTCAACGTACCCCTGAGGGTACGCCTCCGGGTTCGACTCACCTGCGGCCTTGCTGAACAGCCTTTTTGAGCATCCTGAGGTTATTCTGGCCCCAGAACCATACGGAAGATTGTAGCTACATTTTCCGTATCAACCGAGTTTTCCCACAGCCTGCTAGAGCTTTTAAGAAGGGCGGGGGCTGGCATTCTGGCGAAAGCCGAGGCCGGGAAACCGCTGAAGTCTGCTGTCCACAAAACCTGTAAGAAGTCCCGCCCGAAAACTCTCAAAATTCCAGCCTGACAAAACGAGTCCTCCGGTGTCCTTAAATCAGATGATTGAGAGACAAAGCACGCGGTTTAGGAAACTGTTTGTCGAGTTGGGCGAAAATCTGCTGAAACCACGCTCAAGCACTGACGTTTATGTTAGGCGAGTTTCCTCGTAGCCCTCCGTATAGCGTACTTCCCCTTCACCTAGTTCACTCCGTTTTCACGCTGGCTTTTAATAGCTCTAGCAGCCTAACTCGATCTCCAATTATTATTTTCGCTTCGGCCATACAGAACGGTGGCTGGGAGAGGGAGCTTACAGGAGTAGCCAATAAATCTATCTTATGGATTTCGCTGAGACTTTTTTAATAGATGTTCTGTGAGGGTTTTCAGCTCTCTTGCCTTCACATAATAACCCAAGTGCATCGGTATTAACGACTTGACTTCAGCGATAGGCATGTTTCTCCCAGGAATGTTCTTTGTGCTTAAGGTCCCATCTGCCTCGTGGTCTGCTCCGCCAAATAAGATACCCAACAACAGGATCCGGCTTGAGACTACTAACCCTCCAGACGGTCTCATGTACGAACCCTGATTAAGAATGAGGACAGGTGAGCCGGAAGACCCAGGGAAAATGGCCATATCTACAAGGCCAACCGGTTTGCCATTAAAGTCTATCGATGAATGAGTTGCCGTTATCCCCCTGCGCAGAACAGGGAAATTATGAGTGGCATCTATCATGCCCTCGGGATAACCGGCCATAACCACATCTTCTAATGCACTCAATTCACGTAGCGTGTCATCACCTGGCACTATCGTTTCTGGAATTGCCCTATAGAACGGTTTTTTGTTCAGCTTCAAAGCCTCGTCCCATACCAGTTTTATTGGAATCGCTGATAGATCTTCACATCTCGGATGGTCGACAAAATCTCCCGTTGAAACAGTGACATCAAACGAAGCGCTACCGGGCTCCACACGGCTCGATTCTTTGTTTACATAAATCGCCTCATGCAGTGTCAATTTCACTCTGTCTGCCCCAGAGAGGATGTGCTTGTTTGTTACCAGGACTACTTCTTGCCTTGGTCTTTCACCATCAACCTTAAACTCGTAAAAGAATCCGGTTCCACTATTTACGATATCGCCATTTGCCAATGTGGAAATCAGCATTACAGTCGAATACATTAGTTGGGAAGCTGGCGCTTCAAGACTAAACATGGATCCTCCTTATTCCTGCCTTCCTCCCTACGGAAGGCGCACTTAGCACCACTTCCATATAAATGAGCTGATATTTGCACCTTCTCACCTTACGTCCAATATCGTCACAATATTGTATGTGCTGCTGTGTTACTGTGACGGAAGGCCTGATGGCACTGACCTTCCCCCATTTGTTACACCACGGCCAACGACGTTGACTCCTGCGCTGTCTGGGGCTG